>Ga0157363_1000016_pt1 | contig 169735 bp, 147 predicted proteins | sample AttsexASBM1_FD_111477 | JGI IMG/M metagenome (GOLD analysis project Ga0157363, IMG submission 111477) | Fungus gardens microbial communities from leaf cutter ant in Ribeirão Preto, State of São Paulo, Brazil - Atta sexdens ASBM1 | ecosystem: Host-associated > Fungi > Mycelium > Unclassified ...
AGCCACGCAAAACCCCTGATCCCGCGTCAAAAACGCCCACCGCCTCATAACAGGCCGGGAGCCCAACCACAGCGCGACCCAGGCACAGGATAATCACATCCTCGGTACAGATGACCTATGGTCGTCATAAATCCTCTAGGCATTGCGGCGTCATGAAGGAGGATCGTTCTTGCTTGTAGACATCAGGGGGCTCTACGGCAGACCTTCTCCCGAGCAAGGGCTGTACGAACCATTCGCAGAACATGTGCGAGATCTGAGATAAGTTCTTCTGGAATTCATAAACTCCAGCTGGAACCCCATACCCTCGTTCGATATCGAGATTTGCAGGCAGGGCCTCAGAAGCCGCCATAGAGATAGAACGGGATCAGGGCGAAGATAAACCAGGCGATGAGAAAGACCAGTGGCGCCTGATGGGCGAACATGCGACCACGACGCGCACGGTGATTCATCGCGCGAGCATCCTCGTCGCTTCTAGCCAGAGTGAACTCCGAAAGGTTGGGGCATTGCTTGTGCAGGTGCTGCTCCTTCTCGTTCCATTTGCTGATTGCCGCATAGCCAGCTCGAATACCCGGCAAAGCCATCAAGGTCAGCATGAACCCCAGGAGCGAGAGCAAAGGCGGGATAAGGATCGCCATGCGATCGCCCCAACGCGTTGTTGAACCTGTCATCGCCGTGGCATAGGCGATGACCAGAAAGGCTTGCGAACTTAACAGCGCCTGCAGGCGGCCATTGACCGTCTCTGTCTCGAACCGGATTTCGGAGCGATAATAGGCGAGCAGTTCATTGTCGGTCGGTTTGCCGTGGGCAATGACCTCTTCGGCCTCTGGGGGTGGAAAAGCTGGGATGACCATGATGCGTCCTCTCCTTGGGGTGTGTCGGACAGGACGCGTATCCTGTGTCGTTTGGCCCGAGAGGCGACAGCGCCGTGCGCATGATCGCCGGGTCAGCCCGGTGAACGATCAAAGCGCATAAGAAACTTATCGGTTCGTCTCATTCCTGATTGACCGCAGATGTCACTTGAGTTTGGCCTGTCAGAAGGCAAATGCCGATACGCATGGATATCAGGCTACTAGGGCACAATGACGGACCGTGCGAGCCTCAAGTCTGAAGGAACAGAGCCAACGACATCCAACTTGTTCACCAGGATGCCTCGGATGATCCGCGTGGTGAATAAGCTCTTGCGTGAGCCGACAGATCGGCCAGCAGATGGCAGCGTCAGGGCTCCGATCGCCGGCTGGTTCACGAGAAGCCAGCCTGTCACGACGGCGAAAAGCCCCTGCTCACTCAGCGAGAGATGATTTCGCGCCCTGCGCCATAGATGTGATAGAGCGAGCTTGCCGGCATGTAGTCAACCAGCGCGCCATTCTGCGCATCGATATGGTCGACCCAACCTCCGCCAAGCTGCGAAGGGGCAAAAATAAGCAGGAAGGCAGCAGCATATGGCTCTGCTTCGTCGGTCCTGGGTGTCAGTCCCGGGGTGTAGAGCAGTCTCAACAGCTCGGTCTGCGCCCAGATCCGCGCCGAGTGCTCCTGGACCACATGCCTGTCGCTCATGCTGTCCAGTACGACGCGGCGCCGATGATCACAGCCATGCGTGAAGCCGGCCTCGAAAAGTGAAGCGGCTGTCTGTTCGCGCCACTCAGCCCCGTTTTCAGCGTCAGTTGCCAGACGACCGAAATCGCGCAACAGCCAGGACCATTCAAACAGATGTCCTGCCTGCACCTGATTGGCACCATACGGGGCAAGGGGCGACCAGTCCGGGGCGAAGAATTCGAGGAGCAGCTCCGACCGTGTGTCGATCAGATGGGCGCGGGCCAGTTCGACAAGGTTGCGTGCCTTGTCGAGGTAGAACGAATCGCCCGTTGCCTCAAAGACGACCAGATAGGCCTCAAGCAGATGCATGTGCGGGTTCTGGCTGCGTCGTGTCCCGTCATCAGGTATTGCGTCGAGATAGCCACCGTTGTCTGCCGTAAAGATCAGGTCAATCTCATCGGCGATGGAGCGCGCCAAAGCCCGGTCATTTGGGCGGTTCGCATAACGTATGGCCCAGCCGCAGGCAAAAAGAATGAAGGCATGGGCGTAGAGATCGCGTTTCGTGCTGGCAGGGCGATCAGCCGGGTCGATCGAGAATACCCAGCCCGGTTGGGCATCGGTGCGGTGATAGAGCCTTTCGACCCGGTCCAGGCAATCGAGCGCCTGATCCCCCGCGGCATACACGCCATCCAGGGCAGCGCGGCAATAGGTCGCAATCTGCCGCGCCTGAACCATGAGTCTTGACGCATCGAGCCGGATGGGGCGCGCCTGCCAGTCGAGACGTTCGTGATACAGCACGCGTGACGGATCGAACCCGGCCTCGCTCCACAGGGGGAGGGCTTGCCCGACAAGCCAGTCGCGCCACTGATCCCGAATGGCGGGGGCCGTTTCTTGCTTGGCGCGGGTCATGTCACTCAGGTTTCAAACTCACTGATTCCGGGCTCGTCGTCGTTGAAGGGCCAGCCTTCATCTTGCGAACGATCGATGTTGTCGAACGCCCTGATACCAGATCGGCCAGAACGACGCGACCGCCCCAGGATTTCACTTCTTCGCCGCCCACAACCTGATCTTCGGTGTAATCAGCACCCTTGACCACGATATCCGGCCTGAGGGCGCAGATCGTTTCAAGGGGCGTGTCCTCGTCAAAAATGACGACCAGGTCGACATCGCGCAGAGCGCCCATGACGGTTGCGCGCGCCCGCTCGTCCTGCAACGGGCGCTCCGCCCCCTTGAGACGACGTACCGAAGCGTCACTGTTGAGCGCGACGATCAGCTTGTCACCCTCCCTGGCCGCGGCATGGATCAGCGCGATATGCCCGGGGTGAAGCAGATCGAAACAGCCATTGGTAAAGACCACGCGCGCACCATGCCGACGCCAGGCTTCAATAATGCCCTGAGCCTCGGGCAAAGTGGCAATGACACCATCACGGTCGATCTTGGATTTGAGGGCAGCGCTGAGTTCGGCGCGTGAAACGGTCGCAGTGCCCAGCTTGCCTACCACGATCGCCGCCGCATTGGTGGCAATCACCATGGCCGTGCGCAGATCGGCCCCGGCCGACATCATGGCCGCTACTGTTGCCACAACAGTGTCTCCAGCCCCCGAGACATCGAACACCTCGGATTGCGGGACGTGGGCGTGCGTCATGCGGCCGTTGCGCTCAAGAAGGGTCATGCCCTCTTCCGAGCGTGTCACAAGAACATCGCCGCCGAACTGCTCCTGTGCGGCAAGGGCAGCAAAATGGATCTCGGTGTCGCTGTTGACCGGCAACCCCGTGGCTGCCGCCAGCTCCTTGCGATTGGGCGTGATAAGCTGCGCGCCTTTGTAAACCGAAAGGTCCCGTCGCTTGGGATCAACCACGACAGGGATGCCGCGCTGACTGGCTGCCTGAATGATGGCCTGGAGCACCTCGTTGCTCAGCACGCCTTTGGCGTAGTCGGAGCAGATCACGACATCCGCCTGGTCCATGGCAGCGAGCGATGCGGCGATCAGACGTTCCTGAACCGGCGGGGGAACGAGCACCGAAGGTTCTTCATCGATCCGGACGATCTGCTGGCGCCCACTCAGCACGCGTGTCTTGGTGATGGTGACCCAGTCGGGATCCTCAACCAGATGACCCAGATCGATGCCGGGTTCGCGCCCTACGGCCCGACGGAATTCCCTTGCCGAACCATCCTCCCCCACAAGCCCGACGAGCGTGACCGCGCAGCCGAGCGCTGCGGCATTCATGGCCACATTGGCAGCCCCTCCCGGCACGCTGCTGTGTTTGGCCCTCAGGAGCACCGGCACCGGTGCCTCTGGTGAGATACGATCGACCGAGCCATGAATATAGCAGTCGAGCAGCAGGTCTCCGATGATCAGGACGCGCCCGAATATGAAGTCGCTAATCATCTGTGATCCCCGATAAAATCTGCCTCATGGCACAACAATATGGCCGTCCTTTCGTCCTGCCAAAGGCGCGGGAGAATGACAATCCTGTCCTCCGGTCTTGATGCACAGGATCGGCATTTCCGGATGGCGGCGTGTTGTTGCGGGTAAAGATGCAAGAGAGATGGAATCATTTCATTTCTGCGCTATCGTGCTGTCATGACCCTGAATATTGCCCTGCCTGTGGTTTGTTGATGCGCAAAGCTCTCCTCCTCCTCGTTCTGGCCGGGTTTGGCATTGACAGGGCCTATGCCTTGCCGGCGTTCCTGGAAAAATTCCTGCCTCACCCGCCGCCGCAACCCAGCCATCCGGCTATTCCCGCTGTGCCACCCGCCAGCGCGGTGAAGATTCCGGTCCAGGCGGCGGTACCGGACGGCACGCCCGCCTTACCCCCCGTGCTTGTGCAGTCGGGGCCACTCTCTTTTGCTCCGCTGGTACAGCGTGTCATTCCGGCTGTCGTCAACATTGCCATTACACAGATAAGCTCGGAAGGCGGGGGCAAGGTGCCTGCCCAGATCAAGGGGACCCCCCTCGAAAAGCGGTATCGTGAGAAAATGCAGCGTCATCAGGAGGAGATTCTTGGCGCTGGTTCAGGGTTTATCATCGATCCGTCCGGTATCATCGTGACGAATGATCACGTGGTTGGTGATGCCGATAACGTCACGGTGTCACTTTCAAACGGGCAGGAACTCCCGGCAAAGCTTGTGGGAGTTGATGCTCTTACCGACATTGCAGTCATCAAGGTCGAATCACCCAAGCCGCTGCCCTATGTGACCTGGGGCGACAGCCACAAGGTGAATGTGGGTGACTGGATCCTGGTTGCGGGCAACCCGTTCGGGTTCGGCTCGTCGGTCAGTGCCGGTATCGTCTCGGCGCGCGGGCGTGATCTGGGGGCGGGTTCTCTCGATGATTTCCTGCAGCTGGATGCGCCCATCAATCCAGGCAATTCCGGCGGTCCTGCCTTCAACATGAGAGGACAGGTGGTCGCCGTTAATGCGGCCATGGTTTCGCCTGCCGGGGGATCGGTCGGGATCGGCTTTGGAATTCCCTCGGAAATTGTGGCCCCTATCGTGGAGGAGATACGCCGCACAGGCCATGTCGATCATGGCTGGCTGGGTGTCACACTCGATGACGGTAATGGTTCGGTCGTGCTCGTGGATGTCGATCGCAATGGTCCGGCGCAGAAGGGCGGCCTGATGAAGGGTGACAAGATCACTGCCATCAATAACGCGCCAGTCGAGAATGGTCGTGCCTTGCTGCGTATTGTCGCAGCGGGAAAACCGGGCAATGCCGTGACTTTCACGGTAATACGCAAGGGCAAGACCGTGACAGTGACACTTCCTATCGGGAAACGTCCGGCAGATGCCGATGAATGAGCGGACATTGTATTCTTCGCCCTTTCTTCTGGCGCGTAACTGAAAGATAATGAGGTCACTGCAAAGTGAGGGGCGGGCGATCCTGCCCGTCATGGCCCCCGCCAAAGCCAAGGACTGATCATGCGTATTCTGCTTGTCGAGGATGATCCTACCGTCAGGAGCTTCATCGTGAAGGGACTGAAGGAAACCGGGCATCTCGTCGAGGAGGCCGATAACGGCAAGGACGGTCTCTTTCTGGCGGTCAGCGAGAATTTTGATATCGTTATTCTCGACCGGATGCTGCCCGGAGGCATCGATGGTCTGCGTATTCTGGAAACGCTTCGTGCCCAGAACAACGCTACGCCCGTGCTGCTTCTCTCGGCACTCGCCGATGTGGATGAGCGCGTTGCCGGCCTGAAGGCTGGTGGCGACGACTATATGACCAAGCCGTTCGCCTTCTCGGAGCTTCTGGCTCGTGTCGAGGCCCTGGCCCGTCGCGGAAGTGCCGAACAAGCGCCGCAAACCAAGCTTGTCGTGGCCGATCTGGAAATGGATCTTCTTTCGCGCACCGTAAAGCGCGGTGAAGAGAAGATCGATCTGCAGCCGCGCGAATTCCGTCTGCTCGAGTTCCTGATGCGTCACGCCGGTCAGGTCGTAACACGCACCATGCTGCTCGAGCGCGTGTGGGACTATCACTTCGACCCGCAGACGAACGTGATCGATGTGCATGTGTCACGCCTGCGCCAGAAAGTTGACAAGCCTTTTGAAACCGCGCTGATCCATACGATCCGCAATGCAGGTTACATCCTGCGCGCCAATTAAGCAGGATGATATAGTTCCATGAGGTTCAGCCTGTCGCGCTTTCCCCTGCTTCGCGTCTGGTGGAAGCGCGCCTGGCGGTTTCGTTCAGCCGGGCTGGGCTTCTCATTGGGCTACGGGCTGGTTTTTGCCCTTTCCGCCACGCTTTTCCTGACCTTTCTGTGGTGGCACACCATCGGCGCGCTCGAGCGCGAGGTGGGGCAGGCAGTCGATGCCGACGCGCATGGTCTGGCAGAACGCTGGATGCAGGGTGGTCTTTCCAGCCTGCAGCGGGCCATTCAGGACAGGCTCGATCAGGATGTCGAGGATCAGGATCTCTATCTGCTGATCACACCGGGCGGCCAGAGGCTGGCTGGCAACATGCCCTCATGGCCCGAAGCGGTACAACGGGCCGATCGCTTTTACACCCTCAAGATCAGTCGGGCCGGCAATACGACCTCAGCCGCCATGCATGCCTATGTCCTGCCGGGTGGCCTGCAATTGCTGGTGGGGCGCGATATCAGGGGGCGGGATATCCTTCGCCGCGTGCTGACTGAAACCTTCCTGTGGTCATGGCTCATGGTGACTGCGCTCGCCATTGGTGGGGCATGGGTTGTGCGCGGTATCTTCAGCCGTATCCTGAGCTCCATAGCTCGTACCACCACGGCGCTGGCCAATGGTGACATGCGTCAGCGCATGCCTCTGGTGGGTAACGATGTCGATCTCGTTGCCCATTCAATCAACCGTATGCTCGACCGTATTTCCAAGCTCATGGAAGGCGTGAAGCAGGTTTCCAACTCCATCGCCCATGATCTGCGCACACCGATTACGCGTGCGCGTAATCGTCTGGAAGACGCCGCCCTTCATGCGCGCTCGACCGAAGAGATGCATGACGCCATCTATCGTGCCGTGGCCGATCTGGATCATGTCACGGCGGTCTTCGATGCGCTGATGCGCATTGCCCAGATCGAGGCTGGTGCCCGCCGCGCGGCTTTCGAGACGACCGATCTCATCAGGCCGTTGCAGGATATTGCCGAACTCTATGAGGCGACAGCCGAGGATGCCGGGCTGCAGATTGCGTGCGATCTGCCGCCGCGCCTGCTCTTTCATGGTGACGCCCGCCTGATCCAGCAGGCCGTAGCCAATATGATCGACAATGCCATAAAGTTTTCGCCTGCGGAAACGACGGTTACGCTACGGGCCAGCGTCTCCGGTAATCTGGTCCGTATCAGCGTGACTGATGAAGGCCCGGGCATGTCTGCAGAAGATCTTCTGCGCGCCTCCGAGCGGTTCTTCCGTGCCGATCAGGCGCGCAATACACCGGGTGCCGGTCTGGGTCTGTCGCTGGTGCAGGCTGTCGCGCAGCTACACGGCGGCGCATTGGCGCTCGAGCCCCTGCAGCGGGGGCTTCGTGTCGTGCTCAGCCTGCCGGTAGAGGAAAACGGGCTGGGCTGAAAGGCCGACAGAGCGGGCGTTGTGGGCTGCTTTTACACGTCCGGTCCAAAAACTGACTACATAAACAAGTCTTCATTCGCAGCCCATGAGAGCGCAATACGGACTGAATTAGTGCCGGTTCTATGACCCACACAGCCTTTGCGCTTTTTTGCCTGACCTGCGCGGTCGGGTTGCCTGGCGCTGCCAGAGCCGATGCCATACCGGGCGCCAGCACGGCGCCCGTGCATGAGGCCGTGCCTATGGCTGTCACCAGCGATACGCTGGACTATTGCCGCACCCTGGCTCGCAAGGTGCATCGCACGCTGCGTCAGACTGCGGCGGCTTCGGCGCCGATCATCAATCAGGCGATGTATCTGGAGCATGAAGGCGAGGCGCTCTGTGCTCACGGGCATCTGCGCTCGGGTATCGCGCAGGAACGGCGGGCGCTGGTGGTTCTGACACGGTCCTGAGCAGGGCATCATCGGTGGCGGTCCATTCTGGCAGCCTTCGGTGATGAAGGTGGCGTCACTATCGTTTCAAGGTGGTTCAGGCTAATCCAGTGCCAGCGCGTGCCCTCGTGATGGATGACCGGCCATGACCATGATTGCTGTTCTCGACAAGACCCCAGGCAATGCGGCAGATCATGCCGCTTTCCTCACGGCACTGCGTCAGCAGGGGTTCGAGGGCGAGATCGGCACGACGCATGACACGCGTCTGGTTCATGCGACCGATAATTCCATCTATCAGCGTCACCCCGAGGCCGTGGTCTTTCCTCGGCACAGGCAGGATCTGGTCGTGCTGGCCCGGCTTGCGGGCGAGCCCGTCTGGCGCGGTATCACCATCGCACCGCGTGGCGGTGGAACGGGCACGAATGGCCAGTCCCTCACCGATGGCATCGTGGTCGATCTGTCCCGACACATGAACGCTATCCTCGAAATCAATGTCGAGGAGAAATGGGTGAGGGTGCAGCCCGGCGTGGTGAAGGACCAGCTCAATGCGGCCATTGCCCGTCACGGGCTGTTCTTCGCCCCCGAACTCTCGACATCCAACCGTGCCACGATCGGCGGCATGATCAGCACCGATGCCAGTGGGCAGGGAAGCTGCACCTATGGCAAGACACGCGACCATGTGCTCGGTGTTACGGCCGTGCTTGTGGGTGGCGACGTGCTCGACACGTCACCGCTCGATGAAAGCGAGCTGGCGGTGCGCCGTCAGGGTCATTCCCGCGTGGCGCAGATTCATGATTGCGTGGCGTCGATCCATGATCGTGAGCGCGACACGATCGAGAAGGTGTTCCCCAAACTCAACCGCTGTCTGACCGGCTATGATCTGCGTCATCTGCGCAACGAGGCCGGACAGTTCGATCTGACCAGCCTGCTCTGTGGATCGGAAGGGACACTCGGATTTCTGGCCGAAGCGAAACTCAATCTGCTGGCCATTCCGCCGTATAGTATCCTGGTCAATATCCGCTACGACAGCTTCATGGATGCACTGCGCGACGCGCGGGCGCTGATCGGGCTCAAGCCGCTTTCCATCGAGACCATCGATTCAAAAGTGCTTGGCCTTGCCATGCAGGATTTTGTCTGGAGCTCGGTCGAGAGCTATTTCCCGCAGGATGAGGCCGGCCCTGCGAAGGGGCTCAATCTGGTCGAGTTTGCCGGTCATGATGAGGCTGAACTCGGAAGACAGGTCCAGGGCTTCCTGGAGCATCTGCGGCAGGATCAGACGGTACGTCGCCGTGGCCATACGCTGGCTGTAGGCCGCGCGGCAGTTTCGCAGGTCTATGCCATGCGCAAGCGCGCTGTGGGTTTGCTCGGCAATGTGCAGGGGGAGGCGCGGCCCCAGCCCTTCGTTGAGGATGCCGCTGTGCCGCCGGAAAAACTGGCGGATTTCATTGCCGAGTTCCGGGCGCTTCTCGATGGGCATGGGCTGGATTACGGCATGTTCGGCCATGTGGATGCCGGCGTGCTGCATGTCCGCCCCCTGCTCGACATGCGCAACCCCGATGATGCTGCGCTGATTCGCCCCCTGAGTGACGCCGTGCATCGTCTGACACGCCGTTATGGCGGGTTGCTGTGGGGAGAGCATGGCAAGGGGGTGCGGTCGGAATATGTGCCGGATGTGTTCGGCCCGCTTTATCCCTGCCTTGAACAGATCAAGGGAGTGTTCGACCCGCATAACCAGCTCAATCCCGGCAAGATCGCGGCCCCTCCGGGCGCTTCAGCACCGCTTTTGCGTGTTGATGACGTGCCGATGCGCGGGGCGCAGGATCGACAGATTCCCGATCCGGTCTGGCAGGGTTACGGCACGGCGCTGCATTGCAACGGCAATGGCGCATGCTTCAATTACGATCAGGACGATCCGATGTGCCCGTCCTGGAAGGCAACGCGTGACCGGCGTTTCTCTCCCAAGGGGCGCGCCTCGCTCATGCGCGAGTGGCTGCGCCTGCAGGCTGGCGCGGGTGTGGATACGGCGGCGCTGGAAGCGCACGCGCCAAGCCTGCTCAGTCGCGTCTCGGCGCAGTTTCGAAGCCGGCAGAATACGCCGGTCGATTTTTCGCATCAGCTCTATGACAGCCTCGCCACCTGTCTGGCCTGCAAATCCTGCACCAGCCAATGCCCGGTCAAGGTCGACGTGCCTGATTTCCGCTCCCGCTTTCTCAATCTGTACCACCAGCGCTATGCCCGCCCGCTGCGCGATTATGTCGTGGGGTTGATCGAATATACCCTGCCACTCATGGCGCGTATGAGGCGTCTCTATAATGCCGTGGTCGGCCTGAAGCCGATGGCCGCGCTGGGCAAAACCCTGCTTGGTCTTGTCGATATGCCGCCCCTCTCACGCAGCGGACTGGCAGAAACCTGCCGTCGCTGGCATGTGCAGCCTGCCACACCAGAGCGTCTGGTGGCCCTGACCGAGGCAGAGAGGGCACGGTCTGTCATTCTGATGCCGGACCTGTTCACCCGTCATTTCGAGGCGCACCTTGTCGAGGCGTTTATCGAGCTGGCGGCGCGCTGCGGTTACAGGGTCTATCTTGCCGAGAGTCTGGCCTGCGGCAAGCCGCTGCATGTGCATGGCTTTCTGGGGTTGTTTGCCCGACAGGCGCGTCGCAATACCGCATGGCTGCGCGTACTGGCCTCGTTCGGGGTGCCGATTGTCGGGCTCGATCCTGCCATGACGCTGATCTACCGTCAGGAATACCGCAAGATTGCCGGGCTTGAGGCTCTGCCTGAGGTGCAACTGCCTCAGGAGTTTCTGTTGCATGCCTTGCCCCGGATACAGGACGCTCCACAAGCAGCGGCCGGTTTCGTGTTCCTTGGCCACTGCACGGAAAAGACAGCCCTGACGGGTTCGGGTGCAGACTGGCAGGCCCTGTTTGCGCGGCTGGGCCTTGGTTTGCAGCTGGAAAAGACAGGGTGCTGCGGCATGTCCGGCACCTTCGGTCACGAAGCGCGCAATGTGGAAACGTCCCGCGTGATTTTCGAGCAGTCCTGGGGGCCGCATCTGGACAGACAGGGTGGAAAACGTGTGTTGGCCAGTGGTTATTCGTGCCGTAGTCAGGTCAAGCGCTTCCGCGGGGCACAGCTCGATCATCCGCTCGTAGCCCTGCTGGATCGTCTGCGTGACATTGCACCGGAGTCCACGCGTCCGGTCTGATTGCGTGCGCTGCCGGTATGTAAAACGCGTCGTCATCAGGGAGCCGGATCATTCGATCGTCTCATGGCGAGATGCGTCAGGCTTTGCCATGACGGATGCGACAGGCAATGCCGCTTAGTCAAAGGCAGCCACTTCGTCGCTCAGTCCCCCCGGGGCGTGAGCCCGATGCGTAGATATGACACGGTCTGAGATCGAAACGTGTCGTCGCCGCCACAAGGGCGGTTGGATCCGGATCGCCTTGATTGACAGGCAGGCTGGCGGTTTCTAAGGAAACCTCAATGCAAATGAGAAACGTTCTCATTTGTTTCCCTGTTTGTCTGTTTCGGTAGATTGATGTCCGTTTCCCTGCGTGCCGCCTTGTGTCTGTCCTCACTCCTTTCGGCGGCAATGGTGCCGGGTGCGCTCGCTCAGGAACGCCAAACCCTGCCGGAGAAGGCGTCGCCCCTTCATGAAGGGGCGGGGCAGAACAGGATCACACTTGCACAGCCAGCCGCGCCATCTCGGGCAGGAAAAGCTCAGTCCGCTAAAGGAGCTCATGAGGGAGATCATCAGGGCGTTCACGAGACCATTCGTGTGGCGGGCACGCGCGGGGGCTTTCTTCCCGCTGCCGCAAGCAGCGCCACAAAGACTTCAACGCCGCTGGAGCTGACGCCACAGAATATCACGGTCATCACACAGGAACGTATGAGCGTTCTCAACGCCCGCAGCCTGTCCGAGGCTGTGCGCTATGCAGCGGGCGTTTCGGATTACGGCTCCAAGGACGACCCGCGCGGCTATTTCGGCACGATCCGTGGGTTCACGCCCGATATCTATCTCGATGGCACACGTGCCCCTGATGCCAGCACATCGCAGAGTTTCAGCATCGAGCCCTGGGGGCTTGAGGAGATGGATGTCTTGCGCGGGGCATCTTCGGCCCTCTACGGGTCGGGGCAGCTTGGGGGCATCATCAATGCCGTCAGCAAGCGTCCGCATCCGGATCAGGTCAATGAGATCGACTTCCAGACCGGCTCCTATGGTCGTGTTCAGGGGGCGGTCGATGTCGGCGGCGCGCTTAATGCCCGCAAGACCCTGCTCTGGCGATTCAACGGGCTGATACGCAAGTCGGACACCTACGCACGCAATATCAAGAACAACGAGATATATGTGGCGCCCTCGCTGAGCTGGCGCCCTGATGAAAAAACCACGCTCACCCTGCTCACCAGTTTCGAGCAACTCGATGCCGGGTCGACGGCGCAATTCCTGCCGGCTGTCGGGACCGTCCTGCCCTCGCGCTGGGGCCAGATTGCCCGCAACTTCCTGAGCAGCGATGCGGATTATGATGTCTACTCAAAGCGTCAGGTGGCGGTGGGCTATAATTTTGTCCGGCACATCCTGCCCAACTGGACCATCACGCAAAATATGCGCTACGCGCATCTCGACGTGCTCTATCGTTTCGTGACCACCTCGTCACTTTCAGCGGATAAACAGAGCATCAATCGCACCGCGCTCAACCAGCAGGGCAATTACAACAACGTCACCCTCGATACGCGGTCGGCAGTGACCTTCCATACGGGGGGTATTCATCATGAAATCCTGACAGGCGTTGATTTCCGTAGTGATTTTCTGGCCAATCGCCGCGGCCAGCGCGCAGCCCCCGCGCTCAATCTCTACAAGCCGGTTTATCGTGCCATCACCTGGCCAGGCTATGGCACCACCACGAGCACAAACGAGACGGAAACAGATACAGGGATCTATGCGCAGGAACAGGCCAACTGGCAGCGCTGGTATCTCACCCTGTCAGGCCGTGGTGATTTCACGCAGAGCATGACGGTCAACAATCTCAATGGCGGGCGGACACCGCAAAACAACAACGCTTTCACGGGGCGGGTCGGGCTGGTCTATCAGTCTTCCATAGGGCTCAACCCCTATGTTTCCTACGCGACGTCATTCCAGCCCCAGGTCGGGACGACATTCGGTGGTTCGGCCTTCGTGCCGACCACAGGCAAGCAGATCGAGGCAGGTGTCAAATACAAGCCGGTCAAACCCCTGCGTGGTGTGGATAATTTCATGCTCACGGCTGATTTCTTCAATCTGGTGCAGGATAATGTTCTGACAGCCGATCCGGCCAATTCCTCTTTCAGCGTTCAGACCGGGCGGCAGAGAACACGCGGCTTCGAGTTCGAGGGCGTGGGTCGTCTGCCCTACAAGATCGATTTCATCGCAAGCTTTACCTATCAGGATCCGCGTGTGATGCGCTCGACAGTGGCTGCGCAGGTTGGGCAGCGGCCTGTGGCAATTCCCTCCCATATGGCGTCGCTGTTCCTGAAACGTGACGTTGCCTTTTCGGCGCTCTGGCAGGCCGGTCTGGGGGCGGGTATGCGCTACACGGGTAATACCGCGGGCTCCATTCCCCTCACGTTTTCCGTGCCTTCGCAGCTCGTATGGGATTTGCAGGCCCATATCGACCGGGGGCGCACGCGGGTGCAGTTCAACGGCACCAATATCGCCAATCGCAAATATGTGGCCATGTGTACCCGCGATGTTGCCTGCGCCTGGGCGCCTGGGCGCGCGGTATTCGTGACCCTGTCGCAGCGTTGGTAAGGCATAGCGAAGGTAACATCCCGACGGGTCGCCTTCATGCCCCACGCTCAGCGGGTCGTCTTCCGTGAGAGGAAGTCACCCTCATTCAGGCTGCGTTCAATGGCTTCAAGCGAGCGGCCCTTTGTTTCGGGAATACGGCGCTCGATGAAGATCCAGGCCAGAGTGGTCAGGGCTGCAAAGAGAAGGAAGGTGCCCGATACGCTGATCATCGAGATGATGGACAGGGTCACCATCGAGATCAGCAGATCGAAAGACCAGTGCGAGACGGTGACAAGGCCCATGCCCTTGCCGCGTACGGCGAGCGGAAAGACCTCGGCACCTACCAGCCAGAGCGAGGCATTGATGCTCCCCAGCGTGCAAAGCACATACAGGATCAGGCCTGCCACCGCGAAAAACCGCCCCATACCCTGCGGGTCGCCGCCGAAGAACACGACGGCCAGAACGATCAGGGCAAGGATCGATCCGGGCAGCACGCGCAGCATGAGGCGACGACGCCCCCAGTGATCCACGGCCCAGAACCCGAACACCGTCGCAACGGTGATGGCCACGCCAATGGCAAGCGAAATGAGCAGGGCAGAATTACGGTCGAACCCCGCGCCGGAAAGGATGGTCGGGGCATAGGTCAGGACGGCATTTGTGCCGGTTACCTGACTGAACATGGCAAGGCCGGTCCCGGCAATCAGGGCCGGGCGGAGCCGGGGTGAGAAAAGCAGGCGCCAGCTCCCCTGTTCCTGCGCGGCACCCTCAATGTCACGCATTTCGGCCTCGGGGTCCTCACCAGGCCCTCGGAGGCTGCGCAAAATCGCGATGGCCTCGTCCCGTCGGCCCTTTGCGGCAAGAAAGCGCGGGCTTTCGGGCAGGAAAATGAGGCCGACCAGCAGCATCAGCGCGGGAATGGCACCGATGAGCACCATCATGCGCCAGTCTCCTCCCCGGTCGAGCAGTCGGATGAGCAAGGGGCTGCCGCTCAGCCACCAGCCGATCAGCGAACTGATAAGGACGCCGCTGACGATGGCCAGCTGAAACAGCAGGACGAGCCGCCCCCGTCGTGAAGCTGGCGCCAGTTCAGCAATATAGACGGGCACGATCTGGCTGGCGGCACCGACGGCCAGACCAAGCAGCAGCCGCATCAGCGTCAGTTCCGTAGGGGACATGGCCATTGCCGAGCCGATGGAGCCAAGCAGGAACAGCGCCCCCGACAGCCCGACCACCATGCGACGTCCCAGTCGGTCCGATAGCGGCCCTGCGGCCATGCATCCCAGCAAGGCGCCGGCAACCATGCCTGCGGCAATGGCCTGTTTGCCCAGCGTGCCAAGAGTGAAGCTGTCACCCAATGTCAGGAGTGCTGCGGAAATGATGCCCTGATCATAGCCGAAGAGAATACCCGCCAGACCTGCCACGCAGGACGCGATGAACACGCGTCGGTGCCCCGCCTGCCCTGAGTGGGTGTTGTTTTCAAGGGCTGTGCCGGACGTGCCTGCCGGGTGAGTCGAACGCATGATGGCCTCTCAGACGCGGATCATCCAGGCGATCCGTGCCCAAGTGGTGTGAGAGATATTTTCGATACGAAAGACAAGATTTCGTTACGAAAGAGTCTCGACGTGTGATTTCAACCAGCCCAGTGCGGACAAATCACAGGATTCGTCAGGTGGATCGCGTATCACAGCGTCATGTGTAACATTTTCGTGGTTCGATAGTCACGTTCTGTGTGACGAATCGCGCGAGGCTGTCTGGCGCTCAGGTGTCGCGTGGACGTCTGGGCGGGGGCGGGCTGGCTGTCGCGGGATTTTCCGGCCAGTCGTGTTTCGGGTAACGACCACGCATGTCGCGTCTCATGTCAGCCCAGCCCGTGGTCCAGAAGGCGGCGATATCGGCAGTGATGGCCTGCGGGCGACCGGCAGGTGACAACAGGGCAAATTGCAGCTTGATGCGCCCATTGGCGATGCGTGGTGTCTCCTTCAGCCCATAGAAAGCCTGAGCACGGGCCGAGATTGTGGGTGTTGCATCGCGATAATCGATGGCGGGTTGCGCCCCGGGCAGGGTGAGGCTCGTCGGCAAAGCCTGATCGAGCTGTTTGAGCTGGGCATAGTCGAGGCGTTGCCGCAGGAGGGGCAGCAAATCCAGCGCCTGTATCTGGCTGAGCTTCGTCATGCCATCGATATAGGGGAGCAGCCATTCATCGAGAGTGGCGGCAAGGGTTTCGTCGTCGGCGGCAGGCAGGGTCTCATCGAGATGGGCCCTTGCCAGGGCGAGCCGGGCACGAAATTGCAGGCATGAGTCGGACCAGGTGAGGCTGCCAGCCAGATCGGCGCGTATGCGTGACAGTAGCAGCGCCTGCACCTCCTCCGGCTTTGCCGGGGCAGAACGGTCGCGCAGCACCAGATTGCCAAGGCGAAGCCTTCTGCGGGCAATGACATTGCCGGTTGTCGTATCAAGCGCGGTCTCGACCTGTTCTTCCGTACGGGCCAGCAAGGTTGCAGGCAGGTTATCGAGATCGAGCGGGGCGGCGAGGCAGATTTCGGTTGCCGTACGCACATGAAGGGCAGGGGCTACGATCAGGGTTTCGCGCGCCAGCGGGTCGATGGCGCTCAGTCGGGCCGATCCTCCTCCCGAAAGGCGATATCGTCCCGTTTCGCCCGCGGCCATGGCTACGCGATCGGGAAAGCCGGCGGCAAGCAGGGCCGACGCACTGGCGGGGTCGGGCGCAAGACGTTGGCTGAGCCCGAGGCGCTTCTGATAGCGCTGGGCAGATTGCCGGATGCGGGCAAGGCTCGCCCGGTCGGCATGGGGGTGATGCTCGGCGCCCTCGATCAGGCTGAGACGCGTCTGGATATCGGCGGGTACCGAGGGGCTGCGCTGACCGGGGACGATACGCGGGCGTAGCGGGTCGCGTTCTTCCAGAAGGGCGGCGAGGGCGGCGGCTGTGGCCTTTTCGGGCGGGGTACGGGCTGCGCACATCATCGCAGCCAGACGGGGCTGTGCGCCGAGCCGTGCCATGGCGGCGCCCAGCGGCGTGATCTTTTCTGCCTCATTCAGTGCCCCGAGCACCGTAAGCAGGGCGCAGCCGGCCTGAAAGGCACCGGCAGGCGGTGTATCAAGCAAAGGCACAGCGGCTGGGGGTGTGCCCATGACTTCGTGCCATGCAGCAAGGTCAAGGCAATGGCCGGTCAGGTCGCTGGTCTGGATTTCGGGCAGATCATGGGCAATCAGGGCGCGGCCAGTGGCTTCTGTCCACAGACGTACGGCAATGCCTGGTGCCTCGCGTCCGGCGCGCCCGGCACGCTGTGTCGCCGTGGCGCGCGAGATGCGCATGGTCTCGAGCCGTGACAGGCCGGACCCCGCATCGAGACGCGGCGCACGGGCAAATCCGCCATCCACCACGATACGGACGCCGGGTACGGTAAGCGAGGTTTCTGCAATCGAGGTGGACAGCACCACCTTGCGCCTCTCGGCAGGTTTGAGGGCCAGATCCTGCTCGCGGGTATCGAGTTCGCCATAGAGGGGGACGATCAGTGCCGGGGCATCGGCCAGCGCTGCGGCACAGCGCCTGATTTCGCCGACACCGGGCAGAAAGGCCAGAATATCGCCTTCCTCCTCAGCCAGCAGGCCGCGTATGGTGCGCGCCATGACATCGGGCAGTTCGCGCAGGGCTGCGATGTCCCGTCTGGCGTGACGTATGTCCAGCGGAAAGGCGCGGCCTTCGCTCTCGACCAGGACGCCATCGAGCAAAGAGGTAAAGGCGCGCCCATCCGTTGTGGCCGACATGGCAACAAGACGGAGTTCGGGGCGCATGGTGCGTTGCAGATCGAGTGCGAAACCAAGCGCTGTATCGAGATCGAGCGAGCGTTCATGCACCTCGTCGAACAGAATGACCGACACGCCCTCAAGCAGCGGGTCGGTCAGCAGGCGTCGCAGCAGCAGCCCTTCTGTCACCACCTCGATTCTGGTGGCCGCGCTCACAGCCGAATCCGTACGCGTGCGATAACCGACTGTCTGGCCTGTGGCTTCGCCCAGCAGGGCGGCCATGCGATGGGCCGCCCCACGCACGGCAACACGCCGCGGCTCGACGACGATCAGGCGTCCTTCCTCGCGCCAGGGGGCTTGTAAAAGATGAAGCGGCACCAAAGTGGTCTTGCCTGCGCCGGGCGGCGCAACCAGTACGGCATTGCGTCCGGCCTCGAGCACGGCCTGAAGCTCGGGCAGGGCTGCACAGACAGGAAGAACGGGAAGCGAAATGAGATTGGCGGGCAATAGGGGACCGGTCATAATGACTTCTATGGCGCGTCCGCGGGGCGGTCGGCAATTCTCTTCCTTCACAGCGATTGGTCTCATGCTGCGCAAGCTGTCTCCTGTTGTCCTCACCCTGCTCGCTTTCGGTTCTGCTCCTGCCTTTGCCGCCGAGAGTGCCCCCGTCACCTCGGCCCATGACACCGCCACCCTGGTGACTGACCGCGACAGCGTCACGGCCGGGGGGGATCTGCATGTCGGGCTGCGTCTTCAGCTCAAGCCGGGATGGCATACCTACTGGCTCAATGCCGGTGATGCGGGCGAACCCCCGACGCTGAAAACCACGGCCAGCGGAGCCATGACCGGCCAGAGCGAGTCGATCAGCTTTCCCACCCCTGTACGCATCAGCGAAGGGGGGCTGATGTCCTACGCCTATACGGGTGACGTGCTTTTGCCCCAGACCCTGAAACTGGAGGGCAAGGCGGGTGAGGTGACACTCAAGGCCCATGCGGAATGGCTGGTATGCGCAGCAACCTGCGTGCCTGAATCGGGTGACTTCAGCCTGACCCTGCCTTCAGGCAATGCGGCGCCCAACAGTGCCGCCGAGGGGCCGCTATTCGTCAAGGCGGCGCAGGCAAGCCCCATGCCGTCACCTTTTGCCGCGACAACGACATCAGACGCCACGCTGACCCTGAGTGGTCAGGGGCTGTCGGGTGAGAGCGTCAGCCGGGCCTGGTTCATGCCCTCCGTAACCGGCGTGATCGATCAGGTTGCTCCGCAGAAGCTGGAGGTCAGTCAGGGCAAGGTGTCGCTTGGCCTTCACTGGATCGATGCAGCGCATAAACCCGCGACGCTTGATGGTATCGTGGTGCTTCAGGATCAGGCGGGGCAGCAGACCGCTTTATGGGTCAGCACCAGCCCCGGCACGGAGGCGGCCGGACAACGTGCGGGTGCGGGCGTGACTCTTCCCGTCGCAGGAGTGACCTCGTCTGCAGCAGCTCCCTCGCATACGGCGCTTTGGCAACTGGTGATCTTTGCCTTTCTGGGTGGGCTGATTCTCAATCTGATGCCGTGCGTCTTCCCTGTTCTGGCCATGAAGGCGTTCTCGCTTGCCCGTCTGGGCGGGTCGCATCGCCATGAGCAGATCAGCAGTGCGCTTGCTTATATGACCGGCGTGATGGGCAGTTTCGCCGCGCTGGGTGTCGCCATGATTGTGCTGCGCAGCGTGGGCTCGGCGGCGGGGTGGGGCTTTCAGTTCCAGTCGCCCGTTTTCGTGCTCGGTGTGGCCTGGCTGCTCGTCATGACGGCCCTGAACCTGCTGGGTGTTTTCGAGGTAACGGCAGGACGTCTCGGTCAGGATGTCACGCCACGCCACGGCATATGGGGCGACATGCTGACGGGGCTGCTGGCTGTGGTCGTGGCCACGCCCTGCACGGCGCCGTTCATGGGGGCTGCCATTGCGGCGGCTCTGGGTGGACCGGCATGGGCAGGACTCATGTTGTTCCTCGCCATGGGGTTCGGTCTGGCATCGCCTTATGTCGCGATTGCCACCATTCCGTTCCTGGCCCGGCATATGCCAAAGCCGGGTGCCTGGATGGCCATTCTCAAGCAGGTTCTTGCCTTCCCGCTTCTGGGAACGGCAGTCTGGCTTTTCTGGGTTGCCTGTGTGCAGCGTGGCGCCATGATCCTGCCAGTCGGGCTGGGCGGCGCGGTTGCGCTTGGGCTGGCAGCCTGGCTGTTCGGCCTGACGCAACGCGAAGCGATGATCAGGGGCGCAACCCCTTGGGTCGTTATCGGTCGGGCTGTGGCCGTTATTGTCGTGCTTCTGGCAGGGGCCAGTCTTGTGCGCGTTGCCGATAGCGAGGCAGCTTCACCCAGCTTTGTCGCTCATAGCGAAAATGGCGTCGTGGCCTATTCACCCGATCGGCTCGCCTCGCTGCGCGATGCTGGCAAGCCTGTCTTTATCGACATGACGGCGGCGTGGTGCATCACCTGCATGGTCAATGAGCGCGTTGCCCTGCAGGCGGCGCCCGTGCAGAAGGCCTTCGCTGCGCGGGGCGTGACATACATGAAGGGGGACTGGACCAATCGTGACGAGACCATAAGCGCCTATCTTCGTGCGCATGAGCGCGATGGCGTGCCGCTCTATGTCTATTATGCCCCCCACAAGGAGGGCGTGATCCTGCCGCAGATCCTGACTGTTTCCGAGGTACTGGACGTTCTCAAATAGGATCGCCAGCCCGGGTCATCCATGCGTCAGGGCGTGGAGGCGCCAAAGCCCGAGCCCATATACATGTGACCATGCGGACCATGGCCGGATGGTCCCTTCATGCTGACGGATGTACCGCCTGACCCGGTACCCGTCCCTGTTACTGGACGCAGGAGCCCGGCGCGGGTGTCGTCCTCTGGTGGGTGGGGATGGGTGCAGCAGGCCAGCAACAGCATGGCAGCGAGCAGGGGAAGAATTCTCATGAGACACCTTGGCTGTTCTCGTGTCGCACCGTGGGACTGTCAGGGGCTCCCTGCGCGATCTTTCCGATTCTAGGGACTGAACCGATAACGGCAAGCCCGCAAGCGGATCACACCCAGACAGCCTCATTCAACTCCCGATATCGCTCGATACCGATGGCGCGTATGCGCGACACATCCTGATGGGGTGGCATACCGAAAATCGACCGGTATTCGCGGGTGAACTGCGACGGGCTTTCATAGCCCACAGCAAAACCGGCATCGGCGGCAAGGCGGTTTTCATACAGCATCAGGCGCCGTGCTTCCTGAAGGCGCAGGCGCTTGCGATATTGCACGGGCGATAGCCCCGTGACCTCCTGAAACTTGCGATAGAACGTTGATCGCCCCATCCCTGCAAGACCGGGGAGGGCCGAGGCCTCGGTCTCTTCCATGAAGTGGGCGCGCATATGGGCGAGCGCCCGGTTGATGCGTGATGCATCGCTTTTCTGATCGGCAATCTCGTGCAGAACGTGGCGTTGATCACCCTGCAGGGCGCGATAGATGATCTCCCGCTTGAGCATGGGTGCCAGAAAGGCCCGGTCGTCATCATTGCCGAGGGCGATGAGCAGACGGCGCAGGGCGTCGAGCAGATCGGGGGTCACGGCACTCAGGCCAAGACTGGTATGCAGGGGGGATCTCAGGCCCGGGTCAGCCCGTGTTTCGGCAATCACATTGGCGATTTCCTCAGGCGTGAAGGCGATACAGGCAGCGAGATAAGGCGCCTCGGGCGTAGCGCGTGTGATGTGCCCTGAAAGAGGCAGATCCACCGTCGCAACGAGATAATGGTTCTGGTCGTAGTCGAAGCTGCTCTTGTGAATCCTGATCCTCTTCGCCCCCTGAATGATGATGTACAGGCGCGGCTCATAGACGACCAGCAGCGGGTCGGTCGTGGTTTCCGAGCGATACAACGTCAGGAAATCGACAGCCGTGCGGGTGCTTTTGCGCGGGCAATGGGCTCGCACGAGGGACTGCACGTCGCCCAGCATGGTTGCGTCAGCTTGTTGACTCATCACGTCAGTATGAGACTGCGAGACGATAAGGCAAGTTTTGCGGATTCGAGAGATAACGGTTCTGCGGTGTGGACGCGCATGGTCTGCCTGTTCCGCAAGGACGGGAGTTTCACTGCATCAGGAGCCTGCCATGCCAGATCACGCCATGTCACCCGCAAACGAGGTCATGACCACCCGCGCCCAGTCACGGCAGATGAGGCAATTATATCGTGTCTGGCGGGAGCAGATCGGAAAGCTCGAGCGACGCAGGATCTTTCTCTCGGCTGGGCAGAAACGCCTTATTCTGCGTGACCTGTGCCAGCATTACAGGACGCTCGAACGCTCCTGTCGATTGCTTAAGGCCTGAAAGATGATGGATCTCATCTTCGTTGCGGACGCCCTCAGATATGTCGGCCTGAATGTCTATCTGGCCTTTTTTCAAAATGGGAGAACTGATCAATGACGGCAAAACTTGCTTTGGTGACAGGCGCCAGCCGTGGAATTGGTGCCGGAATTGCCTGCCAGCTTGCCAGAGAAGGCTATGACATTGCCTTTTCCTATCCCGGCGAAGCGGCCGGGGCGCAGGAGACAATCAGGCAGGTCGAGGCACTGGGTCGCAGGGCGTTGGCTATTCAGGCCGATGGCAGCACTGTTGCCGGCAATGAAAAGGTCGTGGCTGAAGCTGTGCGCGTTTTCGGCCGCCTGGATGTGCTGGTGTGCAATGCAGGCATGTACCCCAAAGGGACGATTGACGAGATCACGACCGGCGATATCGAGAAGGTGCTCAACCTCAATGTCCGTGGCCCGATGATCGAAACCATGTGCGCGGTGCGTCATATGAAGCCCGGCGGTCGTATCGTGCTGATGGGATCGGCTTTTGGCGGTCGTGCGCCGCTGCCGGGTCTGTCGCTCTATTCCGGCACCAAGGCCGCCCTGCGCGGTTTTGCCCAGGGTGTGGCGCGTGATCTGGGTGATCGGGGGATCACGATCAATGTGGTGGAACCGGGACCGGTGAATACGGCCATGAATCCGTCAGACACCGAGGCGGCGAAAATCCTGGCCCGTTTCGTGGCGACCGGAGCCTATGGCGCGATCGAGGATATCGCTCATGTCGTATCGTTTCTGGTCAATGAGCGTTCGAGCTACATCACCGGATCGTCTCTTGCGGTCGATGGCGGGTTGCTCGCCTGACCAGAGACGTTGCCTTCTGCCCTTTTTGGAGCAGAAGGCAACGCGACAGCCTGTTATCCGGCCTCGGCCAGAAGGGCCTCGTACTCGGCAGGGACCCCACAGAAGGTGATCGCCTCAGGCGGGATCACTTCATAATGGATTTTCATCCCGTCCCTGATCAGGTGGTTATAAAGCGGTGCCACGTAAAGCTCAGGAGATGACGGGGTGAGACGCTCCTGTTCGAGTGCCTTCAGGAAGTCACCGCTGCGGGCGAAATGGTAGAGTCCGTCACAGCACAGATCGGAAATCGGCTGTTTTTCGGTTGTACGAATGGCCAGCGGCTCATCGCTGTTTTCCGCCGCGCCGACATAGGACCAGTTGGCACCCGACCCACGGAACACTTCGAGATAGCCATCCGACTTCCCGAACCATGCCCCTTGGGGAAAGCGGAAATTGGGGCGGAAAGTGTCGATATTGAAAATGGTCAATGGCGATTCGGCAGACAGACCAGCCTGCTTGACGCCAAATTCCACCGTCTCGGCCTGGCCTGCAGTTTCATGGGCGAGAATGACAATGCGTGCATCACGAATGCCAAGCGCCTCGATTTCGTGACGGATGAAAGCTTCCGTGTCGGCCACCGTGCGGGCGATAAACACGAAAGGATGGCTTTCGAAATAGGCTGAAAAGCTCTCGATCGAATGGGCGAACACGCTCTTGCCATGCAGGGGAAGCATGTATTTGGGCACCGGATAGCCGGCTTTGGTGAAGCGGCTGGAGAGGCCAGCCATGGGGATGACGATCATCACGCAAGTCCTTCAAGCGTGGCATACAGACGAAGGGCATTGGCGATGAATGCCTTTTGCCTGTCCGGCCGGTCGGAATGGAGCGGCAACATGGAAACGAAAAGCGATGTCATGATGGCGCGCGTTTCCCGGCTTGCCGTAGACAGACCTGCAATCTTCATTTCGGCGAAGGATTTCTGCAGCCAGTCGCGCTGGGGCGAGGCATCGAACTCCAGATTGAAATCGTACTCTGATTGCTGCGTCAGGGTGTAACGACCCGCCAGAATGAAATCATAAAGCCCATCGACGGAATGGGAAAATTTCGCGATGTCATAGCGGAAATCGCCCCAGATTTCGAGCTTGTCCGCAAACACGTAACCACGCGGATCGATGGCCGAAATACGGCTGTTGCGCGAATTATAGAGAATATTGCTGAAGCAGAAATCACCATGCATCAGCGTCGCGCGCGCCGACGGGTCATGCGTGATGAGGGCCTCGATCTCCTGGGCAATGGTCATGAGCGACGGCATGGCACGACCCTTGAATGTCAGCGGGCGCGTGACATCGAACCCTGTCTCTCTGGCATAGCGCTCAAGGCGTTCGACAGTCTTGCCGCCCATGAGCTGACGCGAATAGGCCTCGCGCGGTGCATCGCTATGGGTGGTGGCGCAGAGCTCGAGAAATTCCGAGCAGCTTGTCAGGATCTTCTTCCAGGTGACACGACCGATGGAGGAAAACACGTAAAGCTCGGAGAGGTTAGGTGCGTACTGGTATTCGGTGGTGTAATACGCCTGGCTGTCATTCTCGCCCTTGTCGAGCAGACGGGCCGCATAGGGCTGCACCGCTGCGGGGATGGACTCGAACCAGTTGGCCTCGCCCTTCATCTTGAAGCGGTCTTCAGAGAGCTTGCGAACCGTGCTTTGCGTGATCTGCAGCGAATTGAAGGCGCGAGCGGTGGTGACAAGGCGGCGTGACCGGAAATAGGTCTGGATATGGCCGAAATCATACCAGCCATCGACCTGCCTGAGGGTCAGAGGGCGGCGCTTGATATAGAGATTGAGGCCCGTGATGAAGTTGCCACGCGCCTGGCTGATGGCGCGAACAAGCTCGACCCCGTTCGAAAACGAGAAAAATCCGCACGCAATCGGGCGCTCGAGGTCTTCCTCGCTGGTGGCCTCGATCGTCTCGAGGCTGCTGATCGCGCCGTCTTCGTGATTGATCACCGCCCAGGAGTAGTCATCACCCTCCCGGTGGCTCGCGACAACATTGAGGCCGGTTGGAATCGTGCCGAGTACCGTGTCGCCGTGGAGGATCTGGATGCCGACCGAATAGGCATTCAGAACGTTGATCGCATAGACAACAGCTTCACCCAGGGACATGCCGTCAGGCAGGGGAAGTAACGATACGCCCTTTTGTTCCAGCCTGTGCAGATCATAGGCCGGAACCTCGTAGCTCTCGGGAACAGCCAGATAGATATGGCTGATATTGAGATCCTGCGCCTTCAGGCTGTCAGCCTGAATGTCATAGAGACGTCCTACGCCAAGCGGCAGAAAGGATGGTGGCAGCTGCCCGAACTCTGCAACAAGTTCCTGCGTGACATAGGCCCCGGACATGATCAGGGCGATGGAGGAAGACGGATTCATTTGCCTGATTCGATCAATGCATTGATTTCAGCGAGCGAGAGCGTGACGAATTCCCGGGGGCGAATGGCACGGTCATCGACATAGAATCCTTCGGTGCCGCACCACGGCTTGCCGACATAGATCTCGTCATAGGGGACGTCGTGTTTTTTCAGCCATTCCAGAATGACGGGAAGTGTATTCGCGTTGATCTTGCCAACAGCACCCTGATAGGTGCGCATATTGCGAGCTGTCTGGATCAGGATTTCAAACCCTTGCGCCTTGTATTCGCGCAGCTTGGCAATGAGCGGAAGGTTCGGTTCCTTCTCGCTATATGACAGATCAGGGTTGCTGATGGTGAGGGTGTCGTCGAGATCAATAACGAGACGCTTCATAGCCAGGGTCGAGCTCCGCAAATTCTTGACTGAACTACCTATTCGGTCTGAATTGAAATTGCCAGACAACTGAGCGAGATGAAAAACTTTGTTTTCTCGATATTTATATGACAAATCATGCATTATTCCTTCAGAAACATTACCTGCATGATATCGAATTGTTCGAATTGACTGATTTTTGCGAAGAATCAGAGCTTTGAGGCTTATGGAAGTATCGAGGCAGATCTGCGCCACCGGTGACGGGGTGGGAAATCAGGTTTTGAACGTGGCAGGCTGATATCGACTGCATGCCAGGCTGGAAACGCCTCAGCTCATCGCAGGAGAGGGTAACGTCGCGCGCTGCAGACTTTGCCGACCGGGAAGGCTTGGACAAGCAGGGCTTTGGCGCGTTTTCATGGAGCTGTTCGGCTGGCACAGGCACAACCGGCATAATCTGCGCTATTCGCTCAAGCGAGATACAGGCAAATTTTTTGGGAAAATGGTGCCCAAGACCGGGATCGAACCAGTGACACTGCGATTTTCAGTCGCATGCTCTACCAACTGAGCTACTTGGGCACCGTCACCTGACGGTGTGAAAGGGGGTTTACTCCAAGCCGTCACGGTGATCAAGCGGGGGAAAGCCGTTTTTTTCGGCTTCATCCTCATCCACGGCCGGAACGCTGTAGCTTTCATTGAACCAGCGCCCCAGATCCACATCGGCACAGCGTTTGCTGCAAAATGGCCTGAAGGCGGCGAGCGTCGGTTTCTGGCAGATGGGACACAGGCTCATGGGGTAAAACTCCAGTAGCTGTCAGGGTAATCAGGCATCATGTGCAGGGTGAGCGGTGCCCCCCATTCAAGCGAGAACTGTGCCACGGCCTGATTGTCCGCCTCCAATGCGCGTGTGACAGCCAGCGATGCCTGCAGGACCGGTGTTGGGTTGGCCCTCAGTTCCGTCGGCCTCGCCGGCCGGTCGCGCAGGATTTGCCTCAGCGCCTGCAGGCCACGACCACCGGGGCTGGAAAGGCACTCATGCAAGGGCGCGCGTCCCCTGGTGCGAACGATCTCCAGCAGACCCAGCGCAGTCGCGCCCAGCATGCGCGGTTGCATCGGATCGCCTTCGAGCGCCTCGGCCAGAAACCTGCCCAGCGCCGGACGCTTGCGCAGGGGGACTCCCGCCGGATCAATCAGGATCGCCCCGCTGAGATTGCGCATGCGTATCTGCTGCGCCAACGCCGCAAAGGCGTGACGATTGGCCGTGAATCCGTCCATCTGCCGACGCTGGTCGGGATGGGGGTCATCCAGATCGATGGCGGTCAATGCCGGGGTTGGGCTGAAGCTCGCCCTGATGCCATGGGGCAATGCTGCTTGCGGCGTCATCAGGTCATCGCATTCAGCATCGAGCACAGCGTCGAAGGCGCGGCTGACACGGGTGATGCGTGGCCTGAGGGCAGCAGGGATCAGAGCCATGAGGGTTGGAGAGTCGCACAGTAATGCGGCGTCCGGGTAACGCGCTGCGATGTCTTCAAGCGGTGAGGGGCCTCGTGCGACAAGGCCGGGACGGTCAGTCGCCGTGAGTGTGTGGCCGACGGGCTTGAGGCGTAAACCCTTGCCATTCTGGGAACTGCGCGTCACGCGTGCGGCGACCAGAGCTCCTTCGGCATGGGTGCCGGTCAGAAAGCCGGAGCTGTTGTCACCAAGAAGCACGAAAGCGCCGCCCAGGGCGGGCGCGGATTTCTGCACGCGTACGGCGTGGATGTCCCCATAGCCATCAGGCATGCCCGGCCGCCACAGGGCAAAATCGACAAGTCTATCCTCATCGCAAACGGCAATGCGTGCCTCGCCCGGTGACCAGGCGATGCGACATTCCATCATACGATGAAGCGACAGGGCTGGCCGCGCAGCATCTGGGCCGTCTCGAAAAGGGGGAGGCCAATCACGGCTGAGGGACTACCGCCCACATAGCGTATGACAGAGGCTGCGGCACCCTGAAGCGCATAGCCGCCAGCCTTGCCCTGCCAGTCTCCCTGATCGAGCAGCGCCGCTATCTGCGCCTCTGTCAGGCGGGAGAACGTCACATCGGTTTCGACCAGACGCTCCACCTCACGTCCGGCAGCCCAGCCACCGGCAGGTAGCACGCAGACGGCAGTCAGCACTGTATGACGACGACCGGAAAGCAGGCGAAGGCAGCGTTCTGCCGTTGCGCGGTCTTCGGCCTTGGGCAGGATGCGGCGCCCGACGGCGACCAGCGTGTCAGCAGCCAGAACAAGGGCTTCCTGCTGGCAGCGCGTGGCGACAAGCGCAGCCTTCATGCGGGCCAGACGCGCTACGCAGGCGCGGGGCGTCTCGTTCTGTCGTGGCGATTCGTCAAGATCGGCCGCGTCGATGCGGTCCGGGGTCAGCCCGATCTGTCGCAGCAGGTCCACCCGTCGCGGCGATGCCGAGGCGAGAACCAGCTCCGGCCTTGTGCCGTCTGTCACGCGAACGCTCTTACTTGAAGCGGAAGGTGATGCGGCCCTTGGACAGGTCGTAGGGGGTCATTTCAACATTGACGCGGTCACCGGCCAGAACGCGGATACGGTTCTTGCGCATCTTGCCGCTGGTATGGGCCAGAATGGTGTGCTCGTTGTCGAGTGTGACGCGGAACATGGCGTTTGGCAGCAGCTCGGTCACCGTGCCGCTGAATTCGATCATGTCTTCTTTTGACATCTGAGTCCTTGAAATTGTGCTCTGATACAGGCCGGAAAATCCCCGGCAGGATGAAATTATGCCGCGTATGTGCTGGCTCGACGTCGTTACGTCAAGTTTCTTGGTGATTCTGGCCCCGAAAAGAGGCGTTTTGGCCTCTGCACGTCAGCCTCGTCGCCCCGGGTTAAGGACTTGCTGACCTGCCGTTATGAATGGCCGGATCAGGGATCCATGACCGGGGGCGGTTCCGTCGGCAGGCTTCAGCCCAGAGCGTCGAGTCGTGCTGACAGGCTCAGCGCATGGGCATCGAGCCCCTCGGCCTTGGCCAGCCTGACGCCTGCAGGACCGACAGCGCGCAGACCATCGGCCCCGGCTGAGATCGTGGTGGTGCGCTTGAGAAAATCAAACACCGACAGGCCCGAGGCAAAACGTGCCGTGCGGCTTGTGGGCAGAACGTGGTTCGGCCCGCCAACATAATCGCCGACAGCCTCTGGGCAGTTGCGACCAAGGAACATGGCACCGGCATGACGGATCAGGGTGGAGAACTGCTCGGCATCATCCAGCATGACTTCAAGATGCTCAGAGGCAAAGCGATTGGCAATTTCAGCGGCCTCATTCCAGTCGCGCACAATCACCACCGCGCCATGATCGGCCCAGGACTTCCCGGCAATGGCAGCACGGGGGAGGGTCTTGAGTTCGGTCTCGACGGCTTCCACTACAGATCGGGCAAAGCCGGCATCGTCTGTGATGAGAACCGCCTGGGCCAGTTCGTCATGTTCTGCCTGGGCCAGCAGATCGAGCGCCACGAAGCGCGGGTTGTTGCGGTTGTCGGCCACAATCACGACCTCGGACGGACCGGCAATCGAGTCGATCCCCACGTGACCGAACACCTGACGCTTGGCCTCGGCGACATAGGCATTGCCCGGACCAACGATGCGATCGACGGGGCGAATGCTGTTCGTGCCATAGGCAAGCGCGGCTACAGCCTGCGCACCGCCAACCCGATAGATCTCGCTCACGCCGCATACACGCGCAGCCGCCAGAACGAGCGGGTTCAGTACGCCATCGGGGCAGGGTACACACATGGCGATGCGGCCAACGCCTGCCACACGGGCTGGCAGGGCGTTCATGAGCACAGAGGACGGATACGCGGCCTTGCCACCCGGCACGTAAAGCCCGACGGCATCGAGCGGCGTCCAGCGCATGCCCAGGGTCAGCCCGGCCTCATCCTGATAGGCGAGGTTCGTGGGCATCTGCGCCCGATGAAAGGCTTCGATGCGTGAGGCAGCGAGATTGAGCGCCTCCATCAGATCGGCATCGACCTTGTCGGCCTCGCGTGCAATTTCGTCTGCGGTGATGGCCAGCCCTTCCGGGGCGAGGCTCAACCGGTCGAAACGCGCCGTGTAGTCGCACAGAGCTGTGTCACCCTGCTCACGAATGGTGGCGATGATATCGCGCACCGGCGTGCTCACGCTGGTTTCGACAGCGCTCCGGTCAGAAAGCAGCGTTGCGAGACGGGATTCGAAATCCGTATCGGTGCTTTGCAGCCATTTCATGCTGTTTTCTCCTGAAGGGCGTCGCGAAAGCGTTCGATCAGGGCACGAATGGCGTCGGGTCGGGTTTTCAGGGCAACGCGATTGACGATGAGGCGGCTCGTGACATGCGCGATGACATCAGTCTCGCGCAGGCCATTGGCCTTGAGGGTCGAGCCGGTATCCACCAGATCGACAATCACGCTGGCCATGTCGAGTGTGGGGGCAAGTTCCATGGCGCCGTGCAGATGCACGATTTCGGCATTGATGCCTTTGGCCGCGAAATGACGCCGCGTGATGGTCGGATATTTGGTCGCAACACGCAGATGCGAACTGGCTGCGGTCTTGTCATGATCGCCGTCCTGACCGGCCATCCCGACCGGGCGGGCGATGGAAATGCGGCATCCGCCAATTCCAAGATCGAGCGGCGCATAGATGTCGGGATAGTCGAATTCCATCAGCACATCGGCACCGCAAACGCCGATCTGCGCGCCACCATGCGCTACAAAAGTCGCGACATCGAAAGAGCGTACGCGCACCACATCGACCTTGGGGTCGAGCGTTGGAAAACGCAGACTGCGTGTCCCTTCACCAATGGCGCTGCCATCCTGAAAAAGCCCTGTGCGTTCCAGCACGGGGCCCAGCGCCTTGAGGATACGCCCCTTTGGCAGTGCCAGAACGAGCGGCGCATCGTTCAGAGGCGCGTGCTGGGCATTGTCACGGGATTCGGAGGCGGGTTCGGATACGGCATTCATCACGACATTCCTGTAGCACAATCTTGCTCGGTCAAGAACCGGGCGGGCGCAAGGTTTTTGTCCGGGATGCAGGCCGTCAGCCCTCGGGCCGCAGGGCCTTGTGCGCTGGCGACAGGAGGTATGGCTCACGCAGTGATGACCATCTCGATGGCCAGGAAGGCGGGCGGGCCTGCAACCCAGAGCGCCGCAATCCGCTAGATTGGGCAAGAACCGTCTTTTCGGGAGTGACAGGAGCCCTGAATGTCTCGCAGCGAATTTACCCCTGACCTCGCCATTGCCACCCCACGTGCCGATGAAGAACAGGTCCATCTGCAACTCAATGACGGGGCACGCATCCCGCAATTCGGCCTTGGTGTTTACAAGACCCCGGCTGACGAAACGGCTGAAATCGTGCGCTATGCCGCCAAGGCAGGGTACCGCATGGTCGATACGGCGGCGTTTTACGGCAATGAAAGCGGCGTTGGCGACGCGCTGCAGGATTATCCGGATCTGTATGTCTCGACCAAGCTCTGGGCCAGCGACATGGGTTACGATGCCGCCCTGCGCGCCTTTGATGCCAGCGCGAAAAAGCTGCGCCGCGATGTGGTCGACCTCTATCTGATCCACTGGCCCATGCCGAAGAAGGATCTGTATGTCGAAAGCTGGAAAGCGCTTATCGAGCTCAAGAAGCAGGGACGTATCCGGTCGATCGGTGTCTGCAATTTCGAACCTGAACATCTGACGCGTCTGATCGAGGAAACCGGGGTCAAGCCCGTGCTCAACCAGATCGAATTGCACCCGGCTTTCCAGCAGAAGAAGCTGCGGGCTTTCAATGAGTCGCTCGATATCCGCACCGAGGCCTGGAGCCCGCTGGGACGCGGTACGGGGCTGGATGGCGAGATCATCACCAGCATCGCGAAGAAGCACGGCAAGACGCCGGGTCAGGTGACGATCCGCTGGCATCTCGATCAGGGCAATGTCGTCATTCCCAAATCGGCGCATCAGAAGCGCATCGATGAGAATTTCGACGTATTCGATTTCCGCCTCGATGAGGATGATATGAGCCGCATCGCCACCCTCGACCGGGAGGATGGGCGCACCGGCCCCAACCCGTTCACAGCAGATTTCTGAGACTAGCCTTGCCTGACGGGCGCTCGCATGACGGGGCGCTTGCGTCACATAGGGGCGAAAATGCGGGCCTCGTATCGAGAGGGCGAGCTGCTGCTTTCGGTTAAGGCAGACGGCTTCTCTGACAGTGCGGGGTTCGCGTGCCCCGCGCGCTTTACTGCCGGGTTCGCTCTATCACGGTTGGGGGACCACGTGTCCGCCTCCGCAAGGCGATGCGGCGTGACGTAATGCCTCACTGGCGGCAGCCCATCTTCGCCCGTGCACCATAAGCGTCCGGGTTCTGGTGCAGAGGGCTTGATGTCGTCCAGCATCCTGAGCCCTGACACCATGCTCTCCATTCCGGCTGGATATCCGTCGAGTAAAAATCGGCCCGCCTGCCGGGTCGGAGCCTAAGGCAACAGGCGAGCAAGTTCGGGCAGTGACAGGGATGGCTTTTGCGTCGTGCTTTTCAGGCGGGCATCCCGTTACCTGCCTCGTTACGTCGTCCGGTCACGCGACCACCACGAGAGGGGCCCCGCTCTGTTGGTGGAGCATGGCCGCCTGTCGCGTCCTGCGTGATCCCTCAGACGTCGTGTACCGTATCCAGATCGCCAAACCGGGTGAATTCGCCCTCGAAATACAGCGGGATGGTGCCGGTTGGTCCGTGACGCTGTTTTTCCAGAATCAGTTCGGCCTTGTTATGCACGAGCGCCATCTTGCGCTGCCATTCCTCCATCGCGACCTGATATTTGTCCATGCTCTCATAAGCGCTGTCTTTGGGCATGCGCTGCTGGAGGTAATATTCATCGCGATAAACGAACATCACGGCGTCGGCGTCCTGCTCGATCGAGCCTGATTCGCGCAGATCCGAAAGCATCGGGCGCTTGTCTTCTCGCGATTCTACCTGACGCGAAAGCTGCGACAAGGCGATGACCGGCACCGAGAGCTCCTTGGCGATGGCCTTGAGTCCCTGGGTGATCATCGAGATTTCGAGCACGCGGCTCTCGGGTTTGGTCCCGATGGCAGGGCGCATAAGCTGGAGGTAGTCAACCACCACAAGGCTGAGCCCCTTGGTGCGTGCCAGACGGCGGCACCGTGTCCGCATGGCGGAAAGCGAAATGGCCGGGGTGTCGTCAATATGCAGGGGCAGTTCCGACAATTCGCGCGAGACACGCACGAAGCGATCGAACTCGCGCTGGCCGATATCGCCACGACGAATTTTCTCACCCGACACTTCGGACTGCTCGGAGAGGATACGTGTCGCCAGCTGTTCCGATGACATTTCGAGCGAGAAAATGGCGACAGCGCCGCGCGGCTTGATGCCCTTGTCTTCAGCCTCGCGCAGAAGCGCCTGTGCGGCCGAGAAGGCGATCTTGGTGGCCAGGGCGGTTTTGCCCATGGCCGGTCGCCCGGCCAAAATGAGCAGATCCGACGGGTGGAGGCCGCCGGTTTTCTTGTCAAAATCGCGCAGCCCCGATGTCAGGCCACTCACATCGCCTGTGCGCTGAAAGGCCTGCTCGGCGACCTGCAATGCGCCGGTCAGGGCCCGCTCGAAGGTGACGAAACCACCATCCTGCCCCTTGTCGGTGGCAAGCTTAAACAGCGTTTCTTCCGCCGCAGCGATCTGGTCGCCGCCCTCAAGATCCGCACGTGCCCCATAGGCGTTGTTGACGACCGTCTCGCCAATATCGATCAGCTGACGGCGTATCCAGGCGTCGTGAATGGCGCGCCCGTAATCACCGGCGTTCACGATACCGACCATCGCCATAAGCAACTGGCCCAGATATTGCGGTCCGCCTACCTCATCCAGCAGGCCCGAATGTTCGAATTCGGCGCGCATGGTGATCGGATCGGCCAGCATGCCGCGATCAATGCGTCGTGCGATGGCCTCGAAAATCCGCCCATGCAAAGGGTCGGCGAAATGGGCCGCCTCAAGGAAATCCGAGACGCGCTCATAAGCCTTGTTATTGGTCAGTAACGCACCCAGCAGGGCGCGCTCTGCCTCCGGATTGGCAGGAGGGGTGCGCCGAAGCAGCGCAGTCAGGCCGTCATCGGCCATAGCTCGGACAGGGGTATCGGTCATGGTCACAGCGCCCCTCTACCACGCCCGATGGCGATTCGATCAAGTTAAGAGGATGGGGTGTTGCCACCCAGGGGCAATAAGTCGATTCTCCCACCAATGCCCTGCCTGATTGGGGGGAGGCGGCTGTATGGGGTTCGTTCGAGGCCCTTGCCCGCCGGTATCTGTCTCTGGCCTTGCCGGTCGGGCACCGGGCCTTGGGGGTGCCTCCCTCTGGCATCATCGTTTTGTGAGACCAAGCCATGACCCATCCCGCCCTTTTTGCTCATATCCCCGGAGAGGGGTTGTTGCAGGTGCAGGAACTCGGTCTGGCCTTTCTGCTCTCGGCGCTGATCGGGCTTGAGCGTGAGTATCGCCAGAAGGCAGCGGGGTTTCGTACCTATACGCTGGTTGGGGTCTCCGCCGCGCTGTTCATGCTCATCTCCAAATACGGTTTCGATGATGTGCTCACCCCGGACCGTGTTGTGGTCGATCCCTCGCGTGTTGCGGCCCAGATCGTGTCGGGCCTCGGCTTTATCGGTGGTGGCGTCATTTTCATGCGGCGCGATACGGTGCGTGGCCTGACCACTGCTGCCTCTGTCTGGCTGACAGCGGCTATCGGCATGGCGTGCGGCGCGGGAATGACGATCGTCGCCCTGCTGACGACAATCGGCTACCTGCTGATCATGTTCCTGACACCCGGCTGGCTTCTGCATTTCCCACGCGCGCCACGTCACGGGTTCAAGGTTGGTGTGCGCGGCGCCGCCGATATCGATTTTGTCGATCCTGTCTGTGCTGCGCTCAGGAAACTTGGCTTCACGCTGGGCCATATGGCGCAGGAGCGTCACGATGAGAGCGACCGGCTGATCATGACGGTGCATGTACATGGTCTCAAAGCCCCGGATGATGTCGTGACAGCCTTGATGCACCTCCCCGGTGTGCAGGCGGTCTGGAGCGAAAAGCAGGACGAGACCCCGGACTAGGCGTCCGTCATCGCGAATGGCTGCGGGGTTCGCCTCGTACGCCCAACAGACATGAATTTATTGCGTTGATCGAGGGCGTTGCGGCAGCGCTCTGGAAAGCTCCCGACGCGTTTAAGGAGCGCCTGCGCAGGTCAGAAGAGGTCAATCCCACCCTGGGAAATCAAGGCTTCTTCCAGACGCCAGATCAGGGGCATCCAAAGGGTGACTGCCCTTTGGCGGGTTTCAGGGCAGAGCCCTGAGAGAATTGTCTGCGGAAGCACTGCCTAGAAGCTGTGCAGATGGCAAAGCCCTTCCGGAGAGAGAATACGGGTCAGGGTTTCCTCGGGAACGAGCTGGCGCTCACGGACAATTTCGATCACGCCGCGTCCGGTACGATGGGCTTCGAGCGCGATGGCAGTGGCGGTTTCGTAGCCGATATAGGGGTTGAGCACCGTAACCAGCCCGATCGAATGGGTGACCATCGCCTCAAGCTGGGCGGCATTGGCGGTGATGCCACGGATGCAGCGCGATTCGAGTGTCAGACAGGCGGCGTGCAGATGGGTCAGGCTCTTGAACAGACTATGGGCAATGATGGGCTCGAAGGCATTGAGCTGCAGCTGTCCGGCCTCGGCGGCCATGGTGACGGTCAGGTCATTGCCGATGACCTCAAAGGCCACCTGATTGACCACCTCCGGAATGACGGGATTGATCTTGCCCGGCATGATCGACGAGCCCGATTGCATGGGCGGCAGGTTGATCTCGTTCAGCCCGGCGCGAGGGCCAGAGGATAGCAGCCGCAGATCGTTGCAGATCTTGGAAATCTTGACCGCAAAACGCTTGAGAACGCCCGACACCTGAACGAAAGCACCGCAATCCTGTGTCGCCTCGATCAGATCCGAGGCCGTCAGCAGATGCAGGTTGGTGATCATGTTCAGATGGCCGCAGACGGTTCTGGCAAAGGCGGGATGGCCCGCAATGCCGGTGCCGATGGCCGTGCCGCCCAGATTGATCTCGCTGATCAGGAGAATGGCCTCCTTCAGGCGCTTCTGATCCTCGTCCAGCATGACGGCATAGGTGTGAAATTCCTGTCCGAGCGTCATGGGAACGGCATCCTGAAGCTGGGTGCGGCCCATTTTCAGAATGTCATGAAATTCCGTCGCCTTGGCCATGAAGGCCTTGCGAAGCACGGTCATGGCATCGGTCAGATGGTTCACGCCATGAATGGCGGCAATACGCAGGGCCGTGGGATAAACATCATTGGTGCTCTGGCCCATATTGACGTGATCGATGGGGTGAAGCGCTGCGTAATCCCCTTTTGCCCGTCCCAGATGATCGAGGGCGCGATTGGCGATGACTTCGTTGGCATTCATGTTGGTCGAGGTGCCCGCCCCGCCCTGTATGACATCGACCACGAACTGGTCATGCAGCATGCCAGCGCGCACATCCTCGCAGGCAGCGATGATGGCGCGGGTGCGAGAGGCATCAAGCAGGCCAAGGTCATGATTGCTTTGGGCAGCCGCCTGCTTGATGGCGGCCAGGGCGTTGATCAGTTCGGGATAGGCGCTGATCTGTCGTCCGGTAATGGGAAAGTTCTCGACAGCACGCAGCGTGTGGATACCGTAATACGCCTCTGCCGGCACCTCGCGTGTGCCGAGAAGGTCGTGTTCCGTTCTGGTGGCTGGCATGATCGTCTCCTCAATCCTGTCACCAGAGGAAATGATCATGCCGTGCATGACAAGCCAGACGGTGGACTTGGGGCATGTCCATTGGGGGCATGAGCCATGCGATCATTGCAGGGGATGTTGCGCAGCCTTGCGGTGTGCGCTCTCCGTGCCTCTCGCAATGCAGGCCGGTGCACCGCGGAAGCGATGGCGTCAGGCTGTAAAGAACCGGCTCAACCCCAGATCACGCAGCCCCTTGCGATAGGCGATCGAACTGCGATCGGCCATGACATGGGCCTCGAGCGTCGGGTCGAGGGGCAGACATTCGGGCTTTTGGGCCTCCACGAGCAGACGATCCTCCTCAAAGACGCGGCGATTGAAGTCATAGACGGCTTCGACAGGGATATCGGTATCGAAGTTGCGGCAGATCGGTGCGAACATGCGTGTCTTGCGGGCAGAGACGGGTGAGGCGGCATTCATGATCACCAGACGGCCATCCTCCGGAAAGTGGATCTCCAGCGTTGCCGTGAAGGGCAGGGAGGTCCGGAAGTGTCGCAGCCATTCAAAGCCCGCAGGAGCACGCCCTTCTACGCCAATGGGATAATTGCCGACCGAACTGCGATATTCGACCTCGAAACCCTCCTCTGTCCGCCGTGGCATATAGGGGGGAACGACCGGGTTTTCAGGGTCGGCAAAGGTGTCGGCATGCACGAAGGCAAAATGTGCGACATCCAGAAACCCCTCGACCTGCCGACCGGCAAACCCGGCGATGTCGATCGAGGGACAGGTGATCTGCTGATAGGCCGGGTCATGCCAGTGGGGCATGGTCGGCACGTCATGGGGCGTCTCGCCAGCGAGACACGTCCAGACCAGACCATAGCACTCACGCACAGGGAAGGTTTTCAGGTGCAGCTTGCCCGGTATGGCAGAGCTGGGATGGGCAGGAACACGCACGCAGCGCCCTGACCCGCCAAAGCGAAAACCGTGATAGGCGCAGGCAATGGTCTCGCCATCACCCGTGCCGAGGCTGAGCGGCACACCGCGATGCGGGCAGATATCCTGTGCCACCACGATATCGTCACCCGCACGATAGATGACCAGCGTTTCATCCAGCAATGTAGCCGCCACAGGAGCGGTGCCGATGTCGCGGCTCAGCGCGACGGGATACCAGAAGCGCGAGAGAATGGCCCAGTCTGCCGCATCAAAGCTGCACTGGCGCGGAAGCTGTACCGGGCGGTCGAGTGTTTCGGACATGAAAGCCCCCGCAGAAGGAGTGGATCGTCACAAAGACATGTCACGCGCACCCCGTTCGAGGATATATCCAAATTCCTGACAGGGCGTTTCAAAAAAGAGAGCATTCGACCATGCCGGTATTCTCCCGTTTCTCGCGTTATTTTCTGGCCGTGGCGCAGCATGGGTCGATCCGGCGCGCGGCCGAGGCAACCGGAATTTCGGCCTCATCCATCGACCGGCAGATCCTGCAGGGTGAGGCCCGTCTGGGTGCTGCCTTGTTCGAACGTCTGCCGTCAGGTCTTCGGCTGACGGCAGCAGGCGAGATGCTGCTGGTTCAGGTCAGACGCTGGGATCGTGAATTTGGGGATTGCCGCACACGCATGGAGGATCTCAAGGGGCTCAAGCGCGGCCATGTGACGCTGCTTATTCCGGAGGCAATGGCGAGGGGGCTGGTTCCGCGTATCGTGGCCTCCATACGCGAGCATCATCCCGGGGTGACGCTGGGCGTCCGTGTCATGACCAATCACGAGATTTCGCCGGCCCTGCTCGAAGGGCAGGGAGATCTGGCGCTGGTTTTCGATCCTGTGGTGTCACATCGCCTTGCGGTGCGGGCCTCGGTGGCCTTTCCCGTCGGGTTTGTCACGACACCCGGCCATCCGCTGACCAAAGGACAAACGGCGCGGTTCAGCCAATGCAGCCTCTACCCTGTGATCGCGCCACGACCCCCGCTGGCGCTGGGTCAGAAAATTGCCTGGCTGGCCGAGGAAACCGGACTGGCACTGAATCCGGTCTGTGACTCAGATGATATCGAGGCGATCAGGGCGCTGGTCCGCCATGGGGTCGGGGTCAGCCTGCTCAGCTATATCGATGTCCTGCCAGAGATCGAGGCCGGGACACTCGCCTTTGTGCCGCTCGAGCACAGCCGGATACGCCCTCTGACGCTCGGATTCTGCGTCGATCAGGCCCGATCCTTGCCTGTCGCAGCGCGGCTTGTGGCGCAGGCGCTCGAGCAGGGACTGCCGGGACTGGCCTATTCCGCTCCGGCTGTCTGAGCGGTCAGGTCTCAGCCTTCGTGGTGATTGACCAGAGGCTGATGGCCGACGCTGGCCGAGGAAATGGCCTGAACGGCATCTGCTGAATCGACGACGACCAGAGCATCGCCCGCGATCGGCGTAGGCGTGCGATCCTTGGGCAGCAGGGCGCGAAAACGCGTATCGTAGCTGGCGGCCTGCTCATATTGCACATCCAGCAGGCCATTCTTGTCCATGAACACGTTCATGGTGGCGGGGATGCGTATGCAACCCTCAGATGCCGGATGACCGAGGCGCTGTTCCAGGAAGTCAGGGTCGGTAGCGTGGATTTCAAGCCGGATATCGCCTGTTTCATGGGTGGGCAGCCAGCCTTTGACGGCGTTGTGCCAGCCCATATCCCAGACGCGCATGCCTTTGGCACCAATGCCACGTATGCCGTTCTCGTTTTTCGTGCCCAAGGCGCGGTAACCGAGACGGTCCGGGGAGTTGATGAATACGCCTGTGGGGGTGATGTAATAGAACTTGCGGCCTGCGCGACCGGTCGAGACGGGGGTCCCCCCCAGAGTCTCCCAGTCTGCATTGCCCGGCATGGCCAGAACAAAGCACAGGCGCTGTACCTTGGGGTTGCGATCGACCACCATCAGGATCTGGGGGCGGTCGATGGGCGTGTTCGTGCTGGCAATGGCGGCACGGGCAAGGCGGATAAAGCGCTGGCGCTGCTCAGGGGTATAGGTTGTAAAGCGCGAAACCGATTTCTTCATGCTCAGCGTCAGACGGCTGGCTTCAAGACGGGCATCGTGCTCGGACAGGACAGGCAGCGGCGGAATGACGATGGGCGGTGTCGTCGCATGATCCGGCACGGAAGAGACCGCTCCCGCCTGGGCGGGGAGTGGTGGCTGGGCCGCCGGGGCAGCCAGAGCCGCAGTTGTGTTTTTCGTCTGGGCCTGGGCACAGCCTGAGAGAGCGCTGGCAGAGAGAATGCACCCCAGAAACAGGCCTGACAGGGCCCGCCTTGACTGGGTCAGAAAGCCCGGCATCACCGTCCTGTTTCTCGTCTGCATCTCAACTCCAAAGCTCCACGGCTGCAACGTTCAGGGCTGCGCTCAGTTTGCTCCGTTCTTGCCGGAAGCGCTTCCATTCAGATAGCGGCTGAACCATGCCAGCATACGTTTTTGTGCATCGCTCGCATGGTCGTGACCGCGCATCCCGTGCCCTTCACCGGGATAGATCACAAGGCTGGTCGGAATCCCGAGCGCGCGCAAGGCATGGTAGAACTCGAGACTTTGTGCAGGCGGACATTCCACATCATTGGCTCCGACGTAAATAAAGGTTGGCGTCCTGACTTGCTTGATGAAAGTCATGGGTGAGGAATGGGCATAAATGGCCGGGTCATCATAGACGGTGGCCCCGAAAAAGGGCGGCATCCAGGCATCGATACCGTTCTGGCCATAATAGGACTGCCAGTTGGCGATGCCGCCACCCGCTGCCGCGGCCTTGAAGCGGTTTGTCTGGGTCACGATCCACATGGTCATATACCCGCCATAGGAATAGCCGGTCACGCCCAGACGGTTTTCGTCGATGGGGGCGGTCTTTTCCAGCGCATCGATGCCGCGCTGGATGTCGCGCAGATCGCCGTGACCGAAATCGCGGCGGTTGGCCATGGTGAAGGCTTCGCCCTGGCCATAACTGCCGCGCGGGTTGGGCAGGAACAGATCGTAGCCAGCATCGAGCAGCACGGCCGCATCGCCGGTGGGACGCAGGAAGCGCGGTGTGACGGCCGATGAAGGGCCACCATGAATGATGGTGATCATCGGCACCTTGCCGTTGCGGGTCATGGCGGCGGGGCGTGACCGGGGTGCAAGGTGCCAGCCCTGTACCTTGAATCCGTCGCTTACCCAGCTGACGCTGGAGGCAGTGTAGGGTACGGTCTGACCGTCATTGGAGTGCGTGAGTTGCTGCCATGCCCCAAGGCGACCGGTCCAGATTTCAGGCGGGCTCGTGAAGCTCTGGCGTATCACGACACTCTGGTTGCCTGCGCAGGTCAGACGGGGTTCGCCACCCCCATCGGAAAGCAGGCCATCTGCGCTTGCCATGAGGGGAGGCTTGTCATCAATGGACCGCATGACGGTCATGGGGCCTGCAATGGTCGAGGCGATCAGGCGCCCCTGACACCAGCTCAGCCCGGTTACCGTAGCCTTGAGGGTGCGCGTCAGATTGACCGGCGCGGCCTTGGGTCGTGACAGATCGAGCTGCAAGGCATCACCGCCAAAGAACCCGAAATCGCTCATCAGTCCTGCGACGAAGCTGACACTCCGGCCATCGGGTGAGACGAGCGGCAGGCCGATCTGCTGCGAAAGCGGGTGGGTGTACAGCACCTGCTCTTTTGAATCGGCGAAGCGCGACAGATGCGCCGACCACCAGTGGGCATCACCATTGCCCGGTGCTGCCGTGCCGATGAAGGCGGGGGTGCTGTCGGGTAGCCAGTCATATTCGTAGACATACAAACCATCAGGCGACTGCCAGTGAAGACCGTCCTTCTCAACGGTTGCGATGCGCTGCTCGTCTTCCGTTGCGTCGATCTCACCCGTCTCAGGCGCGCCGGCCTGTAGGGCACCGGGGTCACGACGGGCATTGGCAATGGCGAGAACGGCAAGGCCCCCCTTGGGGCCGTAGCGCAGATCCTGAAGCGAGCCCGTGAATTTCATCAGGCTGGTTACGGTCTTGCCATCGGCAGTAACGCTCAGGATTTCACGGTTCTGGGTGTTCTTGTGGCGGATGATGAAAGCCAGACGGGTTCCATCGGGGCTCCAGCTGGGGCTGGAGGGCGCACAATCCTTGCAGGGTAGCGCAACGGTCGTGGCGTGACCATCGGGCAGGGTGCGGATCACAAGGCTGGCCGGTGCCGCCTCGGCAGTTCCCACGGCCTCTATGCTGTCGAGTGAGGCCAGAGAATGGCCATCGGGCGAAAGCGCTGGCGCAGCGTAGAAATGCAGCGGTGCCGCCTGTGCCTGTGCGCTTGCCAGGGTTACGCCGCCGAGGGTCGCGCTCCCCATCCCGAGAGAGAGCAGCGATGTGCCGAGCAGGCGGACCCGCGACAAGGAAAGGAGCGACATGATCGGCGTCAGCTTTCGGATGAGAGGGGGGTGGAAACAGGGCGCCCTGCCGGGCGGGACGGGAAAATGCGATGCCATGTTCTTGTGCCGAAGCGGCCGATGGCATCCATGTAAAGATAGACGACCGGGGTGGTGTAAAGCGTGAGCAACTGGCTGATGAGCATGCCGCCCACAATCGCAATCCCCAGCGGGCGGCGCATTTCGGACCCATAGCCGTGACCTGTCATCAACGGCACCGCGCCCAGCGCGGCAGCAAGGGTGGTCATGAGAATGGGCCTGAAACGCGTAAGGCAAGCTTCATAGATGGCCTCGCGCGGGGTGTGCCCCAGTTCCTTCTCGGCATAGAGCGCGAAATCGATCATCAGGATCGCGTTCTTTTTCACGATACCGGTCAGCAGGATCATGCCGATCATGGCGATGAGACTGAACGACTCTCCTCCAGCCCAGAGCCCCAGAATGGCCCCGATACCGGCCGAAGGCAGCGTGGAGAGAATGGTAAAGGGGTGAATCAGGCTCTCATAGAGAATCCCGAGCACGATATACATGGCAAAGAGCGCTGCCACGAAGGCGAGCAACTCGTTGATCAGCATGTCCTTGGTCTCACCGGCAAGCCCTGAGAACTCGCCTGTCAGACCCGCAGGGGCACCCATATTTTTGAGTGTATCCTCGATCAACTTGCGAGCATCCTCATAGGTCTTGCCATCGATCAGGTCGAAGCTGATGGCGGTTGAGGTCATGCCATCCTGATGATCGATTTCCATCGGTGTCGGCTCCATGACCAGATCCGCAACGTTGATGAGCGGGATCATGGTCTCGACCGATGAGGCAACGGCCGAGCCGTTGGAGTTGTTACCGGTAATCTGGTTGGCAATCGCGTTGCGCAGTGAGGCCTGGCTGAGTTGTGTGGCGGTCGAGGCCGTGCTGCCGCCCGCTGTGCGCACACGGATCTGGTTGGAGCGCACAGCACCTGCCGGCGTGCCGGAGGCGGTGGAGATCCACGTACTGCGAAGCTGCTCGGGTGATTCACGATAGGTGCGTGCCACCTCCATCACCACGGAATGGGTGGTGAGTTCGGTATGGATGCGTGACGCCACAGTCTGGCCATAGGCATCATAGAGCACATTGCCCACAAGCTGCGGTGTCACCAGATAACGCGCTTCGGTATCGCGCCGGAGTTTGACATGAACCGACGCGCCATGACCCTCGATATTGGTCATGACGGATGACATCATCTTCTCCTTGCGCAGTCGGGCCACCAGGCGCGGCACCCAGAGCTTCAACTCGGCCACATCCTGATCGCGCAGCACATAGCGGAAGGCACCGCTGCGGTGCTGACCGCCGCCGCCATTCGGGTCGCCCGCCGAGAAGAACGAGGTGCGCAGGCCCGGCATGTCACCGAGCTTCTTCCGTATGCTCTCCACAATCTGCGTATCGGTACGCGTGCGGGTGCGCTTGTCGCTCAGCCGGGCGAAAAGCTGTCCGTCACTGCTGCTGTTGTTCCAGCTCGTGACAGACAGCACATCGGGGTCATCCTTCATCACCGCACCGACATACTTGATGCGCTTTGTGATCTCGCTGAAGGACATGGTGTCGTCACCGCTGATCGACCCACCCACCAGCGCGATATCCTGCGCAGGAATGCCTGTCTTGGGCATGAGAACAATGGAGGCCACCAGCGCGATAAAGCTCAGCGGCAGGGTGAGAAAGGTCAGGACGTGATGGCGCAGGGCGACACGCAGCGTCCGGCCATAGAGGCCGATAATTCCCTCCAGCGCCCAGTCGATTGCCCGCAACACCCGGTCTCGCAGGGTTTTTCCGGTAGGTTCTTCATGCTCCACGTCCAGCCAGTAGGCGCACATCATGGGCGTGAGAGTGAGGGACAAGATGAGGGAGATGAGAAGCGCCGAGACGATGGTCATAGCGAACTCGAAAAAGATCGCGCCGACCTGACCAGGGATGAACAGGAGCGGGATGAACACCGCAATGAGCGAGGCCGTGATCGACAGGACCGTAAAGCCGATTTCGGACGAGCCGCGCAGGCTGGCGCTCATGCGATCCATGCCCGCCTCCATATGGCGGGCGATGTTTTCCAGCACCACGATCGCGTCATCCACCACGAAACCGACCGCAATGGTAAGCGCCATGAGCGACATGATATCGAGAGTGAAGTGCTCCCACTTCATGACGGCAATCGTGCCGACAAGGGCAATCGGCACGGTCACGGCAGGGATGATGGTGGAGCGCAGACGACGCAGAAAGACCAGAATCACCCCGATCACGAGAATGATGGACACGCCAAGCGTCAGCTGTGTGTCGTCCATCGAGGCGCGTATGCTCGATGAGAGGTCAATGGCCGTATCCATCTGGACACCGGGAGGCAGAACCGAACGCAGCACGGTCATGCGTTCCTTCACGGCATCGACAATCTTGACCGTATTGGCCTTGGGCTGCCCGCGCACGATAAGCGTGATGGCGCGCTTGTTGTTGAAATACCCGGCCTGATAGAGGTCCTGAACGCTGTCCGTCACCTCGGCGACGGAGGACAGCTTGATGGGATTGAGATTGTTGCGATAGCCGATGATCAGGTCACGGTACTGCGCCGCATGCTCAGCCTGGTCATTCGTCTCCAGCATCATGCGCTGGCCGCCCGAATCAAGAAATCCCTTGGGCGTATTGGCGTTGGCCGATGCAAGCGCCTGACGCACGTCCTCGAAACCGACACCCCATTTATAGAGGGCATATGGGTTCACATCGACGCGTACGGCGGGGTCGGCGGAGCCCACGGCCTGCACATGGCCCACGCCCTTGATCTGAGCCAGCAGGGGTTTGACGCGTATCTGCGCGAGATCATACAGCTTCGGCAGCGTCATCACGTCAGATGTCAGGGAAAGCAGATAGACCGGCTGTGAGGTCGGATCTTCCTTGTAGGCAAAGGGGTCACGGTCGAGCGTGCCCTGCGGCAGGTCGGCCCGCGCGGCACGCAGGGCGGCCTGCACGTCGCGCAGGGCGCCATCGATATTGCGTGATCCCACAAAATCGACCCGGATATAGGCAAAGCTGTTTTCGCTGTCGGACTCGATCTGCTTCACCCCGGCAATCTGGCCGAGATAGCGCTCGAGCGGGGTCGTGACAGAGCTGACCATCTGCTCCGGGCTGGCGCCGGGCTGCTCGATCTCGATATTGATCGTCGAGGAGCCGATGTCGGGCAGGTTGGCAACCGGCATCAGCGGATAGCAGATGGCTCCGGCTGCGAGCAGAGACAGGGCGAGCAGAATCGTCGCCACGGGGCGCATGATGAAGAGACGACACAAATTCATTTCGCCTCCATAGCAAAAAATTCGGAGGAATACTTCGTATCAGCGTGTAACCCGGTTATCTTTTCGTCATCTTGTCACAATGACACCCTTCAAGGGGGCATGTCGGCGCCCGCCCCGTCTTCAGGTGGCCTCATCCTGACGGTCAATCGGGCGTTCCCGGGGGGATGCGGGGTTGGAAGGCGTCGTGGGGGTCGGAGGGGGCATATCCTTGCAGGCCGGATTATCGATGCCCGGCATGGAACCCGGTCGGCCTGTCGGCTGATGCTGATAGTAAAGTTCGGCCAGACGCACGGGCAGGATGTCCATGAAGCGTGACCCAAGCACCAGCCAGGAAGGGAAGATGATACGTCTCTTTCGTCGGGCGAGGCCATGCAGGATATGGGCCGTTGCGTTTTCGACACGCATCAGGCCCGGCATGGGAAAGTGGTTCTGCGCGACCATGGGAGTCGCGACAAAGCTGCAGCACACGCTCGACAGATAGATACCGGCACGGCGGCTATAGGCCCCGCTGGCCACAAGGAAACGGTCGAGCGCGGCTTTCGAGGCTGAGTAGGAAGGGGTGCCGGGATAGGAGACCAGGCCGGCCACCGAGGCAATGGCACAGATCTGACCCCGCTGTTTGCGAAACTGCCCCGTTTTGCGCAGAGGCTGCTCGCGCATCCGCGCCATCATGGGCAGGATGGCATTGAGTGCGCCATCCATATTGACCGCCATCATGCGCCTGATCTGGTCGCCTGTCTCAAAGGCCGCGCCGTCCTGGTCCACCGCGCTCACGCCGCCAGTAACCCCGGCGCAGACCAGAACCAGATCGACGTCGTGTTCTGCACCCTGCGAACACCATCGCGTCATCGCCTCACGATCCGTGACGTCAAGACAGGTGACGTGGGCGGTTGCCCCTTTCTCCATGCAGCCCTGCCGGGTGGCTTGCAGCCCCGTGGCATTGCAATCGGCAAGGTAGAGGACGCAATCGGGCGCAGAGAGCGCAAGGGCAAGGGCACGGCCGATACCCGAAGCCGCGCCGGTAATGAAGATCGTACGATAATCCATGCAGGCAAGACTATACGCTGTGTCGTGTTGCGCCAAATGAGGCGGCCATGTCGGCCAGATGGGCGTGATGGGTCAGAAACAGGATCTGGTTGCGCTGCGATTGCGCGGCGAGCGTTCTGAAACCGGCCTCGGCACGGGCCTCATCGAAAGTGATGAACAGGTCATCGGCAATGAAAGGCAGGGTGATGCCGCGCGCTTGCGCCTGATCGAGGGCCGCAAGGCGCAGGCTCAGAAAGAGCTGGTCGCGTGTGCCTTCGCTCATGGCACCGGGGCGGATCAGTTTTTCATCTTCCAGCATCGCAGCCAGTTCAGGCGCCCTGCCATCCTCGGCGATGGTAAGCCTGCGATATCGCCCGCAGGTCAGCGCAGCAAACAGGGACTCGGCCGATTTCAACAGGGGGTTGGTGTTCTCGTCGCGCTGAAGGCGCGCCACATGGCTCAGGATCATCGACTGGATACGCGCACTGGCCCAGGCCTCGGCGGCATTGGCCATCTCGGTGCGGCAGGTCTCGATATCCAGGGCGGCATCACGGGCATTATGAGCCTGCTCGATCTGGCGCATGTCATTGGCGATTTCACCCTGACGTTTGAGGTTCTCCTCACGGCGGCGCTCGGCGGCTTCATAGTCACTCGTGAGTTCAGAGAGGCGAAGGCTTACGAGATCGGGCGGCAGGGTTCTGGCCTGTTCCTGAAGCTGATCGAGTTCAGGGGCATCGCGCTCCAGAGCGATACGACGCTCAAGGGCTGTTTTTTCATCCAGCGCTGCCTGTCGGGCCTTTTCATGCTCGATCCGCACGCGAAGCTTTTCGATCATGGCCGCATCCACGCTCCCTGTTGCGGGTTCGTGATCCGGCATCCTGCGCGCGAAAGCGAGGAAGGCCTGTCGCAGCACGTCGCAGGCGTTCTGTGCCTCCTTAAGGGTTGCAAGGTTTCGTGCCAGATCGGCATCATGAGCAGCAGCCTTGTCCCGATCCGTCCGGGCGGTGCGCAGCAGGGTGGCAAGACGGTCGAGACAGGCTGCGCTATCGAGATGGCTGAGGGCCTCATGCCCCGGCAGGTTTTTTGCGAAAGCGGCAATGGCACGGCCGAGCGCGTTATCAGCCTGTTTCTGGGCTTCAAGGGTCTGATGCAGTCGGGCGGCTTCGCTTGCAGCACCGTGCAGGGCCGAAAGACGGTCGATGGCTTCTGCCGATTGCAGCGGGATGATTGCCGTTGTGCTGCTGTCGGTACCGGCCTGCAATGACCATTCCGCTTTAAGCGCGGCCTGTTCGTCGTGCAGGGATTGGGCTTTTCTGAGTTCGCTCTCCAGACTGCGCTGCTCCTGCTCGATATCGGCCCGGATGCGGGCCAGACGATCGGCTTCCTGCTGCCATGTCTGGCGGCGCGCCTGAGCCCAGACCAGCGCATCGCTGACAAGGGTGAAGTCCGGCATGTCAGGCAGGACCGTGCGCAGGATGTCGAGCGCAGCGCTGTGTTGGGCGGCGCGTTCGGTCCGGCGCATGATCACCTGCTGCACGGCGTCATGGTTCCTGAGTGCCGTGGCACGCAGGGCCAGCCAGCCGCGCAACCGTTCCGGCTCAAGCGCTGGCAGGGCGCGATTTGCGCATTCCTCATGCAAGGATGCGGTCGTCTTTTTGGTTTCTGCCTCAAGGGCATCGCGCTGTGTGACGAGATGTGCACGATCGAGGGAAAGGCGCTCGATTTCCTGTTCGATCTGGGTAAGTTTGGCCGACTCCTCGGCCTCGTCGAAGCGTTTGTCGGCCAGATGATCGGCATGGTCGCGTGCCTCGATGAAGGCGCTGCGTGCTGATCTGTCACGGGAATCATGGGCGAAGGCCTCGAACAGGGTGTCGCGCTGGGCTCTGGCTTCTTTCAGAGCGCCGAGCGAGACGATTTGCCGTTGTTCCAGATGGGTTCTGGCAAGATTTTGTCGCGCCAGAGCATGACCGACAGTGTCGAGCGCTTCATCCAGAGCCGCACCGCGGCTCTGCAAATCACGCCACAGGCGGCTCTGGGCTTCCAGTGAGGGGGCATCGGGGATAGCCATACCCTGCAGCGCGTCGATCGTACCCTGCCAAGGGGCGAGGTCGCGCCATGACTGGGCGAGGGAGGTCTCTGCAGCCTGTTTCTCGCGATCAAGGCTGGCCAGTTCGGCATCGATGCCATCGCGTCTTTCAGCCTGCTGCAAGGCGGTTAGTAGCGAGGAAAGCGGGCGTGTTTCCTCATCGCCGGCGCGCGATTTTGCCAAAGCGAGGCGTTCCTCGGCGGCGAGACGCGCCGTACGGGATTCGGCCTCGCGCTGGATCAGCATATCGTGACGCAGGGCGAGGGGGCGCAGCCTTGCGAGGGATTCAGGTGTGGGAAGGGCCGAAAGAATTTCCTCGTATTCTCCGCGCAGCCCTTCGCGGCGCAGTGAGAAATCGAGATCGGCCAGTGTCTGCTCCTGTTCGGGCCAGCGACGTCTTGCCGGGGCAAGGTCACGCTCCTGCCTTTCCAGCGCGTCGATTGTCGCTTCATGGGACAGAAGGGCGAGATCGGGGGTGCAGGCCGCCCGCATGGAAATAAGGCTTTCGCGCAGCTCTGCCAGCCGGTCGGCTTTTTGCTGCGCAGCGACAAGACGCCCCAATTGTTCGTCAAACAGGGTGTGATCGTCTGGCGAGAAAACCGGGGGTGGTTCAGCTTCCAGCGAGGCTGTCAGTGCAGCATGTCGCTCAAGGTCGCCCCGCAGCCGGGTCAGGCGCTCGAGCCCGCTGCGCTCGGCCAGGGTCTCGCGCAGCAGGGCCTGGATCTGGCCAAGTGACGCCGTCACCTCATCAGATTCGCGGTTGAGCGCAGTCCAGCGCTGGCTGTCCTTTTCTGCGGCAGTCAGGCGTGTGCGGGCATCGGTCAGGCGCGTACGCAGGGCATTAAGCCGCGTGCCGCGTCCGTTCTTCTTCCACAGAGCACCTGATTCAGAGTCAAGCTGGTCAAGCACAGACTGAACGTTCTCAAGCCCGAACCCCGCGGCCAGAAGCTGCTGGCCCAGATCATCCTCAAAACGTGCCATGGCATCGCCACCAAGGCGCAGGCGCTGATGATCGAGGCTCCACTGGCGCTCGAACGCCGCACGGTCCACACCGCCCAGACAACGGATAAGCCCGTTTTCATCAAGCGGTGTCGTGCCATCGGGTGCCAGAAGGGTCTGCTTGGTGCCGCGCTTGCGGATCGCGCCGAAAGAGTGCCCGTCATGCTCCATCACACCGCCGATGCGCAGCTGGGCGGCATCAAAACGCCAGTCCTGCGCCTTGTTGTGCGGAAAGCCGAAAAGCAGATCGCCTATCGCCTGAAGCGTCGTGGATTTTCCTGCCTCATTCGCCCCGTACAGCACGTGCAGATCGGTTTGAGACGCCGTGAAATCGTAGTGGCGGTCGGCAAAGCGGCCATAGCGGATCAGATCAAGCTGCGCGATTCTCATGGCGTCTCTCCCTGCGTGGCGTCACGCAAGCTGGAAAGGCCCTTGGGATCGTATCCCGCATCATGGGAGGCCTCGTTCTCCGAATGGCCGGAGAGCTTCTCACAGAGCGCATTTTCCAGCCCCGGCAGAATCGCGGCCCAGTCGCGCCGCTCGATATGATCGAGCAGGGAGTTGGGCGCGATTTCACCGAGGTTCAGCGTCTTGAGGCACAGATCAAGATCGCGGCCGATATCGTCCAGAAGCGCAGCATCCTGCGTGGCACGATGGATCAGGGCGGAAAGGGCGCTGTCATCCGGCAGGACGCCATCGGAGGCACCTGAACCCGATGCCATGAGCGGGGCTGTGTCGAGAACGAGTTTTTCCAGCTCAATTTCGCCGCCACTCATGGCCGCGAGATGCTGAATTGTTTCGCGCAGCGACGCCCCCTGACGCCTGAGCGTGTCATGCAGGGCGGTCTGGCCACATAGAACGAGACGCAGCACGCAAAGATGATCGGGATGAGTGCGGGCGATATCCTGAAACAGGGCCCCGACATGCTGATGCAGATCGGGCTCGTGGATGAAATTGGCGCAGTCGAAACGCGTTTCGACCCAGCGCACCACATCGCAGGGGACTGGATCGATCGAGGTCACACGATGGTCCTCGACCGTGACGAGCACGACGCCTTTCTCGCCTGTTTCGCGTATGTGACGCCCCTGAAGCACGCCGGGATAGACGATCGGCGTGCCGTTATCGAGAATCATGCGCTCATGGACGTGGCCCAGCGCCCAGTAATCATAGGCTTTGGCACGCAATCCGTCTGGCGTGCAGGGGGCATAGGTCTCGTGCTCGCCATGACCTGAAAGTGACGTGTGCAGAACCCCGATATTGAAATATCCCTCCACCGGTGCGGGATAGGCAGGGGTCATATCATGCGGGACATGGCGATCGGCAAAGCTCTGGCCATGCAGGGCAACGCCAAGGGAATCGATGAGAAAACTGCCCGGTTTGCGCGAGGGAAAACGGTCGATCCCCTGTTGCAATGGCAGGTCGCGCGTCAGGATCGAGGCGGCATCATGATTGCCCTGAAGCAGAAAGACGCGGATGCCGTGCCGGATGAGCCGACCCAGCGCCTGGGCCATGTAGCGTCCTGTGCTGATCGTTTTCCAGTTGCCGTCATACAGGTCCCCTGCGATGACGACGAACGCCACATCATGGGAGATGGCGATCTCCACCATATTGTCGAGTGCTCGTCGCGAGGCATCGCGTATGCGCTCCATGGACAAACCGTCATGACGTTCAAGCCCGCGAAGTGGGCTATCGAGATGAAGATCGGCGGCGTGCAGAAAGCGGAACGAGCTCATGACCGCATTGTAGCGCATTCATGGGCGTTGCGCGCCGTCGGAAAGAAGGAAGCGCTGCATGCCGTGCGGCGGGACACCTGGACATCGCCTCAGTCATGATTCCTGCCGATAATATCCTGCTTCTTCTCCTGTTCGCCGCGGCAAGCAGTCTGCTGGCCAAAGCGCTGAAAAACCGCATTCCCCTGCCGCTCATCCAGATCGTTCTGGGTGTGGCGGCGGCCCTTCTGGGCGTCAGGATAGGCCTGCGTCCTGACCTTTTCATGCTGGTCTTTCTGCCGCCACTGCTTTTTGCCGATGCGTTTCGTATGCCGTTGCGCGAATTCCATGAATTGCGCGGCACGATCTTCTTTCTGGCCTTCGGGCTGGTCGTGTTCAGCACCATCTGCTGTGGCTACGCCATTCACTGGCTGATCCCGACGCTCGATCTGCCCTGCTGTTTTGCGCTCGCCGCCGCGCTCTCACCTACCGACACAGTGGCGGTGTCGAGCCTGCTGGCGGGAAAGCATGTGCCTGAGCGCATGATCCATGTGCTTTCGGGTGAGGCGCTGTTCAATGATGCTTCCGGGCTGGTCTGTTTCCGCTTCGCCACGGCGGCCGCCATGACGGGGGAATTCTCCTATCGTCAGGCCTTCGATTCATTCCTGCTCGTGGCGTTTGGCGGCCTCGCGATCGGGGCGGTCATTGCCTATGTCTCAGCGCGCCTCAACCGGATTCTGCTACGACGCGGCTTCGATGATCCGCCCTTGCAGATCACGCTCATGATCCTGCTGCCTTTCGTGACCTATATCGTGGCCGAGCGGGTGCATTGCTCGGGTATTCTGGCGTCTGTTGCGGCCTGCATGGTCATCAAGATGATGGGCATGATCGAGGAGACCAATACCGCCACGCGGCTTCAGGCCACCACGGTCTGGGGTATGGTCAATTACATTTTCAATGCGCTCATCTTCCTGCTGCTCGGGCTGCAATTGCCGGCGCTGATGCGGGGTGGGGTGCAGATGGCGCATGAGCGGCAGGTTTCCATCCTGCAATTGCTGGCCCTGATCGGCGCGATCTATCTGATCATGACCCTGCTGCGCTTTATCGGTATCTGGTGCTCCATCCTGCGCCGCTGGCTCGTGGCCCGATGGAGCCATACGCCGTTTGTCTGGCCCGATTTTCTGGGTTCCGTACTGCTCACCTTTGCAGGGGTACGCGGGGCCGTGACACTGGCGGCCGTATTGTCATTGCCTGCGCTTGGGAGTGACATGGGGGCGTTTCCCTCACGTGACCTGCTGATCACCATTGCGGCAGGGGTCATTGTAATCTCGCTCGTCGGTGCCGGGCTACTCATGCCGCTTTGCATCCTGTTTCTGCCCAAGCGCGGCATGGAGCGCCATGCGGCAGAGGAGAACGCGGCCCGTCAGGCCCTGCTCCATACGGCCGTCACCCTTCTGCATGATGAAAAGACACGTTGCACACAGGACAGCCAGGCGGAGCCAGCCGATAACGCGCTCAGGATTGATGTGCTGGACCGGCTGGAGCAGACCTATCAGAACCGCCTGAGCCAGATCGATGAGGCGCCACAGGCTTCACTCATGAGCCGCAGCCTGTCATTGCGCCGGGAGAGGCTGGAACTCGCGACGCGCCTGTTGCTGCTGCGGGCCCAGCGCCAGACCCTGCACCGGCTGTTTGTGGAGCGGGGAATCAACGATCAGACAGAATGGGAACTGCAGCAGGAACTCGATTTCGAGGAACAGCTTCTGCGCTCGCGCGTGCAGCGCCTGCCGAAAGACATCTGACATCCGGCGCGGTACTGGGATGAGCCACGCCGGGGGTGTGCATCGTCACATCATACCGCGTTGAGTCAGTTCCTTGCGCATGGTGCTGAGCATGAAGCGCGTGGAGTCCTCTGCCCTGTCTTCCCAGGCAAACACACAGGATGAGAGAACCCCGTCAAAACGGATCTCGGCCAGCGTGTCGAAGAACGTGGCCCAGTCAATTTCGCCCTGCCCGATATCGAGATGCTGGTGCACCCGCACCTTTGCGCCCGGCGGGTTGACGATGTAGCGCAGCTCTGACGATTTACGGTGGTCGAATGTATCAGCCACCCGGATATGCACCAGAATATCTGCTGCCTCACGCAGCATGGCCGCCATATCCTCACCGTAGAAAAAGGTGTGCGGCACGATGTAGGACATCCTGACCGCGTCCGAGCCGATATTGCGGATGATATCGATGGCCGGATGGAAGGTTTCGACCCAGTCTTCCGGATGCGGTTCGAGAGAGAGCGTGATGCCCGAGCGCTCCAGCAGAGGCACCAGATCATCCATCGAGCGCCAGAAAGCGGCCTCGCAGGTTTCGGGCGTGGCGATACCGGGCGGCAGGCCGGCTGCGCGTTCGGGCGAGGTGCCGCGACCGAATTCGGACACCATGATCCTGCATTCCATCTCCGAGGCAATCTCGATGGCGCGGCGCCAGTAGCGCATGGCGGCCTGACGTTCTTCCTCGATCGGACTGGACCAGCGATACATGGGCTGAAGCGTGGTGAGCTCGGTTCCGTTATCGCGCAGCGCTTTCCTGAAGTCGCGTATGCGTTGGGACGTGGCGCGCGGCATCACCCACCAGTCCAGAAAATCGGCACGGGGCGAGAGCTCGATGCCATCAAATCCGTATCCCGCCGTCGCACGGGCGATATCGGGCAAAGAGAGATGGCGCTGCATATAGGGGTCAAGAACCAGTTTCACCTTTGGGCTCCTCCTTCAGGACAAACCCGCTCTGGCTGCTTGCTCCCTTGCATACGCAGGCGAGAGGCTTGTGTCAGCGTCGGGTTCGACTGCGAGACCCTAGGCAGAACGTCTGTCGCGGCAGGGTGAAAAACTGATCGAAAACCATCATTTTTCACGCCGGTCCCCGTGAGGGGGGCGTGTTATGCTGGGAAACCGCCGGTGAGGCATGTTGGCCTCACGAAGGATTTATCCCAAGGGCGCCCTGACGAGCCTTTGTCGGGGCTTGTGGCGTGATGATCAGCGCCGCTGATGAAGCGCTGATCCTTGTGGAACGCGTGTCTGATCCTGTTCGACGTCAACCGGTGTCGCAGCGGTCAGGGTCAGCGGCGTGTCTGGATATCGGGCCCGTTATACTGGCCACTGCCCATGACGCCGCCCGGACCGGGCCGGTTGACCGGAGGTGATACCAGCGAGTCAGGCCAGGCAGGTTCAGCGGGTGCGCCGGGCACGATAGCCGTCCGGCCACGTGGCAGGGCTTGCGGGAGTTCCTCACGCAGGCGCTTGAGCATGCGCTCGCGCAGGTCGCAGCAGAGATTCCACATGCCATTGGCGTCAACAGCTCCCGCAATGAGGCGGATGGAGATCACCTGCGCATTGCTGTCAGCCACCTGACAGCCAACCGAACTCATGTCGCGGTCCCAGTCGGGTGATTTCTCAAGCTCTTCGTGAAAGAGGCGACGGACCTCATCGACCGGCGTCTGATAATCGAGCCACAGGAACAGCGAGCCGATGAGCGAAGGAGAGCTGTGCGTCCAGTTCTGGAACGGGTTCTCAAGGAAATAGGCAATCGGGACAATATAGCGTCGGCGATCCCATGTACGCAGCACCACATAGGTCGCGTTGATCTCTTCCACATAGGCCCAGTCACCATTGAGGATCAGCATATCTTCCATGCGTATGGGCTGGGTGATGGCAATCTGGATGCCTGCAATGAGGTTGGACAGGGCAGGACGGGCCGAGAGACCGACGACCAGTGAGGCGGCACCTGCGGAGGCGAACAGCGACACGCCATACTGACGCACGGATTCAAACACCATGAGCGCGGCACCCACAGTGATCACCCCGCAGGTGATCTCGATCAGGCGGCGCAGGATGCGGATCTGGGTCTGATGCGAGCGGACCGTGATATCATCCACATGCTCGCGGTTGGCGATGCGATCGAGATATTTGTCAGTGCCGAAGCGGAACGCCTTGATCAGCCCGAAACCGATGGTGATGATCACGGCAAAAGCGAAGAAATGCGCCAGAAACTGGATGGTGGTGGGGGTAAATCCCGTCGTGGCCGGCAGGGCCGCAGAGGCCGCCACGATCATCAGCAGCAGGCGCACATGGTTTTGCAGCCTGGCGATTGTCTCGTGAATGAAGGCGATGCGACGCAAACCCGGCAGACGCGGCAGCGCCTCGGTAATCAGGCGACTGAAAAGCAGGGCAATGAGCGCGGCGGCAACCAGCAGAAGTGTAGACGCCACTGATGGCGGGAGCCAGTCGAACCATGCGAGAAGTCTCGACATGGAGTGCACATAGTCTTGCTTGATCACAGGCTTTCCTTCTTCACTCGGGACGACAGGGCATTTTGCTATCACGTTGCCGTGATGTCGCAAAACCGGCGCATGAGAGGGTTAACCCCTGATGTCGCCAGCGTTTCCCATGAAAGAGCGGTAAGGAAAGGCGTGCAGGTGACGGCGCCCGGATAGGAAGCGCCGCTACAGCCCTGCGCCTGGTGTCTGTGCGTTACGCCTCTGGACGAGAAGCCAGGCGTCGAGCCAGCAACGTGCACACGAAAAGCTGGATCTGGTGATACATCATGAGTGGCAGCACGACCGTGCCGACCACGGACATCGGAAACAGGATATTGGCCATCGGCACACCGGTGGCGAGCGACTTCTTCGAGCCGCAGAGCATGAGCGAGATGCTGCTTTCTTCCGAAAAGCCAAGTGCGCGGCCCATCAGGCGCGACAGGAGCAGAACCAGCCCCAAAAGCACGATATCGAGCCCTGCGGTCAGGGCAAGGTCAGGAAGCGATACGCGATGCCAGATCCCTTCCACCACGGCATGGCTGAACGCCGTATAGACCACGAGCACGATGGAGCCGCGATCGCTGAGCGAGAGGAGTTTCTTGTTGCGGTGCGCCCAGGCCCCGAGGCGCTTGTGCAGCAACTGCCCGATGCCGAAGGGCAGCAGAAGCTGGGTTGCAATGTCCAAGATGGCATGGGCCGACCAGATATTGCCTTTCTGCACGATCAGCCCAACCAGAACAGGCGTGGCCACAATACCGAGCAGGTTCGACAGCGTGGCTGCACAGATAGAGGCAGGCACATTGCCTCTGGCGATAGAGGTCAGCGCAATCGAGCTTTGCACGGTTGAGGGCAGGCAGCACAGAAAAAGCACCCCATGCCACATATCGGGCTTGAGCAGACCCGGCATGAGGGCATGAAGCACAAGACCCAGCACGGGAAAGAGCAAAAACGTGCAGGACAGCACGCTGCCCTGAAGCCGCCAGTCACGTACGCTTTCCAGCACGGCCTCGGGCTTGAGCCTTGCGCCCTGCAGAAAGAACATCAGGGCGATGAGCAATGTGGTCAGTTTCGACAGTATGACCGCCACAGGCCCCGAGCAGGGGAGGAAGGTGGCCAGCACGATGGCGGCGATCAGACTGAGCAGAAAGGGGTCGAGTTTGCGCATGGTGAGCGATTTCCACCGCAACACCCGTCTTTGGCAAGAGGGAGAAAACGCCCCGGACATCTGAAGGGAAATGCAGGTCGTGCCTGTTATGCTTCAGAGTGGCACCGGGCGCCCTCCTTCGAAGCGATTGTCCCAAGCCGGAACCGTGCAACGCGTAAGGCTGGAGGCCTTGAGAATGACGGCTCTGTAAGGTTCGGTCAAAGACAGGAAATGGTCATTATTATTATTTTGATGTATAAATATATATTATCTATATTATGATAGTAAAACATAAAATTTATCATGTTTATATTTTGAATATTATTTTTGTATCGCGTGGGTGATATTACGAAAAGACAACCATTCTGCGGGTGATGTGTCTTTGCTGCTCTGGTAAGAGTGAGGGCTTACTCCTCACCAAGATATTATCGACAGCCCATGATCAAAAGTATCCCCGGTTTCTTCAAGGTCTCAACGCTCTTCGATCTGTTCGAGGAATGCGCCATGCTGATTCTCACGCTCTGCGTCATGGCCGTGGCGACGCTTGGGCTTGTGCATGTCGTCTATGCTGTTTTCGAGATGGTGCGCTCGGCAACGCTGGTTCCATCCAACCCGGCTGTCCTGCAATCGCTGTTCGGCCTTTGCTTTACAGTGCTGATTGCGCTGGAGTTCAAACATTCCATTCTCGTTGCACCGGATACACCGTCTCACAGCTTGGTCAGGATGCGTTCCGTACTGCTGATCGGCATGATGGCGACAGTGCGCAAATTCATCGTGCTCGACCTGAGCGCAGTGGATGTCATGGGGGTTCTGGCGCTGTCGGCCTCGGTTTTGTCTCTCGGTATCTGCTACTGGCTGGTACGCAGCCGCAAACCTGTTGCCGATAGTGCGGCACCCGGCGTCATGCTTCCCGGTGCAGCCGCGACCGTTATGCCACCGGGGGCCGGTCATCCCGGCTCGACGCACGAGACAGTCTGAGCCTTTCCATCGCCGCGATGCGGCCAACCGGCCCTCGATATGCTGTGTTAGACCTGTTTCCTATCCACGCCATGCAGCCCCGAGTTCCCTATGCGAGGCGGGGTGTGCGAAGGTTGTTCTCGCCCGGATGTCCAATCCCGGGCAGGGTAGGGGATGTGAGCTTGCGGGCGCAGGCCGTGACACGCAGAGTCGGGCAGAGCGATTGATCGCCATGACAGGAACGCCTTCTGACAAGCCTGATCGCTCTGGTGAGGAGGCTGCGCCCGGCAAATGTCCAGATGACCGTATCACGATCCTCTCGACCCGGCTTCTGGCCAATGACTGGGGCGTTTTGACACGTTACACGCTGAGCTATCGGCGCAGGAGCGGCACGACTCAGGTCTTTACGCGAGAGACGTATGATCGTGGCGATGGAGCCGCGATCCTGCTTTACGATGACGAGAGGCAGGTGGTCCTGCTTACCCGACAGTTCCGATTTCCAGCGTATGTCACAGGGCATCGTGAGGATCTGATTGAGGTTTGCGGTGGCCTGCTCGATCACGATGACCCGGCCACCGCCATGCGCCGTGAGGTTGGTGAGGAAATGGGGGTCGAGATTGGTGAGATAACCCCTATAGGGTGCTATTATATGAGCCCCGGATCGGTGACCGAGCGCATCCATTTCTTCACCGGGGCTTACAGGCCCGGGATGCGGATCGGGCCGGGCGGCGGCCTGGAGGGAGAGGGCGAGGAAATCGACGTGATGGAAGTCGCGTTCCCTGAAGCCCTGCGCATGATCGATGACGGACGTATTCTGGATGCCAAGACGATCCTGCTTTTATAGCATGCGGCAATCAAGGGTCTTCTGAGCGTTCGAGGCGCAGGGCGATAGGGTGGTTTCCGGCTCGGCGGCTGACCCGATGATAACGGAACAATGTGCATATCCTGACACAACCCTGTGATGGCCTGTCTTAACTGCTGACAAGCAAAAGACGATGACTTACAAAACGAAAGCTAGGTTTTCGTTTTGAAAGATTCTTGACCATGTCGATGGGCGTGAACAGCGCGACTCTCAAACGTCGTCTGGGAATTGTCGATGCCGTAAGGCGCGCCGGATTCATCCGGACCGAGGCGCTGGCAAGTCAGTTCGACGTCTCCATGGTGACGATAAGGTCAGATCTTGCCTATCTGCAAAGTCAGAATCTCGTCATCAGAACAAATGGCGGTGCCCAGCCGGCTCACGATTATGCTGTCGATGCACCTCTGGATGAGGGGCCGACCCTGTATGAGGCCCGGGCCCTGGCGCGTGCTGTCGCTTTCAGGCTCAAGCCAGGGCAATGCGTCTTTCTGGATAACACCCAAGCCGCCTCTTTCGTGCCGGTCTATGCGACGGCCGAAAACCTGCGTTTTGTCGTCAACAGCTTCGAAACCTACCATATGGCGAGCCGGACCAGCGATGCGGCGGTCTCATTGCTTGGTGGCGAGTATGACCGGCTGGGATACCCGCTGATCAGCCCCGCTGCCGATCATGCCTTGTCTTTCTATGATCTGGATCTCGCAGTCATTTCGGCAGCCCAGATCAGCAAGCGGGGTTTCACCTGTCTCGATCAGACAGGCAGCTGCCTGGAGAGCGCGATCATCCGGGCGCGGCAGGTCTTTTTGCTGACTGACCGCCTCGATCGGGCTGATGAGGACGGTCATGTTCTGGCCTGGCGCAAAACCATGTCGGTTCTGCATGGGGGCACACCGCCCGATGGCGCGGTGCTGTGCGAGGACTGGTCTGTTTTTGCAGATGACACCTCTCCTTCCGGCTGAGCGCCCTGCCGGCGCCTTTTCCTTTTCTTCTGTTTTCCCCTTCGATGGATAACCGATCATGGCATCCAGTTTTCTGATGGACCAGTCCCCGGACGCGCCGCGTTGCATCATCACAATCGGTGAGATTGTGGTCGAGATCATGGCCGAGACCCAGGGTACGGGTTTTCTCGAACCGATGGCCCTCAAGGGGCCTTACCCTTCGGGCGCACCGGCGATCTTCATTGATCAGGTCGCTCGTCTGGGCGTGGAGTGCGGTATCGTCTCGGCGGTCGGGCGTGATGATTTCGGCACGCTCAATATCGAGCGCCTGAGGCGTGATGGTGTGGATGTTTCTGCCATACTCAGCGTGGACAGTTTTGCGACAGGCAGTGCGTTTGTGCGCTACCGGCCCGATGGCAGCCGCGATTTCGTCTATAACATCCGCCAGTCTGCCTGCTCGCAAACGGGCCTTCACGAGGCAGCGCGTGGACTGCTCAAGCGCGCGACCCATGTCCATGTGATGGGGTCCTCACTGTTTTCCTTCCCGATCATCGATGCCGTGACGACCGCTGTGCATCAGGTCAAGGCGCAGGGTGGAACCGTTTCATTCGATCCGAATATCCGCAAGGAGATGCTCGACATCCCCGATATGCGGGCAGCCCTGCAATTGATGCTTCAGGAATGCGACATCTTCCTGCCAAGCGGTCCCGAACTGCTCCTGTTCAGCAGGGGCACGACGCAAGAGGCCGCCATTGCCGAGATCCTCGACATGGGCGTTTCTGAAATCGTGCTCAAACAGGGCAGTGAGGGCGCGACCTGCTTTTGTGCCGACAAGACCGTCCATGGTGCGCCGTTCCCGGCGCAGGAAATCGACCCGACAGGCGCGGGCGACTGCTTTGGCGCGACCTATGTCACATGCCGCCTGCTCGGCAAGACGCGCGAAGACTCGCTGCGCTATGCCTGTGCCTCCGGGGCAAGGGCTGTTTCGTTTTTCGGCCCGATGGAAGGTACGTCCGATTTCGCGGCGCTCGATCAGCTTATTGCAGGCCAGAACACGGGAGAAAAAGCATGACCGGTTCGCTCATCTCGACATTGCGGGCGCGTTTCGACCAGGGCGACAAGACAGCTGTCACCTCGGTATGTTCGGCTCATCCGCTCGTCATTGAGGCCGCCCTTCTCCATGCGGCATCGCATGGCAACGCTGTACTGATTGAGGCGACCTGCAATCAGGTCAATCAGGAGGGCGGTTATACCGGCATGACGCCTGCCGATTTTCGCGATTACGTATACGGTATCGCCGATCGGCTGGGCTTTGCGCGTGAGCAGATCATTCTGGGCGGGGATCATCTCGGTCCCAATCCGTGGAAGTCGCTTCCGGCAGCACAGGCCCTGCAAAAAGCCTCCGACATGATTGCGGCTTTTGCCGAGGCAGGATTTACCAAGCTGCATCTCGACGCCAGCATGGGTTGCAAGGGTGAGGCCGAGCATCTGCCTGATGCCATTGTGGCAGAGCGGGCCGTGATGCTGGCCAAGCGGGCCGAATCCGTCGCACCGGGGCGGCCCGTCTATGTGATCGGTACGGAAATTCCTACACCGGGCGGGGCGACCGAAGCCCTCGATCACGTTACGCCCACCACACCGGAAGCGGTTCGTGCGACCTATCAGGTACATGAAAACGCCTTCCGCGAGGCGGTGCCCGAGGCCTGGTCGCGCGTGATCGGCATCGTGGTGCAGCCCGGTGTGGAGTTTGGCCATGAGGATGTGGTCATTTACCAGCCCGAGCAGGCCAGCGCGCTCGTTGCCACATTGGCCCGTCTGCCGGGTCTGGTTTTCGAGGCACATTCGACCGATTATCAGCCGGGCACGGCGCTGGCACGACTGAAGCAGGACGGGTTCTGTATCCTGAAGGTCGGGCCGGAGCTGAGCTTTGCCCTGCGTGAAACGCTTTACGGGCTGGATGCCATACGCGGCTTCATCGACCCTCAGGCAGTGTCGCTGGTCGGGACGATGGAAAAGACCATGCTCGATGCGCCTGCCAACTGGCAGAGCCATTATCATGGCGATGCGATGGAGCAGCGCATCCTGCGCCATTTCAGCTATAGCGACCGTATTCGCTATTATTGGCCTGAACCGGCCGCCGAACAGGCCGTGACAGCGCTGATCCAGTCGCTGGAACAAATATCCATTCCTGAAACCATGATCAGCCAGTATCTGCCCCGGCTTTTCGAGCGCGTGAAATCGGGTGCGCTTGCCGCCGAGCCTCGGGCTCTTCTGATCCAGTCGGTTCGCGATGTGCTCGAACGTTACGAGACTCTTTGAACCATGTTCCCAGCGCGGGGGCCTGGAGAGACAAGGATCCCGCAAGACCCGTTCGGCCTGTCTGACTTTACCTGACTCAATTGACCCATCCGTCATTATCTGATGACCATAGGAATCACGACATGAATGCCACCACAGCCCCTCAGGGCAAGCCATTGCAGGATCGTGTTGCGCTCATTACGGGTGCCGCACGCGGTATCGGCCGCGCTCTTGCCGAGCGCTATGCACGCGAAGGTGCGCACGTTGTTATCGGTGACCTGAATGAGGCGGGTGCGATCAGCGCCGCTGCCGAACTCGGTGCCGATCATCTTGGCGTTGCACTCGATGTAACCCGACAGGATTCCATCGATGCCGCGCTGGCGGCGATTATCGCGCGTTATGGCCGTATCGATATTCTGGTCAATAATGCTGGTCTGTTCGATCTCGCTCCGACTGTCGAGATCACGCGTGAAAGCTATCATCGCGTGTTTGCCGTCAATGTCGAAGGGCTGCTTTTCACGCTTCAGGCGGTCGCACGCCAGATGATCGCGCAGGGTCATGGCGGCAAGATCATCAATTTTGCCTCGCAGGCCGGTCGCCGCGGTGAGCCACTGGTGGCTATCTACTGCGCCTCGAAGGCAGCTGTGATTTCTCTTACCCAGAGCACCGGGCTCGATCTCATCAAATACGGCATCAACGTCAATGCCATTGCACCGGGTGTGGTCGATAACGAGCACTGGGATGATGTGGACCGCCGCTTCGCCCAGTATGAGAACCTGCCTCTTGGTGAAAAGAAGCGGATCGTCGGCGCATCGGTACCTTTCGGACGTATGGCGCGTCCTGACGAGATCGGGGGGCTTGCGGTTTTTCTGGCCTCGAAGGATGCCGATTATATCGTCTCGCAAACCTATAATATCGATGGCGGCAACTGGATGAGCTGAAGCGCGATTGTTTATCGCGCTTTCCTGAGCGCATGGGGGGCCTTGTGTGCCCCCCTGTCAGCGTTCAGCCCGGTCTGATTTTTCCGGAACACTGAAACGACATGCTTCGTGTGTGCTGGCCGACAAGGCCTGCGCCATGCGACGGGCTGCGCCCATGCTGTCGAGCCGGTAACGATCCCAATCGTTGCCAAGCTCGGGCATGAATGATGGCGCGCGCCCTGAAGAAGGGGAAAAAAGAATGAAAAAGCAGAGGCAACCCGGCATGAGTGATACCGATCGTGCTGGCATCGAGGCGATTGTCGAGCAGACCTCACCGGGGCGGTCCGCATGGCTCATTCTCGCGGTGGCCTCTTTTGCCGCCGCAGTATGCGGTGGGCTTTACGGCTATGATACCGGTGTGATTTCCGGGGCACTTTTGCTCATGACGCGTGAATTCGGGCTGTCGCACACGCAGCAGGAAATCGTGACGGCCTCCATACTGGCCGGCGCAGTCATGGGGGCGCTGGTCACGAGCTGGTCATCGGAGCATCTGGGCCGCAAGAAAACCGTCCTTGTCGTGTTGTTCCTGTTCGCCCTGGGGGCGATTTTGTGCTCGATGGCCCCGAGCATCGGTACCCTTGTCGCTGCACGTTTCCTGCTGGGCATCGCGGTAGGTGGCTCTACGCAGGTTGTGCCCATGTATATCTCCGAATTATCGCCAAGCCGGTACCGTGGCACGCTGGTCACCACCTTCAATGTGGCGATCGGGGTCGGGATCGTTCTGGCGAATATCGTTGGATATTATTACCACGATGTCTGGTCATGGCGCCGTATGGTGTCGGTCGCTTCCATCCCGGCAGGTCTGGTCTTTATGGTCATGCTGTTCATGCCGGCCAGTCCGCGCTGGATTGCCGAAAAGCGGGGCCTGACAGCGGCAGCGCGTATTCTTGAACGGGTGCGACATACAAAGCTCGATATTCATCAGGAGCTTACCCAGATCGAGCGTATCCGCCAGTCGATCAACCCCGAGAATTCCGGCTGGGCCGGGTTGGCACAGCCTTGGGCACGCCCCGCGCTGATCGTTGCTCTGGGGGTGGCTTTCTTCACGCAATGTGGCGGGCTGGAGATGATGATCTATTATTCTCCTACCTTCCTGTCCGATGCCGGATTTGGAAAAAATGCGGCCCTTCTGGCCAGCGTCGGGGTGGCTTTCGTTTATGCCATTGTCACCCTGGCTGGGTGTTTTCTGGTCGATCGCGTCGGGCGTCGTCGTCTGATGCTGATCATGATTCCGGGCTCGGTCATCAGTCTGATCGGGCTTGGCATTTCGTTCATGTCGGGCAGTCATCAGGGGTTTGGCGCGCTTGCCACTGTGGCTTTCCTCCTGCTTTTCATGATGTTCAATTCGGGCGGTATCCAGATCTGTGGCTGGCTGCTGGGGGCAGAGCTGTTTCCGCTTGGTATGCGCGGCCCGGCGACGGCGCTTCATGCGGCGATGCTCTGGGGCAGTAATCTGCTCGTGACCGGAACGGCACTCACTCTGGTGCAAGAAGTTGGCATTGGCGCAACGATGTGGATCTATGCCGGAATCAATTTCCTGTCCTTTGTCTTCGTCTATCGCCTTGTGCCGGAAACGGCTGGTTTGTCGCTGGAGGATATCGAGGGCAATCTGCGGGCGGGCAGTTTCAGCCCGGGCAGGATCCGCAGGATCGACAAGGCTATTGTTGCCTCTGGCCCGCAGGGATCAACGATTGCAAGCGGCAGGGCTTGAGAACCGGTCCGATTTCATAAAGGTGAAATTTGTCTGGTAGCTTGTCGTACTGGATTATCGTGCAAAGAGTTGGGGGCTGTAATGGGTTTTTCGGCGCAAACAGGACGGGTTGTCAGGATATGTGCGGGACTCTGCATGGCGGCCTCTCTGCCCTTGAGCGCACAGGCGGCCGACACAGCTTTCGCGCCTGCCGATCAGGCCAGACTGGGTCAGATTGAGGCGCAGATAGGCGCTGAGGTTCCGGCGCGGCCTGTCGACCCGGCAGGTTTCACGCATCGTATCTCGATGGTTTCGGCGCTGTTTCTCGGGACGCCCTATATCGCCAATACACTTATTGGTGGTGTCGACACACCGGAGCGTTTGGTCATTCGTTTTGACGGGGTCGATTGCTATACGTTCATCGATCTTGTGCGCGCACTTTCGCTTTCCAGCAACGAGGCCGGGTTTGTCGCAGCGCTTGAAAAGACCCGTTATCGCGATGGCAAGGTTGCCTATCTGAATCGGCGGCATTTCCTGACAGACTGGGTGGCGCTTGCACCGCATAATGCCCGTGACATGACGCGCGATTTGTCATCGCAGGCGCAGGTCACGCGTAAAAACCTGAATCAGCGTGCTGATGGCGGGGTCTATATCAAGGGCCTCGCCATTCACCCGCGCGATATTGCATGGCTGCCGCCTGAGGCCCTGACCCCGCAAATTACCAGAAAAATCCATACAGGCGATGTGATCGGGATTTATACCGCCCTGCCTGGTCTGGACGTAACCCATACCGGCCTTGCTATCTGGAAAGACGGGACGCTCTGGTTCCGTAATGCCTCATCGCTCAAGGCCAATATGAAAGTCGTGGATACGCCGCTGCAAACCTATCTGAAGGGCAAGCCGGGTTTTCTCGTTCTGCGTATGCCCGAAGCGGAATAACGGGCGTCATATCGCCCACAAGGGATGGGGCCAGGAGGCCTGATATCTTGTCCTGCAAGACCGTCAGGGCTTCTGGTTTGTCTGCGCGTCAGGCGTGATCAGTTCGCAAATCCAGTCCTCGCCCTGCAGGGGGACGCCAAACAGATCATGCGGTGCGGTCGCAACGCAGGAAAAACCGTTTCTTGCGTAAAGACGACGGGCATTTTCAAGCACAGTATGGGTCCACAGGATAACGCGCCGGTAGTGCTTTTCACGGGCGAAAGCGAGACATTGCCGTACAAGTGCATCGCCAATGCCTCGCCTGCGGGCAAACGGCTCGACATGCAGCAATCGCAAACGGGCAACACCATCGCCTTCATCGGTCAGGAAAACGGCACCGGCCATGACCTGATCGAGATCGGCAACCCAGCAGGCTTCACGTGTCGGGTCGAACCCGCTCAGAAAGCGTGATGCCGTCTCGGCAATCAGACATTCAAGCTTGTGTCCCCAGCCGTGGCTTTGTGCATACAGCGCTGATTGACGGGAGGCGATAAGGCTGACTTCCCCGGGCCGGGGGGCACGCAGGGTCAAAGATGCGTCGGCTGATGGTGCCAGCAGAAAACGTGCATGGGTGAGCGATGTCACGAGGTCGTCGCGCGAAAGGGGGTCTAGGGCCGCCAGCGTGGTCCGAATAGCTCTCTGAACGCGCTTCTCAAGACCAGAGAGCATCTCACGCCCGCCTGGGGTAAGTGTGATCGGGCGTAGACGCCTGTCATGCTCAGGGCAATCGCGATGGATCAGGTTACGGCGGGTCAGGCGGCCGATCATGCGGCTGAGTTGCCCCCGGTCGATCTGCAGGGAGTGCTGCAATGCGGCGGCGGTTACGGGCGTGCCCTGTATGTGTTCCAGACAGGCAATCTCGAAAATCAGACGGGCTTCGGCGAGGGAGATGTCCGACCCTGCAAAATGCGCATCCAGCGCACCGACATGCTGGACAAAAAAGCGGTTGAAACGCCGGACGGCCTCGATTGCGTGATCCATGATGTCTGCCTGAAACGAAATAACCTGAACCTTGCCTGCGCCCCTTACGATTTCCCGGTCCGCACAGCCTTGCCGATGATCCTATCCGTACAGCCCACCATCCGGGAGGCCAATATCAGCAAAGGCTATGCCGGATGGCGTCAGTATCGCGTGAGTCGCGCTTCGCCCATGAGGAAAAGCCTCCACGGTTTTCCGGGTGTCACCTGACGAGCCTCCACCGCGCATGTCGTTTGGCTGATACAGAGCAGTGTGGCTTGTCGGTGTCACCTGAACCGCGAAACCTGACTCACGAGACATTAATCAATTGACAATGATTCGCAATTGCACAAATTCAGCGCACGTTTTCGGCCCACCATTATGATGTTGAATTTGAAACGATGCGCAGGATCACCGGTCTTGTCGCCCTGGCTCTCGCAGGCGCGACCTCTCTCACCACCGCACAGGCAGCAGACACACAGCCGCAATCGATCCTGCGGAAAAAACCGACAGCTGCTCAAAAGAAAAAACCTGACGAGATTATTGTCGTCTCGGCCACGGGCCTGTCTCAGGCAGGGGCAACCACCAAGACACGCACCCCCATTATCGAGTCACCGCAGACCATCTCGATCGTCACGCGTGAGGAAATCGAGCTGCGCGCTTCCCCCACCATTGCCGATGCGCTGTCCTATATGGCGGGTGTGCAGGCTGAGCCCTCGGGCGTGGATAATCGTGTGGATGAGGTTTCAGTGCGCGGCTTCGGGGCAGGCGGCTTTTCGTCCAACAACAATTTTGTCGATGGGCTGCGTCTGCCTTCCGGCGGGCAATGGACGCGTACATCGTTCGATCCGTTCGCTCTTCAGCAGATCGAGGTGCTGAAAGGGCCGTCTGGGGCGCTTTATGGCCAGACCGCGCCGGGCGGTATCGTCAATCTCACTACCAAGCGCCCGACCGAGAAATCGCATGGCGAATTCTTCCTTCAGACCATCGGCTATACCAAGCTCGGCAACTGGCAGGGTCAGGCCTCGGGTGACGTCTCCGGCAAACTCAACAAATCCGGTACGGTGCGAGGACGGATCGTTGCGGTGGCCCGTTATGGCGGCACACAGGTCAACGATGTAAATAGCGGGCGGTATTATGTCTCGCCCAGCCTGACATGGGCCTATGGGCCGGGGTCGAGCTGGACGCTGCTGGCGCAGTATCAGCGTGACACTGGCGGCTCGACCTTCCAGTTCCTGCCCATGACCGGCACGCTTGTGCCATCCAAGGGGCGCTATATCCGCAATGACGAAAACATAGGCGAGCCCGACTGGAATACCTTTGATCGCACACAGGTGCTGACGGGGTCATTCCTTGAGCATCGCTTCAACAATATCGTCACGCTGCGCAACAACACGCGCTACACCTATCTGGATAACCTTTACCGTTCGACGGTACTTTCAGGCGATACGCTGACGAAATGCACCGCCAGCATCAAGGGATGCGTGCCCTATCAGACCGTCAATCGACGGGCTGTCGAAGGACGCGGGCGCTCGCAGGGCGTGGCGACAGATACCCAGCTTGAGGTCAGGGCCAGAACAGGCATGGTGCGTCATACGCTGCTGTTCGGCACGGATTATTTCTATACAAACTGGGAAAGCTCGCGCGATCTGGTCAACTCGGCGCTTGTGCTGCCCCTGCTGAATATCTTCGACCCGGTGGCGCGTGGCACGACCGGTTACTCGGCCGGTCTGGCGCCGCAGGTCTATGGCGCCACGGAATCGCAGCAGAACGGTCTGTATTTTCAGGACCAGGTGAAGATCGAAAATCTCTACATCACGGTCGGCGGTCGTCAGGACTGGGCGCGTGACAATACCCTCAATATTCTGACCAAAAAGCGCTATCTGAACGATAATGACCGCTTTACATGGCGTGCAGGGGCTGTTTACCGCACCAAGATCGGTCTGGCGCCCTATTTCAGCTATGCCACGTCCTTCCAGCCGCAGGTGTCAGATCCTTCGACAGCGCTCGACAACAAGCCTTTCAAGCCGACGACAGGCGACCAGTATGAGGCCGGGCTGCGTTACCAGTATGGAAAGAGCATTTACGTTACTTTCGGCGGGTATCAGATCACGCAGCAGAATGTGACGACCCCTGCGCCGAACGGCCAGCTTTGCGGCACGGCGACATGCCTTGTGCAGACGGGTGAGATGCGTGTGCGTGGTCTTGAACTTGAAGGCCGTGCGACCCTGCCCTGGGATATGGCGGTTATTTTCACCGGCACGCGCAGCGCTGCCAAAATTACGGAATCGAACACGGCTTCGCAGATCGGCAATTATATGCCTCAGGCCCCGAAATGGATGGCCTCGCTTTTTGTCGATCAGCGCCTGCTGCATGGACCGATGCGCGGTGCCGGTTTTGGCGGCGGCGTGCGCTATACGGGCCATTCCTATGGCGATACGGCCAATACGCTCAGCATACCCGGCTACACGCTCTATGACATGTTCCTGCGCTATGATTTCGGCGTGGCGCGACCCCGTTATAATGGCCTCTCTTTCTCGCTCAACATGCGCAATATCGCCAATAAGCGCTTCGTGGCGACCTGCACGGCGGTCTCTGCCTGCTATTATGGTCAGGGCAGAAGCCTGACCATGCGTCTGGAACATCGCTGGTGAGCGGGGCAAGCCTGTCGGGCCTTGCAGGATTTTACCCGGCCTGCCTGGTCCTGGCCGGGTTTTGTCTGGCCGTGGCCGCTGGCGCTGCTTTCTACCTCGCGAGCGGGCAACAGCAATGGTGTCGGGTGCGCCCCCCAGCGCGGCCCTGTCTTGGGGCGGGCGCATTGTTCTCGCTACTCTCGCTGGTCGGGTTTGTGGCAGCGACTGACTGGCTTGTCGGGGTTTTCATGACAGTGGCGCTGCTGATGCTTGTGCTCAGCCTGCTCCCTCTTGCGGTTGCGCTTCATGCGCGAAAGGGCGTGCGCCTATGAAAGGGGCGAAACTCGATAATCGCCGCTGGCTCGCCAAGACGCTGGCCGGTTTGATTCCCGGTGCTGCACTGGCACTGGGGGCAATGGTTCTGGCCGGGCATCTCTGTGGTGCCACAGGCAATCCGATGATGCTCTCATCGCAGTTTCTCATGTGGGGGGCGGCGCTGCTCTGGGTGATCTGTCTCAGCCTGTGCTTCCTGTTTCGCTCAGGCCTGGGGGCATGGTTTGGCCTTGGCTGGATTGCCTGTCTGCTATGGCTGGCCAATACGCTGCTTGCCGGGTTTTTCGGGGGTGAGCAGCCATGAAACTGCGCACTGATATCGTGGCGGTTTATCGTGAGGTTCATAGCTGGGTCGGTGTGGTGGCAGGACTCTTCCTGTTCATCGCCTTTTACGCGGGCGCCATCAGCATGTTCGAGCCAGCGCTCGAATCCTGGCTGACACCCCGGCCCGACCTGCCCGCCGCCGTTTCCATCGACCACGTGCCGGATCTGCTCGACAGGGCTTTTGCCGTCTATCCCGAGGCACAGCGCCAATACAGCATTGTCGTCAGCCCCGATGCCACCCATCCGGCGCGTCTGGTATGGCCACTGGGCCAAGGGCGTCATGGCCACGGGTCATCGGCCATGATGCTGGCGGCGCTCGATGCGCAGGGCGGTCTTGTAACCACAACGCATAAACCCTCGCCCGTTGCCCAGCTGATTGACACGGTGCATCAGCGCATGGGGCTACCCTTGCCGCATGAGCCCGCCATGATCGTGATGGGATTTATTGCGCTGGCCTATGCGCTGGCTCTGGTGTCGGGCACCATCGTTTTCATCCCGGCCCTGGCCCGGGCGCTTTTTGCCGTGCGGCTGGTGGGGAGCGTCAGACGCAAATGGCTGGATCTGCATAATCTGCTCGGGTTCTGCTCCTTGCCGTTCCACATCGTCATGGCCCTGACGTCGGTCGTCTTTGCTTTCCACGACGTGATTTTTACGGTGCAGGGTGAGTTTCTCTCTCATGCCCAGAGTTCAAGCGCGCATGGTCATCATGGTGCGGGGCATGGTGGTGGTCGGGGCATGGGGGGCATGGTTGCACCGCCTCACGCGGGAGAGGGGACCGTGTTGCTGGCTCCGGCGGAGATATTGGCGCGTCTGGCCCAGACTGCACCGGGTTTTGTGCCTGACACGCTCGATTATTCCACGCGCCCCGGTGGGCCGCCCGGTTCAGGCCCGGTCTTGCGCGTTTCGGGGCATGATCCCGCCCATGTCATGCGGGGCCCCACCAGCGGATTTGCAACACTCGACCCCTATACGGGCCAAATTCTGTGGAGCGCTTATCTGCCGGGGTACCAGTCGGCAGGGTTTGCAGCACTGACCGGTTTCTTTGCCCTGCATTTTGGCAGCTACGGGGGTGCCCCGATACGCTGGACCTATCTCGTTCTCGGTTTCGCCGGGGCGTTTCTTTTCTATACGGGCAGCAAGCTCTGGATTGCGGTGCGCAGACGCAAGGAGAAGGCGACGGGGTGCCTGACAGACACGCGCGGCACCCGCTTCCTGTCCCGCCTGACAACCGGTTGTTGCACGGGCTGCATGACAGCCATTGCCCTTCTGCTTTGTGTCTCGCTGGTGCTTCCCCACCCCTTGAGTGAGGGCGGCGCGTTCCGGCTTTATCACGGCGTTTTCTGGGTGATGATGCTGGGTGCGTTGCCCTTCGCATGGGGTGAGGCCCTCATGCTCTGGCTGGCAACGCTCGCCCATGCTGCTCTGGCAGTCATCGTTGTGCTCAGGGGCGGACAGACCGATGCCGTCAACTGGGGCGTTGCTCTTGTAGCGCTCGGCCTGACAATCGTGCTGATGCGGCTGGCCCGCCAGGGGAGCGCGGTGCGCCCTGCCTGACAGGGATAGCGCCCCCTGGGCTCGCGGCGCCCTGTTACAGGGTTTATTTGTCGAGTGAGGCGATCTTGCGTTCGACCCAGTCGCGCGCGGGATCCCCGCCCCAGAGGAGCCACGCGATATAGCCGGCAGAGGGGTGGCTATCCGATCCCCATTCATGGGTCTTGGTTTTCTGGTCCGATTTATGGCGGGCGAAGAAGCTGTGCATGGATTTGAGGTCGCTCTCATCCAGATCCTTCTGTTCAGCCAATTGCTCGGCACGTTTGACACCGGCTTCTGTCCCGCCGCGATTGAATTTCTCGCGCAATTTGAGACCGTGGCGCGCCGCCGAGGCCATTTCCTTGGTCGGGTGAAAACTGCTTTGCGTCATGATCAAGATCCCTCCTGCCGGACGGGCGAAACACCTGCCCGCTGGCAAGAGAGAACTCGTCCGGCGGGGAGGAAGTTGCGCCTTTGCGTGGTCCAGCCCGATGCGGGGCGTGCAGGGCTCAGCCTCGGCGCTTTTGCCGTTTCGAATGATTTTTTTCGCAAGCGACCACGAAAAAAGGCCCGGATTGTGGGTCCGGGCCTTTTTCAACGTGATGTCATGCCTGCACTGATGACTGGCGCCGACCACCGGTATCAAGGGTTCGGCGCATCGTGATCGGCGGTGACAACTCAGGCTGTGGCAGCGCTCGTCAGCATGGCGGTCAGGCGCTGCGCGAAGCCGGCGGCATCGGGCAGGGTTTCGCCATCCTGAATACGGGCGACATCCAGCAGAACGCGGGCGAAATCGGCCACGCTCTCACCTTTCTCCACCCGTGCTGCGAGATCACGGATGAGCGGGTGATGCGGGTTGATCTCCATGATGGGCGCTGCGGGGGGCATGCCCTGACCCGAGCGACGCATCAGACGCTGCATCATCAAATCGGGACCACCTTCGCTCGTGATCACCACGGCGCTGCCTACCAGACGCACCGTGCCGCGCACGTCCTTCACGTCCTCGCCGAGGGCTTCCTTGAGCGCAGGGATCAGCTTGTCGAGATCCGCAGCCTCGCCTTCCGGCGTCGGGGCTTCGAACTTCTCAAGATCGCCGTGAGCCTGATTGATGGATTTCAGGGTCTTGTCTTCATAGGAAGACAGACGATCGGGCCAGAAACCATCCACCTGATCGGAGAGCAGCAGCACCTCGATGCCACGGGCACGGAACCCTTCGAGCTGCGGCGAGGCAGCCAGCGCCTCGGCGTTTTCACCCGTCAGGTAATAGATCGATTCCTGACCCGGCTTCATGCGCGTCAGATAGGCATCGAGCGTGGTCGGATCGTCAGACGCCGTGGAACGGAAGCGCGACAGGGCAGCGAGTTCCTGACGGTGCTCGGAATCCTCCCAGATGCCTTCCTTGATGATCGGGCCGAAATTTTCCCAGAACGTGCCGAACGCTTCGGCATTTTCCGTGTCCTTTGCGCGGTTCTTGATTTCGGTCATCACGCGCTTGGTCACGGCCTTGCGGATGCGCTGCAACACGGGGGTCGATTGCAGCATTTCACGCGAGACGTTCAGCGGCAGGTCTTCGGTATCGACAACGCCCTTCACGAAACGCAGCCAGGCGGGCAGGAGCTCGGCCTCGTCGGTGATGAACATGCGGCGCACATGGAGATGCACTTTGCTCTCACGCGACTGCTCCATGAAGTCGAACGGGCGCGCACCGGGAATGAACAGCAGCGCCGTAAATTCGGTCGTGCCTTCCGCGCTCCAGTGCAGGGTTGCGTAGGGCTCGTCGAACTGGTGGGCAACGTGGCGGTAGAACTCAGTGTACTGCTCGGGCGTGATGTCGGATTTCGACTTGCGCCACAGGGCCGTGCCTTCATTGGCTGATTTGTCTTCCTCACCCTCACGCAGCGTGATCGGCCATGAAATATGGTCGGCCCATTTGCGGATGATCGAGCGCAGGCGCCAGGCGTCGAGGAATTCATCGGCATCGGTTTTGACGTGCAGGATGATGTCCGTGCCGGGCTGTTCACGCGTGGCGGGCGCAATGGTGTAGGCACCCTTGCCATCAGACGACCACTGCCACGCCTGATCCGAACCGGGCTGGCGCGAAATCACGTCCACCTTGTCGGCCACCATGAAGGCGGCATAGAAGCCGACGCCGAACTGGCCGATCAGGCTGGGGCGGTCTTCCGGCTTTGCGCTGTTCAGCTTCTCGCCAAAAGCGCGTGTGCCGGAGCGTGCGATCGTGCCGAGATTGCTCGCCAGATCCTCGCGGCTCATGCCTGCGCCATTATCGCTGATGGTCAGCAGGCGGGCATCCTTGTCGGGGTGGATGCGAATGGCAGCGTCGGCCGGAAGAGCCTTGGCGGCATCAGTCAGCGCCTCGAAACGACGCTTGTCGGAAGCATCGGCGGCGTTGGCCACCAGCTCACGCAAAAAGATCTCGCGCTCGGAGTAAAGGGCATGAACCACGAGATCGAGCAGACGCCCGACTTCTGCGCTGAATTCATGCTTTTCGGCGCCCTGGACCTGATCTTTTTCGGTGTTTTCGGTCATGAAGATCCCTCAAGACTGTGATGGTGCCGCAAGGGCACCGATTTGCAGGGAGAAGTAGAAATGCCACCGTCTTTTTTCAAGAGAGGCTGGCGTGGAGAGGCAGGACGTATTCACGCGTGAGGGGCGCCAGAATCAGACCTTGTGCGTCCTCGGGGGTGACCCAGCACGCCTCCTCGATCTCGGCGGCGATGACGATGGGGCCGGACCAGGGCAGGGCGAACAGATCGGCGCGTACGACATGGCCTGGCTCGTTGGCAGCCGGGGCTTCGATCTGCCTGATGAAGTGGCACGAACCTGCCTCTGGCTGGATACCCAGCTCCTCGTCGATTTCGCGTAAAAGCGCCGCCAACGGGGTTTCGCCTGGCTCGATCTTGCCGCCTGGCTGCATGAAGGCCTGCGTACCCCGTTTGCGTACCAGCAGAAGACGGCCCGCCCCGTCATGCAACAGGGCGGCGGCGATGGTGATGACAGACATGTTTGTTTCCCGACTGCCTCAGCCGGCGTTGTCGCCCAGAATGGACAGGCGGCCATCGGGCAGACGATGGGCCTTGAGTGCCTCGTAACCCGGCACAGTGGGATGGGGCACATCCACCTCATGGGTATGGGTGGCTGTGATCACCACCACACTGGCGCCTGCGGCCTCGCCTGCCTTGATCCCGGCAGGGGCATCCTCGAATACAGCGCAGTCTTTGGCATCGAAGCCCAGACGTTGCGCGCCGAGCAGGAAGCAGTCAGGGGCCGGTTTGCCATTGGGGGCGTCTTCCGCCGTGATCAGGATTTTCGGCAAGGGCAGTCCGGCAATCTCGATGCGTTTGAGCGCAAGCTCACGCGAGGCTGAGGTGACGATGGCCCAGCGATCGGCAGGCAGGCTGTTCAGAAATGCCGTGGCACCCGGAATGGGGTCGATGCCATGCGTATCTTCCAGTTCACGGCTGGTAATCCAGTGCGCTTCGGCGACCGGATCAACGCCCGGCAGTTTCTGACGGCGTATGGTTTCGACGGTCTGAACGCCATGAATGGTGGGGAGGAATTTCTCGACATCCAGACCGTGCTTCTGGGCCCAGAGGGTCCATACGCGCTCTGCTGCGATGATGGAGGTCAGGATTGTGCCATCCATGTCGAACAGGAAGGCGTCGAAGGCTTTACCGGGAAAAAGATCGTGCGCGGCCAAGGGAGTTCTCCATCATGAGGGCAGGATATACAGGGCGCAAACCCTGCATGACCTGTCCAACGCAGGCAAGTTTGCGCCGGATCAACTTATGGGCTCATCCCGCCGTATCGACTGCCAGTCGGCCAAGGGCCGGGTCATCGGTGAAGAAGCCGTCCAGTCCCATATCGAGATAGCGCTTCACCTCGGCAATCATGCCTTGCGGGTTGCGGGCGTTCAGCGCGCCCCCATCGCGCAGTTCCTTCGGCAGGAAATAGTTCTCAGGGCGCGCCGTGTAGGAATGAACCAGCAGCCCGGCTTCATGAGCGTCGGTGATCAACGAGGTGGGCGTACCCCACGAGCCGTCCGGTTTGCGCGGGATCAGATCGGTATTAGACGGGCCGATCACATCGGCAAAGCGGCGTATCTCGCGCAGGCCTTCCGGCTTCATGAAATCGCCGAAGCGCCTTGCATCGCTTTTGCCCAGCAGATCGGGCGGTGTCTGGTCAGGGCCACCCATCAGGAACATGACCCGCGCCTGGGGGTTGATGGCGCGCGTCTTGTCACCGATCGCTCGCAGATTGGTGGTCTCGAAAGACTGAAGTTCCAGCGGGGCCTGACGGGTGTATTCATGCGCTGCGATGGTGCGCAGGAATGTGGTTTCCGGGTCCAGACCGAGGCTGTGGAAATGGGTGGAGTTCTTGATTTCGGGAATGAGCCCGAACACCTTGCCACGCGCTGCGGACTCACCGGCGACAAAATCGATCACCTCTTCAAAGGTCGGCACATCGAAATGCCCGTCATAGCGCGTGTTATGCGGGCGAAGCTGCGGCAGGCGCTCTTTCGCCCGCAGGGTCTTGAGTTCGGCGAGGGTGAAATCGGTGGTGAACCAGCCGGTCTCTTTCTGCCCGTCAATGGTCAGGCTGCGCTTGCGGGCAGCAAATTCGGGGCGCGAGCCAACATCGGTGGTATCGGCAATATTGCTCTCATGGCGCACGATCAGCACGCCGTCTTTCGTCATGACCAGATCGGGTTCGATATAGTCGGCACCGTCTTCCATTGCTTTCGCGTAAGAGGCCAGCGTGTGCTCGGGCCGCAAGGCAGAAGCCCCGCGATGGGAAAAGACGAGTGGTTTTGGCGCCAGAGACGGGGCCGCGAAGGAGCGCGAGGCAAAGGCCGGCGCACAGAATCCGGCAGCGCCAAGAGTGAGAGCGTGACGACGTGACAGCAAATCGAACCTCCTCAGACCCGCTCCCGCAAAAGACAGGCGCGGGAGGAGGCATTGTGAAAGAAGGACGACGCGGCCCTCTTGATCGGGCAGCGTCGTTCCTGTGTCGGGCTATGTTACCAGTTGGCGCTCAGCGTCAGGAAATACATGCGCGGTGCGATGGGATAGGCCGTGAACTGACCTGAAGTCTGCGTTGTGCTGACCGTGGACCAGCCACGCGTATTGGTCAGGTTGGTGATGTTTCCCTGAACGCGCAAGGCAGGAATATGGGGGATACCGTGAATGGTGTAGCCCGCATTCATGCTGAACTGTGCGGTGGGCGAGGCCCAGAGGTCATTGGTATAGGTGGTGTAGCGCTTACCCATGACGTCACCGATGAACTGGCCGTAGAAATTCCCCCAGTTTGTGGTGGCGACAAATTTCTCGGTCCAGTCCGGCTGACCGGCCACATTGCGCCCGGCAATGCGGATGGTGGACGTGCCGGAGTTGTAATTGTCGTTATAGACCGACTTGTTATAGCTCAGCCCGTTATAGATCGAGAAATGCGGGCCGAACTGCGCGGTGAAGGAGAAATCCATACCATCCGTTGTGACCGAACCCACATTGGCGAGCGTGGTGGCCGAACCGATGATGGAGGATAGCGATTGCGTGGTGGCAATGGCGACCAGACGGTTCGAGAAATGCACATGATAATATTCAGCCTGTGCCGAGATATCGGTCAGCGGGCCGAGATTGACATGGTGATGGGTACGCAGGCCGGTCTCATAGGTCCATGAGGTCTCGACCTTGCCATTCTTCTTGAAATCCTCGAATGCGGCCTGGCTTGTGGCACCCCAGGGGGTGGCATTGCCGTAACCTGCGCTCTGATAGGAACGCATGTTTTCCTGAATATTGGCGAACCACTGCTCGTTGGGCGTGATGTTCCACAGCGCACCGAAAGACGGCAGGAACGGCTTGACCGCGGCGATCGTGCCGCCCGGTACGGTCACGGCTGTTGCCGGTGAAAGCGAGCCGGGCTTGCCAGCTACGGGCAGGGTGCCGTTGGTGTAGACCAGCTCGGATTTGAAGCCTGCCGAGAGGGTAAAGTTTTTCGTCACCTTCCAACTGTCCTGCAGGTGGGTGGTGAAGGTGTTGGTATAGAAATAGTTGGTATACTGCTTGATCAGGGCATCCTGCTGGCGATCATAAGGTGTGGTCGGGTTGTTTGCGTCCAGCGGATACCAGCGACGGGCCTGCGTGTTGTTATTGCGCTCGTACCAGCCCCCGACCTCAAGGTCGTGATGGCCCAGCTTGTAGCGCAGCGTGGTGATCAGGCCACCGCGATTATCCCAGTATTCGGTCGTGCGCGTAGCGTAGCCCGAGCCCCCGAACACGTTGCTGAGCTGGCTGGCGCTCTGGTTCGGGAAATAGGCGCTGAACAGCGTGGGCAGACCTGCGGCCGTGATCGGCCCAGCTACCACGCCCTCACCCAGATTGTGATGGTAATAGAGCTTGTTGTCCCAATGCAGGTTGGCATTGAAGTCGTGCTGCCAGCCCAGATAGGTCAGAAAATCCTCGCGCTGGGCGGCGGAATAATAGTTGCGGTAGTTCAGCCCGGCATTCTTGTAGGCGGCCGAATTCAGGTAGGATTTGGCGTAGTTGAAATCCGGATAGGTGAAGGGGCGCACATAGGTGCCATAGCCGTTGGGCAGCACGATGCCGTCTTCATTGGGTTCGACCTTGTCAGACCAGTCGAAGAAATAGGTGATCTTGTCCTTGCTGCCCTTGTGCACGAACTTCGCATTGACCTGATTGCCGCCCTGATGGCCGGCAAAATCCCAGGCGCGGGCATCCTGCCGCGCCCATGAGATATAGGCCGAATTGCCATTACCGAAATTGCCGGTATCGAACCGGGCAAAGGTGCGGAAGGTCGAGAAGCTGCCGAAGGTCTGATCGAGCTGACCACCCATTTTCTGCTTGGGGTCGAGCGAGGAGAACAGCAGCGTCCCGCCCAGATTGGAGGTCGAGGCCGTGCCAAGGGCGCCAGAGCCGGTTGCGACCGTGGCGTTGCCCACGTTCTCGCTGATCACGGCGCGTTGTGGCGACAGGCCGTTATAGTTGCCATAGGCCTGATCACCCAGTGGAATGCCGTCAAGCGTATAGCCAAGCTGGTTCTGGTTGAAGCCGTGAATAAACAGCGAAGAATTCTGTTCATTATTGCCCCAGGGGTCGGCATTGTTGAACACCACGCCCGGCAGGATCTGCAACGCCTTGAGCGGGCTCAGACCGGGCAGGATGCGTTGCAGCTGCGTATGGCCCACACTCTGCTCTGACCGCGTACGACGCGCGGTTGCAATGACTTCTTCCGCCGGCGCGGTGGAGGTCAGGGCCTTCGCCTTGCGCGAAGCGTTCTGGGCATGCAGCTGCGAGACAGGTGCCGTATTCTGGTGGACGGGAAGCTTCGCATCTGCGGCGTGAGCGGTGGCGCTCAGCAGGGCGAGGGGAGAGCAGAAGAGAGACAGCGTAAGGGCATGGCGCTGCTTGCGAAGCTTCATCAGTAAACTTTCCTTTAAGACGGGCTCGAACGCGGCGCACCCTATTCGGAGAGTTCGTTACGGTGTGTGAAGCTTCGGTGATTTGGATATGACAGGGCCGTGACACGGTAAGGGCCAGGCCCGGAACGAAAAAAGGCCACCCCTGTGCAGGGTGGCCTCTTTCATTCGGATGTTCCCGGGGAGGGGAATATCAGAAGCGGTATTCGATACCGGCGCCGACAACTGTCGGGTCAAGCGAGTCATGAGCCTTGATGAAGGCGCCCGACCCACGGTCATTGGCCCAGGCATGCATACGCATGAACATCTGCTTGGCATCGACGTTGAAGAACCAGTTACCGACCAGCTGATAGTCAAAGCCGACATTGACCGACGGGCCACCCGTCACGCCGACATTGAGCTTCTGCACCAGGCCACCGGCGGGGGATACGTTGTGGAACCATGCCAGTGTTGCACCGACGCCCACATAGGGGTTGAAGCGCTTGTGGGGGCGGAAATGCCAGGCCAGCGTGATGGTGGGGGGCAGAACCCAGGCGCTACCGACATCGATGTTGCCCAGCGGCGTGCCCTTGGCGGCCACTTCATGACGGGTGCTGGCGGCAATCAGGTCGATCGAGACGTTATCCGTGAAGAAGTACTCGAACGTCAGCTCCGGCATGACCTGGCTGGTCGTCTTGACGCGGCCCGGGATGGCGGCCCCATTGAGCCACACCTTGCTGTCACGGTCTTCCGGAATGATGCCCAGAGCCGACAGGCGGATGATGAAGTCACCCTTGCCGAGACCGATCTTGGTGCTGGCGCAGGTCTTGAACAGGCCACATTTGTCGCTGAGGGACGAATGGGGTGGTGCAGCCATAGCCTGAGCCTGCGGCGCGAGCACCATGTTGGTGGTGACCGGCGTGTTGACGACGGGGGTCGTCTGGGCCTGAGCGGCGGGTGCTGCGACAGCTGCAGCGACGAAACCGGTCAGAAGCGCGGTGGAAACTTTGAAAGAGGTCTTCATCGACGTCATCCGTGATTAAACAGTGACGTTCTCTCACCATGCGCTATGATGCCGTGCCTTGATCCATATCAAAGAGACAACAACGTTGTTAACGACCGTGGGGAATTGGCAACAGTATATGACGTAATGTTAACCGAACAAGAACAAAAACAAAAAAGATGAGGGTCGTTGACGCCATGGATGCGCAGACGAGGGACAGTATCAGTGCGCTCGGACCTTGCGGCAGTTGCGGGCAATGCCTTCACTGCGAGGCTCGCACGCGGAGTATTTGTTCCGTTATCGATCCGGATAACATGGCGCGACTTGCGCAGTATTCTCATCGCCTGTCGGTCGCGCCTGGCAAGACATTCATCCAGGAGGGTGAGGCAGCAACCGATTTCTACATCGTGACCGCGGGCCATGTTAAGCTCTTTACCCTCATGCCTGATGGAAGGCGTCAGATCACGGGCTTCGGGCAATCAGGTGATTTTCTTGGGCTCGCCAGCGGTGCCACCTATGCCTTCAGTGCTGAAGCCCTCGGCCCGTTGTCACTCTGCCGCTTCTCCCGCACCGGGCTTGGCCTGTTGCGCCGTGAATTTCCGGAGCTTGAATTGCGCCTGATGGAAGAAGCCTCGCGCGAGCTGGTTCAGGCGCAGCGCCGTATGCTGCTGCTGGGCCGCAAGACGGCGCGCGAGCGTCTGGCCAGCTTCCTTCTGGAGCAGCATCATCGCTCCCCTACGAGAGAGATCGTCATTCACCTGCCCATGAGCCGTACCGGGATTGCCGATTATCTTGGTCTTACCATCGAGACAGTCAGCCGCACCCTCAATGCCCTGCAACGTGAAATGATGATCACCATCACCCAGGTCACGCAGATCACCCTGCTCAATCTTCCCGCGCTGGAACACCTTGCCAGAGGGGGATAGGCGCCTCATTGCAGGCAGGGGGCAGGATTGCCCAATTGATGCCTTGACGAAGCCATGATGACGCGGGAGAGAGAACCCTTTCCCGCGTGAGCCTCATCCTTCAGGAGCGACAGATCATGGACCGTTTCATCATACGTGGCGGTAGACGTCTTGAAGGCGAGATCGTGATTGGCGGCGCCAAGAATGCCGGTCTCAAGCTCATGGTCGCGGGACTTCTGACGTCTGAGCGACTCATCCTCTCAAACGTACCGAAAATCGCCGATATCGAGACCATGCAGGTGTTGCTGCGCCAGCATGGCATTGCCGTCGAGCCGGTCGATGCTGAGGGGCGTACACTGTCGATTGGTGGCCCGATCACATCCGTCGAGGCACCGTACGATATCGTCTCCAAAATGCGCGCCTCCATTCTGGTGCTTGGGCCATTGTTGGCCCGTGCTCATGAGGCCCGTGTCTCGTTGCCGGGTGGCTGCGCCATTGGGACGCGCCCTGTCGATCTGCATCTCAAGGGTCTGGAAACGCTCGGCGCGACCATCCGCCTCGAAAACGGCTATATCAACGCCAGTGCACCCGGCGGTCTGGTGGGCGATCGCATCCTGCTGCCTTTCGCTTCTGTGGGTGCGACCGAAAACCTGCTGATGGCGGCGACCCTTGCCAAGGGCCGCACCGAGATCGTCAATGCAGCGCGCGAACCGGAAATCAGCGATCTGGTCGAGTGCCTCAACCGCATGGGCGCGCGGATCAGCGGGGCTGGCACCGGCACGCTCGTCATCGATGGTGTCAAGGCGCTGACCGGGGCAGAGCACGCGATCATGGCCGATCGTATCGAATGTGGCACCTATGCCTGCGCGGCTGGCATTACCGGGGGTGATCTGCGTCTGATCGGTGGTCGTGTTCGCGATCTCGGGGCGGTCGTGCGTACGCTGGAAGAGGCGGGCGTTGAGGTGCTGGAAGAGGAAAACGCCATCCGTGTGCGTCGTACCGGGGCACTCAAGGGCGTCGACATCATGACCGAGCCCTATCCGGGTTTCCCGACCGACATGCAGGCCCAGTTCATGGCCATGCTGGCGGTTGCTGAAGGCGCGTCAATGGTGACGGAAACAATCTTCGAGAACCGTTTCATGCACGTGCCCGAGCTCAATCGCATGGGCGCTCGTATCAACGTTCACGGCTCTTCTGCGATTATCCGCGGGGTCGATCACCTCTCGGGCGCGCCCGTCATGGCGACCGATCTGCGTGCTTCGTTCTCCCTGATCCTCGCAGGTCTGGGCGCACGTGGTGAGACCTCACTCAGCCGCATCTATCATCTGGATCGCGGGTACGAGGCAGTTGATCGCAAGCTCTCTGCGGTTGGTGCCGATATTGAACGTATCCGTGAATAACTGAAGCTACTCCCCCTGTCTTTCAGGGGGGCGAACGTGCGACTGGGGGGCGCTGCCCCGTGCCCCGCCAGATGGTTCACCCTTCTGGCAGGGGTAATCTTTTCTTCAGAGCGCTTCTCAGCGCCCTTCCTTGATCGCTGCCGCAGTCCGCAGGCTCAGAGCCATGATGGCAAGAGCCGGATTGGCTGCCGTGGCGCTCGGGAAAATCGAGTGATCGCTGATCCAGAGATTGTCGATGTCATGGCTGCGACCGAACGGATCCACGACGGAATCATCCGGATCGGTCCCCATACGACATGTGCCTATCATGTGCGCAGCGCGGTCCATCGACCAGATATCCCTGGCCCCCGCGGCTTCCCAGATCGATGTCATGGTGCGCGCCATGTGCTCATGCATGGCCTGCTCGTTCGGGCCATAGCTGAAGGTAATCTTCGGCTTGGGCACACCGGCCCGCCCGGTCTCATCGGACAAGGTCACACGGTTATCGTCGCTGGGCAGGCAGTCGCCATGCGCGCCCAGCCCGGCCATGTGGTTATAGCCGCGCAGATAACGCGTGAGGTCATCGCCCCACAGGCCGCGCCCACGGGCCACGCCTGTTGCCCACGTGAGGGGCATCATGCCAAGCGACTGGATCAGGTACCCCCCGGCGAAATCGGCGTCCTTGGGGCGCATCATGTCTTCAGTGATGGTGAGAGACGGATAGCCCTTGTTGGGACGTATGATCTCGTCGAACGTGCCCCACACCTGTGTGGATATGTGAGCCATGTAGTTGCGCCCGACCTGACCACTGCGATTGGCGAGCCCGGTGTGAAGCAGCAATCTGGCGGTTTCCACGGCCCCTGCCGCGAGGACGAGATTGGCGCATTTCTGCACCCGGTCCTTCCCCTCCTCGCGATACACGACGCCAGTGACGCGCCCTGCCGTATCGCGTTCGATGCCGTGCACGAAGCAGTTCGGCCTGATTTCGGCGCCCGCCGAAACGGCAAGAGGAAGATACGTGACATCGGTGCCTGATTTGGCGCCGTTACGGCATCCCTGATGGCAGGCGCCACAGCCAGTACAGGCTTTTCTGTCACCCCAGTCACGCGTGATCAGCGCCGTAGGGCCATCGGCATTGCGTATGCCCAGAGCATCGCATCCACGCGCCATGGCCTGTGCGGCCCCATTGCGCTGCGGCGGCGGGTAGGCATAACGCCGACCTGGCTCCCAGGGATAATTCTCTGGCCCTGAAACGCCGATCTCGCGTTCGACCCGCTCGATATAGGGCAGCATGGTCTCGAAATCGAACGGCCAGTCGACGCCCTTGCCGGTTTCGCTGTGCAGTTTCATGTCGCGCGGATCGATGCGCGGCATGAAGGCGCCGAAATGCAGCATGGAGCCGCCTACGCCCGTGCCGCTGTTGTTACCGCCAAACGCCATCGGGTTGGCACCACCCGAGAGGCGCTCCTCAAGCCAGTAGATCTCGGAGGCCGTTGCTTCGTCCGGCGTATGTTGCTTGGGATCAAAGCGTGGTCCAGCTTCGAGTGCCACCACCTTCATGCCTGCGCGTGCCAGTTCGGCCAGCAGAGGAGCACCACCGGCCCCCGTGCCAACGACGACCACATCGACAATGTCGTTATCTGCAAAACGGCGTGACTTCATGATCCTGCGCCTTTCTGAGCTGGCTCCCACGCTTCTTCCACACCTTCTCCCATTTCAGAGAAACCCTGGAAAAAACCGTCGCCGCCGTTGAAGATCGCGTCGATGCCAAGCTGAGCCTGGACCGCCGGATGCGAAATGAAGATCTGCACGCAATCGGCGCGCAGATCTGCAAACCAGGCGCGCATCTGCGTGGCATCCAGCTGCGCTGTTTCGAGCGCGCCCTCGGCCATGACGTGAATGATCTGATCCTGCTCGGCTGCACCGAGTGCTGCAAAGGCCTTGCCCTTGCTGGAGCGTGCATGGACGTCCAGCCCGCTCAGGGCCTGTTCATAGGCCTCCTGATCGGGCGGCAAGGTCGCAAAGCGCCAGCCATCGCCCGGTGTTCCAAGGCGTGTGTCGATCCGGGCCGCCAGATTGATGCTGGCATCACTCAGGACGGATTGCTGGGGAAGTACGCGGGCCGTTAGTGCAACGAGCGTCTCATACGCACTGGCCGACAAATGACGCGGTACGTAATTGGCATCGCTGGTCTGGGCCCGCTCCTCCATGATCTGACGCGTACGGCCCGAGATGCGATCGGAATCCAGCAGAGCCAGATAATCCGGGTCGATAGCGGGGGGGAGAGATGTCTGGCTCATGGTGCGTTCCCAAAACCGTGATGACGCCTCTAACATGCCCGCAGTGTCGAAAGTTGCCAAGCAATGGCTGTGCCAAGTTATTGAGAACGCTTCGCAAAAAGGACTTTATAGCTCTAGCCCGAGTCGCAGTTGAGCGGAGTGAAGGGCGATCGGCAGGCGTATCGAGGGGGCGATGTCTGGTGCCCCGCAGGAGGGACGTGTGCTCTCTTGATGCTTTGGCCGGACAGGACACGCAGGAACGGTCCGGTGCGGGCAAGGCATGAGGCAGGGCCCCTTATGAGGGGCAGGGTATCAGAGACGTGGGGTCGTGACGCCAAGCTGCTTCATGTACTTGCCAGCGCGATCAGCATAGCTCGTTTCGCAGGGCGAAGCGCCCTGGAAGAACAGGAACTGGCAGATTCCTTCATTGGCATAGATGCGTGCGGGCAGCTTGGTCGTATTGCTGATCTCGATAGTGACCTGACCTTCCCACTCGGGTTCGAGTGGGGTCACGTTCACGATGATGCCGCAGCGGGCATAGGTGGATTTGCCGAGGCAGACGACGAGCACATCGCGCGGGATGCGGAAATATTCGACCGTGTGGGCGAGGGCGAAGCTGTTAGGCGGGATGGTGATATCGCCCGTGCGCGTGACGAAGCTGTTTGCCGCGAACTTCTTGGGGTCCACCACAGCGTTGTCGACATCGGTGAAGATCTTGAAATCCTCGCCAACGCGGGCGTCGTATCCATAGGAGGAGAGGCCGTAAGAAATGACGCCCTCGCGCTTCTGGGCTTCGACGAAGGGCTCGATCATGCCCTTTTCCTGGGCCATCTGGCGGATCCAGCTATCTGGCATGATGGGCATCGTGAATCTCTCGATCTGTGGGAAATGAACGGGTTTGCAGGTCTAGCCGCGCAGCGGTGGTCCTGCAAACCGGGGAGGCCGGGCAAGGAACCCGGACGCCCGAAATCAGGCGATATGGGTCAGGAATACGACCTGCGACGCACCACCCTCGACAAGGGTCTTGATGGCGTTGTTGAACACCTTGCCATGTTCCATGCCCATATGGGCCTTGAAGGCATCGTCGTCACGATAGGTCTCTTCGACATGGAAGAAATCGGGGTCGGATTCGAGGGTGTAGACCACGAAGCGTTCATTGCCTGGTTCGCCGCGTACGTCATCGGCCAGGGCCGTGAGCAGACGGGCGACTTCCTCGCGCTTGCCGGGCAGGGCGCGCATGGTGGCGTAGAGAGCCTTGGACATGAATGGTTCCTTTCAGGAAGAAGAAGTCTCGGTAGAGGGTGCCGGCATGTCCTGGTCCTCAGGCGCCTTGACCGCGCGGTTGCGCACCTGTGCCTTGCGGCGCAGCAGGTTGGCGCGCAGGGCTACGGCCTCACGCGCCAGACGCTTGTCGAGATCAGCCTGCGCCTTTTCGGTCAGGGTCGGGCGGGATGGTGTGGTCATGGGTAGTATTCCCGAAAATTGTCCGACAGGCAGCTACCGAGCAGTTCATCATAGACGGCGAGCGTGGCCGATTGCATCTGCCGCGTCGTGTAGTTTTCCGCAATGTGATGACGTGCCGTTTCCGATAGCAGAGAGCGGGCGCCCTCGGACAGGGTGAGGATCTGAAACAGCGCGTCGGCCAGCGCCTGGGCATCGTCGGGCGGGATGAGCAGCCCGGTCTGATAAGGCAGGACAGTTTCCATGGCACCACCCTGCGCTGTCACGACCACGGGCCGTCCCATTGCCTGTGCCTCGATAACCACGCGGCCAAAAGGCTCGGGGCGAAGAGAGGGAACGGTCACGACATCGGCCAGCGCATAGGCTGCGGGCATGTCCTGACAGAGCCCGGCGAAACGCAGGCGCTCGCGCAGACCGAGCTGCGCGGCGGTTGCCTCGATCTCCCGGACATAACTGTCTTTCGGATCGGCAGGGCCGACAAGCACGGCAAGCCAGGGACCGGGTAGCAGATGTTGCAGTCGTGCCATCGCCCGCAGGAGAAACAACTGTCCCTTCCAGCGTGTGAGACGGCCCGGCAACATGATGACGGGCGTACCGGGAGGGGCCTGCCATCTTTCGGCAAGGGCCTGGATACGGGCGCCGTTGACGAGGTCGGGATCAAAGCGGGCCATGTCGGCCCCGCGTGGGATCAGGCGAAGCCGGTCCTCGCCTACCTGATAATCATCGCGCAGGCGGGTGGCGATATAGGTGCTGATGGCAATGACGCGCGCCCCGCGCGCCAGCACCGCATTATAGCGTTTCTTGCCCGGAAAACTGGCCTTGTGCACACCATGCCACGTCGTGACGAAGGGCGTGTTGGTGCGGCGTGTGGCGCGCCACGCCGCCCAGGCGGGCGCTCTGGAACGCGCATGAACCAGGTCGATCCCCTCATCACGGATCAACTGTGACAGGGTGCGGGCATTACGCAAAATGGCGAGAGGGGATTTCTGACCAAGCGGCAGCTCGATATGGCGGGCGCCGATCGAGAGAAGGCGTGGCACGAGGGCTCCGCGCGCACTCGCCACAACGGCACGACCACCAACGGCGATGATGGCCTCTGCCATTTCCACAGTCCCCTGCTCGATCCCCCCCGTGCCGAGGGCCGGGAGAACCTGAAGGATATGGGGACGAAGGCGTGACATGGGTTGCCGGTAGCATGAAGCGTGCGTCGCAGGGAGGGGAAAGACACGGCACCAACCAAAAAACCCATATGTTGCGGGAGATGCGCCCTTGATCAGGTGATTCAGACGCCGCGGGTCGACATGCGCGACCTCAAACGCGGGTAAAAGAAAAGGCCGGAGGAATACCTCCGGCCTTTCTCTCAGTCTGTCAGGAATCAGGCGATGGCGCGCCTGAGCCCTGTCTGAAAAGCAGAACTCAGTGCTTCGCCTCGGCCTCATCCGGCAGGGCATAGACAACGAGCTGGTCAGTGACAGGTGTCATCATGAAGTGATGACCACCGGCCATGATGGCGACATACTGCTTGCCGTTGACTTCATAGGTCATCGGGTTGGCCTGGCCGCCGCCGGGGAGCACGTCGGACCACACATCCTTGCCGGTCTTGATGTCGATGGCGCGGATCTGGTTGTCGGTTGCCGCTGCCACAAAGACGAGACCGCCCTTGGTGATGACCGAGCCACCGTTATTCGGCGTGCCGATATTCAGAGGCAGGCCGGTCGGCATGTTCCACGGACCATTGGCGCGAGCCGTGCCGAGGGGGCGCGACCACAGGACCTTCTTGGTCTTGATGTCGATGGCCTCGATCATGCCGTAAGGCGGCTTGTTGCACATCATGCCCGTGTAGTGGTTCCAGAACGGGGTCACGACAATGCCGTAAGGCGTATCGGCCTGGGCGCCATTACCTTCGGCACCACCGCCAGCAGGATTGTAGGTGGGGTTGTCGATCGGCTTCAAGCCCAGCGCATCAGCCTTCTTGCGGGTGATGAGCTGATCGTACATCGGGGTGGAGTTCCAGTTGGCAATGACGATGCCCGATTGCGGATCATAGGCCATGCTGCCCCAGTCGCTGCCACCGTTATAGCCGGGATATTCGATATTCGGCTTGTCGAGTGCAGGCGGGGTGAACTCACCGACATAACGTGCCTTGCGGAACATGATGCGGCAATAAAGCTGGTCGATGGGCGACATGCCCCACATGTCGCTTTCCTTCAGGTCAGGGAAAGCAAGGCGCGGGAAGGCGGTCGACCAGGGCTGCGTCGGGCTGCGCGGATCATCCGACATCGTGCTGGCGGGCGCAGGCTTTTCAACCACCGGGAATTCCGGCAGCGGCTTGCCTGTCGCACGGTCGAGCACGAAGGTCTGGCCACGCTTGGTGGGTACCAGCAGGGCGGGCGTGACCGAGCCATCGGCATGATGATAGTCGAACTTGGTTGCCTGTGAGCCGATGTCGTAGTCCCAGACATCCTTGTGCGCCGTCTGGAAGACCCAGCGCGGTTCGCCTGTCTTGACGTCGAGTGCGACGATGGAGGACGAGACAGCGTTCTCCTTGTCGGTACGCATGGCGCTGTAATAATCGGCGGCCGAGTTGCCGGTCGGGACATAGACCAGGCCAAGTTCGTTATCGCCGGTCATGGCAGCCCATGAATTGGGCGTGCCGCGGCTGTAGAACTTGCCGGGCTCGGGCTGGTGATGGTTGTCGGGGTTGTTGACGTCCCAGGCCCAGACGAACTTGCCGCTTTCAGCGTCGTAGCCACGGATCACGCCCGAAGGGGCCCAGCGGCGCTGACCATCGAGAACCTCGTGGTTCACGACAGCGATCCCGTTGATGACCGGGGGCGGGGTGGTCATGGACACAAAACCGGGCACCGATTCACCCATGCCCTGCATCAGGTTGACCTGACCGCCAAAGCCGAAGCCCTCGCACAGCTTGCCCGTCTCGGCATCGACCTGAATCAGGCGCATGTCGAGCGTGGCTTCCATGATGCGGTTGTGGCAGGGCTGACCTTCAGGGATGGTCGAGGAGGTGTAGTAGGTCACGCCCTTGCACGCAGCGGTGTAGGGAATGGACTGGTACTTCACCCCGGCATCATGGCGCCAGATTTCCTTGCCGGTGGCGGCATCGATACGCATCATGTCGTTCATGGCTGAACACATGTAGAGCGAGTTGCCTACCTTGATGGGGGTGGTTTCGGCCGCCCATTTATTGGCCTGCCCCGGACCGGGCTTGCTGCCGGTGTGATAGACGAAGGCGCGCTTGAGCTTGCCGACATTTTCCGGCGTCAGCTGATCCAGCGGCGAAAAGCGCGACTGGTTGGAGTCACGGCCATAAGCGGGCCAGTCCTCACGGGCGGGGGTGCTGTCGATCTGCGGCACGGCAGCCGGAACATCGGCAATGCCGATCTCGGAGATATCGGGCAGATTGGCGGCGTTTACGCCAGGAGCCTGCGGCGCGGAGGGAGCGGGACCACCAAAGCGGCCCGGACCCTGTTTGTGGGCTTCTTCAGGCGCCGTGTGATCTTCACCGGGTGTCGAGTTCGACGGCGGGATCTGTGCGAAAGCCACGGTTGCGGAAATGAGGCCACCAAGGATGGTGGCGGTCATAAGGGCTGGTTTACGCATCAGACGGCTCCGCGGGAAACTGGACGAACCGTATCCTGACGACGCAGGACAGGCAGGCTGAGCACGACGAGAATGGCAATCAGCGTCGGGCCGAACAGGCGCGGCAGCCAGCCCCACCAGTCAAAGCCACATTCGGCAATGGTCCAGACCAGCGTACCAGCCCAGGCGAGAAGGAACAGATAGCCACCCAGAAGGCGGCCCATGGCCATGAAAAGGCCTGAGGCCAGCAGCACGATGCCGCAGATCAGATAATAGGCTGAGCCGCCGAGGCTGAGCAGATAGCCGCCACCGCCGACAAAGATCAGTCCGAACAGGACAATGAGTATGGCGAGCGCCAATGTCCCCCAGTCGCTAATGCGTCTGGGTCTGGTACGAGACGTCATGAAACCTCCTTGAGACGAACTGCGGAGACTATCCTGAAGGCAAACAGAACAGGGCAACACATATCGGTGAAAATTATGATACGCCGGTTGTGCAATACGGTTTTAGGATGGCGTCATGCCGTGCGCTTTCCTGCGCCTACTGTGCTCTTTCGGTCCCCAAACGCCCGGGCAAGGCACAGGGAGGAGACAGTAAGCCGAAACGTGAGCGATCCGCCCGGCCGTGGCTTTGCCAATGTCAGTGTGGCGCGCTGGCAACGCCGGGGCCGGGATCTGTCTGGCATCAGACCAGACAAGCAGGGTTTTATCCGGCCGGGATCGTGATGACGGCACCGGGTGAATGACTGGTGGCGGCGAGGGCTGCGAGAATCTGCATCATGGTGAAGCTCAGCTTGCTGCGGAAATCGTCATCGCTGATCCAGTACCAGCGGCCCCGGTAACGCACCTCGTCGTAGTTATGCTCAGGCGCGGATTTGCCGGAATGGATCACTACATCGGGTCGTGTCTCGATACCGACGGGGCTGATGGTGGGCAGCGTGCGCGTGGCTTTCACATCCTCCTCGGGCACCTCCATCTCATAGGCGATCTGCGACAGCATGGCGAACATGGAGCGTGTGAGGATGGCGATCTGGCCTGGCACCTTGGGATAGGGGCCGTAAACGATTTCGGCCTCTTCAGCGTGGGGGTCGAGATGCAGCAGGCGGCGTACTTCGGCCTGAATGGTGGTCAGGGCCGGGTCCGAGGTGGCGGTCAGGACCAGATAGGCGTGTTCAGGCTGTGTCCCCGCTGGTTTGTTGGCGGAGCCCGAGGGGGGCTGGTCGCCTGAGGGTTTGGGGGCATCGGTCGAGATGCGTATGGTCATGGCACCCTGGATCTGCAGCTGGCGCAGATCATGCAGCAGCAGGTAGAACCGCACGGAACCACCGCCCGTCGGGCCTGCGCCAAGGGCGCGGACGTTAGACAATCCATCGATCGACTGGGCCGTCAGGCGCAAAAGCGTGTCTATAGGCAGGCCGCCAAGGCTGAGCGGCATAATGACCACCGGCGAGATGGGCCGGATGACATTTTCTGCATATTGCTGCCCGGTTTCGGGCTGGTAGGTAAAGGTCGGGCTTTCCTGCAGCGTGGCGGTGCCACTGCCGAACAGATAGCTTCCCACGCCGGAGGGGAAGGCGTTGAACCCGCCATTGACCGAGCGGTTGAGCTGATAGCCTGCAATGACCTGTGTGGTGTCGAGAAAGGTCGGCGGGTCGGCATAGCGTATGCGTATGATGTTAAGAAGCATCGCATGCTTCTCGGCCTCGCCCAAGGCGCGCGAGTAATCAAGCTGGTCATGCGACAGACGTGTCGGCCCAATGGTGATGCAGCCCGTCAGCAGGCAAGGCAGCATGATGGCGCAAAGCGCAGGCAGAAGCGGGCGGAGAAAACGGAGCATGATCATGGGCGCTTCCGGCTTAGCGTATCCGTGAACAGGGTTGCCAGTCCGGAATGTTTTTTTCGCTGAAAACATGTGTTTCAAAGCGGCAGTCTCATTGACGCTTCAAGCCTCTCATCTCTGGAGGGAGTGTGTATCACGGGCCTGCAGGGCGTATCACCTGCAGAGCTTTTTGCCACTCAGGGTGTTTCAGAGGCATAAATGGCAGCCAGTCCCTCGCGATAGCTGGGGAAGAGCCAGGACCGCCCAAGATGACGCTGTGTCAGTCTGCTCTGAACCACGCGCCTTTCTGACCAGAAGCTGCGGGCCATCGGGCTCAGCTCTGCCCATGCGGCCTCAAGGCTTACTCTGGGGGGGAGGGGATGATGGCTGAGTCGTGCGGCTTCCTCGAACACATCGGCCTGAGGGCTGGGACAGTCATCGACGAAATTCAGGATGCGGGATGAGGCAGGAGGGGCGGTGGCCATCGCTGCAAGCGTGGCACCAGCGATATCGTCGCGGTGGATACGGCTGAACAGGTGACCGGGTGCATCGACCAGCCTGGCCTTGCCTGAGCGCAACGTGTCGAACGCCGAGCGCCCGGGGCCATATATGCCGCCAAGCCGCATGATATCGCAGGCAATCTGGCGGTCGCGTGCAAGCGCCTGCCAGTCGTGCTCGGCCTGCACACGGGCACGGCTGCGCGACTGACCGGGAGCGACAGGCGTGGTTTCATCAACGCTGCCACCCTGACGGTCACCATAAACGCCGGTGGTCGAGTAATAGCCGATCCAGCGCAGATGGGGTGCCTCGCGCAGCACGTCCCCATAGCGAAGAAGCGCTGGGTCGCCTGCCTCGGAAGGCGGCGCGCTGATCAGCACATGGGTGGCCTGATGCAAAGCCTCCCCGGCGGCATCGAACGCGAGCAGAGTCGAGGCCGGCTCGGGCGCGCGTTTCGTACCGGTCACCTGCCAGCCTTTGGCTTCAGCGGGCGCGACAACGGCACTGGCAGAATAGCCCTGACCCAGAATAACGAGGTGAGGTGGCATGAAAGCTCCCATTCGCGCTTGACCGCTGGCGCGATGCCGCGCCAATTCACAAGGTATGAAACATGCTTTTGGTGCCTTGGCGATAGGGAGTAGCCTTTGGGCAGGGGGGGCACTGGCCTATTCCCCGCCGCAAACCCTTGCGCATTGCCTGGCACCGTTACCCGACACCCCCGATCTGGTGCAGGAAACGGCGCAGGACTGGCTGCATCATGGCGGGGGGCGCAGCGCCCATGAGTGTCTGGCGCAGGCTGATTTGGCACTTGGCGCCTATAGGGATGCTGCGACGGAGTTCGAGGGTCTGGCAGCGCCGGAGGCCCTCACCGCCATTCAGGGTGGAAAAGGCCAGCAAGGGCATAGCACGTCGGGGCCGGCAGGGCCTGCCTTGCCTTCCCATGCCGTTACCGCGCAGGACGGGCATGATGGAAACGCTGGTGAGCGTGCCGTTTTTGCCGAGCAGGCGGCCGCAGCCTGGTTGCTGGCAGGGGACGGAAAAGCAGCGGAACGTGCGGCGCGGCAGGCATTGTCGCATGACTCCGCGTCGCTTGGGCGCAGGGTGCTTCTGGCCCGCAGCCTGTCGATGCAAGGGCAATTTGGAGAAACGATCACCGCTCTCGGCGCCCTGCCGGGTGACGGTCCGGCTGTGCCACCCGCGGCACCGGCGGTGGTAAAACCTGACGCTGTGCCAGACCCCTATCTGGTCGGTGCTTTCGTGGTCCGCGCTACCGCCTATCGCTATCTTGGGCAGAGCGCCAAAGCGATGGCAGATGCCAATAGAGCGCTGGCCCTGTCGCCCGATGATGTCGAGGCCCTGCTGGAGCGCGGGATCCTGAATGTGCGCCTGCGGCAATACGGGCAGGCGCGTCAGGACTGGGACCGTGTGATTACCCTCGCCCCGGACGGCCACGAAGCCTATCTGGCAAGACAGGACGAGGCTGTTCTCGACGCCGACCCCGATCAGGACTGACCTGGCGTCAGCCCGGGTTCAAGGCCCATAAACCAGGAGACGGACCGCGTGGTCCGTCGCCCCGGATCTTCGACCTGTATCTTGGTCAGGTAGCGGGTCTGTTCTCAACCATCGCTGTGACATCGTGCCAGTGGGGCGCTGATTCGGCAGCGCCAAGCCGCGTGGTCGCGAGCGCACCGCAGGCTGCAGCAAAATGCACCGCTTCGTCGAACGGCTTGCCCAGCGTCAGGGCCGCGGCAAGACCGGCGTTGAAGCAATCGCCTGCTGCGACAGTGTCGATAGCCTTGACCGGATACGGGGGGACAAAGCCTTCCCGATCACCGCTGAGATAATACACCCCTCTTGCCCCCATCTTGACCAGTGCATGGGTGGCGCCGAGGGACTGCAATTTGCGCGCAGCCCGCGCAGCGTCGTCCTGCGTTTCAGGATAGATGCCAGTCAGAAGGCGCGTTTCGGTTTCATTGGGGGTGACGATATCGAGAGCGCGCCACAGGGCCTCAGGCAGGCCATCGGCCGGGGCGGGGGCCGGGTCGACAATCACGAGCGTTCCTGCGTTTTTGGCGGTCTCGGCGATTTCGATCGTGAGGGCGAGAGGAATTTCGAGCTGTAGAAGCAGCACCGATGCCTGTTCGATCAGGGATCGATGGGCGGCGACATCACTGCTGTCGAGCGCCATATTGGCACCGCCTGCGACGGTAATGATGTTCTCGGCCTTTTCATCAACCGTGATCAGCGCAACGCCGGTCGGGTGAGCGGGGTCCTCTCGCAGGGCTTTGAGATCGACGCCAAAAGGGGTGAGAAGCTTGCGCGCCGTGGCACCGAAATTATCGGTGCCGGTGCGGCCCGCCATGAAAACGTTCAGCCCACAGCCCTGTCCGAGACGCGCTGCGGCAGCGGCCTGATTGGCCCCCTTGCCACCAAGCCCAATGGCATAGCTTGCGGCATGGACCGTTTCGCCCGGATGGGGGATGCGCTCGGCGCGGGCGGTGATGTCGATATTGACGCTGCCGAAGGAAAGGATGTGGGAAGGATTGTCGGACATGGGGGGTTCCTGCACCGGATTCTGGTCCTGCTTGCGGGGCGACACGGGTCCGGACATGGCCTGACGCCGGGAGAGCAGACAGATGGCGTATCATCGCAACGCGCCCTCGGCTAGGATGGCCGGATGTTTCGTATACTCGTGATCAAGCTCGGCGCGCTGGGTGATTTCGTGCAGGCCTTCGCCCCTTTTGCCGCCATCAGGGCGCACTGGCCCGAGGCAGAGATCACCCTGCTGACCACCACGCCGTTTGCACCGCTGGCCAAGGCCAGCCCGTGGTTCGATCACGTAACCGTCGATGCGCGACCGCGCTGGTCGGACCTGCGTGGCGTGATGGCCCTGCGTCGCACCCTGCGCGGGCATGATCTGGTGATTGATCTGCAGACATCAGGGCGCAGCACCCGGTATCAGCGTCTGGCCGGGCAGAAACGCTGGTGCGGGATTGCGCCGGATGGGACATTCTTTCACGACAACCCCTATCGTGATGCCATGCACAGCGTGGCGCGACAGCGTGATCAGCTGGCGCGGCTGGGTGTGCCTGAATTGTCCGGCACGGATCTGGAGTGGCTGGGGCGTGGTGGGCCCGATCTGCCTGCCCCCTATGCGGTCATCGTGCCGGGGGCGGCCCCTCATCGACCCGCCAAACGCTGGCCGGCCAGCCATTATGCGGCTCTGGCGCATGAGCTGCTCGCATCGGGCCTGCATGTCGTCATGATCGGCGCGGCCAGCGAATCCGGTCTGGCCAAAACGATCAAGGCTCAGGTGCCCGCCATGCTCGACCTGACAGGACAGACGGATCTGCTGTCGCTGGGGGGGATCCTGGCGCGCGCCGCTCTGGCGGTTGGCAATGATACAGGCCCGATGCATCTGGCGGCTGCGATGGGTTGCCAGTCTCTCGTTCTGTTTTCCGGTGAAAGTAACCCGCGTCTGACGGCGCCGGTCGGGCGCGCGCCAGGTCAGGTGCGTATTCTGGCCGTCGATGATCTGCGCAGGCTTGACGTTTCCAGGGTTGCGGCCTGCCTTAACTGGGGCCATTAGAACAGCTCAACTTATCTCTTACGCCAGGAGCGCATCTCCATGCCTGCCATTACCCTGCCCGATGGTTCCGTTCGCACGTTCGACGGTGCCACGACTGGCACGGCAGTCGCGGCTTCGATCGGTCCCGGTCTGGCGCGTGCTGCCGTTGCGATGAGCCTGAATGGCAAGCTGGTTGATCTGTCGACGGCCATTGCCGAGGATTCAGAGCTGCGCTTCATCACGCGTAAGGACGATATCGTTCTGGAGATGATCCGCCATGATACCGCCCATGTGCTGGCCGAAGCCGTGCAGGCGCTCTGGCCCGGCACGCAGGTGACGATTGGCCCCTCCATCAAGGACGGGTTCTATTACGATTTCTTCCGCAATCAGCCTTTCACGCCCGAGGATTTCGAGGCGATCGAGGCCAAGATGCGTGAGATCATCGCGGCCAATGCGCCGTTCGAGCGCGAGGAATGGGATCGTGACGCGGCCATTGCCTTCTTCGAGGAAAAGGGTGAGCGCTTCAAGGCGGAACTGATCCGTGATCTGCCCGAGAGCGAGACCATCTCGATCTATCGTCAGGGGGCATGGCTCGATCTGTGCCGCGGGCCGCATATGCGCGGCACCGGCGATATCGGCACGGCGTTCAAGCTCATGAAGGTGGCAGGCGCGTATTGGCGTGGCGACCATCGTAACCCCATGCTGACGCGTATCTATGGCACGGCCTGGCGCGATCAGAAGGAACTCGACGCCTATCTGCACCAGCTGGAAGAGGCAGAAAAGCGCGACCATCGCCGTATCGGCCGCGAGATGGATCTGTTCCATATCCAGGAAGAGGCGGTAGGGCAGATTTTCTGGCACGCAAAGGGCTGGCGTCTGTACACCGTGCTTCAGGACTATATGCGCCGTATCCAGACGCGCTATGGCTATGAGGAAGTGCGTACGCCCCAGCTGGTGGACCGTGCCCTGTGGGAAGCCTCGGGCCATTGGGACAAATATCGCGAGCACATGTTCATCGCGACGGTTGAGGACGAGGAAAAGACCCTCGCCCTCAAGCCCATGAACTGCCCCTGCCATGTGCAGATCTTCCGCCATGGGCTGCGCTCCTATCGCGAACTGCCGCTGCGTATGGCGGAGTTCGGCGCGTGTCATCGTTACGAGCCCTCGGGGGCGCTGCATGGCATCATGCGTGTCCGTGGCTTTACGCAGGACGATGCGCATATCTTCTGCACCGAGGAACAGATTGCAGCCGAGACGGCGACGTTCGTTGCCATGCTCGATGAGGTCTATCGCGATCTGGGCTTCGAGAATTTCCGCGTGAAGTTCTCCGACCGTCCCGACGCGCGTGCGGGTGACGATGCGACCTGGGACAAGTCGGAAAAGGCGCTCAAGGAAGCCTGTGCATTAGCGGGTGTGACATTCGAGACCAACCCGGGCGAAGGCGCTTTCTATGGCCCGAAGCTCGAATTCGTGCTGACGGATGCGATCGGTCGCGACTGGCAGTGCGGCACATTGCAGGTCGATTTCATCCTGCCCGAGCGTCTGGATGCTTCCTATATCGGTGAGGACAGCGCGCGCCATCGCCCGGTGATGCTGCATCGTGCCATTCTCGGTAGCTTCGAGCGCTTCATCGGTATCCTGATCGAGCAGTTTGCGGGCAAGTTCCCGCTCTGGCTGGCTCCGACGCAGGTTGTGGTGGCAAGCATCGTGACGGATGCCGAGCCTTACGCGCAGGAAGTGGCTGCAAAGCTGCGCCGCGCCGGGCTTCAGGTTGAGGTGGACGGGCGCAACGAGAAGATCAACGCGAAGATCCGTGAGCATTCGCTTGCCCGTGTTCCTGTCATCCTCGTCGTGGGGCGCCGCGAGGCGGAAGAAGGCAAGGTGGCCATGCGTCGTCTGGGTGGCGCAGCACAGGAAATTCTGGGCCTTGAGGAAGTGGTCACACTTCTGGGCGAGGAAGCCAGGGCACCTGATATGCAACGTCTGCAGGGCTGAAACGCAGTAGGCAGGCGCGAAAACCTTGCAATCCCGGTGCTTCGTGACTATGTCGGGGCACCGGCCTTCCCGCAAACAAGCCGTTAATTTCGTCACGCTAAGGTGATGAAATTTTTGGCCGGGTTGCGCGTATTGAAGTGCCGACACGCACAAGATCTGAAAACGTCGACAGGAGACGACCATAGCTAGACCACCGATGCAGGCCGCACCCACCCGTGAAGGGCCCCGAGTTAACGAGGAAATCCGTGTTCCTCAGGTGCGCTTGATTGACGCCGACGGCGAAATGGCTGGCGTCATGACAACGCGCGATGCTCTTGCACGCGCCTATTCGGTCGGACTCGACCTTCTGGAAATCAGCCCGACGGCTGAACCGCCGGTCGTCAAGATTCTCGACTACGGCAAGTTCAAATACGAACAGCAGAAGAAGAAGAACGAAGCGCGCAAAAAGCAGAAGGTCATCGAGATCAAGGAAGTCAAGGTACGCCCCAGCACCAATGAAAATGACTACCAGGTGAAGCTGCGCGCCATGAATTCCTTCCTGGCTGAAGGCGACAAGGTCAAGGTTTCGCTGCGCTTCAAGGGTCGCGAAATGGCCCATCAGGAGCTCGGCATCAAGATGCTTGAGCGTATCCGCACCGAAATGGAAGACAAGGCCAAGGTTGAGCAGATGCCCAAGCTTGAGAATCGTCAGATGATCATGGTGCTCGCACCACGCTAAGCTGGACTCATATTGAGACCACGCTTGCAGAACCCCGGCTTAGCCGGGGTTTTTTTTTGCCGAAACCGTGGGATGTCTCGCGTTCCAAAGAGCGTGGACGGCTCGCACGCGGGTGGGGTTTTCAGCCGAGCTCGCCTTGGCTGGGCGCCCAGCTCTATCGTGTTTCAGGCTTCGGTCATCGTAGGGGAGAGGCGTTGCATGACGCGATGGCAACGCCACTGGCTCCGCAGAGCGCTCATCCGACGGGAACGAACCCAGTAAAGATTCGGAAGAGGGAAGCATCGTTTTCCTCCGCTCTTGCACGCGGGTAACCCATATCGTGGGGGTGTTGATACTTGATAACGGTTTTAGCCATGAACCTTAACGAAATTTGACAGCTGTAACAGGCTGATGACCCGGAATATCGTTCGCTTCATATTTTCTAGATTGGAGCGTCGGATCTATGTGGATAATTATAGATATGTTGGAAATAATTCCAAATAATATCGAAGTTTCGTTCTCATGCCGCGATGTATATTAAGATCACAATGCAGTGAGAAATTTGTTTGCGTATTAAGAGAATTTAAATATGCAAGGTGCAGACTAGACATCGGACAGGGCGTAGAGTTTATTTAACGAATTAAAAGGGTCGAATTAACGATGGGCACTATCAATACTAATACAACAACGAATATATACAGCGACCCTAGTTTGAGTGGCCCGAACTTGCCGATGAATACGCAGCAGGTCGTTAATGGGCAGATCGTCTATAACAGTTCGATGTCTCAACTGAGTGGTGGTCAGTCACCAGACTGGGCAATTATCCAGTGGAACCAGGCTACAGCCTTCGATCCACTCAGTGGGGATGACACCCGCGTGTGGGACGGGAATTTCGGCTACTCCGTCGGACACTGGAGCCAGGGATCTGCGACGTCGGCAGCGGGCAAAACGAGTTACAACGTCTTTCAGGACCCGGATAACGGGCATTATATCTATCAGATGGCGGCGCAGGGCGGCCATCTGCTCGATGTCCAGCTTGCTGCGGTCAAATCTGTCGATGGGCAGTACTCATTTAATCATCAGATTACGGCCTCTGTAATACAGGGCATAAGTAATTACTCTGGCACGACTGGTGTCTATCAGGCAGGGATTAATTTTACGATCAATTATCATGGTCCGTCCATGAGCTTTGGTCTTTTCCTGCAATTCGAGACTGTCGATTACAAGGGTACGCCTGAGACCTATGTGTCAATTACGAAATCGCTTGGCGGTTCCATTTTCAATTTTACCGGCACCCAGGCCGACTACATCAATCCCAAAGTCGCCTCGAACAATGGCGTCATGTATCAGACGACTGTTGACGTAAACCAGGGTTTGATGGCGGCAATCAAGGCAATTGTTGGCGTTTATCCCAATCTTGCGAGTGATCTGGAGAACCTGAGCAACTGGTATCTGAGTGGTTGCTATATTGGCGTCGAGTCAATCGGGACGGGCCAGACGACCGACGTGACGGGCAACTATAACGTCGAAGATCCTGTCATTACTTACGATACAAGCAAGAACGTTACCTATGCCGACCGTTCGACCTCGACCAAGGTCGTATCGATGGTGCCAGAAAACAATACTGCAACGCAGACAACCAGCGAGGTCTCCATGCCCAATCTCATCGTCAAAGGTGTCAATAACACCGTTTATGTGCCCTACACCTCAGGCGACACAGCAGGCATGATGGCGAAGACCTATGCCTCGAGCATCCAGACCATGCTTACGGCAGGTTCACTCGATAACAACATTCTCTCCCCCGGTTCGAATGGTTATGTTTCCTCGCAGAAGGCTTCTCAGGCTATCGTGGATCGTGCAGGGACTTATGGCGTTTCCGGCAATTACTCCAACATTGTTGTTGGGTCGACGGATGACAGCACACTGACCGGTAGCACCACGCTCGATACGACGCAAAATACGGCCAGTTATCTCAATATTGTATCCAGCAATCAGTATGGCTCGACCGTAAAGGTTGGGAATAATGCGGGCAGCTTTGCCGCGACCCAGGGCAATAATGTATTCAATGCGTCTGGATCGGCAGGTAAGTGGAACATTGCTACCGGTGCGGGGAATGACACGATCTACGGTGCGCAAGGCACGAATACCATTACGGGGGGGACGGGGAACAACCTGATCTATCTCGGTGGGTCGAATAACTTCGTCAACTCGGTGGGTCAGGATACGATCTACGGCGCAGCGGGCGCCATTGATACGGTATCGCTTCAGGGGGGAAATTCGACGGCGCAACTCAAGACCAATGCTGCCGTCATGGATTTTTCGAGCAATAACCGCATCACGGTGGCTGATAACAGCACGGTCTATGGTGGCACTTCTTCCGTGATCAATGTCAGTTCGGGTTCTGCAACGGTAACCGGAACCCAAGGTGATACGATCTCCGCGACCTCCAATTTGCAGGTCGTGCATGGGAGTGATCAGACAATCAGTGTCGGGGGTGCGCTGAATTTCATTTCCGGAACGGGCAAGACCGCAATTTCCGCTGGCAGCGGAACAATTTTTGGAGCCGATGGACTGGCAGCAACCCTGAGTTCAGCCTCGCGCCTGTTGTTTACGGCGAACCAGCCCTATACTACCGGCGCACAGAATATCGATGGACGTAATGTTGCGGGCGGTCTCTCGGCATGGACAGGTGCCGGGCAGCAAACGGTGATCGGAGGCACAGCATCCGATCAGTTCTATTTCGGTACTGCTTTTACAGGCACATCGGATAATGCGGCTTCTGCTACGGTCACTGGGGGATCAGGGGCGGGCAACCTGTTCGGCATGCTGAACAACCACACAGCAGGCAATTTCACCATCACCGACTTCCGCGCGGCCGATAACAAGTTCTTCCTCTACAATTACAAGCCATCTTCCTCAAACGCTGCGGCGCAGACCATCCTCAATACCGCTACAGTCTCAGGCGGCAACACGTCTGTCATGATCGATGGCAGTGCCAAGATAACGTTCATTGGGGTAACTGATCTCAAGACCAGCGACTTCGCGATCAGCTGAAGGCTCGTTTCCCCGCATAGTGGCCCAGAGAGGGTGGGTCATCCATAGTGATGGCCGCACCAGGGGGTATTCTCTCCCTTGTGCGGCATCGTGCGGGCGATGTTTCAAATCGGCAATTCTTGGACATAACGGCCGCACGAGCCTGCCTGCAGTCATGCATCCCTGCCGCATTCGGCAGTCCGATGTATTTGTCTTTTCCTGTACCAAAGAATTTAAGCGCGCCGCATGGTGGCACTCCAGTAAAGTAAAAGGGTTTTTCCAATTTGCCCTGCCGCAAGAAGTGCTGCCGGGCAGGAAGCCGCAACGACATGTTCTATGCACTCCCGAAAGGGTGCTATAGGACGATGTGCCTCGTATTTTTGGAAAGCTCACTGAGCTTGTATGCCTATGCAGCTATTGCTGGCAGTGGCGGAGAGAGTGGGATTCGAATCGGTTCCGATTCGTTTTTTCTCCAAGTCACAAACTCGAAAAACGGCTGAAAACTGCGGTTTTCACAAAACCCTTCAAGTGGGTATGGAGTGGGACTTTGGAGAAAGGTTATGGGGAAATCAAGAGGTCTTTTTTTGATGGTGCGGATTCTATCGAGTGCCCAGAAATGATGACCTCAAGGCGCCTCAATCTCAGGACGCTGTAACCCTCTGTATGGTTCTAAGGCCGACCCCATACTCCTTGGCTAAAGCAGTCCCGGTTTCTTCTCCGTAGCGCCTGCGGATAGCTTCCTGAGCTTGTCTGCTGAGCTTGGGTTTCCTGCCCATTTTGATGCCACTCTCCATGGCTCTCTTCCTGCCAGATTGGGTGCGGTCGATGATGAGCGCACGTTCGAACTCGGCAAAGGAGGCAAGGAGGTTCATCGTCAGGCTTCCCATCATGTCATCCCTGATGGTGCCAACCCCTTGGATGGTTATGGCGATACCCTGCTGTCTGAGATTCTGGAGAACGGTCAGGATGTCAAGGGTGGACCTTCCGAGCCTGTCGAGCTTCATGACGACCAGCTCGTCACCTGTCTGGAGCTTCTTCAGCAATTTCGCGAATTGTGGTCTGTCATCAGATTTCACGGTGCCGGAAATCTTCTCCTTGAAAATATTGGTCCTTGGGACACCCAAGTCCATCAAGGCGTCTTCCTGCTCCTGTAAATCCTGCCCTAAAGTCGATACTCTGCAATAGCCATATTTCATACAATTCCCCTTATAGTTTTGGCGGGGATTTATGGCGGTTCATTTTCGGCTGTTTTCTGCGGTTTTGTAATACCGCCATATTTCCCAATCTATGGCAGTATTATATCATGTAAATGTCAATCAATTATAAAAATTACTGTTCATTACTTATATAGACACAATAAAAGTAATTATATGGCATGTATATTGCTGACATTCCCGCGACGTGTGTGCCTTTCGGCCCGAACTAAATCTTCAATGCATCCTAGGAATACCGAAGTTCAGCCCGTTATCATCAGAAATGTGATGCAGGCGGGAATGCCAGCAAGTTATGCTAACCCCAAGCATAGACAGGGCGCAACTCCTTTTTGGCAAGGAGATGGTAGACGCTGAGGCCAGTCCAATCCACGAAGCCGACCCACTGACCCAAGTTCTGCGTAGCATCTCGACCGAAGACCTCGGCACCGAAGATCTTATTAAGAACATCTCGCTTTTTTGAAGGCTCCAGATCAGGAGATGAAATCCATTCATTCAACAGGAGGAACTCTTCGCTATCTCTAGAGAAATCGACTGAGGGAGCTGAGATCCGGGCCTCTACGAGAGCGTTTATGTTGTCTAGATCGACGGCAAAGCTTTCAGGATCTCTGAGATAGCAAAACTTTAACGTGATGAACGCGAAGTACGAGATGTGCCCACTTGCGTAGAATGCCTTTAACATTTCCCTGGCATCGCTGGAGCGCATGAACTCAGGACTTGCGAATAAAGCGCCAACAATGAGTAAATTATAAGCTTCGATAGAATCCCTTCGTCCGAATTTGTCTGCCTCGCGTGATCGTAACGCCCGGAGGATCGCGAGGGATTGATCCATAATCACATGAGTCACTAGATCCTGCTGCTCTTCTGTGAAAATCCCAATATTTTCTCGCAAAGACAGACAAAGCTGCGCGATTGAATATGTTGATCGGACGCGTGTATCAATAGAGCAAATATAAAACATTTGCTCTACCGCTGTTATCACAACATCTCCCAGGAGCGATTGCATACCGTCAGGTAATTCTTCGTCCATTAAATGCATTGCTTTACGACTTAGGCGTTTGAGTCGTGACATAACCCATCCACTAATATTTGCAAACGCAATGTCGTATCTTGAGACGACAAGGCGAATCTCAGAGAGTAAAGCTCTCAGATGTCGATGGTGTCGGCGAGCTTCTTTAGGATCTAAAGTATTGCGTAGATCATGTAAAACCGAGTAAATACTACGAAGTAAGCTCCCCAAATCCTGACGTGCCAAGGATAGATTTGAGACGAATGGTCGAACGAACGTCTCGACTTTTTTTTCGTTAATATAAAGCTTGTAGAATTCGAGCTGCTTGCGAATTTCTTCCTCGACTTTATCAAGTGTTTCGGATGTATTCGAAAAAAGGAAAAAGTCATCGACATACCTCCTAATTTCATAATCCTTGTTAAATACTAAATTTGCTTTCGCCAAATTCTCTATTACTTTTTGATCAATTCGTTGCAATATAATTTCAGCAAAAATTCGTGAAAACTCTGGACCAACGACAATCCCGTTTGTTTCATTATAGTTTGCTCGTTGCATGAGCTTATCAAACTGAGCCTCGAATGAATGAGCAGTAGTAAAATCCTTAGCCAAGGATTTTTCTTTTACTGCCCAACTCACTGTATGAGAGTATATATTGTAAAAACACTTGGATACATCAAGAGAGCGATACCTCAGGTATCGGCTTTCTAAACGAATGAACTCCCGCGAGCCAAAAAACCTCCCGAGTAGGTTATACTTTCCGTATGCAAAATATGCCGTATGCAAAATATGACGCAAGATGGGAGACATCGGGTTGGTCTTCGTCCACAAGAAGTTGTGCAACTCCAAGTTTCAATCTACCTTCCGTATCGACTGTTTCGCTACAAATGTAAGGCGATGCGAGAGCAATTGGTCGCCGGAGTGAAATTCTACCATCAGCGCAGTGATTCAAAATACTTGAATTGTAAGATTCGTAAAAGTCCGCCATTTCCTTCTGTATGAACGGATGAACTATGCTTAGCGTTGTTCTCTTGTTGTCGTCTTTCGCAATTTCGTAGTTATACGGAACAGTGTACCTACTTCGACCATTGTGGATTTTTTGCCAGAGTTTCGAAACCTGTGTTGGCATCGAGGCAGACGCGGATAATGCCGAATGCAGCTTATCATTGGAGAAAATGACCGGGACCTCGTAAGGAAGCGTTTCAGTCAGAATGCTGCGGGTGACGAGGGCTTGTGAGTTCTTAGACATTGCGCCAGATTGCTTTCAGTCTTGAAAATCGGGCAAATGGCACTCTCACTATACGACGACCAATGAAGCCCCGCTCGAACGATACCTTGTCGAGAATATGGCGCTGTGCCGGCGTAAGTTTGACAGCGAGAGCCAGTTTGAATTTACTGTTTTTCGACTTCATATGGCCATGCAGGAAATTATCAACCTCCCGAAGAACTGCGGGAGCCGAGGGGCGAAGCTTCCCGTCAATATATTCCCCACATCGCCAATAATTATAGTATATCCCAGCATAAATATACTTAGATTGACTAATCGCATTAATTCCGCGTCGATTGACACGGTAGTTTCCCGATAAAATGCGAAGTCGATCAATAAGCATCGCGCCATCGCCATTTTTTGCGAAAGCCTTTAATGAAAGATAGACTCGCGTTTTCATCAATTTCAGTTTCGTATCCGCAATCGTCAGCCAAACCTTTCGCGCTCGTGCATCACCTACACGCTGCTCCGCTGTTAGCTTGTAACCTAAAAAGTCAAAACTTGCTTTCGAAGGTATTGGCGGCTTAGGGGTGATTGGTTCACCGTCGAAGTGTCGAATTTCGGACTTTCGCTCGTTAAACGACATTCCAGGTAATTTTAACAGAGCTAAATCGATTTTCTGCAATGCAGTGCTGGGATCCTTGTATGTAAATACCAGTATATCGTCTGAATATCTGAAGTATCTATAAACGCCTGGTATAGATCGAATGGTGTCGTCAAATTGTTGCATCGTTAGCTCAACTAAAATAGTTGTGAGACCGATGCCGCGAGGTAGTCCTGTGTTCCGCGTGCCACAATGTTGTTCATAAAATTGATGTAAATAGTGACGAACGGATCGCGGGATCGCCGTATCATACAGCAAGCGGCTGCGGACGGGTTCAAGAGGTATTGTTTCATAAAAAGAGGATAAGTCTCGTCTTATCACATGGATAGGAGTTTGATCGAACATGGCTTCGAGGACCCCGCGAACAATTTTGTCGCGACTTGAGGAGACCACCTTGAACCGCCGTGCGATATAATTTGCGACTGCGCGTAGTACAATGTTTTGCGCATATTCATTGTAGCAGACGCATTGCTTTTTTTTTACTCGCGCGTAGATAAAGTTTGTTAACGGTACAAGTCGCAAAATCGCGTCCGCAGATATTTTTTCAATAATTGCTGCGCTATGTGCGTTGAGATCAACGCGGAAGCGTCGACTGTCGCCTGATTGTATTAATGCTGATAATCGGCGCGACGAAAAAATGCTTCCAAACAAATTTTATTATCCTATATTTATATGTTTATCCCATATAAATCATTGAAGATAGTTATATTAGAATAATTTTACTTGCAACGTTGTCGTATAGAGATTCTTGAGGGTGAGCCTAATGCGGTTGGCATCATAAAGCCGTATCGGAACCAGTCATTGCTATGCTGCTTCATTGACACAATAGAGCGGTGTTAGCGGGCATTGTAAAGATCTTTAGGCAAACCCTAGGTCTCTCGAGAAGATTATTTCCCGTCCCAAAAACACCTGTTTTGGGAATAGTCCATTTTTGCATGGCTCTGAGTCCGGTCATGCAATTATGGGACGGGGTTTGTGATACGGTTTTCAGGAGTTCATCGCCCTCCATGCGGTCATCTTGGAGACGTGCAGGAGCTTCGCCACCTCTCGTGCTGACAGCCCCTGTGCCTTGAGGCGTCTGGCCTGAGCGAGGTCTTCCTCGGGCAGGGAGGGACGCCTTCCCAGACGTGTTCCTCTGGCCTTTGCCGTCTCCAGCCCTGACAGCACACGCTCGCGAATGATGTTGCGTTCGAACTCCGCAAAGCCCGCGAGGAGCAACAGGAACAGCTTGCCTCCGGCGCCTGAGGTGTCGATGCCGAGATTGAGGATACGCACCGCCACGCCTCGCTTTTTCAGCACATCGATGAGGGTCAGCACGTCCAGTGCGTTACGCCCCAGTCTGTCCAGCTTGGCGACAATGAGCGTGTCTCCTGCATGAAGCTTTCGCACCAGTCGCTTGAGCGCCGGTCGCGTCTTCCACGACGTCGCCCCCGAGATGGTCTCGGTTACGATGCTGTCCTCGCTCACGCCCTCACGGAGCAAATCCGTGACCTGATTGTCTGTCTGCTGTCGCGATGTACTTACCCTTGCATAGCCATATTTTCCCATATTCCCGTCCTGTCATTGCGGGACAGCTTTTCGGTACGTCTGCACCCGGTTTCGCCATCCTCCCATTATCGTAACAGAATCAGGTGTTTACGGGATATCCTGGGGGCAGGTTCAGCACTGTGCAGGGTGTGTGACGGCCTCGTTCTTTCCGGAATGAGCGTCTGTTTTTCCCCTGTTTATCGGAGGGGATGCACCCGGCATGGATGTCGAGATTTTCGGTCGCAAGGTCTGGATTCACGGAATCCAGGGACGGGTCAGCGGTTTGTGGTCATGGACCGAGACCCACACCACAACCTCGGGAGGACAGGTCAGGGATTGCGGACCTGGCGGTCTTCAGGTGGATGCACCACGGGTCGATGTCCACACCACCCATCACCAGAGCTTCTGGGTCATTTCGCCTTCTGGGCGTGAGTGGCAGGGCAGGGGTAACTATCCCCTGCGAGAGGGGCAGGAAGTGCGTGTTCTGTGGGTGGGGCTCGGTGGTCAAACCACAACGGGTCACGTCGTGATGCATAACCGGACGCTCCAGAAGTTCTGGACTAATCCGATGGATTTACCTCGTGCGCTGACCTTCCATGGCATCAAGCGCCTGACCCTGAAATATCTCGCCGTGCTGGCTCTGGTGTTCGGCGTCTCTTTGTACCTCCCCCTCACATACAGCGATGCTGGTACTGGCGCCTTTTTCAAAGGTCTGTTCGCGTGTCTGGTTCTGGTCGCTATCGGCGCCATGCATCGCATGCGGATGATACGGGACAATCAGAGCGAAGCGCTCTCCGTCATTCAGAAAGCCGTGGCGAATAACCCCAGGCTTCAAGAGTCGCTTTCGGCCTGACGCACAGGGGCTGGTTTTGTCGTTCCGGCGCCTCGTCTTTTTCTTCCCCACATCATAAGGACTGACATCTCATGAGACCTTTTGGTTCTCTGCTCTCTTTACTCGTGCTTGCAGGTCTTACCGCCTGTGCCTCGGCTGGTGATGCTTCCATGAAAAACCTCACGGCATCCGAGGTCGATAGCGCCATCCATGATGGTGTCACGACTGGTGATGAGGTCCAGCATCGTTTCGGTGCGCCCTCCGAAGTTTCTCAGGAGAACGGGGCCACTATCTGGAGCTACGCCTACACCTCTGGCCGGGAGGATAACCTCTCCCTGGCTCAGGAGGCCGTCGGCCTCAGCTTCATCGGCACACGGACCAATAATGAGAGCAAATCCCTCGACGTCACGCTGAGAAACAACATCGTCCAGTCCCATCGCTTTGCCGTCAAGCATATCAGCGGTGGTAGCGGGGTGAGACAATGACCATGAAACAAGCGCTTGCCCTTCTTGCGATGACGATGCCTGTCACGGCGCAGGCCCAGACCATGACCGAATGTATGCTGGCGCGTAATCAGGGCATGATAAGCCCTGCCTGTGGCAAACTGCTTGGCCTGTCGGACAGGTCGGCCCAGCCTCCCGAGGATAATGGTGGGGTGCATCTCAAACAGACGCTCTCCTACATGCCTCTCGGCAATCGTCTGGGGAATGCCAGCATCCTTGGCCTCTCTCTGGGCATGACGCAGGAGAAGGCCACGCAGACGCTCAGGAGCTGGTGCCTGCGTGACCCGAACATCGTGAACACGGCCATCTCGACCACCTACAAGGGCGCGCATGTCGAGACGCAGTTCTTCCCGAGACAGATGCAATGCTCCAAAGGCGATGACACCATGGAGATAACGCTCTCTGCGCCTGTCATGGGGTCTGTGGTCACACAGATAGAGCGGAATGTTTCCTTTGCTCCGGACAGCGCTCCGACCTTTGCAACGCTTCAGGAGGAAGTCGCCGGGAAATACGGCCTGCATCTGCCAGCTCCCGGCCCCTATGGGGAAGCCAGTCGCCAGCTCTATGCCAATATGGCAGGGCAGGAGGTCGAGGGGGTAATTCACGCTGTCTCGCCCCGAAGCGAGGATGTCTCGACCTATGACGTGCCGGGAGAAACAGGGCTGTTGCAGGTGCGTCTCCAGAGCGTGTCAGGCAATCCGGCCAATATCGGCCATGTCAGCTTCGACCTGCACGACATGCGAGCCGAGCGCATGGTGGCGAGTGAATTGCTGAAACAACTCAATGCGTCCGTTGATGCAAAACTCGGCAAGGCGTCATCGCTGAAGCCCGAGCTTTGATGCTGTCATCCGGGGGGAACTATCCCCTCGGCTGACTTGCCCCTCACACAATGCCCATGATGCCAGACAGGGAAGGGCGGGGACTGGCTTATGTGGGACGGCTGGGGGAAGGTGTCTGTGAGATCTTGGGTCTCCTGTCGTCTCCGCCTGTGCCTGATTGCATATGACGAGCTTCCATCGCCTCTCTATCTGCCCACTGGCGCAATGTGGTGACACGGGCCTTGGCAGAGAGAAGGTTGATGCGGGCCATCTGCATGACCTCGCCATCCTGCGTCTCTTCGAGATAGGCCAGAACCTCTTTCAGGGCCTGTTTCTCCTTCAGATAGTTCCTCACCTCGGGCAGATTCATCCAGTCACGGTGTCTGTGTTCGCGACTGCGAACAATCCAGTCTGCCATCCATTTCATGGCATAGGCGAAATTGCTGTCATCACTCAGGTCGAGCTTGCCGATATCGTGCCTGTGATAGCCGAGAGCGTCCAATGCCTCATCGAAGACTGCTCTGGCCTTGCGGGCTTCTGCTTTGTGCCATGGCGTCCAGAGGGTGACGCGGGCCTCTGCATCCAGCCAGTCTTGTCTCAATCCAGCCAGACGCTTCTCATGGCCAGCCCTGATATACGCTGTATCGCGTGATTTCGGGTCAGGATGAGGTTCGGCTGGGAGATGAGACCAGCGGGACTGGAAGCTCTCTGCCAGCTCGGTCAGCAGGTCAGCAAAGCGTTTCTGGCCATGCAATTGGTCGCGGAGTTGGTGTTCTTTCTCTGCCTGCGCTTCGTTGAAGTCGATGACGGCCTGAGCTTCTGATTGTGTCATGCCACGGGTAATGCTGGCGCGTGTCTTGAAAGATGACGCGGGTATGGCTCCAGTTCCAGCCACACTCCCAACGGTGGCGCCGGTTCTCAGAACAGGCCCTGATATTTTTCTCCTGCTTGCTGGTTCAGGGGCTGTGCTGAGGGAATCCTCGGAAGGTTTGCGTGGGTCTGGCGAAAGCGATTTCTGTTCTGAGGCTATGGGGTCAACGGGGGTTTCCCCCTTGCCAGTTGGGTCTCGTGATGTCTCACGAGGGCCAGGGCTGGCTATGTCTTCCGTCCTTCCCTGACGTATCGCGCTCTGTTCAGGTGTTTCGTGGCCGAGAACGAAGGCGCTGAACTCTGCCTTGCGAACACCCAGCAGGCGGGACAGTGAGCCCACGATAACGCCATGCTCGTCTTTGAGAAGCACCACATTCGGCTTTTTGTCTCCTGACATCAGAGACCAGCCTTGCGAGGATATCGCACTCTGGAAGGCTTGCCAGTCTGTGCTTCCGGCATAGAGGTCACGCAGGACATATTTGATATCGAACGGCTTCCCTCCCTGTCTCTGACTGCGTCTGGATTGCGGGTCCGAGAGGACGGAGTTTGGAAGAGCCCCCTCACAGAGCACCTGTAATCTCTCGCGGTACTCTTCCGGGACTGCGTGATACACGGCCAGGTTGTGGCGTCCCCTGGTCAGCTCCAGTCCGTGCTTCAACTCGAATAGACGGGCGACCTTCTCCTGTCTTTCGTAGCGGTGTGACACGTCCAGAACCTTGCCTGTCTTTGGGTTCGTGGTGCGGACCAGGATATGGCAGTGGCGGTTATCAGCTTCGTTATCATGGCGTGTCTTGGTGTGAATGACCGCGAGGGCAACATCGGACGCCCTGAATCCGAACTCCTGCGCCAGCATGGTGATGCAGTCTGCGAACTGCTCTGTGGTTAGTTTCTCGCGGGATGATATTTGGAAGTGCTGGACAGCGTTGACGCGATTGAAGGCTGTGGCATCCGCAATGCAGTCGTCGATATCCTGACGTCTGCCTTTCCAGACATGGATATGTTCATTGTCGCCAGTTTTCTCGACCAGATGATGCCATATGGCGCCGGAACCGGACGCGGTCTTGATAGGGTTGCTCTTTAGTATCATCGAACCCTCCCCAGCACGCGATTGATGCGGGCTTTGAGGTCATCAAGCTCAGGAAGCTTGGAGGCGATCTCCACCTGTTCGCCAGTATTCAGACGCCTTGCAATCTGGTTGAGGTTATTCCCTATGGCAGAGAGTTCCTGACGCAGGGCCAGAAGCTCCTGTGCAATCGAAATCCCTCCAGCCAGTTCGTCCAGCAGAACCCTGCGACACCAGACAGACAGTCTGCGTGGTCCTGCGATACGTCTTAATCTCTCCTGTTCCTCCAGACTGATCCGGATATGCACTGTTTCAGTTTTCATGATGCCCCTCGCGCGCGTGAGTCATTGTAGCTTGAGGAGATGCAGGGGAGAGAAGATCTCTTGGTGGCGTTATTGAGATTTCAGGGGCGGTCTAAAGTAACTGTATATACAGATTTGAGAAAATTAGCGATTTTGAAATCACTAAAAATAAATACTTGACAAACTACAATGAATTGGCTATACGTCTTCTTGCCCCACAAGGGAGGGCGAACAGAAGGAAAAATGACCTATCTAAAAGACATAATTAAACAGCTCGAACTTAACGAAAAGAATGTAGTCGAGAGAGCGAAAGCCCTCGGAACGACAAGGCATATAGGCAATGCCTCTCTGTCAGTGACAGAAATCGAGCGCATTATTTCGCTCATCAGGGCAGACCTGAAGGGACAAGGGTTTACAACAGCAAAACGTGCGAATGCATATGCTGAAGCTCTCAGAAAATCCGCATATCTAAGAGATGCGAACCCCGCTCATCTGCTGAGCTTCTTTGTGGATTCACAGATTCCAGCAAGTGAAGTCAGTGCATTTGGCTGGGAGCAGGAAGATAGCAATGCCGAGCTTAAGGGCTTCGGAAATGCGCTCTTTGTCGCGCTGGGATTGCTGGTTTTTCGTGATTGGGAGCGTTATCACGGCCATAGCCTGGATTGTGAAATCCGGTATGTGCAATGGTTCGCCCGCTTTGCGCCAGATGAGTTCAATGCAGGGGCGTCGATTGCCTTGCATGCCCATTTCGATCTCGGGTTCTCGCTCCTGGCAGAGATGAAGGGCAAAAAACCTCTCCCTTGGTCTTATGAAGGACAGGGAGGTCAGTCATGACCCATCATGAAATTGCTCTGGCCCAACTGGACGTGGCCAGCAGATTTATCGAGTGGAGGATTTCCGCTCTGGATGTTCCCCTGAGAGCCCTGCAAGAGCAGGGCGATGAGGAAGGAGCCCAGGTACTGGTGGACCGCTTCTGGATGCTGAAGAATCGCCTCCAGAGTATCGAGGATGTCGTAACGGTTCTGGAGATCATACAGGAAATGGGAGGTATGCCATGATTAATTCACACGCCTTCAACCATCTCCTGAAAATGGCTCGTGGCACCAGCCGTGGCGAAATGATCGCTCGCGATTTCCTGCTCTGGTGGTGGAATGAACAGCTTTTCGGGGTGTTCGATTTTCATCGTCTGGTTCACCTCGATGGTGAATCATTCAAGGCTGTTATGGATCTTTCGCGGGAGATCTTTTCATCGCCGACCACCTATCCCTCTGTAGGCTCCGAGGCTTACGGCGCTTTGCGCGAGCTTGTAGGCTGGGAGCTGGAACGTCGCAATCGCCTTAAGTCCTGACAGAATGGACCTCCTGCACCTCTCCCCAAAAGGATGGGTGCGGGAAATGTTCCTAGCGAGCTGTTCAGGTCCATCGACGTTGCAGGGCTGTTCGCCTCCTTATGCAATATATTCGGTCAGTCCTCGGTCCGTTATTATTGCGCAACGGTCATTTAGGTTTATTTCGTGGAAACATTGGTGAATTATAGCGCAAGAGTTTGATTGTTCATTTATATAATAGATATTCAAGTAAATATATAGTATGTTTCTTATATTCGTCTAAAGTATAAGTTTTTGGAGGGTCGTTCCTCATCAGTTTGCCGTCTAGAGCACATATCAGATTTATAAAATATGTTGCAGTAAGGTATGACGGCGACCTTTCGACCGAGATTTTATGAAATCTGAAGTTGGCCAATGAAATTAAGGCCGCGATTATGATTGTTACTGTAGTAACAAAAACTATATCAACGAAAAACCAAAAATTAAATAAATCCTCTCTGTGTGGTATTTTGAAAAAATAAACGCTGAATATCAGAGAGGATGCTACGGCACACATCGCTATGTACGATTTCAAGATATACATTACTGCGGTGATTGATGATCTTAATATAACACTAGGCATTCGTCCGTACCCGGGAATGCCCAGAATAAGTTTGCTCATGAATACGGGAGCTACTATCATGAGTAACGCTGCGAAGATTATTTTGCACTCGAGCTCCACCTCGAAGAATGCGCTAACAACTTGGACTAGCCACTTACCATATTTGTTTCGTATGTCGCCGTTGTCGGGTAACCATGACAATGTTTTCGCCAAATAGAAGGCGAATGTCGTCAGGCAAAAAAACAAGTTGTATGTATATACGAATAATTTTATAATGCTGACCGAGGTTTTTGCAAATATCTTTGTTGTTATAACCATAATCGATATTATAACTAAAAAAAATAATATTATAAAGAGAGCCATGTATCACCCTGCGTTGGTCCGTGGTTTTCTTTTTTATGAGATTTGTATCGAAATGATAATGTACCACGGTTAAATGTTGTTCATTCCGGAATTGCAATATACGGGATTTTATCGACGTCCACAATGTATGGCTCTCATATAGGCCTGCATGAGAGTTCCAGCGTTTGACAGGAGGGGGTTGTCCAAGGGAGCCCATACATTCGCAAGGCAGACCGCAAGCTCGAACACCTTCTTGGTTCTTATATAAACAAGTTGGAACAGGACCAAAGCAAGAGGCTGTGTTTTCCTGCTTCGGCGCCTTCGAAATCATGGAAGCTTGAGATGAATCTGTCTCCCTGAAATCCTTCACGACCCTGAAATGCAGGGTATGCAGGAACATGGTTTGCAGTCTCTGGATATCACTTTCGGCATAATGGAAATCAGGATGGCGAGCTGACAATCTGTTCAGTCTCTCATCAGCAAACCCACGTAAAAGCAGGAGAACAGCCCCGCCTGATGTCTTCTGCTTCATCAGTTGTCTGGCTCTGCTGACACGCCACTCAGAGAGAGCGCTGGTGTCCTTGCCCTCGTACACTCCCCGGTAACGGCGCTTGATGTCTTTCCTCAGTCCGATGAACGTCAGGCTGGTTTCAGGCTTGCCATGGTCCTTGGTCGTGTAACGTGAGGCTCTGGCGACATCACGGATATCCTTGATGGCTTCATCACGTCTGTCGCATTCATTTGGGAACGCATCGAGTATCTGTTCCTCGACCCATGCCCTGTGTTCAGGTGAGACGTAGAGCTGGATGTGATAATGCGGTGTTTCATCCTCATGCAGTTCCAGCGCTGTCATGCCCAGCAGGAGAACATTCTTGTCCCGGGCTTTGCGTCTGACACGCTTCCAGCGTCTGCTGATTTCAGTCTTGGCCTGTTCATAGGAGCAGTTGCGGTATTCCCCCGGCAGGGTGAGGGTCAGGAACAATCCGGCGTGGTTGAGGAAGTCGACTGCGAGGTCGTGGATGCCATCTGCTATGGCAAGATTTACCGCATAGCTCTTGCGGAGATGGAACTGGTGCAAATCATGAGCTGACAGGCTTCGTTCGGGGTGTTCTGCATCAGGGATGATGATGAAGCTTTTGGCGCTTGCGGTTCTGGCGTTATCGAAGTCCTGTTGAACCTCGTCGTCTTCTGGATGCAGGCCAATGACCCTGCGGAGATTGCGCCGTAATCTGTTCGCCTTGCGTGTGAAGATACGCCCGGTGATTCGTCTGAGTTCCTTCAGCTCGGCGTGAAATTGGGAGAGAAGGTCGAAGCCGGAAACGAGTTCATCTGGCTGTGTTTCAACCCACGCGATGACCTCACGGGCGACCTGTTCGGCTTCGTCATAGCAGGCGAGAAAGACGCAGTTTTCTGCGGTTATTCGTGTGATTTCGTTCTTGTAGAACCCATGCAAGGGATACAGCCTGCGCCAGATATCTGGCCGGTCGGTTTTTATATAACTCTCTATCTCTTCATACTGCACATCATCCTACGCATTCCCCATACAAATGGAGATTCGGAAAATGATGTATACTGTCTGTCAGTGGTGCAAATCATTCTGATACTCCTTCGTACAGCCGGTTTGGGTTAATTTCTGGCTGTAAGAGGGAGTATATCACCCGGATAAGCGTATTTGTTTATATGGTGAATATTTCCATCGGGTACCGGATGTTTTCCACGACTTCGTGGAGATTCTCGATGTCGATGCCTGAAAGGTAATTCAATGTACCCATGGATTTATGGGAGGCTTCATGCCCCAGCAGAGCATCAATCCACACCTCTCGGATGTCTGCTCTGACATTTCGTAAACGTGTCGAGACTGTATGACGGAAGCCGTGAAACGTTACGGCTAGAGGCAGGCCAAGACTGGTTTTGTGTTTCGAAAACTCATTGGCAAATGTTTGGCCACGAGAGCGAACATCTGACCCTCTCAGTTCGGAGAAGAGATATTTCTCACCCTTCTTCATGTAATCCATTATGCCGAATCTCATCAGCTCTGAATGAACCGGGACGACCCGTATGCCTGCCGGAGCCTTGGGCTTCCATCCGTCGTCATGAGGGCCAATCACAAAGCAGAGGATGCCATCTTTTTCGATAATATCCTCGTTGCGGAGGTTGGCGATTTCTCCGAGTCGCATGCCGGTGTAGAGAGCCATCGCCACCATGCCCCGAAACGTTCTTTCGCTGATGGCGGTTCGTTCCCATCGCGTCGTTATGAGGGTCGTCAGTTCCTGCTCTGTCCAGGCGCGCCGGATAACCTTCTGGGTTGTATCGAAGTCCCAACCTTGCCACGGGTTGCGTGAAACAACCTCACGACGAACCAAATCTGCCCATGCCGGAGAGATGCGGGAGAAGTGATTTTTCACTGTTTTGGGAGCAATGGTTTCCAGCTCTTCGCTTAGAACCCTGTCAATCTCCTCCTGAATGGAGAGACCTTTGCGCCCTCTGCCATGGACGGTAGGGAGGGAGAGAAGCGCATCCCTGAAATCACCCACGGTGCTTCCGTTGATGTCTCTGACATCCATGTCACCAAAGCAGGATATGAAGAGTTGCAGGGTCTTCTTCGCGTTTTTGATGGTATGACTGCTGACTTTCTTACCCTCAAGATGTTTGGTCACGACCGTTGAGATGGGAAGCTTGGCTTTGCGAATCCCTCTGGGGCGCGTTTCTGGCTTTTCCTCGGGTAAGGCGGGAGACGGAGGTTGTGCGGTTGGTCTGGCAATCTCGGAGATAATACTCTTGAGGTCTTCGATCCGCTCTTGAAGCATGTTTTCACGAAAGCTCACACGAATAGCGTGAAGGTCCAGTATCTTCGATAGCTCCTCATAGGCAGAGACCATCTTGTCTATCTGGCTTTTGGATCTCGTGTGGTCCTGAAGTCTTTGAAGCAGATGCTCGGCGCGAGCAAGTTCGGCTTCCTTACGCTCTGCGAGAAGTATGGCCTCATAGGCTTCTGCCTGCTCTTTCAGGAGCTGAGCGACTTCAGCGGGAGTCATAAAGAGGGCTCTCTGGAACAGGATTGATGTCTGCCCATAAAGGTAAGACGCACGTCCTTTGGCTGTAAACCTCTCGGCGGTATGAAGGCTGAACCAAAGCTCACGCTTGCCCACCACATCGCGTATTGCGACCGGGACCACCCTGCGAAAATGGTAGTGGCTTTTCACAAGACGAAGCAAACACGCTTCTCCAAAATGGAGAAGAGTTTTGGAGAAAACCCGCTCTCGCATATGCGAGTGGTATTATTTTCTTGTTTTTCAAGGGGTTAGTGGCGGAGAGAGTGGGATTCGAACCCACGGTACGCTATTAACGTACACACGCTTTCCAAGCGTGCGCCTTAAGCCGCTCGGCCATCTCTCCAGCGCGGGCGGAACATATCAGTTTTTAAGGGGCGCGCAAGGGCTGCGATGTGTAGCCTGAGCGTTTTTGATGAAGTTTCGTATCAGCGTCGTTGATTTCTTGCCGGGCGCAGTTTCGACACCGGACGAGACATCTACGAAAGCTGCACCACTGTCCGTTATGGCTTGACCGATATTGTCCGGCGTAAGCCCGCCAGCCAGCATCCATGGCAAAGGTGCATCCCAATCCTTCAGAACGCTCCAGTCCAGCCGCAACCCATTCCCGCCGGGGTTCGCTGCAGACGAAGGCGCGCGAGGCTCGATGACAAGCCCATCGAGATCAGTGCAGGCAGGGAGGTCTTTGCGCGTACTGACAGGGCAGGAAAGCCAGACCGGTCGCCCAAACTTTTGGCGTATGGCGCGTGCGCGTTCTGGTGTGTCATAGATCTGGAGGATATCGAGAGGGCAGGCCGCCAGTGTGTCTGCAATGACTTCGTCACGAGCCTTCACGAAAAGCCCGACGACCTGCGGCCCAGTATCCGCCCGCTGCGCGATGAGGGATGCAGCCTTTGCTGGCGTGACATAGCGAGGTGAACGATCGAAGAATACAAGGCCGATCCAGTCGGCGCGCGCCTCGCAGGCTGCCTGGAGAGACTGCGGCTCCGTGATGCCGCAAATCTTGACTCCGACTGCGTTTCTGGCCGCCGGGAGCCCTTGCCGCGGCGGGAGAAGCCTCATGCTGAGGCCAGTTCGGCCTGAATGGCCGCCGCCGCTGTGGCCGGATCGGGAGCCTGGGTGATAGGGCGACCCACCACAATCCAGTCTGCCCCCGCCTGCGCGGCCTGGCGGGGTGTCATGATGCGTTTCTGGTCATTGGCATCTGTCCCTGCGGGGCGGATGCCGGGCACAACCAGAACGGGCGCGTCACCCAGCGCATCACGCAAGGGGGCAATTTCTTCAGCTGAACACACGAGACCATCTGCCCCTGCTGTCATGGCCAGGCGCCCGAGACGTATCACCTGCTCACGGGGTGTCGCGGGCACCCCGATCTCGCGCAGAGCGGGTTCATCTATGCTGGTCAGAACGGTTACGGCAAGCAGTACGGGCCGATGGAGCGGGGGGTAGCTCGCATCGATTGCCTGCCGGGCCGCAGCAATCATGGCAGCGCCGCCACTGGCGTGAATTGTAAGAAGCGACGCCCCGATCGGTGCAAGGCTGCTCAGGCCCTTCGCGACTGTATTGGGGATGTCATGCAATTTGAGATCGAGGAAAAGCGGGTTGCGGCCTGCGACCTCACGCAGGGCGGAAAAACCCTGGGCGTAGGTGAATTCCATACCAAGCTTGATCGCATCGACATGACCATCGAGCACGCTCGCCCAGTCACGCGCCTGGTCGAGGCTCTGGGTGTCGAGGGCGGCGATCAGGCGGGTGCGTTTCATGAAACTGTCTCGATCAGGGGCTTGGAACGGGGAAGGCCGCCCGGATGGGGCGGGCTGGTCAAATCAGGGGGCTGGCGCAACGGTGCTGGTCTGGGTCTCGTAGGGCGCACGGCTCGGGTCGGTTGCGATTGTCAGGCGGTCGATACGCTGATGAAGGTCGAGCACCTGCGTTTCGAGGGCACGCACCTGCTGTTCGGCCTTGCGGGCTCGTGAGCGCTGCTTGATCTCGCCAATGAACATCACGAAACCGCCGATGAGGAAGCTGGCAGCGCCCACGCCCAGCACCAGCATCCCGACCGAGAACTGCCAGCCATAGGATACAATCCACAGAGGCTGTGCATCGGGGTTGCTCAAAGCAAAAGTGATGAGAATGACAAGAAAAACGACGATAACGAGCAGGCGAACCATCACAAAGACCCCTTATTTCCGGGTTATCGGCGCAAGAATTTCGTGCCGCGCATTCATCGTATCGCCTTAGCCCGGGTTCCTGTCAGCGGCAAGGTTTGTTGCTTTTTCTTGACCCGGAGCCAGACGGCGTGGTGGCGTGGCAGGCCGCTCATGGTTCTGAGGAAGGCTTTACCCCATCATGTCCCAGCTTATCATGTTCCGCCCGCCTCTACCGAATACGGACCGGCTGTGGGCCGTCATGGCCTGGCAGGGGCGGCGCAGCCGTATTGCCAATGTGCATGCCACGCGCGAGGCAGCTCAGGCCGATTGTGAATGGCGCAGCAGGCAGGTTCAGGAATACCGGCATTTTCTTGCTTCGGAACACAAGGCTCCCTTGCGCTATGACGTCAGGCAGATCGGCCGTGCTGAATTGCCCCGTAGCTGGTCCCCACTGCCAGCGCTGGGATTTCTGCGTGGACAGTCTTTCTGAGGGCTGCCGATCGCGTCTGAAGCAGGGCTGCGCAGGGTCGGCCGATGCAAGGGCCGTGGAGCAGATTTGCAGCGTTGGATGCACGGTCTGTTTTAAAGCATGACCAGAGCACTGGTTTGACATGCATCATCTGGCCTTAATCGCCAAGTCATGACAGAAGCACTGACGCACTATGCTTGTCATTGGCAAGCATAGACATTGAAAGACATCAGAGGAACGGGACGCCATGTCAAAAAGCGAAAGCAGGGAACCGTCCGGACGTGCAGATCAGGCCGCCCTGGAAACATTGCTCGTCTCCGGAACACAGTATCTCAAATCTTCCACGATTGCCTCGATCGGCGCCCCTGAGGTCTTTTTCCACCTTCCGGCCAGACCCCATATCGGCTTGCGTGTCGATGTGAATGCCAGGCAACTGACCGAGGATCAGCCAAATTTCGAGGTGACACTGGCTCTTCTCGGTATGGGGTATCGCACGCCTCCAACACCTGACGTGCCTGAGCCTGAAACACTCTATAAGATCGAACTGGCCTATTCGGGATTGTTCACCGTTCAGAATGCCCGCCCCGAACTGCTTGAGGCATTGCTTCTGGTTGAGGCGCCGCGTCGATTGTTTCCCTCCGCGCGACACATTCTGCTGAGCCTTATTCGCGAGTCCGGGTTTCCCGTCGCCAATATTCAGCCTGTGGATTTTCACGCGCTCATGCTGAGCCGTCGGGCCCAGTCCTGAACTGCACGCGCCCTGACAAGACCGGACCGGAATAATGACACAGACTTCTCATATTCTCTCTGCGATCGGACCAGGCGATGAGCCGCGCGCTGGGATTCCGCTCTGGGCCGTATTCGATCCTGACTGGTATCGCGCACGTTATCGCGATGCAGTGATCGGCATGACGGGCAGCCTGCCCGATGATCGTGGATTGTACGAGTTCTGGCAGCGTGACGGTGCGCGTTATGCACACTCACCCAATCGCTATTTCGACGAGATCTGGTACCGCCGGGCGCATTTCGATGTTGAAAACGGCATCAGAATGGGCGTGTTCGAGTCTGGCTTTCAGCATTATTGCGAGACTGGTCATCGCGGGCGTTCCTGTCACTGGCTGTTTTCCGAAAGCGGCTATTTTGGCCTGAACCCGGATCTCACACCTGCTCTCGTGCGGCAGTTGGGCTTCGCCAACGGGTACGATCATTACCTGTCGATAGGCCAGGTGGAGCGCCGCGTCAGCTCGGCGTTCTTTGTGCCAGATGTTCTGCGTAGCGAAATTCTGAGCAGACGCCTGCCTTATGACCCGGAAAAGGGTGAATTTTCCCGGCTGTTGCTGGGTGAGGATATCACGGGCTTGCGTACCTCCTGGTACTTTGATCCGGCCTGGTATCTCACCACGTATCCGGATGTAAGCACGCAGATTGCGCAGAGAGAATATTCCTCGGCGTTGCATCACTATCTCTCGAACGAAAATCCGACAGCCTTCCGCCCCAATCCATATTTCGATGAGGATTTCTATCTTTCACGATATGAGGATGTGAACGAGCAGGTGCGTGCTCGTGTACTCAGAAATGGCTACGAGCATTTTGTGCATCATGGCGTGTTCGAGGGGCGCAGTCCGAACGAGAACGTTGCTCTGCCCTCCCTTCCCCTTGGGGGTGACATGCCGGATTGGCAGGCTATCTGCGATAATCCCTTTGTGCGGGTCGTGAAAAGCGAAGGCGATACTGGCGAGAGCGAGCCGACTGAACCGCCTTCGCTTCATGCTCTGGTATCATTGCAGGCTCTGCGTGGTGAGACTCTCGTGCCGCTTATCGCGCGTACACCGCTTGATTTCCGCTATGTCGGGCAGCCTGAGCTGAGCGTCATCATCAACGCGCCCCGGACTTTCCTGGATCTGGTGCAGACGCTTGCCTCGTTGCATGCAGCCCATTGTGGTGGGATGCAGGTGATCCTGCTCAGCGGCCACGCGCGTGACGAAACAGCCAATATCGCCCGTTATGCTTACGGTATCGAAGTGATCCCCTCGGAGCGGCTGAATCTTCAGGGTGGATGGCGTATAGCAGGCGCCGCCATTGCCGCCCCGAAGGTACTGCTGATTGATCCAGGTACCACGCTGTTTGCGGGAGCGCTTGAGGCCGCGATGACCCATCTTGAGCGGTCAGACGTGATCGCTGTTGCACCGCAGGCTCTCGGGTTTGATTTGCGTGTGGTCGAGGCCGGGCTTTCAGTCGCCCGGGATGGCAGCTGCGTCTCATATGGTGAGGGTGCTGAGGCTTTCGCACCGAATGTGGATTTTGTTCGTCAATGCGACGGCACAGGGGGCGGGGCCCTTCTCTGCCGGTCCGACGTTCTCAAGGCTATTCCCGCGTCTGACGGCGCGATTGCAGGGCTTCGTGTCACGACGCACATTTGGGCCGGGTTGTCTCTCTCGCTGCGTCAGATCATGCGCTCAGGCCAGATCAGATATGATCCGAATTTCCTGATCTGTGTTGCACCGCGCGAGCCTGATGGTACTGCGCTTGTGGCACAGGAAACCCTGGTGCTGCGCCGGTACTTTGCCGAGGTGCTCCGTGGCAACCTGCCTCATCGCCCGGCGAATTCCGGCGTGTTGCACAAGCCGGCACGCTGGGGGCAGCGTGTTCTCGTCATCAAGCAGGCAATCCCGTCGGATCAGTTCGCGCAGCGTGCCCGCCTCAGAGCCCTTTGCGAGAATTTCGTGACGTGCGGGCAGCAGGTTACGGTTTTCGCGCTCCATGAGCGCGGTGCGTATGCTGACAAGGCGAGAGCGGCGTTACCGGATGAAACCGAATATCTGCATGGCGGGGTGAACGAGCTTGGGCAGTTGTTCGACCAGCGCCCTCGAGGCTTTGACAAGATCTGGATAATCGGTGGGCATACGCTCAATGCGGTTTTCGATCTATGCCATGACAAGGCTGCGTTGCTGCCCGAAGAGGGGCTCATCCTTGATCTTCGCCGGCTTGACGCGGCTGAGGCCTTTTTCGACGCTCGCAAGGTGCAGGTTGTGCATGACGAGGTTGATGACACGGAAATGAGGAAGCAACTGGCTGCTGAGGTGGTCAATGCATGGTTCTGCCAGCATACCGTTGTCGCCGATGCGGCCCAGGCCAGAATGTTGAATGGAGCGGGTGTCACGGGTGTGACAATTCTGGGCGATGACCTTTCGGGTCGGGACAGTCCGGATTTCGACGAGAGGCACGATCTCCTGTTTGCCGCGCAACCCGCATCGGTCTCGGGTTACACCGCGGCCTTTCTCAGATGGTTCGTGCGCAGTGTCATGATGCGTCTCAATGGGCGATTGCCGGAGCCGGTCCGTCTCATCCTTGCCTGCGAGACGACCCAGTCACATGAACTCGCCATGATCACACATCACCAGAATGTCGCGCCGCTTCTTGAAGGACAGGGAGACATCATGGAGCTTGCGGCCCGGTGTCGTCTTATGGTGACACCTGATGATAGCGAAGGGCGCGTCGCGTTCGAGCGTCTGACTGCCGGGGCGTGTGGGTTGCCTGTCGTGACGGGGGGCACACGGAAGCTTCCCGGGGCGCAGGTTGTTCCGCTTGACCCGGATGCATTTGCAGAGGCGATCATCACCCTTTATCAGGATCGGGAGACATGGCAGCGTCTGTCCGATGAGGCGAGGCAGCAGGCACGAGCGATGACGATCGTCTATCGCGACACGCTTGCCTCCTTGTTGCGACAGAGCTTGGTAAAGGAAGAGATGCGTGACTGACAGCACGGCAGCGGTATTGCAGCAGGTCGACCGGGATCTGGAAAAAAGTCTGGATCGTCTTTTTGCCTTCCTGCGCATACCGAGTGTTTCGGCCCAGCCGAAACACGCTGCCGATTGCAGGGCCGCCGCCGAATGGTTGCGTGAGGAGCTCTCAGCTCTCGGGTTCGATGCCAGCGTGCGTGAAACAGCCGGGCACCCGATGGTTGTGGGTCATGACCAGACAGCGTCATCCGGCCCGCATGTGCTGTTTTATGGCCATTATGACGTTCAGCCCACGGACCCTCTCAATCTGTGGAAGAGCGATCCCTTCGATCCCGCGATTGTGACAGAGGCCGATGGCCGCAAGATCATCGTGGCGCGCGGTGCATCGGACGATAAGGGACAGCTGCTCACCTTCATCGAAGCCTGCCGCGCCTGGAAAGTCATCAAGGGCGATCTGCCGTTGAAGATCTCGATCCTGATCGAGGGGGAGGAAGAAAGCGGCGGGGCCAATCTGATGCCGTTCCTCAAGGCCAACGCCGCGGAGCTCAAGGCCGATGTGGCGCTGATTTGCGACACCGGCATGCCCGATCGGCGCACACCGGCGATCACGACGGGGCTGCGTGGGCTGGTTGGTGAGGAGGTGGTGATCGACTGTGCCACGCATGACCTTCATTCAGGCATGTTCGGTAATGCAGCGCGCAACCCCATCGAACTGCTCTGCAAGGCGCTTGGCAGTGTGCGTGACGACAAGGGCCGTGTGACGCTTCCCGGGTTCTATGATGGGGTGGTTGCACCATCCGACACGGTTCGCGCTCAGTGGCGGGCCATTTTCCCGGATGACGCAGCGACACTTGGCCCGGTGGGGCTGTCGAGCGCTGCCGGTGAGGATGGCTTTACGGCCATCGAGCAGATCTGGGCCCGACCGAGCTACGAGATCAACGGCATTTCGGGCGGGTATGAGGACGATGGTTTCAAGACCGTGCTCCCTGCCCGTGCAATGGCCAAGGTTTCGTTCCGCCTGGTACCGGGGCAGAACCCGGAGCGCGTGCGTGAGGCGTTCCGCGCCCATATCCGATCGGTCCTGCCGGTGGATGCCAAGGTCAGCTTTGCCGAGCATGGTGCATCGAGCGGCTTTGCCGTGCCGGAAGAGGGGCCGTTTCTGAAAACTGCCCTGGCCGCGCTGGGCGAGGAATGGGGCGTTCCTGCCGTGTCGATCGGTTGCGGTGGATCGATTCCTGTCGTTGCCGAAGTCAAGGAAGCGCTCGACATGGACTCGCTTCTTGTCGGGTTTGCCCAGGATGACGATCGTATCCACTCGCCCAACGAGCAATATGGCGTCGAATCCTTCCATAAGGGGATTCGCTCCTGGGTTCGTATCCTGGATGCCTTTTCCACCAAGTGACCCTTGAGGGGGGCATGATGCTGCCTGCACTCACCATGGGCGATCCCGCCGGGATCGGCCCAGAACTGACCGTCAAGGCCTGGGAGCAGCTCAGGACACAGGGCGAAGGGTTTGTGTGGATCGGTGATCCGGCCCTGATCGAGGGGATCCCCACGCAGATCGTGGACGGAGCCGAGCAGGCAGAGGCGGTGTTCGCCCATGCCCTGCCTGTTCTGCCCGTGTATCTTCCCGGCTCTGTTGTGCCGGGTCAGCCCGATTCCGCAATGGCAGGTCAGGTGATCGCCTCGATCGAGCGTGCAACCCGGCTGGCGCTGGAGGGGCGTGTCAGCGCCGTCGTGACCAACCCGATCAGCAAGGCGGTGCTGAAAGCTGCCGGTTTCGGCTTTCCGGGTCATACCGAATTCCTGGCCTCGCTCTGCGGCGTGCCGGGTGAGGAAATCATGATGCTGGCCTCGCCACAGCTGCGTGTGGTGCCGGTCACGGTGCATGTCAGCCTGCGCGAGGCGCTGGACAGTCTGACGACGGATAAAATCGTGCAGGTTGGCAAGGCACTTGCCCGGGCTTTGCGCCGTGACTTCGGGTTTGAGGCGCCACGTATCGCCGTGGCTGGCCTGAATCCTCATGCGGGCGAGGGCGGTGTGATGGGCCTGGAAGAGCAGGTCATGATTGAACCGGCCATCAGGATTCTGCGCGAAGCTGGCATTGATGCCAGCGGCCCGTATCCGCCCGATACGCTTTTCACGGATCTTGCACGGCCACTCTATGACGCGGCGCTGTGCATGTATCACGATCAGGCCCTGATACCGCTCAAGACGCTCGACATGGCCAGCGGTGTGAATGTGACACTGGGCCTGCCCATTGTCAGGACATCGCCCGACCACGGGACAGCCTTTGCGATTGCAGGTAAAAACAGGGCCGATCCGACGAGCCTGCTTTCAGCCTTGCGTCTTGCGCGCGACCTTGGCGCGAGACGTGCCTCAGGCAAGGAAAAAAGACCATGATCCGACTTGGCGTGAATATCGATCACGTGGCGACCGTACGTAATGCCCGGGGTGGCACGCATCCCGATCCGGTCGGGGCAGCCCTGCTGGCAGCCATGCATGGCGCTGACGGTATTACGGCCCATCTGCGCGAGGACCGGCGCCACATACGCGATGACGATATGCAGAGGCTACGTCGTGAACTGACTGTGCCGCTCAATTTCGAGATGGGCGCGACGGAAGAAATGGTTGGTATGGCCTGCGCCTTGCGCCCTCATGCCTGTTGTCTTGTGCCCGAGCGACGCGAGGAGGTGACGACCGAAGGCGGCCTCGACGTGGCAGGCCAGATGAATGATCTACGCGGCAAGGTGGCGAGGCTCAAAGACGCCGGTATCCGTGTCTCGCTTTTCGTGGACCCTGACCCTGTCCAGATCGAGGCTGCGGCCGCAATCGGTGGACAGGTGGTGGAACTCCATACCGGCGCTTATGCCCATGACGACGGCGAGGCAGAGTTCCGGAGGCTTTTTGCGGGCGCGCAGGCTGCTACGGCGAACGGGCTGGAGCTTCATGCCGGTCATGGGCTCACTTACGCCAATGTGGGACGGGTGGCGGGTCTGCCCGGGCTGAAAGAGCTCAACATCGGACATTTCCTGATTGGAGAGGCAATCTTCAGCGGCTTGCCCGCCGCAATTGCCCGCATGAAGCAGGAAATCGCGACCGGAGCGCTGTTCAGGGCCGTGGTACGATAACTGGCTTTGATTTGTCGGTGTAGTTCGGCACGGTCTCGCCGGACTGCTTGTTGTAGGTCGCAGTCGTGCTCTGGTTAGGCGCCGCGGGGGAGTGGAAGGCGGAAACTGGCCCGAATGGACCACCGCTGACCTTGCGCATGCTGGCCTCGGGTTGTCTGGCGCACCCACGGGTGATGATCGAGCAGATACCGTCGGAGCCGATGATCTCATCATCATCACCGGCGTAATGGACCTCGGAGACCCGGTCATGATCAAGACGGATGATCGCCTTGCAGGTCGTGCCTGCCCCACCGAGGGTGACCTGGGTCATGTTCAAGAGTTGTTGAACCGGGATGATCGTTGAATCGCTTGCCGTGGGCAGGTTCATGGTCGCAGTATACTGATAGATCTGCGTGGTGTCGTTCAGGGTCTTGGTTGATGCCGGAATACCGGCACAGGCCTGAAGGTCGTTCGATGTCATGCCGATCATGGCGAGCTGTGCCCTGTGGGCTTCGCGAGAGTCGAAATAGCCGCAGCCAGTGAGGCCCACGAGTGGGAGAACGCCGAGGGCGAGACGCAGGGTGGAAGTCAAAGATTTTCCTCGATGCGAAAAGGGAGCAAGGAACCCGGAAGGGTTTCGTTATGACAACAGAACTTGAGGGAAGAAGTTCTGTGTGCCTGCTCACGCCACGCGATTCAACGCCCGGAATGTAACCTTAACGCATTTAAACATGCCTCGCGTTGCAAGGCATAGACGATGTCATGCGTTGCCGTGATCATGGGAGCCACCTGGTGTTTCCAGCGTGCTTCTCCGGCACCGCATATGGCGCGCCCTGAATAGGGGCTGTGCGAAACGGGCGACAAGACTGCCAGCCCGGCGAGAGCATCAGTCTGCATTCGCATGCGCAGGGCGTGCTGCATGGCAGATCGCTCGAAACGGGGCGTGTAATCCAGCAATGCCCTCAATGTGGCTGAGCTCAGCGCCGGATCATTTGTTGCTATGTTCTGCTCAACCTTGGTCCAGTCGTGATTGAGCGTAAGGGACCATGCCACAGCTCTGGGGCCGTCGCTGGAAATCTGCCGTGAGAGTGCGGAACCAAAATGGGCAGGAATCGTGGCGGCATGACCCAATCTGACTGATGTCAGGGCAAAGAGTGCAAGAGCAGAGAAGGCGTGGCGCATAGGTCCCCCTGTCCTGAAGGTGCCGGATCAATGACGAAGGCGTGAAGCCTGCCGTCCAATCATGGCAGGATCGTGGCCTGCTGACCGAATCCCAAGACCGAGCAAAGGTGGTTTCGCCGGGGGGCGGGATGTTCTACAGATCGCACAACCTGCCAAACCCCAGGAGTTATCATGTCTGTTATTTCCGCTTCAGAACTGTCCCGTCTGCAAACGACCCTCCGTCGGTTGCTCGGTGCTTCGCATCTGACCGTCAATGCCCCGGCACGGGCGGGTCATACGGTCGAACTGGCTGTTAATGGCGAGGTCATTGGTACTGTGCATCGCGACGATGATGAGGGCGAGGTCTCCTATGCCATTCACATCACCGTGCTTGAGGAAGACCTTCCCCCGGCCTGATCAGGGCTCACGGCCGGGTGCCGCGTGCTTTATCAGGTGCGAACCCGCAACGCGTAAGGCTCCCGGCCCCGGAATGTGACACTATACTATATGCGTGGCTCATGGACGCCGGATCCTGGCCGCAGGTTGTGCCCGAGGCAGTGTGGCCCGGACACGGCAGGGTATATCTTTATCTGTGCCTCAGTTTGGCCTCTGTCCCCGTCCACATTACCAGAAGTGTTTCATAGAAGCGGGAGCGGGGCTCCCGACGAGGGTGGCACCATCATGGCCTCTGTGACGGATGCGCAGGTGTGATGGCGTGCCTGCATCTGGAAAGCCTTGTCAGGCCTTGTGTCATCGAGCAGGTGGCGTCCCGTTGCATAAGCCTGGCGTGAGAGGATCGTTTACCCATGGCCGATGCAAGGCTGAGTTCTGTTGCCGTCATTATCCCTTTCTATAACGGTGCGAGATATATCGAGCGCGCCATACAGAGCGTCCTCTCACAAACGATTGCCCCTGATGAGTTCCTGATCATTGATGACGGATCGAATGAGGCTGAGACTGCGGCCCTGGCGGAGATCGCCGAACGTGCCGGGGTTGTGGTGCATCGCAAGGAGAATGGCGGTCAGGGGAGCGCGCGCAATTTCGGCGTCTCTCTAACGACGTCGGCCTATATATGCTTCCTCGATCAGGACGATTTTTTTCTCAAGAATCATATCGAGTTGCTGCTTGAGCAGGTGCGGGAAGAAGACCCTCATTTTGGTTGGGCCTATGGCGAACTGATGGAAGCCGATGAGGAAGGGCACATTGTCGCCACCTCTATTGCCGCGCGCTACAGCAAGCATCCCAAGATTTCGATTGAGGATCTCCTTGAGCGGGACATGCATGTTCTCCCCTCAGCCTCCATCATCAGCCGCGTGGCATTCGAGGCTGTAGGGGGCTTTGATCCGCAATTCATGGGGTATGAGGATGATGACCTTTTCCTCAGGATTTTCCGCGAAGGCTACACAAACTACTTTTTTCCTCAGGCTGTGACGGTCTGGTGCATCAACAAGAACAGCACCTCGTACAGCATTCGGATGAGCCGTAGCCGGATGCGCTATATCAGCAAGCTCTGCAGTATGTTCGACTCGGACCCTGAACGGCGCAGTGTCTATGTGCGTGATCTGATTTTCCCGCGTTTCTGCAATCTGATCGCCGGTGAGGCTTTCAAATCAATCTATTTTGCCCGCTATGAGCATGAAAAACGTATGGCTCAATACAGCGACGAACTGGTCGGGATGCTCGACACTTTCGCCTCGCTCATGGCAGCCAACACCCGCTTGCGCCTGGAAGATCGTCTCAAGCTGCGTCTGTATCAGCTTTGTCTGAAGCAGAAATCACGCAGGATGCTTGTGGTGCCCTACGCGGTCGCTCGTATTCTGCGTCGCCTCGGGCTGGGGTTTCGACCGAGGGGTTGATAAGCCGCTGATATAATACGTGCCGCTCCCAACCCTTCGCATGGCTTGCCTCCAGGCTCGGGTTCAGGGCGGAGATCAGGCCGCCTTCGGAAGATCCAGCTGCGTGATCTTCCAGTGCCACTGCTCGAACTTCATGTGCACGATGGCTGGTTTCTGACCAGGGGTCGTGACGAGCCCGGCCTCGAAGCGCAGCGGCGAGACGAAATGAGCCGAGAGCCTGCTGTAAAGCTGGCTCATGCTCAGGGAAGCCGCAGGCTGGTGTCCTGTGACCATCTGGGAGGCGAAGGTCATCAGCAGCTCAGGCGTGAGGCGTGTATCGATCGCATGCGAGACAGCGCTGGTTGCAAAGGATGAGCCGAAATCCGGCAGATCGTCAGAAGCTGGCGGTGGTCCGATCAGGGCGTCGATCGCCTCGGTCTTCAGGCTGGTCGTCAGCGCACTCCAGTCGATATGCTGGGCAAGGGTCGTCGTGTCATGCGTGCGCAGGGCAGAGGAAAGCGACCAGAGCGCCAGATAAGGCGAGAGCGCATAGATGCAGACAAGGGCAACCATCAGGGCGCCCGCAATATGAGGCAGCTTCCTGCTGGATGGCCATGACAGCCTGTCCGGGAACGTTGCGAGTTCTACGGGCATTCCTGCCGGGGGCAATCCTGCGGGGTCTCTCATTTCTTTTCTCTGCAACTGGCGAAAGGGACGTGAACACGCAGCCTATGCGTGCCTTTATCGATCAAGCCGGTAACAAGCCTGGTTCCGAATGGCAGATGCCTCTGTTTTCTTCACTGAACATCACTATGCTATGGGATCACGCAGGCTTTTGTCATCTAAATCCTGAAAGCCGATGAAGTTTTCTTTCCAGCCCGGATTCCCTCTTCGCAATGTCGCCCATCTTGTCTGATCTGACCTTCACCGACGAGGAACTGCACCGCTATTCACGCCATATCCTGCTGCCCGAAGTGGGCGCATCAGGGCAGGCAAAGCTGCGCGACTCGTCAGTGCTCGTGATCGGTGCAGGGGGGCTCGGCAGTCCGCTGTCTCTTTATCTCGCAGCGGCAGGTGTCGGTCGCATCGGGCTGGTGGATGATGACAGGGTGGAGCTGAGCAATCTGCAACGGCAGATCCTGTTTTCCACGCAGGATATCGGGAGCGGGAAGGCCGAGCAGGCGGCGGAAAGGCTCGGCGGACTCAATCCGGGTATCGAGGTCATACCGCATGACCTGCGCGTGGATGCCGATAATCTGCCCTCACTTGTCAGCCAGTACGACCTTGTTTGTGACGGTAGTGACAACTTCACAACGCGATACGCGGTGGCTGATTGCTGTCATGCCTTGGGCAAAACGCTCGTTTCGGGCGCTGTGCAGCGCTTTGAGGGAAGCCTTTCCACCTTTGCGCCCCAACGTGGTGGCCCCTGCTATCGCTGCCTTTATCCCGATGCCGATGAAAACGCGGCGCTGAGCTGCGGTCAGGCGGGTATTTTCGGCGCGGTTACGGGGGTGATTGGTACGCTGATGGCGACCGAGGCCCTGAAGGAAATCCTGAGTCTTGGGCGCAGCATGAGTGGTCGTGTTCTCATCTGGCACGCGCTAGAAGCGAGTTTCCGCAGTTTCGATCTCCCAGCCGACCCCGACTGTCCATGCTGTGGCCGAGGGGCAGGGGCCGAGAGCGGGAGTGAGGGCGTATGATGCGTGTCATGGGCATTACGCTTGCGGATCGCTCGTTCGAACGGGCTCATCACGCTTTTGTGCTCGCAGCTGGGGCTCTGGCTCTGGGGCGTGAGGTTGTCCTGTTCAGTGGGGGGCTGAGTGTTGCGGCGTTATGCCGGGACTGGTCCTCGCTCGACGACGTGGGGCTCGATCAGATGTTTCAGTCGCGCGGGGTTGCTGGCTTCGAAACGCTGCGTTCCGCCATTTTCGAGCTGGGTGGTGAGGTGCTGGCCTGCGAGGCCGGTATGAAGGCTTCAGGTCTGACACAGGCCGATCTGTGCCCCAGCGTGCGTATCTGTGGTGTGACGACATTTCTGGAACGCACGATTGATGCCCAGATTCTGAGCCTGTGAAGCGGCCCCCCTCTTGCCCCGAACGCCACAACTTGGCACCCATGCACCCATGAAGACATTCCGCATCGTCTACGGCATCGGGCTGGCGATTCTGCTGCCGCTTGGCGTACAGGCAGAAGCCGCGCCCCAGACGACCAAACACGCGACTCACCATCACAAACATGGCGCGGCGTCAGCTTCCGCCAGTGGCAAGAGCTCAGCACACGGTGCTTCTGCCCATCACGGTAAAACGAAAGCGATCGCGGCAAAGGCGTCAGACGGGACGACTGCGGGCAGCCGCAAAAAGCGCAAGGCCGCACGTGCGGCGGAGGAAGCCCGGTCGGCTCGTGCGCATCATGCGGGCAAGCATCATGTGCGCACGGCCGCAGGTATCGCTGCCGGTGCCGCTGTGGCGGGTGCGGCGACTGCCGCCGCCCAGCCTGCCACGCCACCTGCCACTGACGATGCGGCCGCAGCGGCTGCCGCAGCGCCCGATGCACCGCTGCAGGACAAGGGAACCAATACGGGTCTGCCCTTGCCGCGCTTCGCCGCAATGCGTGCCGACAAGGTGTTCATGCGCAAGGGTCCAGGTCAGCGCTATCCGATCGAATGGGTCTATCATCGCCGCGGTCTGCCGGTTGAGGTCGAGCGCGAGTTCGATGTCTGGCGTCTGATCGAGGATTCGGACGGTATGAAGGGCTGGGTCCATCAGGCGACGCTCGTCGGTCAGCGCACTTTCGTGATTCCAGGACAACCACCCGAGGGTCATGCCGCTGCGGTGGGTGAGGCCTCGGCCAAATCAGGTGACGTGATTGGCAAGGCCGATGCCCGCGTGCTGGGTTATGTGCCGAACGAGACCGAGGCACGCCAGCGCCAGGGTGATACGCTGCTCTACAGCCAGTCAGATGAAAACAGCGCTGTCGTGGCTGTGTTGCAACCCGGGACAGTGGGCACGCTCAAGCTGTGCCCCCAGGGGTCAACATGGTGCAAGGTGGTGGTCAAGGGCTATACGGGATGGCTTCCCAGACGTGTGTTCTGGGGGCTGTTGCCGGGAGAGACGCTTCAGCCTAGCTGAAGCTATGATATGCAACGTGCAGCAAATGGATCGGAGATCAGTATGACGTCCTCACCTCAAGCAGCTTCGGCGCAGGGTATGGGAGTGAAGAAAGAGGCCGAACAGCGCCGCACGAAGATCGTTGCGACCCTCGGCCCGGCCTCCTCCACGCATGAGATGATCCGTACCCTGGCGCTGGCCGGGGCTGACGTGTTTCGCCTGAACTTCTCGCATGGTTCGCATGAAGACCATGCCAAGCGTCACGCCACCATCCGTGATGTTGAAGCCGAACTTGGTCGCCCGCTGGCCATTCTGGCCGATATGCAGGGCCCCAAGCTGCGCGTTGGCACCTTTGCCGATGGCAAGGTGGAACTGATTGAAGGTGCACGCTTCCGTCTCGATCTGGATCGTACGCCGGGTGATGCCCGTCGCGCCTGTCTGCCACACCCCGAGATCATGCGCGCCGCCGAGCCCGGCAGCCGCCTGCTGCTCGATGACGGCAAGATGCGTCTGCGCGTGATCTCCTGCGACGAAACGCATATGGAGACCGAAGTCGAAGTCGGTGGCTGGCTGTCAGAGCGCAAGGGCGTGAACGTGCCTGACGTTGTGCTGCCCATCCCGGCCCTGACCGAGAAGGATCATAAGGACTTCACCTTCGCGCTCGACCTTGGTGTCGAATACGTGGCCCTTTCCTTTGTGCAGCGCCCCGAGGACGTGCAGGAAGCCAAGGACATTGCCAAGGGTCGCGCCTGGATCATGACCAAGCTCGAAAAGCCGCAGGCCATGGAGCGTCTGAGCGACATCATCGCGCTTTCTGACGCTGTGATGGTGGCGCGTGGCGACCTTGGTGTCGAACTCCCCGCCGAGGAAGTGCCCATCGAGCAGAAGCGTGCCATTCGTGAAGCGCGCTTCCAGGGCAAGCCGGTGATCGTGGCCACGCAGATGCTGGAAAGCATGATCACCTCGCCCACCCCGACGCGCGCTGAGGTATCTGACGTCTCGAACGCCGTGTTCGACGGCACCGATGCCGTGATGCTTTCGGCCGAGAGCGCTGCGGGCAAGTATCCTCGCGAAGCCGTCGAGGTGATGGCCCGTGTGACGCGTCGCGTCGAGAACGATCTCGAATGGCGCATGCAGGAAGAGGCCCTTCGCCCTGACAGCGACGGCACGACCGGCGGTGCTATTGCTGAAGCCGCCTGGCATGTTGCCCAGTCGGTCTCCGCTGCCGTGATCGTGGTTTATACGCAGAGCGGCCGTGGTGCCCTGCAAATTGCCCGTGAGCGCGCCGATTGCCCGGTTCTGGCGCTGACGCCGGATGATGAAACCGCGCGTCGTCTGAACATGGTCTGGGGCGTACGCGCCATGTCCGTAGGTCAGGAAACGCCGGTTTACGGTGTTGAAGGCGTGGTCGATCAGGCAGTCGGTCTGGCCGTCTCCGAAGGCTATGCCGAGAAGGGCGACAAGCTGGTTCTGCTCGTCGGCCTTCCCTTCGGGCAGCAGGGTTCGACCAACACCCTGCGTGTTGTCACGATCTGATCAGGGTCAGGTGCGGGGCTTTGCCCCGCGCCCGGGACAGGGCGCAATCCCTGTATCCCGATTGGTACAGGTAGACTCCCGAAGGATGAGTGTCCTTCCGTGGCGTTTGGGGCAAAGCCCCACGACTGCCAAATGTACGCGCCCAACACTCCGATAAGAGCCACTCCCCCTCAGGGCCTGATTTCTTCAAACAGGTTTCCAAAGGACGACCGTCCTTTGGTGGGGTATGGGGCAGCGCCCCATGACTAAGACCCACCATTCCCTATAACTTGCCAGCAGGTAGAAGCTCAGGCCTGACGATTTTCGAGCAGGGAACGTCGGATGCGTCGACCGCGCGAAATCGTGTCGACAATGGTTTTCTCATCGCCCTCGCGAATGGCCTTGGCCATGGCGGCGGCGTCCTGACTGAAACGGTCCAGAACGCTCAGCAGGGCGTCGCTGTTGTTCAGAAAGATGTCACGCCACATGGTCGGGTCTGAGGCGGCGATACGGGTGAAATCGCGAAAGCCCGAGGCGGCGAAGTCCAGCACTTCGGCACGCATGTCTTCTGCAAGCGTATCGGCGGTGCCGCAGATGGTGAAGGCGATCAGATGAGGCAGGTGGCTGACCATCGCGCAGATCGTGTCGTGATGATCGACATCCATGATCCGGATACGGGCCCCCATTTCACGCCAGAAAGCCGCAAGACGGTCGATGTCGGTCTGCGGGGCGTGGGGGTCCGGTGTCAGGAGGCACCAGCGATCCTCAAACAGGCTGGCAAAGCCGGCATCCGGGCCTGAATGTTCGGTACCGGCCATGGGGTGGGCCGGGATATAGGCAATATCGTCGCGCAGATGGGGTGTCAGGGCGTCAACCACGCTGCGGCGCGTCGAGCCGACATCGGTCAGGAGCGCGCCCGCCTTGAGGTGGGGCATGATGGCCTCGGCCACCGGGGCGATAGCCCCGACCGGCACGCAGAGCATGACGCAATCGGCATCGGCGACAGCCTTGGCGAGATCGGCAGTGATCTCGTCTCCGAGATCGAGGGCGCGCACCCGATCGAGCACTGCGGGGTCACGATCGGCGACGACGAGGCGAGTGACCAGACCGGGACGCTCGCGCAGCCGGCGCAGGACGGAGGAGCCGATCAGACCGGGACCGATGACGCAGAGCGTCTCGAACAAGGGCGTGGTCATGAGGCTTCGCTCCGTGAGGATGTGTCAGCGTAATCGAGGGTTGTATCGGCGGATGTCGGGCGTTTGGGCTGACGCAAGCGGCGCATTTCGGACAGCTGCCACAAGGCCATGACGGGGATACCGATGGCGATGTCACGGCCACGACGCAGCAGCGACAGGCCCAGTGAAATTTCAGCATCGACGCCGAAGAAATAGCCAAGCGCGACATAGGCGGCTTCCTGAACGCCCAGAGCGGCTGGCACAAGGAACGAGGCGGACATGAGGCCGCAAACGACACCCTCAATGGCGATGGCGCCGACAACACCGATATGGGCACCCAGCAATTCGAGTGAGAGCCAGGTGATGGCAGCCCCGCCGAGCCAGCAGAGAAGGTGGATGGTGGCACCCAGGGCAATGCGACCGGGGCGTGACCAGAGCTGATCGAGTTCGGCCTGGAAATTGTCCATGTTGTCGATCAGCGAGGTGCGCCAGCCATCGGCAATATGACGGCCCAGAAAGCGGGCGGCATAATGGATGGCAGCCCCGCCACGCTGCTGTGTCCAGATGAACCCGGCGATGCCGAGCGCGAGAAGCGCCATGCCGCCCAGAACAGGCCAGGTGAACTTGTTGGTGCCCGCATGGTCGAACAGGCAGGCGAGGGCGATGATCACGAACACGATCTGACCCAGCACTTCGGTCGTGATATCCACGATATTGGTGGCGACAGCGGCAGGCCACTGTAGCGGGCCGAGTCTACGGGTGAGGGTAGGAATGCTGCATGTGGCGCGTATTCCAATCACCATACCGCCAAGCTGGGAGAAGGGCAGGCAGTTCCCGGCAGCGTCACGCACGGCGCGTGAGGCAATGGCGCGAAAGAGCCCGAGCTCGGGACAGGCACTGAACCAGGCAATGCCAAGACCGATATCAACCAGCGCCTGACCACCGACGATGGACGCAAAGCCCCCGATGCCGATACGCTGCATGGCGCTGAAAACATGACCGATGCCAAGCCAGGCCATGATTCCCGTAAGAAGGGCAAGGCCCATAAGGGCAAGAACAAGGGTGAGTGTTTTCAAGGCCAGTCGGTTCCGAACGTCGCAGGGTTGCGGAGGCGCATTGTCTGGCCAGGAACAGGCCCGGCAATGCGGGAGGTTGGACAAAGCTCCTGCGGCAATTTGCGAGTATGTGCGCTGTCGAGTGCTCGCGGCTGTCTACACCAGACAGTCAGTTTTCGCTACTGGGCGGCTCAATATGACGAAAAAGCCATCAGGCGCAGGTTGCTTGTCCTTGCGCGAGCGGTATGGTGCGGTATCGATTTGCAATAAATGAGAGCATCAGGGCCTATCATGGGTGAATACACGCTGATTACCGGCGCGACCGGCTTTGTTGGCTCGGCAGTGGCGCGTATTCTCAAGCAACGGGGCCATCATATCAGATTGATGGTCCGTGCCGGGGCCGATCTCTCCAACCTTGAGGGGCTCGATGCCGATCTGGTGATTGGCGACCTGACGGCCCCCGAGAGCTTCGGACCGGCGCTGGAAAACTGCCGCTATCTCTTTCATGTGGCGGCGGATTATCGCCTTTGGGTGCCGGATCCGGCTGTGATGATGCGGGCCAATGTCGAAGGTACGAGGCGGCTCATGATGGCGGCGCTCGATGCCGGGATCGAGCGGGTGGTCTATTGCTCGTCCGTAGCGGCGCTGGGGCTGACGAAGGATGGCAGCCCGGCCAATGAACTGACGCCGGTGACCGAGCACGATGTGATTGGCGTGTACAAGCTCTCCAAATATCGCGCCGAGCAGGAAGTGCTGAAGCTTGTGCGCGAGCGCGGTCTGCCTGCCGTGATCGTGAACCCTTCCACCCCGGTTGGACCGCGTGACATCAAGCCCACGCCCACCGGACAGATGATCGTGGATGTCGCGTCGGGTAACATGCCGGCCTATGTCGATAGTGGCCTGAATATCGTGCATGTGGATGACGTGGCCGAGGGTCATGCGCTGGCGCTCGAAAAGGGCGTGATTGGCGAAAAATATATTCTCGGCGGCGAAAACTACATGCTCGGCGATCTTTTTGCCCTGATTGGCGAGGTCGCCTGTGTCAAACCGCCCCGGATCAAGCTCAAGCAGTCATGGCTGCAGCCTGTCGCTGTCGTATCCGAATGGCTGGCGCGAGGTTTTGGTATCGAACCCCGTGTGACACGGGAGACCCTGGCCATGTCAAAGAAGATGATGTTCTTCACCTCGCTCAAGGCTCAGGAGACGCTTGGCTATGCGCCACGTCCGGCGCGTGAGGCGGTGGCTGATGCAGTCACGTGGTTTCGTGAACATGGACGGATTGCCACCAAATGATCAGACATTTCATGGCAGCCTCGGCTCTGGCGGCATGGGGTAAACTGCTTTTCGGGCATGGGCGCTTCTGGCGTACCGGAGAACGTCTTGCGCCGGGGACCGGAACGACGGGACTGAAACCCGGTGAGAAAATCTGGCCCGATGTGGCCATTGTCGTGCCTGCCCGAGATGAGGCTGAATCGATCCAGGCCTGCGTAGCGACGCTGGTACAGCAGGACTATCAGGGTAAGCTGAGTGTTATTGTCGTGGATGACGGCAGTACCGATGGCACGGGCGATCTGGCGCGTCAGGTCGCTGATCCTCATGCACGTCTTACCGTACTCACGGGCAAGGCACGTCCTGAGGGATGGAGCGGGAAGCTATGGGCCGTGCATCAGGGTGAATGTCTGGCCCGTGAAAAAGTCGATTCCAACGGGTTCGTGCTGCTGACAGACGCCGATATCCTTCATTCGGCCCTTCATCTCGAGACGCTGGTGGAAAAGGCGGAGCGCGACGGCCTCGACATGGTGTCTGAAATGGTCGTGCTGAACTGTGAAAGCGCAGCAGAACGGCTGCTTGTGCCAGCCTTCGTCTATTTCTTTGCGATGCTCTACCCGTTCGAGAAGGTGAATGACCCGGCCTCGCCGGTGGCGGGGGCTGCAGGCGGGACGATACTTGTCCGTCGGTCCATGCTTGAGCGCATTGGCGGGGTCGAGTCGGTACGGGGCGCACTGATTGATGACTGCTCACTGGCTGCCGATATCAAGAAGGCGGGTGGCAAGCTGTATCTGGGTCACAGCATGCTGGCATGGTCGATCCGACCCTATCGGGGGGCTGGTGATATCTGGCGCATGATTGCGCGCACGGCCTATGTGCAGCTGCGTTATTCCCCGATCATTCTGCTTTGCACTGTGCTGGGGATGACGCTGGTCTGGCTGGCGCCCGTCTATTTTGCCCTGTTTGGTCGCGGGCGTGTCAGGCTCATGGGGGGCGCGTCGCTCTTTCTGGCCGTGATCTCCTTCCTGCCCACATTGTCGCGTTTCAAGCTTTCGCCAGTCCGTGCTCTGGCCTTGCCGGTCGTTGCTGCCTTTTACATGGCTGCGACCCTTGGATCGGCCGTCGACCATCACCGTGGTCGGGGCGTGCAATGGAAAAGTCGTTTTTATACCGAGGAGACACATGCCTGATGAATGCGATCGGCAAACAGGTTGATCCCGTATGGGGTGAAGCCGATGTGACCTCGGCCAAGGGCGCGGCTGACGAGAATTTTCCTGTCGGGTCGCTTCTGTTTGCCAAGGGCAACAGGGCGCATGTTACGGCCTACTATAATTTCGCACGGGTTATCGACGATATGGTCGATAACGAGCAGCTCTCTTCCGAAGCCAAGATCGCTCGCTTGCGTGGCATGGAAGAGGTGGTCCGTGGTGAGCGTGAGGCGCCCCAGCGGGCAGATGCCCAGACGGCCGTTGTTCTGCGCCGTCATCTGCTCCAGACAGGTGTGCCGCTGGAGACAGCCACAGACCTGATCACGGCATTCTGTCAGGATGCTGTGAAGAACCGCTATCAGAGCTGGGATGAGCTGCTCGGTTACTGCCGGTTCTCGGCCAATCCGGTGGGGCGTTTTCTGTTGCTGCTGCACGGCGAGCGCGCGGAGACGCTACCCTTGTCGGATGCGCTGTGCAGCGCCCTTCAGGTGATCAATCATTTGCAGGATGTAACGGCGGATCTGAAGACGCTTGATCGCTCCTATCTGCCGCAGGACATGCTGACGGCGGAGGGTGCCAAGGTGGAGGATGTTCTGCTGGCGCGCAGCAAGCCGGGGCTGCGTCGTGTGTTCGATCATCTGCTGGACGAGGTCGATCATCTCAATCGACAGGCAGCGGCTCTGCCGGGTCTGGTGCGTAATCGTCGCATGCGGGCTTATTGCGCTGTGGTCGTCACGCTCTCGCATCGTCTCGCCGCACGTCTGCGCCGGGAAGATCCGGTAGCAGGGCGCGTCAAGCTGGGCCGCGTTGATGCCTTGCAGGCGCTTTTGCGTGGGGTGCTGGCCCTGATTCGCTAGACGGTATCATGCCGGTGCGGCTTGCCGGGGAGTAAGTCGCTCTGGCTTTACCAGGCGGCGTTGCACATGACGCCTGTCCTTCGAAGGGGGCAGGGGTGCAGCTTATGAAAAGTATGGGTTTTTCGCGGTGAGGCGGGGCTTTGCCCCGCATCCCGGAAGGGGACTTGCCCCTGCATCCCGGTTTCTCGACCAAGCGTTTGTGGAGATGATTCCCCAGCAGGCTCATGGGGCAGGGCCCCATGAGGAAACGCTTCAGGCCAGGATCTGGTCGAGCGCGGCGCAGAACGCTTCCATGTCCTTCATGGAACCGACACTGACGCGCGACATGGTGGGCCAGATGTCCCAGTTACGGCCGATTTCGACCTTCTTGGCGGCGAAGGCCGTCTTCATCTGAGAAGCAGGCTTCTTCCAGTCCACGAGGAACATGTTGGCCTGGCTGCCGGGCACGATACGGATATTGCGCTTGGCCAGATGATCGAAGGTCATGCTGCGGGCAGCGATCATTTCATCGCGTCGCGCCTTGATGGCGTCGGCCTGGGTCAGGCTGACAGCGCCAGCGGCGAGGGCCACGATGTTCAGCATGGAAATCATGTTCGGGCCGTCATAGCGCATCATGCGCTTGTGCAGATCCGGACGGGCGAAGGAGAGACCCAGACGCAGGCCAGCCATGGCGAACATCTTGGAGAAGGTGCGCAGAACGATCACGTCCTTGCCCTGCTTCACCAGAGAAATCGCGCTCGGCGCACCCGAGAAATGGATATAGGCCTCGTCGACAATGATAACGGAGCCAGCAGGCTTGTTATCGGCCAGCCAGGCAATGTCTTCCAGCGGGGTGACAGTGCCGGTCGGGTTATTGGGCGAGCAGATGTAATAGGCGCCTGCATTGGGGTCGGCCTTGAGCATGGCGCGGACATCGGTGGCGTAGCCGTTATGGGCCGAGAGCGGCACGCGCGTCAGCTTGATCTTCATCCAGTCGGCGGTACGCCAGGCTGCTTCATAGGTCGGGTTGGCCGTGACCAGTCCGCGTTCGGGTGAGCAGAAGGTCACGACCGATCGACAGAGCGGATCGCTTGACCCGGGCCAGGGCAGGATGTGCTCTTCAGAAATGTTCTCGACGGAGGAGGCGGTACGCAGCAGGGTGGAGCGCAGGTGATCGGGCTCATAGCGGTTGCCGAAAGGCACCTGGGCCTGACCGGCGGTGACGGCGCTCGGGAACGGGCCAGTCCAGCACTCATTGCTGCCGATGCGGATCATGTCGGGGTGGCCCACGAACGGATCATCACCCGGTGCCTTGATGGCGGCGAAGGCGGATGAGCCGAACTGGGTGAGGGCGGCGCTCATGCCGAGCAGGCTTGTCAGGCGGCCAAAATGACGACGTGAATATCCACGTTCGAGCAAATCTTCCTTGGCTTCCTGGGTGAGGGGCGCGGTCATGAGCGTGTCTCCGGTGGCTTTGATACCGGCAAGGTGACGGCTATTCGTTTCGCTTGTCAAATCATTTTCGACACGGAATTGCGTCCTGCCGGTCAGTATTCGTTCTTTTCCCCCTTCAGGGGGATGGAAGTCGGAAGATTATTGCCGCCTGCGTAGGTAAGGATCAAGATTGTTGTTGTGTCGCCCGAGACTCCGCGATGGGCATCGTTCACACTTTCCGCAAAAGCCTCGCCCTGACGGAACACATGGCTGGCGCCGCTGGCCTTGTCCTGGATCGTGAGCTGGCCCTGCAGCACATAGCCTGCATTGGGCACTGGATGGGTGTGCCAGGGCAGAGCCGTGTGGGGCGGTATGGTCAGGCGTATCATGCTCAGCGTCGGCGCCCCGGGGGGATAGGCCGTATAGGGCTTGCCGTTCCATGAGCGGTCGGCCTTGAGCAGGTGATCGGCGTGGGCTGAAGCTGTTTCCTGCGCGTGGGACTGACCTGCCACGAACAGCGAGGTCGAGATGACAAGGGTGAACCCGAGCATGGCGCGTGCGCGTCGGCGGATGGGTGGTCTGGCGATGGAGAAGGACATGGGGCAGGGCTCCGGAGGATGGGATAAGGGACGCGAACTGAACGTCTCCCGGGTCGCACGGATTTTGCTGTTTGACCTTTTGCAGGTAAAAGGCGCTGCACTTGGATGATACAGGGATGAAGCGGTGAGCGGGTTTCAACAGGAAGCGGTGCTGGGCTGTTCCACGGCCGATCTTGAGCATGTCCGTGCCATTGTGACCCGGGCCGGCACATCTTTTGCCAAGGGCATGAAGATCCTGCCTGCCGAGAGGCGTTTTGGCATGTTCACGGTCTATGCCTTCTGCCGCGAGGTTGATGACATTGCCGACGGCGATGTGCAGGTGCCCGATCGCGCACTGGCCCTTAAGGAATGGCATGCCCGTATCGATCGCCTGTATGAGGGCGAGACGCGCGATGCCCTGGACAGGGCTCTGGTTGCGACAATCACCCGCTTTGGTCTGCGCAAGGAGGATTTTGCTGCGGTAATCGATGGCATGGCCATGGATGCTGCAGGCCCGATCGTCGCCCCCGATGAGGCAACCCTCGACCTTTATTGCGATCGAGTTGCCTCTGCCGTCGGGCGCTTGTCCGTTCGGGTCTTTGGTGATTCATCCCCTGAGGCGGATCGCGTGGCGCATCATCTGGGGCGTGCCCTGCAGCTGACGAATATCCTGCGTGATATTCAGGAAGATGCCGATCGCGGCCGCCTTTACCTGCCGCGCGAACTGCTCGTGCGTTACAATGTGCCGACCGACCCGCAGGAAGCGGTGTATGCCGTCGGGCTCGACCCGCTGGCCCGTATCCTGGCCGTGCGCGCCAAGGATCATTTCCGTGAAGCAACACGCGCGATGAAGCGATGTGATGGTGTCGCCATGCGCCCCGCGCGCATCATGGCAGCCTCCTATCGCCCCATTCTGACAGCCCTGCTGCGTCGCGGGTGGCGTCATCCGGACCAGCCCGTGAAAATCAGCAAGGCAGCCCGTATCCTGCGCTCCCTCATTGCCTATTATCGCTGACCCATGACGCATGTGCATATCATCGGAGGCGGGCTTGCCGGTCTCTCTGCCGCAGTCGATGTGATCGGTCGTGCCGGCGTGACGGTATACGAGGCGGGGCCAGCCTGTGGCGGGCGGGCGCGTTCTTATTATGACAAGGCCCTCGATGCGCGTATCGACAATGGCAATCATCTGCTGCTGTCCGCCAACAAGGCGAGTTTCCGTTATCTCGGGCTGATCGGGGCGGAAAAGACCCTTACCGGACCCGGATCCCCGATATTCCCGTGGTTCGATCTCGAGGCAGGCCTTGGCTGGACACTGCGCCTGTCGCGTGGCCGGTTTCCGTTCTGGGCGTTCTCTAGGGCGCGTCGGGTGCCGGGCATGAAGCTTGGCGAACTGTCCATGCTGGCCCGTATTCTCAAGGCGGATCTGGATGAGACGGTCAGTGCCTTCATGGGTACGGGCATGCTGACCCGTCGGCTTGTCGAGCCCTTCGCCATTTCGGCCCTGAACACACCTCTGGAGACCGCCAGCGCGTCGCTGCTGGCCGCGATCGTGCGCGAAACGCTCGCTCTTGGAGGCGAGGCCTGTTGCCCCTGGTATCCGGCCAAGGGGCTTTCGGAGAGTTTTGTTGATCCTGCCATCGCCCATCTGACCCGCCTGCAGGGCGAGGTTCGGTGTGGTACGCGTGTTTCTGGCCTCGACGTGGCACAGGGCCGTGTCGCCGCACTGCGTATTGGCAGCGAAACGGTAGCGCTTGGGCCGGAAGACAAGGTGGTATTTGCGGCCCCTTCACCCGTCGCACGCACCCTGCTCGGGCCGCATCTGCCCGGTTTCACGGCGCCCGATGCCTATGAAAGCATCATTAACGTGCATTACCGGCTGCCCGCGCCTGTTCAGGCACGAGGGATGCTGGGCAAGGTCGGTTTCGTCGGGCTGATGGGTGGTATTGCGGAGTGGATCTATCTCAAGGGAGAGATACTTTCCGTCACCGTAAGTGCCGCGAATCGCTATGCGACCCATGATAATGAGGCGCTGATTGCGACAATCTGGTCGGAGATCCGCCAGTCTGTCGGGCCCGTTGTGGCGGGGGGACTCCCCGAGGCCGTGCCGCCTGTGCGGCTGGTCTGTGAGAAGCGGGCGACTTTTGCCGCAACACCGGCGCAGGACCGCATGCGGCCGGTCGCCCGTACTGCACTGGGCAATCTGGCTCTGGCCGGAGACTGGACACAGACAGGGTTCCCTTCGACCATTGAAGGGGCGATTCGTTCAGGCGTCGAGGCAATCAGGGTTCTGGATCTCTGATCGCCTGTATGCAGACAATGCTGTCTGTTGCGCGGAAAACTGTGATACGGGCATCTGTCATATCAACGACACATTCAAGCTGGGAAAAGGACAAGGGCGGACAATGTTGATCTATTCCGACGTTCTGGAGCGTCACGAAGCCGAAATTCCGGCCGAGGCGGATATGGGCCAGGTGCGTCAGGCTATCGATTCAGCCCATGCCGCCCTCTCGAACCGGCAGAATGATGATGGCCACTGGGTGTTCGAGCTGGAAGCCGATGCCACGATCCCGGCTGAATATGTGCTGCTCGAGCACTATCTCGATCGTATCGATGATGAGAAGCAGGCCCGTATCGGAAATTACCTGCGGCGCACCCAGGGCTCACATGGTGGCTGGGCGCTTTATCACGATGGCGGATTTGACCTCTCTGCTTCCGTGAAAGCCTATTTTGCCCTCAAGGCGGTTGGTGACGATATCGAGGCGCCGCACATGAAGCGCGCCCGCGAAGCCATTCTCGACCGGGGTGGCGCTGCGCGCGCCAACGTGTTTACCCGTATCCAGATGGCGCTGTTCGGTGAAGTGCCCTGGCGCGCTACGCCGGTCATGCCGGTCGAGCTGATGCTGATGCCCAAGGCGGCACTCTTCTCGATGTGGAACATGTCGTACTGGTCGCGCAGCGTCGTGGCGCCCATGCTCGTTCTGCGCACGCTCGAGCCGCGTGCGATCAACCCGCGCAATATCCATATCCAGGAGCTTTTCATCACCCCGCCTGAAGAGGTGAAGGACTGGATCCGTGGGCCTTACCGCTCGATCTGGGGGCATGTGTTCAAGAAAGTGGACACCATGCTTCGACCGATCGAGCCCCGTTTTCCTGCGGCCTTGCGCAAGAAGGCCATCAAGGTTGCACTCGACTTTATCGAGCCCCGTCTCGGTGAGGGCGGTCTGGGCGCGATCTACCCGGCCATGGCCAATGTGGTGATGATGTATCGCGGCATGGGCGTGCCCGATAACGACCCGCGCGTGGAGCTTGCCTGGAAAGGTATACAGGAATTGCTGGTCAGCAATGGTGATGAGACCTATTGCCAGCCCTGCGTCTCTCCTGTGTGGGATACAGGGCTTTCGGGACTTGCGCTGGCCGAGGCATCATCGGGTCCCGATGCGACACGCCCCAAGGAGACGCGTGAAGCGCTCAGGCGCAGCATGGACTGGCTCCGCAAGCGCCAGATTCTGAACGTCAAGGGTGACTGGGCCATCAACTGCCCGGATGTGCGCCCCGGCGGCTGGGCGTTTCAGTACGAAAACGACTATTACCCGGATGTGGATGACACAGCCGTTGTCGGCATGCTGCTCAACCGCGAGGACCCCGAGGGAAACCAGGAGGCCATCTCACGTGCCCGCGAGTGGATCGTGGGTATGCAGAGCACCAATGGGGGATGGGGTGCATTCGATATCGACAATGATCTCGATGCGCTCAATCATATTCCCTTTGCCGATCACGGGGCTCTGCTCGACCCCCCGACAGCGGATGTCTCGGCGCGATGCGTTTCATTCCTCTGTGAACTGGGTTTCCCGGAAGACCGGCCGGTGATCGAGCGGGGTCTGGCCTATCTGCGTCGCGAGCAGGAGCCGGAGGGCTGCTGGTTTGGTCGCTGGGGCACGAATTACATCTACGGCACGTGGTCGACCCTGTGTGCGTTCAATATTGCAGGTGTGCCGCATGACGACCCTGCGGTCGAACGCGCTGTTGCCTGGCTTGAGAGCGTGCAGCGTGAGGATGGCGGCTGGGGTGAGGATTGCGCCTCATACGAGGGTGCGACACCGGGAGAATATGACAAGAGCCTGCCGACCCAGACAGCCTGGGCCATTCTGGGGCTGATGGCCGTCGGACGTCGTGAGACACCGGCGGTCAAGCGCGGGATTTCCTATCTTGTTGCCCAGCAGAACGGTCAGGGTGAGTGGGAAGAGCAGCCCTATAATGCGGTCGGTTTCCCCAAGGTGTTCTATCTGCGTTACCACGGGTACAAGCAGTTCTTCCCGCTCATGGCGCTTTCGCGTTTTCGTAATCTCGGTCTGAGCAATTCAGGCCGCGTCGAGCACGGTTTCTGACATGCTGGGTGTGTTGGCCGGGCTGGAGGCCGAGGCACGCCTGATCAGGCCCCATGTACCGCAGTCACCCGTTGCGCTGAGCGGGGCAACGCGTGATGGCGCCCTGCGCGGGATCGAGCGGCTTCTGGCCGCAGGGGCGACGGAATTGCTGTCTTTCGGTTGCGCGGCGGGTCTGGCGCCGGATCTGATGCCGGGAGCGATTATCATCCCGCAATGGGTGATGGTCGACGGGCAGCGCCTCAAGACCGATTCCGGGCTTTCACGGCAATTTGGCGTGGGGCGAGACGGGGTGCTGCATGGCGGTATCCTGCACAGCGACACGATTGTTGCGACCGCGACCGAGAAAAACAGCTACCATGCCCAGACAGGCTGCCTGGCTGTCGACATGGAGAGCGGCCTCGTGGCGCGTACTGGCCTGCCTTTTGCCGTGCTGCGCGTGATCTGTGATGATTCCAGACGTGATCTGCCGCCTGCAGCGCTGGATGTGCTTGACGGAGGGCGTATCTCTCCCTTGCGACTGCTTGCCAGTCTCGGGCGACAGCCAGGGCAGATACCGGCCTTGATGGCGCTCGGACGTGACGCGGCGAAAGCGCGGCGAGCCATGGCGGGTTTTTTGTCCGGGCTGTCCTGAGCAGATCTCGTCGCCAGACAGGGCGATCTGCATGAAATATCGGATTACTCGCTATGAGTCATCAGGGCCCAAGGTATGGGATATGCCCATACAATAAATAATTGTATAGTTTCCGAGTGTGAAATAATTGGAAACAAACGTTAAGGGTGGCGATACCGGGGAAGTTTTGCATCACGCTCCCGGTATCGCCACCCTTATGAACGATAATACTATGGCCGAAAATAGGCGCTGATTTGTATAGGCCCCTTTTTTCGGGGTTTTTCGCGCCGTTTCATTAGAGCGCTCTATCCAGAAAGAATCAGGTCGCGATAATATCGGTTTGGGGACAGCGCATCGGATTACCGATGCCCCTGCATCGTCTCTCACCGGCGCTGAGGGGCAAGTGCCACGATACGCCTTGTGCATCAGCGTCAGCAGGCCATGCTCATGGCATCTTTTGGGTCGCCCGTTGCATTCTGGAAGCCCGTCAGGTCTCATCACGGTTAAATGTGTTATAGATAACAAAATAATGAGATGTGTCTGTTTCGTCTGGCCCCCAACTCGTCGCACGTGTCATGGTTCTCTCATGGAGGGATGATCCGGCGTCCGGGCTGGACGTGATCGGATTGCCCCACGGCTGCTGTAACGTCACAGGTCATCCGGGCCTTTGACCGAACATGCCGATGAAAGTTGGGCAATGTCATGTCCCTGTATGTCGGGTAAGGCCGACAGCTTCTGGGGAGGGCTGTAAGGCTCGTCATGCAGAACAGTCGGGACAGTTCAGGGCCGCTTTCAAAAAGGGAGAAATCCTGATGAATATGCCTGCATTCTGCTTTCAAACCGTACCGACAATCAGGATGGAATGGGGAGGGATCTCTGGCCTCGGGCAGGATCTCAAAGGCAGGTTTTCTGCGGCCTCTGTGCTTCTGGTGACGGATCGCGGTCTGGCCCGTTCAGGCTTGCTGGAGCCTGTTATCGCGTCTCTGTCTGCCGCCGGTCTGAAGATCACGCTGTTTGATGGCGTCGTTGCTGATCCTCCCGAGTCCGTATTGCTGGAATGTGTGGCCGTCGGTCGAAAGGCCGCAGTGGAACTGGTGCTGGGGTTGGGCGGCGGGTCATCGCTCGACGTTGCCAAGATGGCTGCGGTGCTGCTCGGCACGACCCATCAGCCTCTTGCAGACATGTACGGTGTGGATCGTGTCGAGGGCAGGCGGTTGCCTCTCGTCCAGGTGCCGACCACTTCCGGGACCGGGTCAGAGGTGACGAATGTGGCAGTCATCACCCTTGATGGAACGAGAAAGAGCGGTGTGGTCGCCTCGCAGCTTTTTGCCGATTATGTGCTGCTCGATGCGGAACTGACACGCGGTTTGCCGCCTCTCCAGACCGCAGCGACCGGGCTGGATGCGATGGTCCACGCCATTGAGGCCTATACAGGCAAGCGACGCAAGAATCCTGTGTCGGATCATCTCGCCCGATCGGCCCTGCGCTTGCTGGGTAGAAATCTGGTTACAGCATGCCGGGAACCCGATAATCGCCCTGCACGCGAGGCGATGTTGCTCGGCGCAATGCTGGCCGGTCAGGCCTTTGCCAATTCACCGGTTGGTCTCGTTCACGGCATGGCTTATCCGCTTGGCGGGTATTTCCATGTGCCGCATGGTTTGTCCAACGCACTGATGCTTGCTCATGTGCTCCGGTTCAACATGCGCGAAGCGGCCGGGCTCTACGCTGAACTTGGCGATGATCTTGATGTGACGCAGGGCGGTACGCCCGCCGAAAAGGCAGAGACATTCATTCGCTTCATGGAAAATCTGATGGATGAAACTGGTCTGCCGCGTCGTCTGCGCGATGTCGGGGTCGCCGAGGAGTCGCTGCCCTCTCTGGCAGCGGATGCGATAACCCAGACCCGTGTTCTCGTGAACAACCTTGTCCCGATCACCGAGAATGAGATGATCGGGCTGTATCGTCAGGCGTTCTGAAAAGCGCAGAAATCTTGCTCTGTGCCTCAGGCGGCCGGAGCGAGATAACGTTCCACGAGGCCGATGAAGAGTGCTGCGCCGGGGAGGATGTTGTCGTCGTTGAAATCGAACCCGCCATTATGGAGCGGGGTGCCGTTGCAGCCCTCGGTACCATTGCCGATGAACCAGTAGCAGCCATTGGGATGCGCCTGCAGCATGAAGGCAAAATCCTCGCTCCCCATGAAGGGCGGGCTGTCATGGCAGTGATCTGCACCGAACAACGCGGCGGCAGTGCTGCGGGCAAAGTCGATGGCCTTGCCGTCATTGACTAGCACAGGGCTGCCATTCAGATGCTCGACCATGGCCGCGCAGTCATTGGCGGCTGCCGTGTTGGTGGCGATGTCGGTAACGCGTTTGAGAACCAGCTGGCGGACTTCATCTGTCATGGTGCGGATGCTCAGAAGCAGCTCGGCCTTGTCAGGGATGACATTGGCCGCACTGCCGGAATTGAGCGCACCAATCGTCACCACGGCAGGCGCAAAGGGATCGACATTGCGCGAGACGATGCTTTGCAGGGCCAGCACCAGCTGGGCAGAGGCGACGACCGGATCATGTGACTTCTGGGGGGAGGCACCATGACCGCCCGTACCCTTGAGCGTGATGCGCACGGTATCCGACGACGCCATGCTCGCATTTTTGTGGAAATAGAAATTACCGCTGGGGTAGCCAGGCATGTTGTGCTGGGCAAACAAGATATCGCAGGGGTATTTCTTGAACAGCCCGTCATCGATCATGCGGCTGCCGCCACACAGGAGTTCTTCGGCAGGCTGGAATATCAGATGAAGAATACCATCGAAGGGCTTTTTCTCGGCAAGATAGCGTGCGGCGCAAAGCAGCATCGTGGTGTGGCCATCATGGCCGCACATATGGGAAACGCCTGACTGGGCGCTCTGCCAGGGCAGACCGGTCTTTTCGAGAATGGGGAGCGCATCCATCTCGGCACGCAGCCCGATAACCTTGTTGCTGGTTCCATTGCGCAGCGTGGCGACAAGACCGGTACCGGCAAAGCCGCGTTCGATCGTATAGCCCCATGACTGGAGCTTTTCAGCAACGATATCGCTGGTGCGTTTTTCATCGAAACCGAGCTCAGGATGAGTATGCAGATCATGCCTTAGGGCAACGAACTCACCCTTGAATGACGCAAGATCCTTGAGAAGGGTAGACACTGTGGCAGCTTCTTTCATTCATGCGGGCCTCTGGCAATGGGGCCCTGCTTGACTGAGTCAACGATTATCGAGGCGGAGTGGTTGGCGCTGGCGGGGTATCACAAGATGACGATCCGCAAGTCTGTGCCGGTTTGCCGTGCCGACCAGAAGGTCAGGGGCACGGCACACACAGCCCATTCTGTAGATGGGCTGTGTGATGGTTGAAGGCCAATGGCTTATCGGGTCTGGTATTTAGCCCTGGCCGAGTCCCGTTCGGCTGATCAGGATGAGATAGAACAGGAATACGGCATCGAGCCCGAGCACCATCGGGGTGAGGCGGACAAACTGACGCGTGACGACGAGCATGAGGGAGTAGAACAGCAGCCCGAGAGCAAGGCTGATCATGAAATTACCGGTGAGTACGGCAATGAGCAGCATGAAGGCCGGTGTCAGCAAGGCCTCTTGCGAATGGTTGGCGGCCTGCCCCAGAGCAGAAAGCATCGAGAGGCCGACGAGGATGAGCACCGGTGCGGTAGCCTCGGGGGGAATCATGACGATGAGCGGCCAAAGCACAGAAGAGGCAGCGAAAAGCAGTGCCACCACCAGCGCTGTCAGCCCCGTCCGACCGCCAGCCTCGACCCCCACAAGGCTTTCCACATAGGCCGAGACCGTGCTGGTGCCGAGTGCCGATCCGATGATGCTGGCAGACCCGTCAGCTGCAAAGGCGGCGCGCCCCAGCAGGGTGGTGCCATCAGGTTTTGTCAGACGTGCCCTGTTGGCGACACTGTACATGGTGCCGGTCGCATCGAAGAAATCGCTGATCAGGAAATAGAGCGTGATGGGCAGCAGCAATTCGAGATGGGAGAAGAAATCTCCGAAGTTGAACGGGAAAAGCAGGTGGGTGGGATAATGCGGCCATTCGACCACCTGGCCTGGCAGGCTTGCCATAGGATGGCCGTTCTTGTGCACGAACAGGCTGACGAGGGTGACTGCCAGAATGGTGATGAGCATCCCGGCAGGGACGCGCATTACCATGAAGACACCGGCCAGAAACACGCCGAACAGCGTCAGCAGCACTGAAGGGTCGCTGAGGGCGCCAAAATGGAATCCATCGCCTGCCGGGACGGCAAGCCCACCCGTCACCATGCCGATACGGGCAATGAAGATCCCGATAGCGACCTGGATGCCGAGCACGATCGGTTCGGGAAAAGCCTGGATGATGCGATGCCGGAGTTTCGTGACGGATAGCGCGGTAAAGGCCACGCCTCCGAGCAGCACGATGGTGAACGCCGTGCGCACATCGACATGCATCTGTTTGACCACGATCTGGGCAAAGATCGCATTGCTGCTCATGGCGGGGGCCAGCGCAATGGGCATATTGGCAAACAAGGCCATGAGCAGCGTACCGCAGATGGCTGCGGCGATGGTGGTCATGATCATGTCATGCTGGGCAAGCCCGGCATTGGCCATGATGGCGGGATTGACCGCCATGATATAGGCCATGGCACCGAATGTCGTGAGACCAGCAAGCACTTCGCGCTGAATGGTCGAGCCGCGCTGACCGATACTGAAGCGACGTTCCAGCCAGGAGGAAAAGGGAGAGGCAGACACGTAGGGCGGGCTCCGGGCAGGAAAGGGGCGTCGCGTTCTTCTAGGTGGGCAGGGGGCGTGACGACAAGGGGTATGAGGCGTCTCCCGCCTGTTCCAGCACCATAACCGGCGCCTCCTGTTTCATCTCACGGCCGGGATGCCATTTAGACAGGCAGACCGGCGGGCCAGTAGCCCGCTAGCAGGACGGTTTGACGAGCGAAGTTACTGGATCGCGCGATAACTGTCCCTCAGGCCGCTCTGCAGGGGGGTGAGCGTGCCATCATTGTTCTCAGGCAGCAGGCCAAGAAGCATCATGACCAGTGGATAGACATCGACATTGTCGATGGTGGGCAGGGTCTTGTGCGGAACGAAGGCCGGGCCTGCTGCGATGAAGGTGGCCAGCATGTCCGGGGCCTGGTTGTCGTAGCCATGCCCGCCCTTCGAGATATGATCATGGGCATCGCGGGCAAGCGTCCAGCCATTTTCAGCCAGGCAGAGCCAGGCAGGTACGCGTGGATTGGTGCCGTAATGCAGCCGGGGCGGGATCTGGGCCTTGGGCCAGCAGGTTACATGCTCATGAGGCGCGGACAGGGCGCGGGCAAGCTCGCGTTCATGCCCCGGTACAGGATTGATGCCAGCATAAGGGCCTGCTGTGACTACGTTCATGGCCTGTGCCGGCGCAAGAGCGGCAAGGGAAATGACGCGTTGGGGGCTGAGCGCCGTCATGCCGTGATCGGAGACGATAATGAGATTGGCCTGGACGTGACGTTGTTTCAGGCCTGCGATCAGGACTCCGAGCGCGTCATCGACTTCATGAATGGCCTGTCTCGTTTCGGGCGCAAAGGGGCCATCCACATGGCCGTGATGATCAACCCCGTCGAAATAGAGCAAAGACAAGGCCGGACGCTTTTCAGCCGGACGGTCAAACCATGAAAGGACTGTCCCGACGCGCTCCGCCGGTGTGATCTTGTGGTCGAAATGGTACCAGATTTCGGGGCGCGTGTTGAGTATGGGGACATCCGAGCCTGGCCAGAAAACAGAGGCGCTCATCAGACCATGCATCTGGGCGGTGACCCAGGCCGGTGTGCCATTATTCCACCATCGTGGATCATCGACGCCGGTATGATGCCCCACACTGAAGGTCTCGCCGGGAATATCCGGGTCAGTCATGGTGTTGCCAACCACGCCGTGATGGTCCGGGCGCAATCCAGTGACCAGCGTATAGTGATTGGGGAAGGTGATTGACGGGAAAGAGGGGCGCATGGGCGCGAACACCCCCTCACCGGTCAGACTGTCCAGCACCGGCGTGTCGCCATGATGGAGATAATCGGGCCTGAAGCCGTCGATTGAGACCAGGATAACGGGTGGCAGGCCACTCTGGGTGTCTGTCTTGGCAGGTGTGGCGGGAGCCTCGCAGCCAGCCAGACATAACAGAGCGGTGAGGAACAGGGATTTGCGCGCCATCCATGCAGACTGGCAGGATGGCGCTTGTTGATCAATCGTGATGATGCGGGTGACGCCCGATATCACGCTCCCGTCTCAGTTCTGCTTCAGGCGTTCCTTCCAGACAGAATGGATCTGCTTGCGGCTCAGCTTCTTGCCTTGGGGCTGTGACGCGGGGGCATTGGGCTGGACGGTTGCAGCGCCAGCGCCGGTCGTGCTCCCCGGCTTGATCCCGGCAGCCGGGTTGGCGTTGGCCTGACCCAGCGCATCCTCACATGCGCTGCCCTTGCCGACACCGAACTGGATGGTGGGCAGGAGGGCCGCCGGAGGGAAGGCGATGGCCAGTCCAGCCGTGGCAGCGGCACGACCGATGATTTCGGCTCCCGGCATGATGGTGGGGCTCTTGAGCGGGCCGCTGATATTCACGCGTCCGGGGAACGAGAGGATGTTGAACGAGGTCGAGCGGGTGGTGACGTGATAGTCCAGCGTCTCGTTACGCAGATTGACGGTGCCGCCACCCAGCGTGCGGGTATTGTTTGTCATGAGCAGCAGGGAGTTGGTGCTCAGGATACCCTGACGCAGAGGCATGTCAGCAATGAAGCATTTCAGGTCGGAGCGCTGGGGGATGCCGAGTGCCGAAAGGATAGCACTGCCCACCTTGAGCCCCATGAGGTCGGGTAGAAGCGCAGAGACATCACCACCATGATCGACCACCAGCGTGACGCCACCATCACCATGGCCCAGAAGCGAGGCAATGGAGTTGCCGGTTGCGGCGAGGGTGATATGGCCACCAAGCGTGCCCTCACCCTTGAAGGTTTCTGTGGCCTTCATCAGACGCTGGATCGACAGGCGTGACACGTCGACCTTGAAATGGGTCTTGAACTGGCCATTCGGGGCGGGATCGAGAGCACCGGACAGGCCCAATGTACCGTTGCCCACGGCGAAATTGAGCTTGTTGATCGTGATTGCCCCGTCCTGCACAACGATATCGGCAAGAATATCGTCGAGCGGCATATCCTTGTTTTCGATATGGTCGCCCTTATAGACGAGATGCGCATTGACCGAGTTCAGCTTGGGGACGTTGATGGGCGTCGAGGGAAGGATACGGTCACTTGTCGCGGCCTTCTTGCTCTCTTCATGACCGGGCTTGGCTCCAATGAACCCGCCGAGATCCTTCAGATCCACATTATGCGAATGCAGGTTGGCATCGACCGTGATGGGCTTGGTCTGAGGATCGACAGCAATCGTGCCGCCGATATCCGATGAACCCATCTTGCCGGCAAAATTGGTGAAGCGGATATGGGCTGCCGTGTAATCGAGATTACCCGAGATGCTGTAGGATGGCGTCTGCGGGATGGGGATTCCCGTCAGGGCGTAAAGCAGCGACATGTCGGGACCTGCGAAATGCAGGACGAGTTTCGTGCCCTTGAAATGCAGGGGATCATCAACCGAGCCACGGAGCGTGACGTAGGTAGGTCCATTTTCCAGTCGGGCATCGATAGGATAGGGACGCGTGGAATTGGTGAGCGTCAGGAGCGAGCCACCTACGATATGGCCTGAGATCGGTGCCTGCGCATAGCGCCCCTTCAGATCGACGACGATGGTACCATCCTGATCACCCTTGGCCGGCGTCGTATGAAGCAGGACATGCATATCCGTCTTCAGCTTGGCCATGGCGACGCGGATATCACCATCAGTGATCGTTACTGTGCCGATTTTGGGAAGAGGGGTGGATTGCTGCGGCGATGCGGGCTCGGGCTTGGCGTTCGGATCGGTGAACGTATAGTTGTTGCGCCCGTTGGCCAGAGCGACGATATCGCCCTTGGGCGTGTCGAGCGCGATCAGAGGCACCTCGAGCCCTTTATGGGTAATGTAATGCCAGACATTGACGGCCACCGTCGCTTTTTTGGCGCTGGCGAACAGCTCTTTCTCTGACTCGAAACCTTCAGGCTGATGGATCTGAAGGTCATCCACCGCAACTGTTGTCGTCAGGCCAAGTCGGACATGCAGGTGGGCAATGGTGACGGGGCGGTGCAGGGCCGCACTGGCACGCCGGTTGACCAGGGGGACGAACCAGTCCCAGTTCCACAACAGAATGAGCAGCACAAGGATGACTGCAAGCGCGCCCGATATGATGGCAAGCGCTCTGCGCACAGGGCGTCGCCGTGGCGGGTTCGGGGGGTTTCCGGTTTCTGCCACGGTCTGTGCCTTTCTGCTGCCTTCGGACGCGGGTGCAGACAGGGCGGGGTCCAGGTTGGAAGCAGGCACACATACTGTGATGTGTCCGGGACGCCGCCCCAGTCTGGGGGTATCCCTAAATTACGAGATTGGCTTGTAGGAGTTCCTGATCAACATTGTCTCGCGAATGTCACATGTGACTGGGTGACAAGGTAGCGTCCCTTTGCCGCGTCCCTCAGCTATGGGCGAGCCAAGGGGGCACGAGACCAGCATACTTGCTTTGCAGCAACGCCCGTTTGGGTGCAGGCAGGTGGGCAATAGCGCAGGCAAGTGCATCTGCGTGGGGCGCACGCAGCATATCGAGGCCAGCACAGAAATCATGCAGCGTGTCACCATGACTGCGCAGCGCAAGGTAAGGTTGGATACGTGCGATCACAGATCGGTCCGGGGTGATCGGGGCAGGGTGCAGGCGCTGTGGCGTTTGCCCATCAAGCGAGAGAGCGCCGTGTTCATCACGTGCCAGCCACTGCATACTGGCTGGCAGAAAGAGGGCTACCCCCTCGGCTTCAGCAGCAGTGTCATCGACGTGCACCGGTATCCAGTGCGTCAGGAAGGCCCCAAGGGGGCCCGATGCGTCGGCCGCTGTAGCAGGCAACAGCAAAAACGCGTTCGGCTGGATGCGGAGGTTTTCCTGTCGGGCCAGGGTGTCTTCCATAACCAGAAAAACCTGGTTTTCTTCATCGGTGCCGGAGGACGAGAATGCCAGACGCCTCGTTTTGCTGTCGTATATCAGCGTCTCATCTGCCGCTGTGGAGAGAGAGGCAAATCGCAGGGGGCGGGGTGAAGGCACACTCTGGTGGCTGCGCACCGTAAGGGGCGTGTCAGGGACAAAGCTCAGGCTGTTTTCCTGAATGTCCTGGCGCATGCGCCAGTAGAGGGAGTCCAGTATGGCGCGCCCAAGGCGTGCGGCGTAAGCACGCGTTGCCTCCATGAAACGTGCCGACTCACTATCCTGTATTTCATTACGGTTGAAATGGGACCACAAATCCGGGACAGTCTGACCGGATGATGTCAGCTGCGCGAGGCGATTGGTGTAATGGGTCAGATTGCGTGTGACATAATGCAGGATCCGGGCACCATTCCAGTCTGCCGGTGTGTCTGTTTCGAAGAAATCACCGTTGGCGCGCAGATAATTCTCGGGGGCGATGGTCCAGTGACACCCGTCGATGAATTGCCCGTTGAATATTGAAGGACGAATGAAAGACTTGCCCAGATTGTGGTCTGCAAAATCCAGCGCAGCACGTCGCGTATAAGCGGCAGGCGGGGCTTCTGTGGGACGAGTGACGTGACCATTCGAGCCAAAGATCGACCAATGCAGCATGATCCCATCGGCATGGTCGAAGCGCGACAGGAAAGTGCCTATGTCCGGATCGCTTTCCGGGCAGACATACTCGTCACTCTCAAGACAGATCACCCAATCGAAACGGTTTCGGCAGAAATCGATCGCCAGGCCATAGGCGTCTGAGCGGCGCTCGGCATAGGTGGCGTTATCAGAAATCTGGCTGCGTTGAACCTCTACCGGAAAAATAGCCGCCGCCTGTTGCACGACTTCCCAGGTGCCATCCGTCGAGTGATCGTCAATGACAATCAGCTGGTCAAATCCGACGGCCAGATGGTGGGCAATCCACCAGCCGATATCGTCCACATCATCCTTGACGAAAACGATCGCAGCAGTGGTGGCCATGGGGAAGTCCTTCTTTTTTGTTATTATTCCGGTGCTCCACGTAGGGGCCGGGGGGTCTCAGTCCATCTTCAGTGCGGCAAGGAAGGCGCTCTGCGGGATTTCCACCTTGCCGAACTGACGCATGCGCTTCTTGCCTTCCTTCTGCTTCTCCAGAAGCTTGCGCTTGCGTGAGATATCGCCGCCATAGCACTTGGCCGTCACGTCTTTCGAGAGGGCGCCCAGCGTCTCACGCGCAATGATGCGTGAGCCGATGGAGGCCTGAATGGCGATTTTGAAGAGCTGGCGGGGGATCAGATCCTTGAGCTTGCCGCAAATGGCACGGCCACGCGTTTCAGCGACGCTGCGATGGGCAACGAAGGCGAGGGCATCGACGGGTTCCTGATTGACCAGAATGGAGATGCGCACGAGATCGCTCTCCTCATAGCCATCGATCTGATAGTCGAAGCTGGCATAGCCGCGCGTCAGTGACTTGAGGCGGTCATAGAAATCGAACACCACTTCGTTGAGCGGCAGGCGATAGACGGCCATGGCGCGATTGCCGACATAGGTCAGATCCATCTGGATGCCGCGACGCTCGCTGCAGAGCGTGAGCACGCTGCCGAGATATTCGTCCTGCACCAGAATGGTGGCCTTGATCCACGGCTCCTCGATCTTCTCGATCTTGCCGGGGTCGGGCATGTCTGCCGGGTTGTGTAGATCTTCCTGTGTCCCGTTGGTCAGGTGCATCTTGTAGACCACGGACGGCGCGGTCGCGATCAGGTCGAGATTGAACTCGCGCGACAGGCGCTCCTGGATGATCTCCAGATGCAGCAGGCCAAGGAAGCCACAGCGGAAGCCGAAGCCAAGGGCCGCCGAAGTCTCTGCCTCGAAATGGAACGAGGCGTCGTTCAGGCGCAGTTTGGCGAGCGAATCGCGCAGCTTCTCGAAATCGTCGGCGTCGATGGGGAAGAGACCGCACCACACCACAGGGATAGAGGGCTTGAACCCGGCCAGAGGCTTGTCGGCAGGGGTACGATCGAGGGTGACGGTATCACCCACCGCCACATCGGCCACCGTCTTGATGGCAGCATTGATATAGCCCATCTCGCCCGGGCCAAGGGTTTCGACTGCGGTCATCTTGGGCAGGAACACGCCCACCTGATCGACGTGATAGGTCGAGCCAGCCTGCATCATGCGGATCTTGTCGCCACGCTTGAGCGTGCCTTCCATGATGCGCACAAGAATGATGACGCCGAGATACGGGTCATACCAGCTATCGACCAGCAGGGCCTGGAGCGGCTTGCTGGCATCGCCCTTCGGTGGGGGCAGACGTGTCACGAGGGCCTCAAGCACGCCTTCGATGTTGAGGCCGGTCTTGGCCGACACCTCGACAGCGTCATCGGCGGGGATGCCGACCACTTCCTCGATCTGGGCGCGCACGCGCTCGACATCGGCGGCAGGCAGATCGACCTTGTTCAGAACGGGGACGATCTCGTGATTGGCGTCGATCGCCTGATAGACATTGGCCAGTGTCTGGGCCTCGACGCCCTGCGAGGCATCGACCACCAGAATGGAGCCCTCGCAGGCGGCAAGGGAGCGGCTGACCTCATAGGCAAAATCGACATGGCCCGGCGTGTCCATGAGGTTCAGGATGTAGGTCTTGCCATCCTTGGCCGGATAGGTCAGGCGCACGGTCTGCGCCTTGATGGTGATGCCGCGCTCCTGCTCGAGCTCCATATTGTCGAGCACCTGCTCCTTCATTTCTCGTGCCGTAAGCGCACCGCAGGCCTGGATCAGACGGTCAGCCAGCGTGGACTTGCCGTGATCGATATGGGCGATGATCGAGAAATTGCGGATCTGGGAGAGGGGCGTGCCGGTCATGGCGCGATACATAAGCGATTGCGCCGTTCTTGTCATTGGGGAGAAACCGCCGCCATACGATTTCTCCCTGACGTTTCATTGCCTGTTCAGGGCTGTTTTGAGGCCTTCAGCGATCCGTCAGGCGGAATTCGATGCGGCGGTTGCGGGTATAGGCGGCTGCCGTATTGCCTTGGTCGAGCGGCTGGTAATCCGAAAAGCCGGTCGCTGCGAGATGATGCGGGTCCACGCCCTCGCGGATGAGCACCTTGACCACGGTGATCGCACGTGCGCTCGACAGCTCCCAGTTGCTGGGGAAGGCAGTATGAATGGGCTGCTTGTCGGCATGGCCATCCACGCGCAGAATCCAGGGAATATCGGTCGGGATCTGGCTTGAGACCTGCTTGAAGGTATGGGCCAGCGCCGCGATTTCCTTTTCACCCTCTGGCGTCAGATCGGCGCTGCCCTGAGGGAAGAGAATGGAGCTCTGGAAAACAAAGCGGTCACCAACGATCTCGACGCCTTTCTGGTTTTTCAGGATATCCTGAAGGCGACCGAAGAACTCCGAGCGGTAGCGCTTGAGCTGATTGACCTTGTCGGCCAGCGCCACGTTGAGCTTGTTGCCCAGATCCGTGATCTGCTGATCGCGTGCCGTGACATCTTTTTTCGCGATATCGAGGGCCTGGCCGATGGCAAGCAATTGCTGGTTGAGCTGTTCGAGCTGTGATTTGAGTTCGGCAATGGTGGCCTGATCGGATTGCGTGGCCTGACCGGCAGCAGCGAGCGCCTGCTCCTTTTCGGCAATGGTGCCATTCAGCGTGGCAAGCTGCTGTGTGAGCACATCAGCCTGACGTTTGGCACTGTCGCGATCGGTCGTGAGGCTCGCCACCATCGAGCTAAGCTGCGTGTTCTTGGCCTCTGTCATCGACAATGTCTGTTGCAGGGCAGCAAGTTGCTGGCGCAGGGCATCGAGCGAGTGGGTGCGTTTGCTCAGGGCCACGGACAGGAATTGCTGGCCCAGCACAAAGACCAGCAAAACGAAGGTGACCACCATGAGCAGCGTGGAGAGGGCGTCCACATAGCCGGGCCAGGCATTGAGTTCTCCGCCGTGGGAGCTGCGTCTTGAGCGTCGTGCCATGAGATCCGCCTCGCCTTATTGCGCCGAAGGGGGAACGACCGTTGATCCGCCGGGGCTGGTGGCAGCGATGGTGCGCGCCAGAACGCGCAGATCATTGCGGATCTCGCCAGCCATCTGGGCACGGCCGCTGTGAAGCTCGTCGATCAGCCGTACGATATGGCCCTCGATTCGGCTGAACTGCTCGCGACTGTCCTTCGCATCGTTGAAGGCTGCCGTGCCGGGTGTTGCGGCCTCGCCGACATGCTTGAGGAACGGACCAAGGAGAGCCTGCCCTTCCGCGACACGGTTCATCATCTTCTGGTTCGACTGGAGCAGGTCGGTCATGGCCTTGAGGCGCTCCTGCAGCCCGTCCATGACCTGAAGCTGCTGCATGCGGCTTTCCTCGCTGCGCGAGACGACATTCTGCAGGGTTTCGAGATTCTCGGCTGTCTGTTCCAGCAGGGCCTGCACATAGGCGGGCACGGAGGCATCGCCCCCTTCGATCAGGGTGCCGCCCTGCTTGGTGATACCGACAAGCCATTCCTCGACTTCATTGAAGAACCGGTTCTGGGCCTGACCGGCATTGAGATCGAGGAAGCCAAGGATCAGCGCTCCGGCAAGACCGAACATCGAGCCCGAGAAGGCGGTGGACATGCCCTTGAGCGGCTCGGCGAGGCCGGTTTTGAGCTGGCCGAACATGGCGTCGAGATTGCCATCGCCTACGCTCATGCTGCCAATCACCCCGGCAATGGAGCTGACCGTGAGCAGCAGGCCGTAAAACGTGCCAAGCAGGCCCAGATAGATGAGCAGGCTGGTCATGTAGCGCGAGATATCGCGGGATTCGTCAAGGCGGCCCGAAAGACTGTCGAGCGTGGCCTGAGCCGACTGGTGCGACAGGCTCAGCCGACCTGTCGCCGTGCGGGCCGCGAGATTACGCGCCAGCGCCCCAAGCAGGCGAGGGGGCTGGGGCTGGGCGAGGCCGGTGCGGTTCACACGCAGCTGATCGACCCACTTCACCTCGGGCATCAGACGCAGCACCGTGCGCAGATTCCACAGGATGCCAATGACCAGCACACCGAGAATCAGCCCATCCAGCGCCGGATTGGCAAAGAAGGCGGCATAGAGCGTCTTGCTGAGCAGGGCCGCTACGGCGGCAACGAGGACCAGAAAGATCCCCATGCGCAGGAGGTAAAGGGTCGGGCGGGTCATGGCGTTGGGGTCCTCGATGCGGTTCCGAACTGGGCTTCAGAAATCGGGGCCGGTACGGCACCCTCGGCGATGATGTCGAGACGGTCTACCGGTGCCGTGCCGGGCTGGGCCAGACCGGTGGCGCGCGGATAGATGCGTGTGGTGGCCACGCCTTCGCGTATCAGGATGGAGCGCACGACCAGTGCGCGGGCAAGCGCAATACGTCGCGGGGTGGAAAGATCCTCATTTGTGCCGCTGGCCGAGGCCCAGAGCGTGATACGCAGGGTGGGCTTGCCTGCCAGCATCCTGGCTTCGTCGCGCACGGCATCGATCATGGCCTGACTCATGCCGCTGCTATTGGCATCGAACAGCACACGCAGGCCGTTTGCCTGCTTCTCGACCTTGCCCTTCGATGCCGGGTCGGGCTTGACCTCCTCCGGCGGGACAGGGGGATGGGTCGGTACGGTCACGCCCGGTGGCGGAATGACAACGGGGCGCGGGGGCTGGGCGGGAACATCCGGCGGTGCGCCGACGCGCTGTGCTGCAGGGGCACGGGGTGTTGCGGCCGGTGCACTCTTGCCGGGCAGATTGCTGTTGGGTGCCTGGGGTGCCGGGCTGGTGGCCGAGGACGTAGCCGGGTGAGATGAGGCAGATTTGCCCTTGGTGGCGGAACTTGTATCCGCTTTGTGCGCGCCCTTGTGGCCTGCCTTCTCGGTTTTGCCTTTGGAGGCTTTCTGTGGGTTCTTCTGAGGTGCTGATTTCGCCGCAGGCCTGGCTGCAGGGATGGCATCATCATTGGAGGTGACCTGCGCCTGTACAGGCATCGCGGTCAGCAGGGCAGCCGGAAGACCGGCCGAAAACAGGAGGGAGAGGAGGATCGGCCGTTTCATGACGGGGTGATCCTAATCGCGCTCCCCCCGCGCTAGCAATGGGGAATGAGGTCTCGTTATCCCGATGGTTCCCACGCTATCCGGTTTTATTTGCGGAATGACCGGTTTTCGTATCCTGCCCGCGCCGGAGCGGGGGCAGGCTGGGGGTTCAGGCCTTGCGGGTCAGGGCGTCGAGCACGATCTTGCGGATCGGACCATGCAGGTGGCCGTTACCGGCGACCAGCGTTACGTCATTGTCGAGATCGGTGATTTCCAGACCTTCCGGATCGGTCACGTAGCCACCAGCCTCGCGCACGATCAGCAGACCGGCCGCGCAATCCCAAGGCTTGAGGCCGATTTCCCAGAAGGCTTCATAACGACCGGCAGCAACCCAGGCGAGGTCGAGCGCTGCGGCACCGAAGCGACGGAAACCTGCGACATGGGGCATAAGTGCCGCCAGTGTGCGACCGAACGGCAGACGGCGATCGGCCGGTGTCTTGGCGAAGGGGATGCCGGTAGCAATGAGCGATTCGGACAGGTCACGACGTGCCGAGACGCGAATACGACGCTCGTTCAGGAACGCACCAATGCCCTTCTCTGCCCAGAACATCTCATTGGCGGCAGGGTTATAGACCATGGCAGCAGCGATTTCGGTCGAGCCATCGGGATGGCGACGCTGCAGGGCGATGGAAATGGCCCATTGCGGAATGCCATGCAGGAAGTTCGATGTGCCATCGAGCGGATCGACGATCCAGCGCCATGTCCAGTTCTCACCGCCCGAATTGCCGCTCTCTTCCATCAGGAAGGCGTAGCCGGGGCGAGCGCGGGCGAGTTCCTCACGGATTGTCTGTTCGGCACGCAGATCGGCCTGCGAGACGAAGTCACCGGGGCCCTTGATGCTGACCTGAAGCTGCTCGACTTCGGCGAAGTCGCGAAGGAGGCGCTTGGCTGCTTTTTGCGCAGCATTCTGCATGACGGTCATATGCGGCGAGAGACGCATGGCAATAATCCTGATGAGAAACTGTGAAAGAGCAGGGTAGTCGTATTGAGGCCAAGCCCGGCAGGCGGCCTTGCGGGGGTGCAGCGTGGCTGCGCCCCCGTTTCAGAAGGTGATCAGGCCTTGGCGCGTTCGACGTAGGAGGCGTCGTCCGTGCGGACAACCACGCGCTCGCCGGCTTCGATGAAGGGCGGTACCATGGTCTTGACGCCATTGGACAGCATGGCGGGCTTGTAGGACGAGCTGGCCGTCTGGCCCTTGACCACAGGATCGGCCTCGGTGATTTCGAGCGTGACGTGCGGCGGCAGGGAAACGCCAACCGGGTCGCCTTCAACCAGTTTCACGTTCAGTTCCATGTTGTCCTGCAGGAAGGGCAGCTGGTCGCCGAAGATGTCCTTGTGCAGCATCACCTGCTCGAAGGTTTCCGGGTCCATCAGGACGATGTTGTCACCATCCGTGTAGGAATAGGTGTAGTCCTTGTCTTCCGTCATCAGGCGCTCGACGGTGTCGGCGGTGCGCCAGCGCTCATTGGTCTTGTTGCCTGTGTTCAGGTCGCGCATTTCGACCTGGATGAAGGCGCCACCCTTGCCCGGCGTGATGATCTGCTGCTTGAGAACCGTCCAGCGACGACCGTCATGCTCAATAACCTGTCCGGCGCGAATCAGGTTTGCCTGCTGCTTCATGGAAGAAAGATCCCGGGAATCGTGATGTGGATACGACGGGTCTGTGCCGCCGTGAAAGGCGGGGTTCTAACGAAGCGGGCGCTCAAGAGCAAGCAAGATGCATGGTCTGCCCTCCGGGATGCCGCTCTGGAGGCGATGTGTGCGATCTGGTTGTGCATTTGCAAAGTGACAGCTAGAGCGCAGCCATGCGGTTTCGATCTTCTTGCGTGTTTGCCCTCTCCGGGCTGGGTCTCGTTTTCTGGGGCGGCTCTGGTCTTTCGGGTTTTCCCGGCCTGTCGCGTGTCTATGCCGAGGCTCCGGTTTCGGCTGGACAGACGCCAGGCACGGTTGCGTGTGCGGCAGATTTCTCCGGTGGAATTGCGCCGACCCTGACGGCACCCGCACCCACAACGCGCAATACGTTTCTGTGCAACACGGATTTCGCTGTTCTCGTGTCCGGGGTCACGCATGAGCCTGTCTGGGTGGCAGAGCATCTTACGCGTGATGAGATACGCCACGCCCAGCATCAATTGCGCGAGGGCAAATTTCACGAGGAAACACGCCAGCCGGAGGCAGACAGGGCCCGTCTGGTCGACTATCAGCGGTCCGGGTTCGACCGCGGGCACATGATGCCGAGCGGGGATGCTCCCAGCCGGGTATCACAGCAGGAAACATTCTCGTTAGCGAACATGGTGCCGCAGACACCTGACCTCAATCGCGGCCTCTGGGCCGGGGTCGAGAAGAAGGTGCGCGAGCTCGTGCTTTCAGAGGGCGAGGCCTATGTCGTGACGGGGCCAGCCTATCGTACGCAGACCCCTGCCCATATCGGACCCGGTGAACTGCCCGTGCCGACCTCGACATGGAAGGCGGTCTATCTGCCGTCCCGTCAGGCGGTGACGGTCTATGTGTGCAAGAACACTCTCTCGCCATCCTGCACGCAGGTTCCTGTTGCGACGCTGATCAGGGTGACAGGGGTTGACCCGTTTCCGACCTTGCCAGCCTCGATGCGTGAAACGATCACCCGCATGGCCGATCCCGAGACGCAGCCCTATCGTGTCTCTCCTGCACTTCGCCGTCTGACAATGCGGGTGCTCAAGGGGCTGATAGGCGAGATGTTCTCCGGTTCATCCCCGCTCTGACGGGATGGCGGGAAGCGTGTGTGTGTTGCCCGCCGGGTCCTGCACGGCGCCGGGCTGCGTCTCGGGGTGGTAGTAATCCGGCCCTAGCGGCACCTTGCCCGCACCGCCCGGGATATCGAGCACGTAGGTTGGCCAGGCGAGGCCTGTCACGCGGCCGCGCAGGCGGGCCAGCAGCGCACGTCCCTCATCGATCGGCACATGGAAATGAGAGGTGCCGGGGGCAGGGTCGAGCTGATGCAGGTAATAGGGCTTGATGCGGGCGGTAACGAACGCACGAAGCAGGGCCTCCAGTGCTTCCTCGGTGTCATTGACACCACGCAGCAGGACCGACTGACTGAGCACCGGTATGGCGCGACTCTGGATCTGCCGTATGGCGGCTCGAGCCTGAACCGTCATTTCGCTTGCATGGTTGGCATGGAGCACGATCCACAGGGCGCGATCGGTTTCGAGAGCATCCAGCATGGCCGATGTAATGCGTGCGGGGTCGGCCACAGGCACACGGCTATGGATGCGGATGGTCTGGATATGGGGCATGGCCGACAGCGCCTCGATGATATGGCGCAGTCGACGCGGGCTCAGCATGAGCGGATCCCCACCCGTCAGAATGATTTCGCTGATGGCGGGGTGATCGGCAATCCAGCCCAGTGCCGTGTTCAGTGCCTCATCTGAGAGGAGGCCGCCGTCCGGCCCCACATGCTCGCGCCTGAAGCAGAACCGGCAATAAAGCGGGCAGACCAGCAATGGCTTGAGCAGCGCGCGATCGGCATAGCGATGAACGATACCCGGCACGGGAGAAAGGGCGTCATCGCCAATCGGGTCATGCAATTCCCATGGGGCGGCCTGAAGTTCGGCAGGGGTCGGGACAACCTGCCGCCCGATTGGATCGTCCGGATGGTCGATCAGATCCAGAAAGGCCGGCGGGATGGCTGTGGCGAACTGATTGGAGAGAGCCTCAAGGGCCGCCGCCTGATCCGGCGGAACGAGTCCAAGCGCAATCAGCTGCGATGGCGTGCGCACGACAGGGCGTGGCCCGGCGTGGCGCGGTTCGGCGGGGGGATTGACCTTTTCTGGCATCAGGGGGCTGTACTTCAGGCAAGACTGTTTTCGCAACCGGAGAGCGCATATCATGGCGGGACGAAACGCAATTTCAGACAGGCTGCCGCTTTTGCAGCGTCGCGCCCTGCTGCAACGTGGTGTGCGTGCCTTTTTCGACGCCCGTCATTATCTGGAGGTGGAGACACCATGCGCGGTGCCTGTGCCGGGTGAGGAGGTGCATCTGCGCTGCTTTCGCACCGAACTCGAGCGACCCGATGGCACAAGGGAGCCGCGCTTCCTGCACACCAGCCCCGAATTTGCGATGAAGCGCATTGTGGCGGCTACCGGGCTCGCCGTTTTCCAGCTCGCGCGTGTCTGGCGCAACGGTGAGCAGAGTGCCTTGCATGCGCCCGAATTCACCATGCTGGAATGGTACAGGCCTGGGGCAGGGCTCAGCTCCTTGATGGATGAGACAGAGGCATTGTTGCGGCATTTGCTGCCACCCACACTGACTTGTGGCGATACCACGCTCAGACTCGACGCGCCTTTCGAGCGACTGACGATGGCCGAGGCGTTCAGGCGCTATGTCGGTGTCGATCTGCTGGGTATTGGCAATGATGCCGCCCGTCTGGCGCAGGAGGCTGGTACGGTCTTGCGCGTCGGCGAGACATGGGAGGATCTTTTCTTTCGGCTGCTGCTGGAGCGTATAGAGCCGCATATCGGGCGTGATCGACCGACTTTCCTGACGCATTGGCCTGCCGCGCAGGCAGCGCTCTCAAGACGTGACCCCGAGGATCCGCGCGTGGCGCTGCGCTTTGAGCTTTATGCCGCGGGAATTGAGTTGGCCAATGCCTTTGAGGAGCTGACTGATCCGGTGGAACAGCGCGCGCGCTTCATGCTGGACAGGGAGCGGCGGATTGCTCTTGCACCGGATCAGGATTGGCCGCTCGACGAGGCTTTTTTGGCTGATCTGGTCGAGTTACCGCCGTGCAGTGGTATTGCGTTGGGGTTTGACCGGCTTGTGATGCTGGCAACCGGCGCGCCGCGCTTGTGTGACATTGTGTGGTTTTCTTAAACCTTATGATAGCCATGCACCTTTTTGAGGGGCAAAATCGTTCTCATGGCCTAAAGTGGCGTCAGCTTCGAACTGATCCGGCAGGCGGCTTCAGCTTCGGAAAGGGTATCAGGATGATGAAGAAAACAGTTTTTCTGTCGTTTGCTGCGCTGCTGACCCTGTCGGCATGTGATGTTCCGACCGTTCAGCAACGCAAGGTGCTGGATTCCATGATCGGCAAGAGCGATGTGGATGTGTTGCGGACTTTCGGCGTTCCCACGCGCACCTATCAGGCCAGTGGCCATGACTTCCTGGCCTATATCGATAACGAGACCAATTACTCGCCCGGCACCGGTGGCTGGGGCTGGGGCTGGGGCTGGGGTGGCGGCCCATGGGGCGGCTATGGCGGCTGGGGCGGCGGCTGGGGTGGTTATGGCGGCTGGGGCGGTGGCTTTGGCGGCTTCCCGCCCAGCTATTATAATACGACCTGTCAGACGACTTTCGAGCTGACCAATAGTCGTGTGGTCGGCTGGACCATGCGTGGAGATGGATGCTGAACCTTATGTCGCCCACTAAAACAAGAATAATAAAAACACGAATGTTGGGCGGGGCATTGATGACCCTCGCTCTGGCAGGATGCGAGAGCAGGGCCGCCCAGGACCCTTTGAGCATCAAGGGTTCATTGACAGCCGTGCAGATGCCAGCTGTCAGCAGCAGTCACATGTATCATGCTTCGACCAAGAGCGAGACATCGAGCCCGGTTGCCTATGAAGAGCCGCCGTCTTTCTCGTTCAGCGACAGACCGCTGCTCGATAACATATCGGCGTCTCTGGAACTGGCCGATTATCGCAAGGCCCTGCGTCAGTCGGCCATGTTCGCTCGACTGGGGCGCAACGGCCCCTTTACAGTGTTTGCCATTCCCAACGAGCCCTTCGAACGCTATGCGGCGCAGGTGCCAGGTGGGTTGATGAGCCCACAAAACGCGGTGACGCTGCGCCAGATACTTGGCTACACCATTTTGCGGGGCAACTGGTCACCTGCCAGACTGAATGCCAAAATGAAGCGGTCAAAAAGTGATCGTATTGCTTTGAAAACACTCAGTGGTGACACGCTGACCGTGCAGCGCGATGCGTCGAGCGGGCAGCTTACATTGATGAACATGACAGGTCGTGTCGCCAGGATCTGGCTTAATGGCGCCCCGCAGTCCAACGGGACGCTTTATATCACCCAGGATATTCTTCCGCCGCGCGGCTGACGATATCGCTCAGTCTCGCCCCGGCTTCGTCGGCATCGACGAAGCTGAGGGGGACGGCGAGAAAATCGACATTGGCCTTGAACATGGCGAGAGCCTGTTCCCTTGTCTCAATGTTCTCAGCAATAACCGGCAATTCCATCATCTGTGACCACCATGCAGCCAGGTCAGGCGCATTGGGTGCGATGGCGATATAGTCAGCGCCCAGTTCGCCCGCGCTCATGGCTTCGTCACGGCTTGTGCCACAATAGACACCGAGTTGCAGGTCGCGCCCCAGTTCCTCACGGGCGGTCAGGCATTGAGCCGGGCTGCTGGTAAGGTGCACACCGTCGCAACCCAGTTCATGCGCCAGAGCCGGGAGGTCGGTCAGGATCAGGGCCGTGCCATTGGCCTGCACGGTTTCGCGAATAGCGCGCACACAGCTTCTCGCACGTGTCTCATCGGTTGTAGACAGACGCAGGGCAGCTGGCGTCCAGCGTTCGAGCACTTTCGCCAGGTCGGCCAGCTCACGTGACGGGTCGAAATCCGGCATCGTGACCAGATAGAGTTCGCAAGGCAGCATGATGGCAATCGTCCGTCTGATAGGGCGCTCAGGAGTCGGGCGCGAGGTATTTGTGAAGTTGATCAATTCGGTAAGCGTTATGAGGCGGCCTGCCAAGAATGAGAGAATCCGGGCGCTTTCGCAGGATATGGGCGTTATGCAGGCGGGCGATCTCTGACACGGTTTCGATGGAGGGGGTATTGGCCGTGCACACCACCCATTTTTGTCCCTCCCGCAAGGCGCAGGCCGCGAGCGAAGCGGCATAGCCTGCATCGAAGATCGTAGGAACATCGAGGCATTCAGTCAGGGCACGCCACCACGGAAACCCCATGATGGGCCCGAGGCCCTCACCGGATATGACTGCATAGGGGACGCTGGAACCCAGCTGACCAAGCAGCGGAAGGAGCGACGCATCCGGAAGAGCAACAATTTTGTGCGGGAGGCGATCCACCGGCTTCATGCTTGACCTTGTGACATTATGAGGGCTTCTCTAGCACAAGCAGAAACCCTGTGTGGATGATGAGGCCATTTTGACGGATCAGATCGATAGCGCCACAGGACAGGCGAGACCTGAGGACCGGATCGAGCAGGCGCTCGACCGCATTGCCTATGCCCTGCACCATCCACGCGCGAACGAGCAGGAACCGATGGACTGGCAGCCCCTTGCGGCCAACATCGAGGCGCTGCGACTGCGCGTGCGGGACATGATCGATTATCTGGGTGACGAGGAGGCAGCTTAGTCATGGCGCAGGTTTCCATTCGTCTTAACGGCTATTCCTATACGATCGGGTGTCAGGATGGCGAGGAGCGCTATCTTCAGGATTTGGCCCGGCAGGTTGAGCGGCGTATCGATCGTGTGCGCGGGCTTGGCACACAGGGCGGGGAGTCATGGACACTCGTCATGGCGGCGTTGTTCATGGCGGATGAACTGCATGATCTGGCCAAGGAAATTCTGCCGACCACCACGAATGAGCGCGTCCAGCGTGCCGAGCGCATCATTGCCGAGAATGAATCGCGCGAGCAGAAGCTTAATTTGCTGGCTGAACGGGCCGAAGGCATTGCAGCCGAGCTGGAGAGTGCCTAGTTAGTGTCGGGTGGGACTGCCCGGTACGTCAGGCAACTCAACCCCTGGGCCGATAAGCACTTCCTTAGGGAGCTGGCTCTGTCGTGATCGTGGTCATGATATCTGGCGCCCACCTGCGTGAGCAGGTCCGGGAGGGCTGAAAGACCGACGGCCATGGTGGTTCCACACATGAATATCGATCGGGAAAAGCAGGATCTGCGCCGCATCATGCGACAGCGACGGATCGAACGCCCCATCTCCCCTGCTGAAAACAAGGCTCTCAACGAGCATCTCGCCCTTCAGATTCTGGCTGGGTCAGATCTTGGCCGGGTCGGTTGCGTCTGGCCCCTCCCCGGTGAGGCGGACCTGCGGGCCTTATGCCATCTGCTCTTTAACGCCGGGCGGCATGTGCTGCTCCCTGAGACAACGCCCAAAGGAGAGCCTCTGCTGTTTCGACGGTGGGGACCGGATTGCGAGATGGTGGCGGGGCGCTTTGGAACACACCATCCCGATGGCGATTACGATCGCCCTGATCTCGTGCTGGTGCCGCTGCTGGCGTTTGATCGGACATTCAATCGCCTGGGCTATGGGGGAGGGTATTACGACCGTACTCTCGACGCGCTGAAATGCAGGGCGTTCGGCTTTGCGCTGTCATGGCAGGAAGTGGCTTCGGTACCTGTGGGTGTGCATGACGAGCCCCTCGACCGGATCGTGACGGAGCGGGAAATAATCAGACAACAGGCCGGGGAAGGCAAAGCAGGGTGAGACTACTTTTTCTTGGGGATATTGTGGGGCGTTCGGGCCGTGAGGCGGTCATGGCGTGTCTGCCGGCGTGGCGTGAAACCCTGAAGCTCGATGTTGTGGTGGTGAATGGCGAAAACGCCTCGCATGGCTTTGGGCTCTCCTCTGCCATAGCCACCGATCTGTTCAAGGCCGGGGTCGATGTGATCACGCTGGGAAACCATGCCTGGGACAAGAAGGAGCTGCTGCGCGAGATCGACTCGGAGCCGCGTATTATTCGACCGCTGAACTTCCCGCCGGGCACGCCGGGGCAGGGGTCCTTCGTGATCGTGCTCCCTAACGGGCGTAAGGTGCTCGTGATCAATGTCATGGGGCGTCTTTTCATGGACCCGCTCGATGATCCCTTCCGGGCCGTCACGGAGTGCCTGTCGCGTCACAAGCTTGGCATGACCGCCCATGCCATCATCGTGGATCTGCATGCCGAGACAGGAAGCGAGAAAATGGCGTTTGGTCATTACCTCGATGGCAAGGTCTCGCTTGTGGTGGGTACGCATACCCATGTGCCGACGGCTGATTATCGTATCCTCTCGAAGGGGACGGCGTATCAGACCGATGCAGGCATGTGCGGCGACTATGACAGTGTGATTGGCATGGGCAAGGAAGCCTCGCTTTATCGCTTCGTACGCAAGCTGCCGGGTGAGCGCCTGCAACCGGCCGAGGGTGAGGCGACCGTGTGTGGGGTTTTCGTCGAGACGGATGACCGGACGGGTTTGGCGGTGAGGATTGAGGCGGTTCGCGTTGGTGGTCATTTGAGTCCTGCGTTTCCTGTGGTGTGAGTTTTTTCGTTTTTTTTGGACTTTTTTGGTTTGGAT
>Ga0157363_1000018_pt1 | contig 158476 bp, 137 predicted proteins | sample AttsexASBM1_FD_111477 | JGI IMG/M metagenome (GOLD analysis project Ga0157363, IMG submission 111477) | Fungus gardens microbial communities from leaf cutter ant in Ribeirão Preto, State of São Paulo, Brazil - Atta sexdens ASBM1 | ecosystem: Host-associated > Fungi > Mycelium > Unclassified ...
CCCTTCCGCTTTATTGAAGAAGAGAAGAAGGGTTTCCTGAAACGCCTGTTCGGGGGATAAACCATGGCATTACTCGATTTCTTTTTATCCCGGAAGAAGAACACTGCCAACATAGCCAAGGAACGGCTGCAGATTATTGTGGCAGAACGGAGAAGGGGCGACAGTGAGCCCCACTATCTTCCGCAACTCAAGCGCGACATACTGGACGTGATTTGCAAGTACGTGAAGATTGATCCGGACATGGTGACAGTTCAGCTTGATCAGAAAGGAGATGATATCTCGATTCTGGAACTGAACGTCACCTTACCTGAAACGGAAGACGTAACGAAATGACGCGTCTGGTTTCCTGAGATTCCCCTGCGCAGTAGCAGGGGAATTTTTTTATATCTCGGCAAGTATCTCGCTAATGCCGGGTTTCAGAAGCGCACCGCGCCAGCCTGCCAGCAGTTCGGGCTCACGGTTCTGTGGCTTTAATCCCCAGTGCTGACTCAACACCTGATTAATCTGTCGACGTGATGCCAGCAGTTCCTGACTTAATCCGCTCTGTTCACTGACCTGCTGTACCAGTGCTTTAATCGCTTTAAAAGCCCGTTTGTAATGCACGTGATCCACCAGATTCGCTAACGGCGGTGGTAACGCACTGTCCTCCAGCGCGGCGGCTTCAGCAACCCGCGCCAGCATTGCCCTGCCGTGGAAACGGATCTCGTGACCGGACAGGCCCAGATGGTCTAACTCCCCTTGCGAGCCCGGCATAAAGCGCGCCACTTTCCACAGGTTTTCTTCACGCACCACAAAATTGACCGCCATGTCTTTTTCGCGGGCAACGTTAAGCCGCCATGCCGCCAGGCGCTGCAGCGCGGCCAGTTGACGCGGACGCAGTTGCCAGGCGTTGGTGATGTCCCGCCATGCGTCCTCGGGATCAAGCACATCTAAACGGCGCTGACACAGGTTTTCACATTCGCTCAGTGCCGCCGTCACGTTCCCCACCTGCTCCACCTGCGCCATCAGCTGATGCGCAATGGGCAGCAGGTAATGCACATCCGCTGCGGCGTACTGACACTGCCGCTCAGTCAGCGGACGGGCCAGCCAGTCGGTCCGGGCTTCACTTTTGTCTAATTCCACCTGAGTGAAATGCGCCACCATTGAGGCAAAACCCCAGGAAAGTGGCTGACCGCTGAACGCCGCCAGAATCTGTGTATCGATCATGGGCTGTGGCAGTACCCCAAAGCGGTGCAGGAACACTTCCAGATCTTCCCCCCCGGCGTGCAAAAATTTGGTCACGCAGGTATCCGTTAAGAGCGCAATAAACGGTGACCAGTCACGGACAGGTAACGGATCGATCAGGACTAACTGCTCGCCATCAAACAGCTGGATTAACCCCAGCTGAGGATAGTAGGTCCGGGTACGGACAAATTCGGTATCCAGGGCGACAGCCGTATGCTGGCGTGCTTTTTGACACACCTCGGCCAGGTGATCATCGTTATCGATCAGAGAATAGTTCACGTTCAGTTTCCACCGCAGCTGACAACGTGCGGTGCTCCATGTTAAAAGCAATAAAAACGCCGGACAGTGCCGGCGTTCAACCTGAATCCTGACGGCGAATCAGCTTGCGCTGGTTTTCACCTCGTCGCGCAGTTCACGACGCAGAATTTTTCCTACATTCGTTTTAGGCAGTTCATCACGAAACTCAACAATCCTGGGCACTTTGTAGCCTGTCAGTTGACGGCGACAATGGTCCAGCAGCTCTTCTTTGGTCAGCGACTGATCTTTCTTGACCACACAAACCTTCACCGCTTCACCGGACAACTCACTCGGCACACCAATGGCTGCCGCTTCACGCACTTTCGGATGCTGCATCAGGACATCTTCTATCTCATTAGGATAGACGTTGAAGCCCGAAACCAGAATCATATCCTTTTTGCGGTCAACGATGCGGATAAATCCTTCGTGATCAACGGTAACAATATCGCCGCTGTGGAGCCAGCCATTTTTCAGGACCTCTGCCGTGGCCTCCGGATGCTGCCAGTAACCCAACATTACCTGCGGCCCACGAATGCATAATTCGCCGGGCTCACCAGTGGGGACTTCATTACCGTTTTCATCCAGAATAATGACATCCGTTGAGGGAACCGGCAAACCAATACTGCCGGTGTGGCAGTTAATGTCGTAGGGATTAACCGACACCAGTGGGGAACATTCCGTCAGCCCATAGCCTTCCAGCAGATAGTGCCCGGTCAGTTTTTCCCAACGTTCCGCCACTGCTTTTTGCACCGCCATCCCCCCGCCCGCGGACAGACGTAACGTCGAGAAGTCAAGTTTGTTAAAATTATCGTCGTTGAGTAAGGCATTGAACAGCGTGTTCACGCCGGTTATCGCCGTGAAAGGATACTTCGCCATTTCTTTCACAAAAGCGGGAATGTCGCGCGGATTGGTGATCAATACGTTTTGCCCACCCAGTTCCACGAACAGCAAGCCGTTCACGGTCAGCGCAAAGATATGGTAGAGCGGCAAGGCCGTCACGACGCACTCTTTGCCGTCGCGGAGTAACTTGCCATACGTCGCCTTGGTCTGCTCAAGGTTTGCCTGCATGTTTCGGTGCGTCAGCATCGCACCTTTCGCGACGCCGGTCGTCCCGCCCGTGTATTGCAGGAATGCCAAATCATCATTACTGACCTGTGGACGTCGATACGGCATTGACGCGCCCGTTTCCAGCACATGGCGAAACGATATCGCCCCCGGCAAATGATACTTGGGCACCAGCCGCTTCACATACTTCACCACAAAATTCACCAGCGTGGCTTTTACCGGTGCCAGTTGATCCCCCATCCGGGTCAGCACCACATGTTTGACCGCCGTCTCAGCGACGACTTTTTCCAGCGTATGTGCAAAGTTCGACACGATGACGATCGCACTGGCACCGCTGTCATTTAGCTGATGCTTCAGTTCACGCGGGGTATAAAGCGGATTGACGTTAACCACGACCATGCCGGCCCGGAGCACACCAAACAGCGCGACCGGGTATTGCAGCAGGTTCGGCATCATGAGCGCGACGCGCGCGCCCGGTTGTAACCTGAGTTCGTGTTGCAAATATGCCGCAAACGCCCGGCTTTTCTCGTCCAGTTGGCGGTAGGTCATTTTTTGACCCATGTTGTAAAATGCGGGCTGTCCGGCGTAACGCACGACAGCCTGCTCAAATAAATCGACCAGAGACGTATAACGATCAGCATTAATTTCGGCAGGGACGTCTGCCGGGTAGCGTTTCAGCCAAACCTTATTCAAGGATTCACCCCGATAATCTTGTTGTGTACTCATCGCCGCCTCAACAATCGTATTTGTTAACAATATTTTAACTGATTGTACCAGTTTGCTCTTATTGGCATGTTGAGGTTGCGAAGCCCATCACTAAATTTCGTGTTGGTTAACGATGCAAATAAAAAGCCCGGTTGCGAGCACCGCGACCGGGCCTGATCAAAACGGATGTCACACTATTGCGTGAGGATGGTCTCGACCTGAGCCGGACCGGGGTTGTACATGCCCCAGTAAGGATTCGGACCCCAGTAACCACCACGATGGCGCGTGGGGCCATACCAGATCCAGGGATCGAGAGGCTCTGGCGGTGACACGATCTGACGGGTCAAATGCCAGCGCTGGTAACCCCGAACGTCAACGACCACAAACGAGTAGTTTGCTTCGCCGATTTTACCGGGCTCCGTTCCCTTAATCGTGCCGAGAACGGTGACGTACTGGTCTTTGACATCCGTCGGGTCAACAAAACCGGGAATGTCGGCATAGATACGCCCTACCGAGCTGGCCCCCAGCACCGGGCGCGCGCCGTCATCCAGCGGCTGGGTCGCAATTTCCAGCCGGGTTTTGCCATTGCGGTTAATTACGTTGACCACTTTACCGCCAAAGCGCGACTCCTGGCCGACATAGAGGGCCGGATTGCTCATCACCCGTAGTAAATCCTGCTGGGGCAACGCTGAGTGACCTTTAATCGTATCCGGTACGGAAACACAACCACTTAACACCAGGGCGCAGACCAACATCACACCGGCAACGCCTCTACGACACATTGACATAGACATTCTCCTGAAGGTTGATGTTTAGAGTGCCCCGATAACAATAAGTTGCGTTGCCTGTCAGCGGCCCGGCAGTTTTTTCCATGCCACTTCATTACGCAGATAGGTTGGCTCAGCCTGTTCGGGCAACACGGTTTGCCCCTGTGCTAAGGCGCGCGCCGCCAGGGGCAACATGTCCTCAGCCGCTGGCAGCAAAACGCCGCTGTCTTTGAGCTGGAGTGCATGGCCCTGCTGCAGTACCGGCCAGGCCTGCCATCCGGTACCGGCGGTATACCACTCCCCGCTCAGCGCCTGCATGCGCTCCAACGCGGCCTCGGGCGTAAGCACGCTTTCCGTTGCTTCACCTTGCCAGATACCGTCCTCATCGCGCTGATATTCTGCCCAGTACACTTCACCCATGCGCGCATCAATCGCGGTGAGTACCCGACAGGCACCGTGCTGACGCCAGGCGCCCTGCGCTAGCGTGGCCAGGGTGGAAATACCCGCCATCGGTAACGCCGCGCCGAGTGCCAGCCCCTGGGCAATACCAATCCCGATACGCACGCCCGTAAAACTGCCGGGCCCGCGACCAAAGGCCAGCACATCGAGTTCGGTGAGTTCCAGTTGCTGAGCCTGCAGCAGCTCGGCGACCAGCGGCAAAATGCGCTGTGTGTGATCGCGCGGCGCAATTTCAAAACGTGCGTCACTCTCTTGCCCGTTAAGCAATGCCGCAGAACAGGCTTCTGTCGCTGTATCCAGCGCTAAAATTCGGACCGACATATCGACCTCTGAAGATTCAAAACGGCGCGCATCTTAGCACACAATTACGCGCCAGGTTGCTGATGAATAAAGGCAATAGCTTGCGCAAGATCACGCGTGCGTGGTGTGGGCGGCAGACTGCTCAGAAAAAGTGCGCCGTAGGGCCGTGACACCAGCCGCTGGTCGCAGATAACCAGAACGCCGCGGTCGTCCGTATCACGAATCAACCGGCCCACGCCCTGTTTCAGCGTAATCACGGCATCCGGCAGTTGCACATCGCTGAAGGGATCGCCGCCGCGGATGCGGCAATCTTCCATCCGGGCCTTAAGCAGCGGATCCTCTGGCGACGTAAACGGCAGCTTATCGATAATGACCAGCGACAGCGCATCTCCCCGCACATCCACGCCTTCCCAGAAGCTGCTGGTCGCCACCAGCAAGGCATTCCCTTTATCGATAAACTCTTTGAGCAACTGTCCTTTGCTGGTTTCGCCCTGCACCAGCACCGGCAATGTCATGGAGGCCCGGAACTCGGCGGCCAGCTCACGCATCATCAGATGAGAAGTGCATAAAAAGAAGCAGCGGCCTTTGTTCGCCTCGATAAGCGGCTTCATCATTTTTGCCAGCTGACGCGCGCCACCGGGGCGATTGGGCTCAGGCAGATTGCGTGGCACACACAGCAGCGCCTGCCGCGCATAGTCAAACGGGCTGTTGAGAATCAGGTTTTTTGCCTGACTGACGCCCAGTCGCTCGGCAAAGTGATCCATCTTTTCATCTACAGCCAGGGTGGCAGAGGTAAAAATCCAGGCCGCTTTACGGTTATCCATGACCTCGCGGAAACGTTCGGCAACCGATAAAGGCGTCAGCGCCAGCACAAAGTGACGCGATGTACATTCATACCAGTAGCTAAAGCCCGGTTCGCTGATGGCACGAATCCGTTTCAGTCGCGTGCGATAGAGCGCCGCGCGCTCAAAGGCCGCATCCAGCAGGGCAGAACGCCCAAGCGAAAGTTTGATCACGTCGTAACAGAGTTCCAGCGCATCATCCAGCAGCGTAAACATGCGCATGATGTTGTTATCGCTGAGGAGGTCGCGCAGGTTGCCGCGGTAGCCCGGTTCTCCCAGCGTCAGGCGAAAGTCCTGGGCACACTGGGCCAGACGGTCAGCGGATTTTTGCAACTGCTGAACGTCCCGCACTTCCGTGCGGTAGGCGATAATGATGTCTTTGGCGAGATCGGCTAACTGACGACTCGACAGCTGCTGACCAAAATACTGACTGGCGATATCCGGCAGTTGGTGCGCTTCATCAAAAATCATGACGTCCGCTTCAGGGATCAGTTCCCCGAATCCGCCCTCTTTTACCACCAGATCGGCCAGGAAAAGATGGTGGTTGACCACGACGACATCGGCGTCCATCGCTTTTTTACGTGCTTTAACGACAAAACAGTCTTTATAAAGGGGGCAGTCGCTGCCCAGACAGTTGTCGTTGGTGCTGGTAACCAGCGGCCAGAGCGGACTGTCTTCGGTGACGCCGGCACAGGTGCTGATATCGCCATCCGGGGTTTGCGAGGCCCAGCTGCGGAGCGTGACAAAATCCGTGAGAGCCTGAACGCTCATATCGCCCCCGGTCGCGGACTGCTGCTCCATACGCTCCAGGCACAGATAGTTTGACCGGCCTTTAAGCAGCGCAGTTTTACCGGTAAACGTAAGCGCTTTCGCAATGGTGGGAAGATCGCGCGCGTAGAGCTGATCCTGCAGGGCTTTTGAGCCCGTTGACACGATCACCTTTTTCTTCGCCCGCAGCGCCGGGGCAAGATAAGCATAGGTTTTACCGGTGCCGGTCCCCGCTTCGACGACCAGTTCACCCTGATTCTGTACCGCCTCGGTGACCGCCTGCGCCATTTCACGCTGGGCCTCACGCGGTTTAAAGCCCGCAATGCCTTTTGCCAGCGCGCCATCAATTGCAAAATCGTCTGCCACGTACCCTCTCAATTACGGCCGAAAACACTGTATATTATGTCAGCATTGCAGCCCCGAAGGAAATCACAAACGGCAGCATTCTGCATGAAGTCTGCTGACCGGATGCGTTCAGTCAGTCTGACGGGCCAGGCCGCCCGTTATCGTCACGGGCTGATGTAGAGCGCACCCGCAACCAGTATCGCCATCAGGACGACAAGCGTAAAAAAACCGTGTTTTGCGGTACGCGACATACCGACAAACGTGGCGATCACAATAAACAGCAGCGTCAGTGCCCCGAACATTACCCAAAAGAGATAGTGCGTATTGGCCATGCGTTAATCCTGATTGTTCTGAACAAGTAAGCGACGCTTTATACCACTTTTCGCTGACGGTTGCGCGACTGACGGCGACCGTCTTCTGCAAGGGATGACAATCGTACCGGGAATATGTCAGGCTAGGCGTTCAGAAAATCAGGAGAAGAAAATGAGCATTACGCGCGTTGATCCCGAACACCGTATGTCCGAAGCCGTTATTCATAACGACACCATTTATTACACCAGTGTGCCCGAAAACCTCGACGCTGATGCCGAGGCGCAAACGGCTAATGCGTTAGCGGTGATCGATGCCCTGCTGACGCGCGTAGGCAGCGACAAAAGCAAAATCCTTGACGCTACCATTTTTCTGGTCGACAAGGCGGATTTTGCCGCGATGAATCGCGCCTGGGATGCGTGGGTTTCACCCGATAACGCCCCGGTTCGCTGTACGGTCCAGGCCGGGTTGATGAATCCGAAGTATAAAGTTGAAATAAAAATTATCGCGGCCCGCTGATCCCGAGCCCCGGGCGTCAGCCTTCATCGTCCTCTTCGAAGCGCGCCCGGATCATTTCACCTGTATGGCTTTCACGTATCTCCTGTGCCACAACGGTAATCGCTTCACCGCTGGACATCCCTTCGGCCATTAACTGTTGAATGCGCTCTACGGCGCGCTGCTGCTGATCGTGTGAGAGTGCGGGTAATCCTGTCATCATCATTTTCTCCTGTTAAGGGCTGTCATTATTTCATGGGGAACAAACAGGTGCCAGTCAGGGAAAAATATGTCAGTCTAACGGCCTTACTGATGTCAAATTTCGTGCTCAATGATCGTTCAAACTCATAACCTGTGTTATTCGCCCGACGCTATCACCCACTATTTTTCGCGCATTGCGCATTTACCCTGGGCGATGCTGCTTTCGTCCGGCCAGGCCAGTCACAGTGATAACCGTTTTGATATTTTGACGGCGGACCCGCTTACCACCCTGACAACCCGTGGCAGCATAACAGAAATTCAGCAGGGCGATCGCGTTGAAACGCGTACTGACGATCCGCTCTCCTTATTACAACAGCAGTGTGATGCGCTGGGCGCTAAGCCACCGCGTCACCCCGATTTGCCCTTTCAGGGCGGGGCGCTGGGGCTGTTTGGCTATGATCTGGGGCGACGCTTTGAAACGCTGCCCGACACCGCCCTTCACGATCTGACTACGGCAGACATGGCCGTGGGCATCTATAACTGGGCACTGATTGCCGACCATCACCTCGGTAAACTCACCCTGGTCGCCCTGGACGATATCGCCTCGCGCCTTGCCTGGCTGGAAAACTGGCCCGAACGTGACGCGGCGGCGTTTTCCCTTACCAGTGACTGGCGGTCAAACCTCAGCATAGACGACTACGCGGAACGTTTTAATAAGGTACAGGGCTATATTCAGGCCGGTGACTGCTATCAGGTCAATCTGGCACAGCGCTTCAGCGCCAGCTATCAGGGGGATGAATGGCGGGCATTTTGTATGCTCAACCAGGCCAATCGCGCCCCGTTCAGCGCATTTTTGCGCCTGCCCGACAGCGCCATTCTGAGCCTGTCTCCCGAGCGCTTCCTTGCACTGGATCAGCAGGTTATCACCACCCGTCCCATCAAGGGTACGCGTCCGCGTGCGGCCGATCCTGAGGCGGATGCGGCCCAGGCTGAAAGTCTGCGCACGGCGGCGAAGGACCGCGCAGAAAACCTGATGATAGTCGACCTGCTGCGCAACGATATCGGTCGGGTCGCCGTCGCGGGCTCCGTGCACGTGCCCGAACTGTTTGTGGTCGAGCCGTTCCCGGCAGTCCATCATCTGGTCAGCACTATTCAGGCCACGTTGCCGGATCATCTTCATGCCTGCGATCTGCTGCGTGCCTGTTTTCCCGGCGGCTCGATTACCGGTGCGCCTAAAATTCGCGCCATGGCGATCATTGATGAACTGGAGCCTCACCGCCGCAATGCCTGGTGCGGCAGCATTGGTTATCTCAGTGTCTGCGGCAGAATGGATACCAGCATCACCATTCGTACGCTGATTGCTGAGCGTCAGCATCTTTACTGCGCTGCGGGCGGCGGCCTGGTCGCCGACAGTGATATGGCCTCGGAATATCAGGAAACGCTGGATAAGGTCAGTCGCATTCTGCCTGCACTGGAAAAAGGAGCCTGAATGGCGCTGACGCTGGCTGATTTTCGCACCCGTTTTCTCCTGCAGCAGCCGCTGCATAACGCCCAGCCGCTGTCGGGGCGACATGCCGCTGTGTTAATCCCCGTCGTTGCCCGTCAACAGCCCGGCTTGCTGCTGACGCAACGTTCGCACGCCTTACGTAAACATGCCGGTCAGGTGGCCTTTCCCGGCGGGATGCAGGATCACGACGACAGCTCACTGGTGGCGACAGCGCTGCGAGAAGCGCAGGAGGAAGTGGGCATCGCACCCGATCGGGTTGAGGTGCTCGGCTGCCTGCCTCCGGTGACCAGCAGCACAGGTTTTCAGGTCACATCGGTGGTCGGCATTGTGCCTGCAACCCTCGAATTGCGCCTTAATCCTGACGAGGTTCAGAGCGCCTTCGAAATGCCCCTGACCGAAGCGCTTCGTCTTAGCCGCTACGCCGAACTTGACTATTATCGTGCCGGCATTCGCCACCCGGTGTGGCTTTCCCATTATCAGGGCTATCTGGTGTGGGGAATGACAGCAGGCATTATTCGTGCCCTGAGCCAGCAAATTGCATTTTAGTTGAGGGCGAGCCCATTTCTGCGTCTGAATTCAGCCTTTTGCGCCATGTCACACTATAATTTTTTCTGGTGGAGTTAATTAGTTTATTTCATGCGAAAAGCAGCACGTTTACCCTGCCTCGCCGTTTACTATTAGCGCCATTAACTGCCACGGCAGTCTGCAAGTTTTTGTGAGGAGTGTCACCCATGATTTCGGTTTTTGACATGTTTAAAGTGGGCATCGGCCCATCCAGCTCTCATACGGTCGGTCCGATGAAAGCGGGTAAACAGTTTGTGGAGTTGTTGTCTGAACAAGGCAAGCTGCATGAGGTGACACGCATTGCGGTCGATGTCTATGGTTCCCTGTCGCTGACCGGTAAAGGTCACCATACGGATATAGCGATTATTATGGGCTTAGCCGGCGAATCGCCTGACAGCGTCGATATCGACGCCATCCCCGCGTTTATTAAGGATGTGCAACAACGTGAACGCCTGCCCCTTGCCAAAGGCGCGCATGAAGTCGATTTTCCGCGTGAAGGCGGTATGGTGTTCCGCAGCGAAAATCTCTCCCTGCACGAAAATGGCCTGCGCCTGCTGGCGTTCTCCGGCGACCTGCTGGTGCTGTCTAAAACCTATTACTCTGTCGGCGGCGGCTTTATTGTCGATGAAGAGCATTTTGGTCAGTCGGCCCTGGACGAAGTCACGGTGCCCTGGCCCTTCCACTCGGCCAAAGAACTGCTGGCCCACTGTCGCGAGACCGGACTTTCCCTGTCCGGGCTGGTGATGAAAAACGAGCTGGCACTGCATTCACGTGAAGAGATCAATGCATATTTTGCGACCATCTGGCAAACCATGCAGGCCTGTATTGACCGCGGTCTGAATACCGAAGGTGTGCTGCCCGGGCCGTTGCGGGTACCGCGCCGGGCGGCGTCACTGCGGCGTTTGCTGATCTCCTCAGCCAAACACTCTAACGATCCGATGGTGGTGATTGACTGGATCAACATGTTTGCGTTGGCGGTTAATGAAGAGAACGCGGCGGGCGGTCGGGTGGTGACCGCACCGACCAACGGAGCCTGCGGTATCGTCCCCGCCGTCCTGGCTTACTATGATCACTTCATTGAACCCGTCACGCCCGACATTTTTATTCGCTATTTCCTCGCCTCCGGTGCCATTGGCATTTTGTATAAAATGAATGCCTCTATTTCCGGCGCGGAAGTCGGTTGTCAGGGGGAAGTCGGCGTTGCCTGCTCAATGGCTGCGGCAGGTCTGGCCGAACTGCTGGGCGCCAGCCCTGAGCAGGTGTGCGTGGCCGCCGAAATCGGGATGGAACATAATCTGGGTTTGACCTGCGATCCGGTTGCCGGCCAGGTTCAGGTGCCCTGTATCGAACGTAACGCAATCGCCTCGGTGAAAGCGATCAACGCGGCACGTATGGCCCTGCGCCGTACCAGCGAACCGCGCGTCTCACTGGATAAGGTCATTGAAACCATGTACGAGACCGGCAAAGACATGAACGCGAAATACCGCGAGACATCCCGGGGCGGACTGGCGATAAAAGTTCAATGTGACTAATCATTCAGTCTATTTATTTTTAAATTGCGCCCGTTAAACAGTGCATTAGCAAGTCCTGCCTGATATAAATATTAACGACGCTAAAGCGACCCGACAGTCGCTTTAGCGCGTTCTTCACAGCCTTTCATTTTACGCACCGGTCCTAAATTTGCTCCAGGCCGTGCCGATAACAACCCAGCTATATCTATTTTTCTGGTTTTGGGAAGGTGATTCTTGATGTTCATGGCCCAGCAATATGTTGGACAGTACAGACGTAAGCGTTTGCTTATTGCTGTGGTGATTGCTTCTATTGTTCTTACGTTAACGCTGGCTTTGCGCTATTTCGAAGAAAAATCACGGATTCAGCAGCGTGCAATTAGCTTTGCCGATAACGCGATTACGCGTTTTGATCGCATGTTTTCTCCGCTGGATGTGGCAGCCAATAACACGCTGGGTTTAGTGGGCATGCCCTGTGAGGACGCGCGTTTTCCCTTAATCGAAAAGATTGCGTCCTTACAAACCGTGCGGGCGATTCTGCTGGTGAACGATGACTTACTGTACTGCTCCAGTATTTTCGGCTCACGGGATATCACCTTTAGTCAGACCTACCCTGAACTGGCGCTTAACGATAAGCGCATGATCCTGTCTACAGATGACTATCTGCTTAAAGGTTCGCCGGTCTTATTACTCTGGACGCCAACAACGCTGGATAACCGCTCAGGCATCCTGCAGGCCATCAACATTGAACTGATGAGCAGTTATCTGCTGGAACCGCAGTCGCCCTGGGTGGAACGCGCCATCTTTAACGTCAACGGCAAGAGCCTGGAATACGGCAATCCGCTTATTGAGTCGGCGGTCCCTTCGGAAGATGAAGTCACCTATAACGAAGCGTCACTGCGTTATCCCTACACGGTAACGCTTTATGGCCCTTCCCCATCCCGTCTGGCACTGGCCTCGTTGCCTTCTCAGTTGCCGCTGGCGCTAATGCTGAGTTTGTTAATAGGCTATGTCATGTGGCTGGCAACCGCCAACCGCATGAGTCTGAGCTGGCAAATCAGCTATGGCATCACCGCCAGGGAGTTTATTGTTTACTGCCAGCCGCTCATCAATGCCCGAAACGGTCAGTGTGACGGCATTGAAATCCTGCTGCGCTGGCATAACCCGCGCCAGGGCTGGATCCCGCCCGATGTGTTTATTCCGCTGACTGAGCGTCAGAATCTGATTAAGCCTTTAACCCGTTTCGTGTTAAATCGCGTCGTCGAAGCGTTGCCGGATCTGCCTCACAGCCCGGATTTTCACATTGCTGTGAACGTCGCCGCCAGTCATTTTCGTGACCGCGCCATTCTGGAAGATCTGCAAACTATCTGGTGGCCTGCCAATCCGGTGCCAAAGCTGGTCGTCGAGCTTACCGAACGTGATGCGCTGCCGGTGGTCGATCAAACGGTCATTTCACAACTGCATGAGATTGGCGTACGGCTGGCAATTGATGATTTTGGCACAGGCCACAGTTCACTGTCTTACCTGAAGGACCTGCAACCGGACGTGCTGAAGCTGGATAAAATCTTCACCGCCTCGATCGGCACGGATGCGATTAACGCGACCGTAACGGATATGGTGATCTCACTGGCGCAACGGCTGAATATCAGCCTGGTGGCGGAAGGCGTGGAAACCCCGGAGCAGGCTGACTACCTGCGTGACCGCGGCGTGGATCACCTGCAGGGCTACTATTTTGCCCGCCCCATGCCGCTGGAGGATTTCCCCGCGTGGCTACGGCAACATCAACTGACCAGCGACCTGTAGTGCCATGCCTGGGGCAAAAAAAAACGCATCACAGTGTGATGCGTTTTGCGTTTTCCGGGGAGGTTAACCTTCTTCGTCCTCGTCATGCTGCGGATCGCGCGTCACACGAACCAGATCAATGCGGTATTCTGTCGCTTCAATAATTTGGAAGTGAAGCGGCGCGATATCAATGACGTCACCCGGCTTCGGTAATTGTCCTTTCTGAGCAATCAGCAATCCTGCCAGTGACGCATGATCGTCGTCCGGTTTCACCAGCTCATGAAAATCAAGCAGCTGCTGGAGCGAGTGGAGATCGGTTCCCCCCTTCACTAACCAGCCGTCGCCGTCCATGATGATATCCGGCGTTTCGTCTTCATCCGGGAATTCACCTGCTATCGCTTCCAGCACATCCAGCGGGGTAATCAGGCCCTGTACCACACCAAACTCGTTGGTGACGATCACAAAGCTCCCTTTGGCACGACGCAGTACGCCCAGCAGGTTAATCGGATCGAGCGTTTCCGGCACCACGATAATCGGCGTGTTTGCCGCAAAGGTGGCAACATCCACACCATGATCCAGTGCGACCAGCAGCTCTTTGGCCCTGACAACGCCGATAATCTCGTCCAGTTCTCCCCGGCAGACCGGGAACAGGCTATGCGGTGTGTCCAGCAACTGGATACGAATCTCGTCTACCGGACGACTGGCATCCACCCAGGAGATATCGCCACGCGGCGTCATGATGCTGCGAATTGAACGGGAAGCCAGCGTCAGTACGCCGTTAATCATATAGCGCTCTTCATCCTTAAAGGCTTCCTGTGGGATCGCGACGGCTATCGCCTGCTCTTCAGTGCTGGCCGGGGCCGTCTGTACACGGTTGCGGCCCCCCATCAGGCGCAAAATGGCCTCAGCGGTACGCTCACGCATAGGACGATGCGACTGATGGCGAAGAAAGTTGCGACGCGCAATCTGGTTAAACAGCTCGATCAGGATCGAGAAACCAATCGCCGCATACAGATAGCCTTTAGGAATATGGAAGCCAAACCCTTCCGCCACCAGCGACAGACCGATCATCAGCAGGAAACTGAGACACAGGACAACGACCGTAGGATGGGCGTTAACAAATTTTGTTAACGGTTTAGAGGCCAGCAACATCACAATCATGGCGATCACTACCGCCGTCATCATGACCGGCAGGTTATTCACCATCCCCACGGCCGTAATCACCGCATCCAGTGAGAAGACCGCATCAAGTATGACGATCTGTGCCACAACGGCCCAGAAGCTGGCATAGCTGCGGTTGCCGCTGTTTTCCAGCTGACGGTTTTCCAGCCGCTCATGCAGTTCCATCGTGGCTTTAAAGAGCAGGAAGATCCCGCCCGCCAGCAAAATAAGATCGCGTCCGGCGAAACTAAACCCGCCTACGCTAAACAGCGGGCGCGTCAGTGTGACCATCCAGGAGATCAGCGACAGCAGGCCCAGACGCATAACCAGCGCCAGCGAGAGGCCAATCAAACGCGCTTTATCGCGCTGCTTCGGCGGTAACTTATCGGCCAGGATGGCAATGAATACCAGGTTATCAATGCCGAGCACAATCTCGAGCACGATGAGCGTGAGCAATCCCGCCCAGATTGAGGGGTCGAACAGAAATTCCATTAGTGACTCCTGAAAAAGGCTGTGATTACGCTAAAACGTACCAGCGTCTGATGACGTGACGGTGAGAAAGGTGTAAAAGCAAAGAAAACGCGGTCTGGCGTAAATTGACGCGCTGAGGAGCGCAAAGACAAGGTTAAGCAACGTCGGTGACGGTCCATAAGGGTGGGCTGAAGCCCATTACTCCTGAATAATTAACAGATCGCTAATGTATCAGTTCGGTCAACAAGGTCAAAAAATTTTCTTATTTTTACATTCTGTCATCACTTCGTTTATGCGCCATTAAAACGTAATTTCACGCTTTTATGCTGTAAATAGCCAACCGACATCACAAAATTTATTTTTTCGGTCACTAAAATAAATCCGGCATGCACGTAGTGAGTTGGTTATCCCTGCAATGTGGATATCGGGCCGGCAGGCTCAATAAAGAAGTCAGCATTGTTAACGCGATAATTCTTAACGGTTCCTCACCTTATGGAATCAACAAGCGAACGGAGGTAGCACGTGACCATTGCTCTGATCATTGGTACACACGGCTGGGCAGCAGAACAGCTGCTTAAAACGGCAGAGATGCTTTTAGGCGAACAGGAAAACGTCAAATGGATTGATTTTGTACCGGGCGAAAATGCAGAAACGCTGATTGAAAAATATCAGGCAAAGCTGGCCGAACTGGATACCTCAAAGGGGGTGCTTTTTCTGGTAGATACCTGGGGCGGAAGTCCTTTTAATGCGGCAAGTCGGCTGGTCATGGATCACGACAGCTATGAGGTCGTGGCCGGGGTGAATATTCCCATGTTAGTGGAAACCCTGATGGCGCGGGATGACAATCCAACCTTCGATGAGCTGGTGGCGATTGCGGTTGAAACTGGCCGTGAAGGCGTCAAAGCGCTGAAAGCCCAACCTGAAGTCAAACCCGCGCCCGTTGCTGCCGCACCGACTCCACCTCCCACCCCTGCCGCTGTCAGACCCCTCTCGCCTGACGAACACATGATTATCTGCCTGGCCCGTATTGATGACCGCCTGATTCATGGCCAGGTCGCCACACGCTGGACCAAAGAGACCAATGTCAGCCGCATCATTGTCGTCAGTGATGAGGTGGCAAACGACAATGTGCGCAAGACACTCTTAACCCAGGTCGCGCCGCCGGGCGTGACCGCGCACGTGGTTGGCGTCGATAAAATGGTGCGCGTCTGGAATAACCCCAAATATGCCCGTGAGCGCGTCATGCTGCTGTTCACCAATCCCACCGATGTCTTGCGGGTTGTGGAACAGGGCGTCGATATCAAAAGCGTCAACATTGGCGGCATGGCCTTCCGGCAGGGCAAAACGCAGGTCAACAATGCCGTGTCCGTTGATGAGAAAGATATCGCCGCGTTCCAAAAGCTCAATGAGCGCAATATCGAGCTTGAGGTACGCAAGGTTTCAGGTGATCCCAAACTGAAAATGATGGATCTGATAGCCAAAGTAGGCGCTTAGCGGGCCAGTACTCTTTTCTATCCTGTAGAGGACACGAAGTATGATGGAAATAACCACACTTCAAATTATTTTGATCTTTATTATCGCCTGTATTGCCGGTATGGGATCCATCCTGGATGAGTTTCAGTTTCACCGCCCTCTGGTGGCCTGTACCCTGATTGGGATCGTACTGGGGGACATGAAGACAGGCATCATCATCGGCGGAACGCTGGAGATGATTGCACTGGGCTGGATGAACATTGGCGCGGCGGTCGCCCCTGATGCGGCGCTGGCGTCCATTATCTCCACCATTCTGGTCATTGCAGGCGGGCAAAGCGTCGGCGCCGGTATCGCGCTGGCTATTCCGCTCGCCGCCGCCGGCCAGGTGCTGACCATTATCGTGCGCACGTTGACCGTGGCATTCCAGCATGCGGCGGACAAAGCCGCAGAGAAAGGCAATCTTACGGCCATTTCGTGGATCCATGTCTCCGCCCTGCTGCTTCAGGCCATGCGCATCGCCATTCCGGCGTTGATCGTTGCGATTTCGGTTGGCACGGACGCGGTGCACTCTCTGCTCAGTTCGATTCCTGAAGTCGTGACGAACGGACTCAACATTGCGGGCGGCATGATTGTGGTGGTGGGTTACGCCATGGTCATCAATATGATGCGGGCCGGTTACCTGATGCCGTTCTTCTATCTCGGTTTCGTGACGGCGGCTTTCACCAGTTTCAACCTGGTTGCGCTGGGGGTGATTGGCGTGGTGATGGCCGTGCTTTATATCCAGCTCAGTCCGAAATATAACCGTACCGCCGGTGCGCCTGCGGCCTCGCCGTCAGCTAACGATCTTGACAACGAACTCGATTAAGGAACAGGTGACAACATGGTTGATATAACAAAAGTCGAAAAGAAACTGACGCCAGGCGATGTTCGTGCTGTTTTTGTACGCTCAAACCTGTTCCAGGGTTCCTGGAACTTCGAACGTATGCAGGCGCTGGGATTCTGTTTTTCTATGGTGCCGGTAATTCGCCGTCTCTATCCTGAAAACAACGATGACCGCAAGCAGGCGATAAAACGTCACCTTGAGTTCTTTAACACACATCCTTATGTTGCGGCCCCCGTCCTGGGCGTGACCATGGCGATGGAAGAGCAGCGCGCCAATGGTGCCGCAATTGATGATGGTGCAATAAACGGCATCAAAGTGGGCCTGATGGGGCCGCTGGCTGGCGTAGGTGACCCGATTTTCTGGGGAACGGTTCGTCCGGTGTTTGCCGCCCTGGGTGCGGGCATCGCAATGAGCGGCAGTTTGCTCGGTCCATTGCTGTTCTTCATCCTGTTTAACCTGGCCCGTCTGCTCACCCGTTATTACGGTGTCGCCTACGGTTACCGGAAAGGGATTGATATCGTCAGCGATATGGGCGGTGGCTTCCTGCAAAAACTGACCGAGGGTGCCTCTATCCTTGGGCTGTTTGTCATGGGCGCGCTGGTCAATAAGTGGACGCACGTCAATATTCCGCTGGTGGTGTCACGCATTACCGACCAGACCGGCAAGACCACAGTCACTACCGTCCAGTCGATTCTGGATCAGTTAATGCCCGGCATCGTCCCGCTCCTGTTGACCTTTGCCTGTATGTGGCTGCTGCGGCGTAAGGTCAATGCCCTGTGGATCATCGTTGGTTTCTTTGCTATCGGTATCTTCGGCTACTGGATCGGCCTGCTTGGGCTGTAATCCTGACGCAATCGGGAGCAAGGCTCCCGATTTTTTTGGCGGTAACATCCACTGAAGCTCGAAAGGAAGCCCCATGTCATTGACGGACATCATCATCGCTCTCTGCATCGCTGCTCTGCTGGTGTTTGCGATCTACGACGAGGCGATTCTGCCACGACGTAAAGGCCCGACGTTGTTACGTGTGCCGCTGCAGCGCCGTCATAAAGCCGACAGCCTGATTTTTATTGGTTTACTGGTCATCCTGCTCTGGAACAACGTCACGCATCAGGGACCCGTGCTGACCACCACGCTCTTGATGATGCTGTGCTTTTTGTCCTTCTGGCTGTTCTGGCTCCGCCGCCCCACGCTGGTCATGAAACGGGAGGGATTGTTCTTCGCGGGTATCTGGATCGCCTATTCCCGTATCCAGAGCATGAATCTGTCTGAAGACGGCATTTTAGTCATCCAGCTTGAACAGCGGCGCTTACTGATCGCCGTGCAGCAGCTTGACGATCTTGAGCGGATTTATCAAACCCTGGTCGAAGCGCGTTAGTCGCGTTGCCACAGGGTTATCACAAAATCCGCTTCGCAGTGAAACTGCGCGCTTTCGGCTAACGTCTGCCAGACGTCTGGCCGCGCGCGCCAGGCAAAGGGCGTCATCTGCAATAATGTGGTGGCGGCCTGTCCGGTAAGGGCCATCGGATAGGTTAATGCATGCCGGGCACGTTGCTGAAAGCCCTGATACACTTTCCCTTCCGGTGCGTGCAGCTGAACATCGCGATAGATCAGCGCTTTGAACTGCGCCAGATGGTGCGGGCCCGGCGTAACCGTTAACAGGTATCCACCGGGTTTGATGACGCGATTAAGCTCCGCTTCATTACAGGGCGCATAGATGCGAACCACTGCATCAAGGGAATGGTCCGCAAACGGCAGACGCTGACTGGAGGCGACACAGAACAGGACCTGCGGATAGCGCTTCGCCGCGAGCCGAATGGCCATTTTGGCCACGTCCAGGCCAAAGACCTTGCCCGCTGGCGCAAAGTTATCCGCCAGCGCACCGGTGTAGTACCCTTCCCCACAGCCTGTATCCAGGATCTGAGCGGCCGGTACCTGCAGATGCTGATTCAGCACGTCAACCACCTTGTCCAGCAGGGGCTGATAGTAACCGGCCTGCAGAAAGTCACGTCGCGCCTGCATCATCTCCGCGCTGTCGCCCGGCTCGCGGGAGCCTTTATGTTGAACGGGCAGCAAATTGACATAGCCCTCTTTCGCCTGATCGAACTGATGGCGATTTTCGCAACACCAGCTGCGTTCGGTCAGGTTCAGGGAAGAGTGACAAAGTGGGCAAATCAAGGACATAAGGCGCTCCGGCATCTATCGACGCGCAGCAGTGTACTCGACAGGGAACCCGAGCGAAAGCGTAAAAAAAGCCTCGGCCAGAAGGCCAAGGCTTTAATATCTGAGACCGGGCGCAGGGCACCCGTCTGAGGCGAAATCAGATAGCAGTAACGTTAACAGCTGCCGGGCCTTTCTGGCCGTCCTGAATTTCGAACTCAACGTTTTGGCCTTCGGCCAGCGTTTTGAAGCCGTTGCCCTGAATAGCAGAGAAGTGTACGAACACGTCTTTGCTACCGTCAGCTGGAGTGATAAAACCGAAGCCTTTAGACTCGTTGAACCACTTAACCTGACCTTTAATCTTTGCCATTTTACTAATTCCTTAAAGTGTTTATTTGCCCGGAGGCTAACCTACAGATAAAACAGAGACATTACTGAATGAGGCACTGATTAAAGTTCGGCAAGGAAGCGGTATTCAACGTCTTTACTCGTAACTTCTTTACTGAAGATGCCATACATAAACAGAACTGTACCTCGTTTAACCCACGAATTGTTATCACATATCCGCTAAATAATGGCAAGCCATTTTTAATATGTCGATCGTTAGTTTTCGCATAATTGCAGGGTAGCTCCCAGAGAATGTACTTTATGGTACAAAATGCTGCGAACCGAAACCCAGCGACCGTCATAACTTCACGATAAAATAAAGGCTTCCTGCATCCCGGATGGGATAACGTACTACTTTTCCTGCTTTTATCATGATGTATGACAATAAATAAATTACATTGCACTAATATGGCAATAATGCACCAAATAAAGGAATGGATAAGGGGAACGGTAAACCCGGACGGCTTCAGCTTGTACAGCTTTTATTATTTCGTACAAATATAAAAATTATTATTAGTAAAATCAAAAGTTGAGACTTCCCCTCCGCACTAATCATTTTCTTGACAGCTGACGTTTGAATTACCCCGAGCGCGTAAAAGAAATAAAAAGCGAATACGCCGGAGCCTTGCCGTTTCACAAACACAGGGCCCCGTATTTCGGATTAGGTCGGATTGAGATCGCTCAGACTGTGGCTCGCCCCAATTTTCCAGGGCGCAAAATTTTGCTGAACCTCGCCACTCTGCGCGAGTGCTCGCTGGAGTTCAGCCGGGGGCGCATCCAGTGACTCATCCGCCAGTTCGAAAACGCCCCAGTGAATGGGAAGGGTCAGTGGCTGACCTATCGCGCGCCACAACGCCACCGCCTGCTGGGGATCCATGTGTTGTACCCCCATAAACCAGCGCGGAGCATAAGCGCCTATCGGCAAAGCGGCCAGATTAAAGGGGCCATAATGCTGCGCAATCGCCAGAAGACTGTCGCTGTAGCCGCTGTCACCGGAAAACCAAAACCGCAGCGAAGCGGTCCTGATCACCCAACCGCACCACAGGGTTCGGTTGCGATTAGTAACGGTGCGCATGCTCCAGTGGCGCGCAGGGACCGCATCAAACTGTATTCCCGCAAACACTTTCTGTTGCCACCAGTCAAGCTCATGCACCTGTTTGACCCCATGACGCTTACACCACTCCGCCAGCCCCAGCGGCACAAGAAAAATAGTGTCCGGAAAGCGGCGCACAATCTGTTTGATGGTGGGCTTATCCAGATGATCGTAATGATTATGGGATATCAGGACGTAATCCAGCCGCGGTAACTGGTCAATGGCCAGCGGAGACGGCGTTTTACGTTCAGGTCCGATAAACGGCAAAGGGGAAGCCCGCCGGGACAGCGCGGGATCAATCAGAATATAGTGTTGGTTTATGCGCATCAGCAGCGCCGCATGGCCCAGCCACCAGAGACGGTCATCCTCCCCGTTCAGATCGGCAGGTTGCCACCACTGCGTAATAAACTGGTCATAGCCCTGACGAGGCGGATGGGGTAATCCCTGGGCTTTGCGTTCACGTCGCCAGCGCTGCAGGTCACCTTGCTGGCGGCTGTCGGGCTCAGGGTTACGAAACCCCTCAGCGGTGTGATGGGGTTTACTGCTGTCATACCAGGGATTTTTCCAGGCCATCCGGCCTCCATGCAGGGTTAACGTTCCGGGATTAAACGAATCAGTCCGTCGTTTTCCGACGGCGCTTCGGGGGACGGCTCATCTGCACCATTCTGCGCCTCAATCATCCGCCGCAGCAGTGCATTCTGTTTCTTTTGCTCTTCTAACAATGACGTCAATAACGCAACCTGTTCGTTCGCCCGAACGCTGGCGCGATTAACGTAAAACCACAGCATTAATGCCACAATCAGCGCCAGCAGAAAAACGCCGTAACTGATTACCGGTCCCGCATTCGCGGCTAACTCATTCATAACTGCCTCAAGATACCTGATGAAATCACAAAAAAAGAACGACCGTCTATTCTACTCCGCGCCGCCGCAAAAGATAATGGTGACGTCAGCGATATAGCGCTTTCTCCGCTTTCAGTTATCTCTGATCGCATCCTGCCTGAAAGCGAGGCATGCTAATCCTGTACATCATGTTAAGCAGCAGTCACTGGAACGCTGCGTGGGTATCATAAGGAGATACAATGAAACTCTTCATTCGGGCGATTATCGTTATCGGCATCCTCTGGCTGGCTATGCTGTTCACAGGTTACGGCGTGCTGGCGGGCAGCAACAAGAATGCCGCGGGACTGGGGCTGAAATGTAACTATCTGACCGCCAGAGGGATGGTGACCGCGCAATATCTGCATACAGACAGCGGCGTGGTGGGCGTGACGGATTGCCCGCTGCTAAAGAAAAGTAGCGAAGTGGTCGACAACGGATAACGGAGGAGCGGGCCAACTGGCCCGCTTTTTTTTAACCCCCGTCATTGCCGGTATAGCCCAGCTCTGACGAAAGACGTTGGCCCGCTTCACGTAACAGCGTCACATACTGTTGCTTGTTCGCGGCAGAAAAGCGCAGCGTGGGTAAGGAAAGGCTCAGTCCGGCGACGGCAACACCAAAGCGATCAAAAACGGGCACGGCGATGCAGCGCACGCCCACTTCCTGTTCTTCGTTATCCTCACCATAACCCTGCGCCCTGACCTGACCCAGTGCTTCGCGTAACGCGCCTGCGTCCGGTAAGGTGTTGGCGGTGTTAATAGTGAACGTCATACGCTCCAGAATGGCATTCACCTCCTCCCGACTGCGCCAGGCCAACAACACTTTTCCCAGTGCGGTGGAGTGCAGTGGATTGCGGTGACCAATACGTGAGGCCATACGCAGGTTATACAGCGAGTCAATTTTATGCACATAGACCACGCTGTCATCATCCAGCGCGCCCAGATGGATTGTCTCTTTGGTCAGACGCGATAACTCGCGCATGTGTACATCGGCGCTGCGGATAAGATCGCTATGCTGCAACGCGTTGGATCCCACCTCAAACAGTTTCAAGGTCAGCGAATATTTCTCACTTTCCCCTTCCTGCGCGACATAACCTAATGCTTTCATGGTTTGCAGGAATCGGTAGACCGTACTTTTGGACATCATCAGCCGTTGTGCCAGCTCGGTAATACCGTGATCGCGCTCTTCGCTTAACGCCTGCAAAATCCCGAATACTTTTTGCACCGAAGAGACGGCATCCGGCTGTTTATCCTTTTCGTCAGCGGCCATTTGTCACCCTGAATACGTGTTTCAAAAAAACTGGAACAGAGTTGCAGTATAGAGTGACAGCGCCGATCCCGGCAATCTTCCGGGTTTGAAACATCTCTAAAATATATTTTTTCCGTGGGTACGATGCAATTTGGCGGCCAATTGATTAGCATGATGATATTCACACTCTTTAATATTAGCCTCTATGTCACTTTCCTCTTCTGACGGCGGACTCGCAGTACCCCAACGCTACTGGGCTATTCTGACGATCGCCATCGGCCTTATCATGGCGGTACTGGATGGATCGATTGCCAATGTCGCGCTGCCAACCATCTCACGTGAGCTACAGGCCAGTCCGGCCCAGTCAGTCTGGGTGATTAATGCTTATCAGATTGCCATTGTCGCCTCGCTACTGTCGTTGTCCTTTTTAGGCGATATCGTCGGCTACCGCCGCGTGTACCAGGCAGGGCTGGTGGTGTTTGCCATCACGTCGGTGTTTTGCGCCCTTTCGCCCTCCCTTCCCCTGCTTACGCTGGGCCGGGTGCTTCAGGGCCTGGGGGGTGCGGCGATCATGAGCGTTAACACCGCTCTGATTCGTATCATTTATCCCCCACGTTATCTGGGCCGCGGCATCGCGATCAACGCCCTGCTGGTGGCGATCTCGACGGCAGCCGGCCCCACGGTTGCGGCAGCCATCCTCTCATTTGCCAGCTGGCGCTGGTTGTTCCTGATCAACCTGCCACTGGGCGTTGTCACGCTCTGGCTGGCGTTACGTTATCTGCCGGATAACCCGCAACGGGCCAAAACACAGAAGTTTGATGTCACCAGTGCGGTAATGAATGCGCTCTTTTTCGGCCTGCTTATTTCGGCGCTGGGTGGCTTTGCCCAGGGACAATCGATCTGGCTTATCGCAGGAGAACTTATCACGCTGATTGTGGTGGGCTACTTTTTTATCCGACGCCAGCTGACGATGGCCGTGCCGTTGCTGCCGGTTGATTTGCTGCGCATCCCTATTTTTGCCCTGTCGATGTGCACCTCCGTCTGCTCTTTCTGCGCGCAGATGCTGGCGATGGTATCACTGCCCTTCTACCTGCAAAGCGTGCTGGGCCGTACAGAGGTCGAAACCGGTTTATTGCTTACGCCGTGGCCGCTGGCCACCATGCTGCTCTCACCGGTCGCGGGACGTTTAATTGAACGAGTGCATGCGGGCTTACTCGGGGGATTAGGGCTGGCCCTGTTTGCCATCGGGCTTTTTCTGCTGGCTCATTTACCTGCGAAGCCAGACGACATGGACATTATCTGGCGCATGATGCTGTGCGGGGCGGGCTTTGGCCTGTTTCAGTCCCCTAATAACCACACCATTATTACCTCCGCTCCGCGTCAACGCAGCGGTGGTGCGAGCGGTATGCTGGGCACGGCACGGTTACTGGGTCAGAGCAGCGGTGCCGCACTGGTAGCGCTGATGTTCAACTGGCTGGGCAATGACGGCACCCATGCGGCGCTGTTACTGGCGGCTGGATTCTCAACCGCAGCGGCCCTGCTCAGTCTGTCGCGCATAAAAACACCGCGCGTACAGTGATAAAAAAAGGCGACTTCTCAGTCGCCTTTTTGCCGGGTTACTTCAGGTATTCGCCGCTACGCAGCGCTTCAATACGTTTATCTAACGGGGGATGCGACATAAACAGCTCGCTGAATGACTTCCCTTTACCGTTGATACAAAACGCCATCATGCTGCTGGGCTCCTGCGGCTCGTAGCTGGTTTTCAGGCGCTGCAGTGCCGCAATCATCTTCTCACGGCCCACCAGTTTCGCTGAACCGGCATCCGCATGGAACTCACGGTGACGAGAGAACCACATGGTAATGATGCTGGCAAGGATACCAAACACCAGTTCCAGCACCATAGAAACGGCAAAGTACACCAGCGGATTACCGTTGCTGCTTTCTTCCCCGTCGCGGTTACCAGACATGAAGCCTGCCGCAATCTGCGCCAGAATACGCGAAACGAAAATCACAAAGGTGTTCACGACACCCTGAATCAGGGTCATGGTGATCATATCGCCGTTGGCAATATGCGCGACTTCGTGCGCCAGCACCGCTTCAGCCTCGTCGCGGCTCATGTTTTGCAGCAGCCCGGTCGATACAGCCACCAGTGACGCATTACGGCGGGCACCGGTTGCAAAGGCGTTGATGTCAGGCGCGTGGTAAATCGCGACCTGCGGCATCGCAATACCAACCTGCCGGGCCTGCTGGCTAATGGTCTCTAACAACCAGCGCTCGGTTTCGTTGCGTGGTTGTTCAATCACTTCACCGCCGACCGAACGCAACGCCATCCACTTCGACATCAGCAGTGAGACAAACGCACCGCCGAAGCCAAACAGACCTGCCATAATCATCAGGCCCTGAACACTGCTTGACTGAATTCCTGTCAGGCTGAGAATCAGCCCGAATACCAACATCACTGCCAGGTTGGTCAGCAGGAAAAGAGCAATACGCATCATAACGGTTAATCATCCTCAGTAGTTCATGCGCTCATGCGCGGATACATATCCTATGAGCATTGTGCGGGTTTTCAAGCGACCTTAACGTTTAAGTGCCTAAAAAGACATAACTTTACAATATGACATAACCTTTACCGCAACCCTACTGAATGCGCGCAGTACAACACATTAACGTAACGCATCCTTGCCGGACTTATCATAAAAAAAGCACCGCAGTGCGGTGCTTTTTATTAAACCAGAACGTATCAGTTGCTTTTCGCTGCGGACCCGTCGGGAAGCGTCTTTTCCAGCTGCGCCAGATCGTTGGCAATCTTGACGGTTTCATCCAGATAAGGATCGGGTTCTTTGTAATCCTTAGGCAGGTCATCCAGGCTCTTCAGCGGCTTTTTGCCTTCGGCCTGATAGCGCGCATTAATGCGTTCCAGACGCAGCGCATCGTCTTCGTGGTTCTCTTTCTCGCGTTGAGCAAGATTGAGCGACACGATATTGCGCTTGTCCTTCATGGCATTAAAGCGGGCAATGTCCTTCATGATGTACTGGAACTCACGATCTTTCGCGATACGTTCATCATGTTCTTTCGTCAACTGCGGCACCAGCGCTTTCACATCTCCGGTTTTCGCGTAGGTGGCAGCCGTGATGCTGTCCCACGGTAAGGCGTTATCTTCAAACTTCTCGCCTGTCTCCGCCGCTTCAACGCCGGTAGGCATCAGCAGATCGGGGGTGACGCCTTTACGCTGTGTACTGCCACCGTTAATACGGTAGAACTTCTGAATCGTGTACTGAACCGATCCCAGCGCAGGCCATTCCGGACGCAGCATCTGATCGTAAATGCGGTTCAGCGAGCGATACTGCTGAACGGTGCCTTTACCAAAGGTCGGCTCGCCAACAATCAGCGCACGCCCATAGTCCTGCATTGCCGCCGCAAAGATTTCAGAGGCAGACGCACTGAAGCGGTCAACCAGCACCACCAGCGGCCCTTTATAGTACACAATGCCGTCGTTATCGCTGTCCTGACGGATGCGACCGTTATTGTCGCGCACCTGCACCACGGGGCCACTTGGGATAAACAGGCCAGACAGTGAGACCGCCTCGGTCAGTGCGCCACCGCCGTTGGTCCGCAGATCAATCACGATGCTGTCGACATTCTGCTTTTGCAGTTTCTGCAACTGCACTTTGACATCATCGGTCAGGCCCACGTAGAAGCCCGGAATATCCAGTACGCCGACTTTCTGTTTGCCCACATTGTGAATACTCATCTTAACGGCGCGATCTTCCAGACGGATTTTCTCACGCGTCAGTGTCACAATGCGGGTTTTAGTACCTTTACCGGCAGGCAGGATTTCAAGGCGAACCTTACTGCCTTTCGGTCCTTTAATTTTGGCGACGACATCATCCAGACGCCAGCCAATCACATCTTCCATTGGCTTGCCTGGCTCACCGACGCCGACAATACGATCGCCAACGGTGATGGCTTTACTTTTCGCCGCCGGGCCACCCGCGACCATAGAATTGATCACGGTATAATCGTCATCCATCTGCAGTACGGCGCCAATCCCTTCGAGCGACAGGCTCATTTCAGTATTGAACTGCTCGGTATTGCGCGGCGACAGATAGTTGGTGTGCGGATCGATTTCGTGGGCAAATGCATTCATTGCCAGCTGGAACACATCTTCGCTGTTGCTCTGTGCCAGGCGACGGATGGCGAAGTTATAGCGTTTGGTCAGCACGTCACGAATTTCTTTTTCGTCTTTACCGGCCAGCTTCAGGCTCAACTCATCGTATTTCACCTTGGCATCCCACAGCGCATTTAATTCGTTCTGGTCTTTCGGCCAGGGCGCTTTGGAACGGTCAATATCGATGGTGTCATTACCGGTAAAGTTCATCGGGCGAGCCAGGACCGTGAGCGCGTACTGATAGCGTTCGAAGCGGCGTTTCTGGGCCAGATTATAAAGATCGTAAAAAATATCCAGCTTACCGCTACGCAGTTCGTCACCCAGCTGTGTTTTCTTGCTGGCAAACTGTGCTACATCCGACGCCAGCAGCACGTTGTGGCTGTAGTCGAGCATGTTGAGGTAGCGGTCAAAAATTTTGGCGGAAAACGCCCCGTCCAGATCGAACTGACGATAGTGAGAACGCGTGAACCGTGAGGTGACGCGCTCGCTGACGGTAGGATCCTGGGGATCTTCATGCAACTGAGGAATTTGATCGGCACGAGTGATGTTCTCGGCGGCAAAGGAAGGGCCTGACAACAGCAGGCCCGCGATCAATCCAACTTTTAACAAGGTGTTCATGCCGGGGTCAGCCTCCGTTTCAGAACTGCAGGTGTTCTGCGCGCACAATCATTGCCATGCCGGAAGCGAGCTGTACCCGGACGCCGTCTTTAGAAACTTCCAGAACGGTCGCGTCCATTGCACTTTTGCCTGCTTTAACTTTAATACTCTGGCCGGGTTGCAAAGTTGAGGTATCAGTGATGGGTTTAGCCTGCTGCTGCTCCGGACGGGTTGCCGGTTTGCGATGCTGCGATGCAGTAGGACGCTCAGCAGACTGCGGACGCGGCTTACGCGCGGCGTCACCCTCTGCGGCTTTACGCGGAGCAGGTTTGCGTGGACGACGTGGCGCGCTGGCCCCTTCTTCCCCCTCACCGGCTTCACGACGCGCGGCCCGCTGCTGATCGCGTTGCGCCTGAACACGCGCTTTCGCGTCTTCCAGCTGCTTGCGGGCATGCTCAACGTGCTGCTCATCGAGAACACCGCACGGATTGCCGTCGAGATCCACGCGGGTCGCACCCGCTTTAATACCGTACAGATAGCGCCAGCTGGAGGTATAAAGACGTAATGCTGAACGTAACTGTGTTTTGCTCAGGTTCATTTCGCCCTGAACGCGCTCGACCAGATCCTGAAAGATACCGATTTTGAGCGGACGCGCTTCACCTTCAGCGCTAAAGCAGTGCGGAAAGCGCTCCGCCAGAAAGCTAATGACTTCTTTACTGCTATTCAACTTAGGTTGATTTTCCATGAAATTTCCTGATTACTACGGGTTTGCCGACCAGAGCAGGCATGAACAGGCGACATTATAATGACAACATCGCTAAATGCCATGCAATCCAGTCGATTAGCTACGCGTCAGCTGCAAATATTTTTCTAAGTCCGTGTTCGCGAGCACGTCGCAAAGCCCGTCAGTCAAGGCTACCAGCCCTTTTTCATCATCACTATCAAAGCGATTGTATTCCACACTGTCGATATCCAGCACGCCCACAACGTGACCGTTTACTTTCAGAGGAATCACAATTTCAGCATTACTGGCCGCATCGCAGGCGATGTGCCCCGGAAACGCATGCACATCATCCACACGCTGGACCTGATTTTCCGCCAGCGCTGTACCACAGACACCTTTACCCACGGGGATGCGCACACAGGCAATTTTACCCTGGAACGGGCCAAGCACCAGTGTGTCTGCTTCCGTCAGCAGGTAGAAGCCTGCCCAGTTCACGCCTTCGAGACGTTCATACAACAGCGCGCTAAAGTTACCCATCGCGGCGAGGAACGCCGTTTCTCCCGCCAGCAAGGCGCGCATATCGCGATCTAAATCGGCGTAAAAGGCAGTTTTGTTCATTATTCAACCGTTACCAGTGACATCCGGGCGGCTAACCACTCCGCCAGTTAAAAATAAGCACTAAAAATCCATAGCCATAAGGTGAATCATAGCGTTAGTTACTATAACCTTAACATTCTGTGGATCGAAGCGTGATACCCGAAACAGGTACACAGCAATGTCTTAACAACCCTTTGCGTAAATAACAATAAGCGAACCCTGCACTCTTTATGAAAATTCACGCGATTAGCGAGACATTGCCCCACGCACGTTATCAGCGTTGTCCGCAATGCGATACCCTTTTTTCCTTACCAGATGTGAAATCGCATCAGTCGGCACATTGCCCCCGTTGTAATGCGCAAATTGTCAGCGGCTATGACTGGTCGATGACGCGTCTGCTGGCGATGGCGGCCACCATGCTGGTCCTGATGCCGTTCGCCTTCAGCATGCCGTTGATTGATATCCGGCTGCTGGGTATGCGCATTAACGCCAGCCTGCTGGAAGGCATTGTGCAGATGACGCTACAGGGCAACGTATTAACGGCCTCCATGGTGGCGTTCTGCACTATCGGTGCGCCCGTCACGCTTGTGGCCGGCATTGGCTACCTGGCGCTGGGCCAGCGTTTGGGCATGAATCTGCGCCCGGTTCTGCTGATGCTGGAGAAGCTGAAAGAGTGGGTCATGCTGGACATTTTCCTGATTGGCATCGCGGTGGCGTCGATTAAAGTTCAGGAATACGCCGATCTCGAAATGGGCTACGGTCTGGTGGCCTACATTGCCCTGACCGTCCTGAGCGTGATGACGCTGATTCATCTCAATATTGAACAGCTATGGGAACACTTTTATCCGCAACAGCCTCAGGTGACGCGACGGGAGGATCTGCAGGTTTGTCTCAACTGCCATTATACCGATGTTCCCGACGCACGAGGCCGTTGCCCCCGCTGCCATACACCGCTCGACTTCCGTCGCCGTCACAGCCTGCAAAAATCCTGGGCTGCGCTCATCGCCTCCATTGTGCTGCTGATCCCGGCCAATCTGCTGCCCATTTCGGTGGTGTACCTCAATGGCTCGCGGCGGGAAGATACGATCTTCTCCGGCATTCTTTCCCTGGCATCCGGTAATATTCCGGTCGCCGCCATCGTCTTTATCGCCAGTATCTTAGTGCCCTTTACCAAGGTTCTGGTCATGCTGGCGCTGCTTCTCAGCATTCATTTTCGCTGCGAGCAAGGCCTGAAAACCCGCATCCGTCTCCTGCGTTTTGTAACCTGGGTCGGTCGCTGGTCTATGCTGGATCTGTTTGTCATTTCGTTAACCATGTCACTGGTCAATCGTGACCAGTTACTGGCTTTTACCATGGGACCTGCCGCGTTTTACTTTGGCGCGGCTGTGATCCTGACCATTATGGCCGTTGAGTGGCTGGATAGCCGCCTGCTCTGGGATGCACATGCAACAGGAAACGCCGACTACACCGACTAATGCTACGCTGCGTAATAAGCGTAAAATTTCCCCTTTTTGGCTGCTGCCCGTTATCGCCATGCTGATTGCGGGCTGGCTGCTATGGACGAATTTTCAGGAGCGCGGCACCACAATCACCATTAATTTCCAGACGGCAGATGGGATTGTGCCCGGGCGCACGCCTGTGCGCTATCAGGGCGTGGAAGTCGGTACCGTGCAGGGCATCAACCTGAGCAACGACTATCGCAAGATCCAGATCAAAGCCAGCATCAAAAGTGATATGCGTGATGCGCTGCGTGAGAATACGCAATTCTGGCTGGTGACACCGAAAGCCTCGCTGGCCGGGGTTTCCGGCCTTGATGCGCTGGTCGGCGGTAACTACATCGGCATGATGCCGGGCGATGGTAAAGAGAGCGACACCTTCACCGCCCTGGATACGCAACCGAAATACCGTGTTAATACCGGCGAGCTGATGATTCACCTTCATGCACCGGATCTGGGCTCGCTGAATACCGGCTCACTGGTCTATTACCGCAAAATTCCGGTAGGCCGCGTGTACGACTACAGTATCAACGGTCAAAACAACGGCGTGTCAATTGACGTGCTTATCGAACGGCGCTTCGTCAACCTGGTGAAAACCAACAGCCGTTTCTGGAACGTGTCCGGCCTGAACGCTGATGTCAGCCTGAGCGGTGCCAAAGTGCAGCTGGAAAGCCTGGCGGCACTGGTCAATGGCGCGATTGCCTTTGACTCGCCCGAAGGCGCGGAAGCCGCAAAGAGCGACCAGAATTACACCCTCTATCCTGATCTGGCTCACAGCCAGCGCGGTGTGCTGATTAGCCTCGATCTGCCCAACGGCGATAACCTGTCGGCTAACCGAACGCCGCTGATGTACCAGGGTCTGGAAGTCGGTACGCTCACCAAACTGAATCTGCAGGACGGCGGCAAAGTCACCGGCGAGATGACGGTTGATCCGTCTGTGGTCGGCCTGATGCGCGAAGGCACACGCATTGAAATGCACAGTCCGAAACTCAGCCTGACTGACACCAGCCTGAGCAGTCTGCTGACCGGCAATACCTTTGAACTGGTGCCCGGCGACGGTCCACCCGTACAGCATTTTACCGTGGTTGCGCCTGACAAAACGCTGCTGCAGCAACCCAATGTGCTCACCGTAAAACTCAGCGCGCCGGAGAGCTATGGCATCGATCCGGGGCAACCGCTGATGTTATACGGTATGAAAATCGGCCAGGTCATCTCGCGCGATCTGGATGAAAATGGGGTGAATTTTGTTGTGGCAATCAATCCTGACCACCGGCAACTGGTGCACAGCGACAGTAAATTCATCGTGAACAGTCGTCTTGATGTGAAATTCGGTCTGGACGGCATGCAGGTGCTGGGAGCCAGCGCACGTGAATGGGTCGATGGCGGTATTCGTCTGGATCCCGGCAAGCGCGGCGCGCCAAAAGCCGCCTATCCGCTGTTTGCGGATGCGGAACGTGCGGAGGAAGGTATTGTGGGTGACGGTCCGTCGACCACGCTGATGCTGACCGCGAAAAGTCTGCCGGATGTTCAGGCGGGATCTGTCGTGCTGTACCGCAAGTTCCAGGTGGGCGAAATCACGAAAGTCACACCGCGCGCGGATGCGTTTGATATTGCCGTTCATATCAAACCGGAATACCGTAAGCTCCTCACCAACGAAAGTGTCTTCTGGGCGGAAGGCGGCGCACGCGTGCAGCTTAACGGCAGCGGATTAACGGTGCAGGCCTCCCCGCTGAACCGGGCTTTAAAAGGCGCGATCAGCTTTGACAACCTGACCGGGGCGAAAGTGGATAAAGGCGTAAAACGCGTGCTTTATCCGTCCGAAACGGCCGCTCGCGCGGTGGGCAGCCAGATTACCCTGCACACCTATGATGCCAGCAAACTGTCTGCGGGCATGCCGATTCGCTATCTGGGCATTAACGTGGGTCAGATCGAATCACTGTCGCTGAGTGATGACAATAATCAGGTGGTGGCCAAAGCCGTACTTTACCCGGAATACGTGCAGAACTTCGCGCGCGTTGACAGTCGTTTCTCCGTGGTGTCGCCCGAGATTTCGGCCGCCGGGGTGAATCATCTGGAGACGATCCTGCAGCCTTACGTTAACGTTGACCCGGGTAAAGGACGCGGCGCGCGGACCTTTGAGCTGCAGGAAAGCACCATCACCGACTCGCGTTACCTCAACGGCCTGAACATCTATGTGGATGCCACCGAAGCGGGTTCTCTGTCATTAGGGACGCCGGTCCTGTTCCGGGGCGTCGAAGTCGGTACCGTGACCGGCACCTCGTTGGGTAATATGGCGGATCGCGTGCAAATCGCCCTGCGCATCAGTAAAAAATATCAGCATCTGGTACGTAATAACTCGGTGTTCTGGCTCGCCTCCGGCTATAACCTGGACTTTGGGCTGATTGGCGGTGTGGTGAAAACCGGTACCTTCCAGCAATTTATCCGCGGCGGCATTCAGTTTGCTACGCCACCGACGGTTCCGCTGGCCCCGCAGGCGAATGCGAATAAGCACTTCCTGCTGCAGGACGAACCGCCGAAAGAGTGGCGTAACTGGGGTACGGCCATTCCTGACCCGAACCAACCTTAATCCTCCCAAAACGGGCAGCCAGGCTGCCCGTTTTCTTTCCGCGTGTTACACTCCCGCCTTTGCCTCAAAGAGAACTTATCCGTGTCCGACGCCGCTTCACGTTTTCCTGCCGATTTTCTTGACCTTATGCGCCAGAGCCTGCCCGATGAGGCCAGCCTGCAGCAGTTTATCGACATTAGCCAGCAGCCGTTACGCCGCAGCCTCCGAGTCAATACGTTAAAAATCAGCGTCAGCGCGTTTCTGGCCCAAACGGCTCACTACGGCTGGCAGCTTACGCCGGTGCCGTGGTGTGAAGACGGCTTCTGGATCAGCCGGGAGGATGAAAGTTTACCGTTGGGTAGCGTGGCAGAGCATCTGAGTGGCCTGTTTTATATTCAGGAAGCCAGCTCGATGCTGCCGGTGACGGCGCTGTTTGATGCCTGTCCCGATGCACAGCATGTCATGGATATGGCGGCCGCCCCCGGCTCGAAAACAACACAGATTGCCGCCCGAATGCACAACCAGGGAATTGTCCTTGCTAATGAGTTCTCTTCCAGCCGGGTAAAAGTGCTGCACGCGAACATTACCCGCTGTGGCGTGACCAATACCGCGCTGACTCACTTTGACGCCCGCGTCTTTGGGCCTGCGCTGCCGGAACAGTTCGATGCGATCCTGCTGGATGCGCCCTGCTCTGGCGAAGGCGTGATACGTAAAGATGCGGATGCGCTGAAAAACTGGTCGCTTGCCAGCACCCACGATATCGCCCAGACCCAACGCGATCTGATTGACAGCGCGTTTCATGCCCTGAAGCCTGGCGGTACGCTGGTGTATTCCACCTGCACACTCAATCCGATCGAAAACCAACAGGTTGTGGCCTGGCTGCTGGCGCGCTACCCCGCAGCCGTCGAGGTTGCGCCGCTGACGACGCTGTTTCCAGGCGCAGAACAGGCAGCCACGCCCGAAGGTTACCTGCACGTCTTTCCTCAGCTGTTTGACAGTGAAGGCTTCTTTGTCGCGCGGTTACGCAAAACCGCCTCTGTTGAGCGGCTGCCTGCGCCGACATACAAAGTCGGCAAGCTCCCGTTTACCCCCGTAAACCGCAAACTGGAAAACGATATTGTTCAGGCGGCCGCGAAGGTGGCGCTTCAGTGGGATGAGCGCCTGCAACTGTGGCAACGCGATAAAGAAATTTGGCTGTTTCCCGCCGACATCGTTCCGCTGTTAGGGCAGGTCCGTTTTTCGCGGATTGGCCTGAAACTGGCTGAAACCTTTGCGAAGGGTTATCGCTGGCAACATGAGGCCGTTGTCGCGCTGGCGTCACCACGTCTAGCGCAGACAGTAGAACTGAATGAGGCGGAAGCGGAAGCATGGTTTCGCGGTCGCGATATCTACCCTGAAAACCCGCCCACCGTTGATGAGATGATTGTGACCTATCAGGCTCAGCCGCTGGGGCTGGCAAAACGGGTTGGCAGCCGGATTAAAAACAGCTATCCGCGCGAACTGGTGCGCGACGGTCGGCTGTTCCGTTAAGCCGTCACACCCTGTAAGTGACAATGTCACGTATTCGGCGCTGTTTTGCTGATAGCAGCGCCAGAACCGTCGTTCAGCGCGGACGGACCTGCACAAGCGGCAGGCATCTCGCCTGCGCATTCTGGCGTGATGACCGACGGTAACTCAGGCGGTGCGCGCTTTTGCCGGATGGGTCAGCAATTTGGCGGCGGGCCGGATGGGCCGTCGCACTAATTCTCCCCCGCAGTTGGGACAATGCCCCTGCAGATGCTGCTCAGCGCAGGTCGCGCAGAAGGTACATTCGAACGAACAGATGCGCGCATCACGCGATGCCGCAGGCAGATCGATATCACAACGTTCACAGTTTGGGCGCAGTTCTAACATGACATTCCCCCTTGCGGTAACGGCTTTCAGCGTGGCAAAACCCATGCTGCTTGTCGAGGATTTTCATCGCCCGTAACGCTTATCCGTCAGAAGATGTGGAACCTGACGTGGCCCTGCTGCGGCTTTCATCGTCGCGCGCCTGGGTCACGTCGCCTTCGTCCTCATTCTCACCCTCGTCCTCTGCGCCCTCCTCATCACTGGTGACCATCGCCGCCTGAATCGCCTCGTCTTCCAGCACCGGGTTAAGCGCCGCGCCTAAAGGTGAGGTAGCCAGGCTGTCCGGTAACACCACGTGGGGCAAAGGTACCTCGGTAGTCGGTAACGGAAGCGGCGCTTTCTTCACATAGCTCAGCACAGCAATCAACAGGGTGCACACCGTGAAGAACAGATAAAGCATGTTACTGCCGAAAGGCTGCATCAGCGAGCCCACCAGCAACGGGCCGATACTGGCTCCGATACCAAACGCCATCAGCAGACAGGCCGTCAGTGAAACGCGCTGCTCCGCCGCCACCTGATCGTTTGCCAGCGCCACCTGCAAAGGATAGAGGGCAAACTGCACCATGCTGGCAAGAAAGGCGATGCCGAGCACCCAGTGAAATGACAGCCTGGGCAGCAACACCAGCGGCAAACAGGCCAGCGCCAGCAGCGCTGCAATATAAAACAGCAGCCGCTGACGATCGTAACGGTCGGACAGCCAGCTTAAAGGAAACTGCGATACCAGCCCGGCAAAGATCGTCAGGCTCATAAAAATACCGGTCTGCGCATCGCTGAATCCCTTGCTGCTGGCATACACCGGCGCCAGGCCATAAAAGGCGCCGACGACCATACCGGTTAATAAGGTGGTGCTGAGCAATTTAGGAATGGTGCGAAGAAAGTAGCCCAGCTCCATCGGCGCAGGTGACATCGCGCGAACATGCGTGCGCGTCGTCAGCGCAATCGGCACCAGACAGAGGGCAAAACAGAGCGCCACGATTAACAACGTCTGAAGACCAAAGTCACTTTGTAAGGTCAGCACCACCTGACCGCTACTTAAGCCAAGGTAGGTCGCCACCATATAGAAGCCAAAGATTAGCCCACGCTGTGACGATTCCGCCTGGTCGTTAAGCCAGCTTTCCAGCACCATGTACTGGCACATCATGCACAGCCCGATGATCAGGCGCAGGAAAACCCAGAGGGGGATAAAATCTGTCAGCCCGTGTCCGATCACTGACGCCGTAATAATGCCGGCACAGGCTACATAGGCACGAATATGACCGACGCGCGCAATTAGGTTGTGGCCCACCTTGCCACCGATCACCAGGCCAATATAGTTTGCCGCAATGATGGCCCCAATCAGCGCACCATTAACCTGATCATGGGCCAGACGCAGTGACACGTAGGTAGTGAGTAACCCTGAGCCCAACAGCATCAACAACGTGGTGGTGTAAAGCGGCAGAAATGTTCTAAGAATTTTTCGCATACGACTCCCTGTCCACAACAGTCATTGGTGTCCTGTAAAGTTTAAAGATAGTTGAATTTGCCCCGCTTTAGGTCGGGACAATTCCGACAGTAAACTCCCGTTGTCACGTGGACGGCAGTGATGACACATTTCCCTGTCCCCGGATGTATCGTAGGCCTCCGGCAAAACCTGACTGGCTGTGGACCATGTTTACGCGGCCGGGTTTTCCGTCAGCCATAAAAAACCCGTTAACCTGGCGGCTAACGGGCTGTGGGATCAGGCGCTGGGGAACGTAATGTTGCTACCCGGTGCCTCTCGATGCAGATGAATAAAGTTCAAGTGGCGCTCATACTGATCGAGTATATCGATGATCACCTGCTCTTTGCTGTAATCCATCAGGTCATTACCCTGACTGCCCTCCAGCAGGAACGTCTCCAGCCGGTAATAGGTAGATTTCCCGCTGCGCGCGCGGTAGGTAAAGCCCGGAATGGAATACTGCTGTGGCCAGACCTGATAGAGGAAATCCTGCTCCTCGCCCAGTTGTACGCGCAGGTCCAGATAACCCAGAGGATGCTCCCCGTCGGCGGCCACGCGGTCCAGCGTGACGCGCGCGCCACGCAGCTCCAGCTCTTTTGCCACGTCCTCCATGGCGGGAAAGATCGTGTCATCCATCATTTTCAGGGTGTAGCGCGAGCCAGGATAGTTCATCAGGCGCGACAGCCGTTTTTTCCAGGTCAGACGGTCAGTAGCATGTGCCAGATAAGGCGCCGTATCCCGCGTCGCACTCACGCGGCGATAATCTTCCACCTTGAGCGATTTATACAGCCCTGCCATCACGAAGAAGATGACGAAACTGAACGGCAGCCCCATGATGACCGTGGTATTTTGCAGCGCCGTAATGCCGTTGGTCATCAACATACTCAGCGTCAGGACGCCGATGGCGACTGACCAGAATATACGCAGCCAGTTCGGCGCATCACTGTTGATGTCTTTCAGTTTGGAGGTGAAATTACCCAGCACCAGCGAACCGGAATCCGCCGAGGTTACATAGAACAACATACCGGTAATGGTCGCGACGGAAGCACTCAGCTTGAAGGCCGGGTACTGCGCCAAAAGACTGTAGAAACCGCGTTCCGCATGGCCCATCACTTCCTGTGCAAAACCTGCATCGCCATGAAGGATTTCATACAGGGCCGCGTTACCAAAGACCGACAGCCACAGCAGCGTAAAGGTAAAAGGAATCACCAGCGTACCGAGCACAAACTCACGAATGGTACGGCCACGGGAGATACGTGCCAGAAACAGGCCCACGAACGGCGACCAGGCCACCCACCAGGCCCAGAAAAACAGGGTCCAGCTGTTCATCCACTCTGTTGGCCGGTCAAAGGCAAACGTATTCAGCGTCATGCCCATAAAGCGATTGATGTAATCCCCTACGTTGAGCACCAGTGCGTTAAGCAGGAAGCCGGTATTGCCAGCGAACAGGACGAACAGAATCAGGCCGAGAGCCAGCGCCACATTCAGTTCCGATAAAATACGAATGCCTTTGTCAACGCCCGACGTCACGGAAATGGTGGCAATGATCACCGACAGAATAATCAATGCCGTCTGCGCCGTTAATCCTTCCGGAATATCGAACAGGACCTTCAGCCCATAGTTTAACTGCACCACACCAATTCCCAGCGTGGTAGCGATACCAAAGATCGTCCCAATTACCGCGGCAATGTCTACGCTGTGGCCGATGGGACCGTTAATGCGTTTACCAAAAATGGGATACAGGGCGGAACGGATGGTTAAGGGCAGATTGTAGCGGTAGCTGAAATAGCCAAGGGCAATCCCCATCAGGGCGTACATTGACCAGCCGGTTAAGCCATAGTGGAACAGGGTCCAGACCATCGCCTGACGGGCCGCTTCAAGCGTTTGCCCTGTCCCTTCCGGCGGCTGCATATACTGCGAAACCGGTTCCGCCACCGAAAAAAACATCAGGTCTATCCCGATACCGGCGGCAAACAGCATTGCCGACCAGCTCAGTATGCTGAATTCCGGTTTCGACTGCTCAGGCCCGAGTTTAATGGAGCCAAAACGGGAACAGGCGATATACACAACGAACACGATATAAAGCGTGGCGGCCAACATGTAATACCAGCCAAACGCTTCGGACACCCAGTTTACCGCCCTCAGTATCCAGTTGGCGGCTTCGCTGCTGAATAAAATAGTGATGAGTGAAAAGGTCAGAATCAATCCTGCGGAGGTGTAGAACACCACGGGGTTGATTCTGTCTTTTTCACTCGCTGGTGGACTCATCATCGTTTACCTCTGGTTGTTGGCTTATCAATTTTGCAAGAGTTCAAACCGGTAAAAACATCCGGTGTCCCGAGGGGTAAGTGTTTTTTACGCTTCGTTTCCTGCCGTTACATTCTGGTCAAAACTAACGAATCTGCCACACTTACCGCTTCACTTACTCAACTTTTAAGACACAGCATCCTAACAAGGTTTCTATTTATATTGAACATCCAATCAAAAAAAGATTAAATAGGGGACTGATTTTGGGTGGGAGCGAACGCAATGCCAAAGGTAGGGATGCAGCCAATACGACGTCGACAGTTGATCGATGCGACGCTGGCAACGATAAATGACGTAGGTATTAATGATGCCACCATTGCTCAGATTGCCCGACGCGCGGGCGTGTCAACTGGCATCATCAGCCACTATTTCAAGGACAAGAACGGATTGCTGGAAGCCACGATGCGCGACGTCACCCGGCAACTACGTGAGGCAGTTGCCCGTCGCCTGCAGCCGTTAGCCAACGCCCCCGCCGAAGAACGACTGCGCGCAATCGTTGAAGGAAACTTCGACGAAAGTCAGGTCGAACGCGCAGTGATGAAAGCCTGGCTGGACTTTTGGTCAAGCAGTATGCACCAGCCTCAGCTTCAACGTCTGGAACGGGTCAGTCATCGCCGTCTTTTTTCATCGCTGGCCGTGGAGTTTCGCCGCCAGTTGCCCAGGGACAGGGCCAGGCTTGCCGCTCACGGGCTGGCCGCCATGATTGATGGCCTGTGGCTACGCGCAGCATTAAGCGGCAAGCCCTTTGACCCGACGACAGCACGGACACTGACCACTCAATTTATTCGCCAGCAGTTAGCCGGCGAACACGCGTAACGGAACCAGGAGAAATTATGTCCCGATTCACCGAACAACACCTCTACATCAATGGTACTTATGTTGCCGCGACGTCTGGAGAAACCTTCCAGACGATTAATCCGGTCAACGGCGAAGTACTGGCTGATGTCCAGATTGCCGGGCGCGAGGATGTCGATCGCGCTGTGGCGGCGGCCAGAAAAGGGCAAAAAATCTGGGCAGCCATGACCGCCATGGAACGCTCACGCATTCTGCGTCGGGCCGTAGATATTCTGCGCGAGCGCAATGATGAGCTGGCTGAACTGGAAATGCTTGATACCGGTAAGCCGTTCAGTGAAACCGCCAGCGTCGACATCGTTACCGGTGCCGATGTGCTGGAGTATTACGCTGGGCTGATCCCTGCGCTGGAAGGCCAGCAAATTCCTCTGCGTGATACCGCGTTTGTGTATACCCGCCGTGAACCCTTAGGCGTGGTCGCCGGTATTGGCGCGTGGAATTACCCGATTCAGATTGCCCTGTGGAAATCTGCCCCGGCCCTCGCCGCAGGCAATGCCATGATTTTCAAACCCAGCGAGGTCACACCGCTGACGGCCCTGAAACTGGCTGAGATTTACACCGAAGCCGGTGTGCCGGACGGCGTTTTCAACGTGCTGCCCGGTACCGGCGCGGTTACCGGTCAACTGCTTACCGAGCATCCGGGTATCGATAAAGTGTCATTTACCGGCGGTGTCGTCAGCGGCAAAAAAGTCATGGCAAATGCGGCAGGATCGACCCTGAAGGACGTCACCATGGAGCTGGGCGGCAAATCCCCGCTGATCATCTTTGATGACGCCGATCTCGATTTGGCCGCCGACATCGCCATGATGGCTAACTTCTACAGTTCCGGCCAGGTATGTACCAACGGTACCCGCGTTTTTGTCCCGGCCGCATTGCAGTCTGCGTTCGAAGCCAAAATCGTAGAACGTGTTGCCCGTATCAAAGCGGGCGATCTGCGCGATCCCGAGACAAACTTTGGTCCGCTGGTCAGCTTTAGCCACCGTGACAACGTGATGCGCTTTATTGAGTCCGGTATTGCAGAAGGTGCCCGTCTGCTGTGTGGCGGTAAACGCTTAACCGGTGACGGGTTTGATCAGGGCGCGTGGGTGGCACCAACCGTATTCAGCGACTGCCGCGACGACATGAAAATTGTCCGTGAGGAAATTTTCGGGCCGGTGATGTCGATCCTGAGTTACACCTCGGAAGAGGAAGTGATACGTCGCGCTAACGATACCGAATATGGTCTGGCCGCGGGTCTGGTGACCCGGGATCTGAATCGTGCGCACCGCGTCATTCATCAGATTGAAGCGGGCATCTGCTGGATTAACACCTGGGGTGAATCTGCCGCTGAAATGCCTGTCGGCGGTTACAAGCATTCTGGCGTCGGTCGTGAAAACGGCTTGATGACGCTGCAGAATTACACCCAGGTGAAGTCGGTTCAGGTTGAGCTGACGCGCTTTCAGTCTGTCTTTTAATCCCCTTACCTGAGGAGCGACGAATGGAATTTGATTACATTATCATTGGAGCCGGATCCGCAGGGAATGTGTTGGCCACCCGACTGACTGAAGACAGTAGCGTGAATGTTCTGCTGCTGGAAGCGGGTGGGCCTGATTATCGTTTCGATTTTCGGACGCAGATGCCAGCGGCCCTGGCGTACCCTTTACAGGGAAAACGGTATAACTGGGCGTATGAAACTGAGCCTGAGCCGTATATGAACAACCGCCGCATGGAGTGTGGTCGGGGTAAAGGCCTGGGCGGTTCTTCGCTGATCAACGGCATGTGTTATATCCGGGGTAACGCGATGGATCTGGACAACTGGGCAAGCATGCCCGGCCTGGAAAACTGGAGCTATCTGGACTGTCTGCCCTACTATCGCAAGTCAGAAACGCGCGATACCGGTGCCAATGACTACCACGGCGGCGATGGTCCGGTCAGCGTGACCACGCCGAAGAAAGGCAACAACGTGCTGTTTGAAGCAATGATTCAGGCAGGCGTTCAGGCCGGCTATCCGCGCACAGATGACCTGAATGGTTATCAGCAGGAAGGCTTTGGGCCGATGGACCGCTTCGTCACGCCAGAAGGCCGACGTTCCAGCACCGCGCGCGGTTATCTTGACCAGGCGAAACGCCGACCGAACCTGAAAATCGTGACCCATGCCACCACCGACCGTATTTTGTTTGAAGGCAAGCGTGCAATTGGCGTGGAATATATGATCGGTGACAGTAATACGCTGCACACCGTTCATGCGCGACGCGAAGTGCTGCTGTGTGCGGGTGCCATTGCTTCGCCACAAATCTTACAGCGCTCGGGTGTGGGATCGTCCGCACTGTTACAGCAGTTTGACATCCCGGTCGTCCATGACCTGCCGGGCGTAGGTGAGAACCTGCAGGATCACCTTGAAATGTACCTGCAGTATGAATGCAAGGAGCCCGTCTCTCTGTATCCCGCACTGAAGTGGTGGAATCAGCCGAAGATCGGCGCAGAGTGGCTGTTTAACGGCACGGGCGTGGGTGCCAGTAACCAGTTCGAAGCGGGTGGCTTTATTCGCAGCCGTGAAGAGTTTACCTGGCCGAATATTCAGTACCACTTCCTGCCGGTAGCGATTAACTACAACGGCTCGAATGCGGTCGATGCGCACGGTTTTCAGTGTCACGTGGGCTCAATGCGTTCACCCAGCCGCGGACATGTGCGCCTGAAGTCCCGCGATCCGCGTCGCCATCCCGCAATTCTGTTCAACTATATGTCGCATGAACAGGACTGGCATGAGTTCCGTGATGCGATTCGTATCACACGTGAAATCATCAATCAGCCCGCGCTGGATAAATACCGTGGCCGTGAGATCAGCCCGGGCATTGAATGCCAGACGGACGAGGAGCTGGATGAATTCGTGCGTAACCATGGCGAAACGGCTTACCATCCTTGCGGAACCTGTAAGATGGGTAACGACGAGATGGCGGTGGTTGATGGCGAAGGCCGCGTACATGGACTGGAAGGTTTGCGCGTGGTCGATGCATCCATAATGCCATTAATTATTACGGGCAACCTGAATGCGACCACCATCATGATCGGTGAAAAAATCGCCGACTGCATCCGTGGTCGTCAACCGCTGCCGCGCAGTACCGCAGACTACTATGTTGCAGGCGATGCCCCGGTGCGTAAGGCACCTGAGCGGTCAACCTGATCGCCTCCCTGACCTTAAGCCGGACAACTGTCCGGCTTATTTCTTTTTTCTGCACTTATCACCTGCATTAATCAGAATAATAAGCATGATTGCTCTGATTTATGTCAATTCAACTTACAATATCGCGCTGTGCTTTTAACGCCGGTGGTGGTATAAAGTGTGGGTGTTTATTACCGGAGGCTTTACCCGTCCACTGAAGAGAAGCAATAACGTGGATGCATTGTGAAATTATGAGCAGGATGTTCATTCCCCGTTTTACCGCCCTTTCGTTCCTCGCATTACTCAGCGTTAACGCCCTCGATCAGCACTGGCGCAGCGCGCTTTAGTCCCCTTTCCGCTCGTTTATTCCTTTCTGCTGTGGCATCACGGTGGGTTAATTACGACGCTAGTTGTGGAGAAAAAACCATGCGCGCATGGGGATTATTAGCACTCGCTATTGTTGCGGAAATCATGGGTACCCTGACCATGAAATGGTCCAGCCTGAATCAAAGCCAGAGCGGCTATCTGATTATGCTGGGCATGATTGCCTGTTCGTATATCTTCCTGAGTTTTGCCATCAAACGTATCGCACTGGGGGTCGCTTATGCCCTCTGGGAAGGTATCGGCATTATGCTGATCACGCTGTTTAGCGTGCATCTGTTTGATGAAACCGTATCGCCGCTGAAAATCTGCGGTCTGGTCACCTTGATTGTCGGCATTCTGCTGATGAAAACCGGCAGCAAGAAGGAGGCCGATCATGACCCTGCCTGATCTGATTCATTTTGCCTGGCTGGCACTGGCTGTCCTGCTGGAAATTGCCGCCAATATCATGCTCAAGTACAGCAACGGTTTTAAAAAGCCCCTGCCCGGCATCGCCTCGTTGGGCTGTGTGCTGCTGGCATTCAGTGCGCTGTCGCAGGCCGTGAAAGGTATCGATCTTTCCGTGGCTTACGCGCTCTGGGGCGGGTTTGGTCTCGTCGCCACCGTTGCTGCAGGCGGCATTCTCTTTGGTCAGCGCCTGAACCGCAAAGGCTGGGCGGGCCTGGCTCTGCTGTTGCTGGGCATGGTTATGCTGAAACTGGCCTGAGAACAGGGGACGCAGACGTCCCCTTTCCGCCCTTTACCCGTACGTCTGCAATGCCGTCCTGCCCTGCTGTTTATGAAAATACGTCCCTCTTATCCCCAGTGGCAGGCCCGTCAGAGAAAGGGGTTGACCTTTGTCATTGACAGTCACTTCTGAGCCACTCAAAGTGTGTGTATTATCACGCAGATCGATTATTCATCATAATGTCAGAATCCTCTTACTTTTATCATTGCAGGTGGACTTGATCCGACTGTTAGGGCTTAGTGATGCCTTTGGATCCAGTATAAATAATTGATTAACGAGGTTTTACCATGTCTGCAACGCGAGGATGGTCCACGGAACTGGAAGGGTTACGGGGGATTGCTTCTCTTTGGGTACTGCTGGGACACATAAGCTTGCTTATCCATTGCCATATCACTTTACTCTCTTCTCCGGGGATTGGCGTGGATCTGTTTATCCTGCTTTCGGGCTACCTGATGGCAAAAAACTATATCGAACGTCAGGAAAAAGAGCCGTGGCAAAGTCCGGAAACCATCAAGAAATTCTGGCTACGGCGTTTTTTTCGCATCGCCCCGCTTTACTATCTGCTGCTGGCGGTCGCGCTCATCTCTGGCCCCTGGTTTGGCGAGATGCGCGACACGATCGCACATGTTTATTCGGGCACAGCGACCGATGCCTCACGCTATGCCGATCAGTCACTCATGAATGTCGTGACGCATTTCTCTTTTCTGTTTGGCGTCCTGCCCGCCTATGGCTTTAACACCACGCTGCCCGACTGGAGTATCGGGCTGGAAATGCAGTTTTATCTGCTGTTTCCCTTTATCATGCTGGCGGTGATGCGCTTCGGTTATGCCCCGGCATTGCTGTGCATCATGGCGCTGAGCTGTGCCGGCCGTTATCTGCTGCCTGACTATTACGAAGCCTTTGAAATGCCGTCCATGATTCTGATTAAACTCAATATGTTTATTTCGGGCATGCTGCTGGCGGAGGCCGTACGGCGCAGGTCCCTGCTCTATGTGGTCTTTGCCCTTGCTGGCCCGGTGGTCAGTGTGTTTATCGGGTTAGGCGCGATCAAACTTCAGGTGGTGATGGAAGCCTTGATGATTATCGGCATGGCGGCGGTGCTGTGGCAGTATCAGGAAAACAGTCTGATGGCGCGGCTCATTCAGCTTCCACGTAAGGTGTTAAACAACCGCCTGAGTACATGGCTGGGCGATGTCTCTTTTTCCGTGTATTTGCTGCATCTGTTGATTGTGATTCCGGCTATCGCGCTGTTGCTGAAACAAACGGATATTGCTTACCAGAGTGATGTCACGCGTTTCCTGATTGTCTGTGCCGTATCTCTGCCGCTGACATATGGCCTGGCCTCTTTGCTGTACCAGTATGTTGAGAAACCGGGCATCAGACTGGGCAAAAAAGTGCTGGCTCCCAAACCTGCCCTGTAATACCAATATGGCTCGCCGGGGCGAGCCATTTTTATCCTCACATCATAATGCATTGCCTACATCATGCTGCTTTTCCCTCACATGCTCATCCGGTGATTCCGGCGTATCGGCAAGGCTACTGTACGTTTTCAGTCCGACGAGATGCGTCGGATCGTGCCTGCTGTGTACCAGGCTTTGTGCGGCAGAACCAAACGAGACAATCAAAAACATCCAGGCCACTGCTAATGATTTCCGCATTGTGCTATCCCATGCTGTGAATGGAGTCGCTATGGTGAAGAAATCAGGGTAAGGGAGTGTCTGATAAACTTAAAATTTTCGTCAATATTGTTACCTGCCTCACATATTTTCAGTGATCCAGGGACACGCATGACGGTCGCGGCCCTGTGCGGGCTCGGGATAATCGCCCCTCATGCTTCAGCAAAAAGACAAGCGCGTGCCCCTTACGCATCGCAAAAACGTGCTGAGCTTAACGTTTTTCGGGTCCGGATTCGGCCCAGACTGTGCGGCGCATCAGAGTTAGGGAGGAATCACCATTTATATTTATCTATCACCTCAAAAACACATGCTTTCCCGATGTAATACATAAAGAAATTCTTTGTTTTTTCATCATTTACCCCCTCCTTCGCAATGAAATCCTTTTATCTGACCATTTATTTATTAAGATCATTTTCAATGGTGCAAAATAAAATATTAACGATATTTATGTAAATTTTGCATTTTACATTAATTATTTATGCTTCTGATGCCGATAGAGAACGAAACCGCTCCTTATCAGGAATCTTATTATGAAAATCTCTACACGGCTTGCGACGGGTTTCGGCCTGCTCATTCTCCTTTTGATCCTCTGTACTGCCGTTTCTCTGACCTCCCTGCATCATGCCAAAACGGGCATGGACGATGTCGTGAACAGCAAAATGAGAAAATACCAACTTATTCTGGATATGCGTGGCGGACTGCGCGATCTGGCGATAGCCGTGCGAAATCTGGCCCTGCTCACCGACGACAAAGAAATGCAGCCAGAGTTACAACGCCTTAATACGCAGAAAGCATTGTTCATTCAAAACCGCGAGACGCTTGAAACCATGATGCAGACTCAGTCTACAGCGGAAGAACAGGCTGCCCTGAATCATATCAGGGAACTTGAAGCACCGATGATGGCGTCCTTCGTGACGGCCGGGCAACTGGGACTAAAAAATGAGCAAACAGAAGCGACGCGCTATCTCATGACGACCCTGCGTCCACTGCAGCGCAATATGCTGGATGCGCTTAATAAAGCCACCGATATTCTGATGTATAGCAGCCGTAACGCCGTAGAAGTTAACAGCCAGTCCACCAGCCGGGCGTCGGTAACGCTGGTGCTGTTAGCCGTGCTTTCTGTCCTGTTCTCGGTAGCAACCGGCTATGTGATTACGCGTGTGCTGATGCGTCAACTGGGCGGTGAGCCCGCCCAGGCGCAGGCGCTGGCCGCTGCAATTGCGGCGGGTGACCTGACATCCAGCGTTTCGCTGCGTCGCCATGACACCACCAGCCTGCTTGCGTCCCTGGATGGTATGCAGGCGAAGCTGCGCGGGCTGGTCTCAGAAATTAAACAAACGTCGGGCAATGTTGCCCTGGCGGCAGAGGAAATCGCCCAGGGAAATACCGAACTCTCCTCGCGTACTGAACAGCAGGCTGCTGCCTTGCAGGAAACGGCGGCCAGCATGGAGCAGTTAACTGCGACGGTAAAAAGTAATACCGCCGGTGCTCAAACTACGGCCTCAACGGCGCGTGAAACGGCAGAGCTGGCCCGCAGCGGTGAGAGTGATGTCCACCGCATGTCAGAAACCATGAACGATATTTCCCTGAGCGCCGCCAAAATTCGCGATATCACCGGCGTGATAGAAGGCATTGCTTTTCAGACCAATATTCTTGCACTGAATGCCGCCGTTGAAGCCGCGCGGGCGGGTGAACAGGGACGCGGGTTTGCGGTCGTGGCAGGCGAAGTCCGCACGCTGGCCCAGCGCAGCGCCACTGCCGCAAAAGAGATAAAATCCCTGATTGAGCAGGCGGTGGAGCAAGTGGGAAGCGGCGTCAAAGTGGCCAACGGTACGGGTGAAAGTATCCTGAAAATTGTCAGCATGGTGGGCGACCTCGCGAGTGCGATGGATGAAATTTCCCTTGCCTCCGCCGAACAGATGCAGGGCATTTCACAGGTCAGCGTCGCGGTAAGTCAGATGGACAGCGTAACGCAGAATAACGCGGCACTGGTGGAAGAATCGTCTTCGGCTTCACAATCCCTGTCCGAGCAGGCCCATGCGCTGCGCGGCATGGTAGAAGCCTTCCGCGTGTAACGCATGCCATTGCGCCACGTCATCGCAGGTAAGGTATGACGTGGCACGACGTTATTTTACTTTCTCGACTGACGGGGACGAGGCCAGAACAAGGCAGCCTGCCCCCAGTCCGCTTCGTGTTCTTCTGACTGCCAGACTTCACCCTCGTAGATGGTGAAGGTCTCACCCTGTTTATTGACGCGCGGGCCACTATAACCTGTGGCGATGCCATTGCGCCTCACGCTGTCCAGCAAACGCTGCCGCTCCGCCCTGTCGGCAGGCCCGGCGCTGAGCCGTGAGGGCAGTTGCAGCATCTCCGCCAGGCTGTAGTGAAAACAATCCAGCGCACAGCGGTTGGCATAGACAAAAACCGGATCGGCCTCGCGGTTATGCGCGAGAATACTGTACGGCGCATCCTCGTGGAGCCAGCGGTAACGATCGGCTATGTGCTCAGGACAGTATAACCCGCTGCCGGTCAGCATCCGGTAACGGTCATCAATGCGTTTCAGTAAGGCGATTTGCTGTTCAGACGACATGCTTCTCTCCGTAACGAAAATCAGAATGCGAAGCGCTAATGTGGCGGGATTACAGGGGGAGATCAAGGGCGGGAAGATGACAGCGCCAGGTGCGTTTTGGCTGTTTTGCGGCCGGGATGAATATTAAGACGCGTCGGGTATAAAAAAAGACCGAACACTATTCCAGGTATTCGGTCCAGGGAAAGGGCTCTCAAGGAGCCGTGCGCTAAAAGTTGGCATTCGTTCAGGCTTTCGCCTTGCCTGTAAAGCGTAGGCCAAGACAGGAGATTTTCCAGCCAGCGCAGCGGCGCTGTGCAAAAAACCGACAGGTTTGTGATCGGCTAAACAATTTTGCCGACAAGCCTGCCGTATCGCGTGTTATTTCGCGCACAGCGCCTGAGCACGATCGACGATGGGCTGCAGACTCATCATCTGACCCGGATGGGCTTTATCCGGGGCCTGAATCACGCTGATCGGCTGCGCTTTAACCTGACCGGCCTTGAACTGCGCATCCGCTTTGTCGTTGAGGGGATACTGCATCAGCGTGCTGGGGTTAATCGCAAACAGCGCGCCGTCTTTCTCGCAGGTTAACATCACCTCTTCCCGGTTAAAGGGCCATTTGTCTTTGCCAATTTCGAAGCGGCTGACGGTGATAATTTGTGCCGCCAGCGCCTGGCCAGCCAGTGTGAATAACAGCAATGCAGGGATCGCTTTTTTCAGCAACATAACGTTCCTTTCTTGAATGTCGGTCATTTCAGGTTGGCGACAGCGTAGCAAACACACTCACCAACCCCACTACGCCGCATGCCAGCACAATTTCCAGCTGAGTCATGCGAATAAACTGCTGCTGTGCGCCCAGGCCAGCGACATGAAAACGCGGAACTAATCGGTAGCGGTTCCAGAGCGCAATCATCACCATAAGGCCCACCAGCGCGACTTTACAGAGCAACAGTACAACATAACGGTTAAGCGACCAGTCACCCGGCCAGCCTGCAATCAGCAGGCTGTTTACCAGTCCGGTGACCAGCGTCAGGGCCACAGCCAGATGCCCGTAGCGGGAAAAACGCATCATCGTGCGGATTGCGGTGGTTCGGAAGGCAATGTTCCGTGCCATCTGCATCAACACCAGTAACGGCACTAGGCCACCCGTCCAAAAAGATGCGGCGATCAGATGTACAACGTGATTACCTTGTTGCGCGATGCCAGCTAACCCCTCCCGCATCGCGGCATGGCCGATGAGCGCCAGACAACCACACTGTAGCAGACTGGTCAGCCACCCGATCCACTGCCGCTGCGGGTCACGCATCAGGATAGCGGCTACGCTGCACAACGAAAAGAGGAGTTGCCATTGCCACACCGCGCCCCAGTGTGTAGACAGCACCGCCATCCATACGTCCGGCACGGCCAGGTTGTGCCAGTCGCCACTCATCAATGCCGTCTGCGCGGCCAGCATACACAGCGCAGTCAGGAGTGCCAGGATTGCACTGCCTGTCATCAGGCGTGACAGGCGCGATATCAGCGCCGCCCGTAACGAAACGGGCGCCAGCAGCGTCGTACAAAAATGGCTGCCGACCAGTACTATAACCGCCGTAAAATGCAGTGCCCGCAGCACCACCCACAGTGTCGTCACAGGATTACTTCACGGTGAACGTATAATTTCCGTTTGTTTTATGCCCGTCCACGGACAGCACATGCCAGTTTACCTGATACGCGCCCTGAGTCAGCGGCTGAGCGAAGTTAACCCGTAACTGGTTATGCCGGGCTTTATCGCGGCTGATCTTGCCCGCAATAGTTTTATGCTGAGCATCCACCACCTCAACGCCGCTGAACGCGGGCTCAACATCTTCCGTAAAATTCAGGGTTATCTGCTGCGGCGCGGGCGATATTTCGGCTTTTGCGGCGGGGACAGAGGACGTAAGATGCGCGTGCGCCAGCGCGAACGGACTAAAAGCCAGTGTCGAGGTCGCAAACGCGATCATTGCGCCATGCGAAAGTAATGTTTTCTTCATAACATCATCCTGTTAACGCCTGGTAAGGCCATAAACGTGGCGCAAGAATACGCCGCTGCAATTTAACTGTCGAGGCCAGCAATGCTATCCTTTACCTTGCCTATGGCGGAGGAAAACATTACTTTTGCGCACGCATATCAGGAGAATATCATGAGTCATAACCTTGCCTTGCTGTCGCAGGAAGAGAAAGACAAAGTCAACGTTGATCTGGCGGCGGCAGGCGTTGCATTTAAAGAACGCTATAACATGCCTGTGGTGGCTGAAATGGTGGCCAGTGAACAACCCGAAGCCCTGCGCGACTGGTTTCGTCAGCGCTTGATGCACTATCGCCAGGCCTCTCTGAATCTGTCCCGCCTGCCCTACGAGCCTAAACAGAAATAATGTTACGTGTCATTGATACAGAAACCTGCGGGCTGCAAGGCGGCGTTGTCGAAGTGGCATCCGTGGATGTGATTGACGGCCAGATCGTCAATCCTATGAGCGATTTGGTTTCACCCGACCGCCCTATCAGCCGCCAGGCGATGGCCGTTCATCGCATCACTGAAGCGATGGTGATGGGTAAGCCGCCGATTGAAGATGCCATTACGCGCTACCACGGCAGTGCATATTATGTCGCGCACAATGCCAGCTTCGACCGCCGGATGTTGCCTGAGATAGCCGGCGACTGGATCTGCACCATGACGCTGGCACGCCAGCTGTGGCCAGGTATCAAATACGGGAATCAGGCGCTGCGGCACAGTCTGAAGCTGGAAGTGACGCCGCCCGCAGATTTACATGCTCACCGCGCACTTTACGACTGCTATGTTACGGCGGCCCTGTTGATCCGCATTATGGACCTGTCTGGCTGGAGCGCCGCTGAAATGAGCCAGCGCTCTCAGCCTGCCGCTCAGCGCGATGATGTACTGCCGTTTGGTAAGTATCGCGGCCAGGCGCTGGCCGTTATTGCCCGCAAAGATCCGGGTTATCTGAAATGGATGCTGGAGAACGTCAAAGATTTGCGCCCGCCATTGCGACAGGCGCTGCGTAAATATCTCAGTCAGCTTCCCTGAGGTCAGGCGGGGGCAGACTCCCCTGGGCCAGTGCAATGATAAAGGTCAGCTCCAGCGCGACGCCTTCGTAGGCTTTATAACGCCCTGACTTGCCACCGTGCCCCGAGTCCATATCGGTACAGAGCAGGAGCAGTGTGTCATCCGTTTTATGTTCACGCAGTTTTGCGACCCATTTCGCCGGTTCCCAGTACTGCACCTGTGAATCGTGCAGGCCTGTGGTAACCAGCAGATGAGGACAGGGCCGGGCGTCAATATTGTCGTACGGGCTGTACTGACGAATAGCGTGGTAATACTTCGCCTCATTTGGGTTGCCCCATTCATCATACTCGCCCGTGGTCAGCGGAATTGATTCATCAAGCATGGTGGTTAACACATCGACAAACGGCACCTGCGCAACGACGCCGTGATACAGGGTCGGTGCGAGATTAATGACCGCCCCCATCAGCAGTCCGCCCGCACTGCCGCCCATGGCATAAAGCCGGTCCGGGTGCCCGAAACCCCTTGCCACCAGTTCATGGGTAACGTCAATAAAATCGGTAAAACTGTTCATCTTGTTAAGCAGGCGACCGCCGTCATACCATTGTTGCCCCAGCTCACCGCCGCCACGCACATGCACAAGTGCATAGACAAAACCGCGATCCAGCAAACTCAGCCGGCTGACGCTGAAGTCCGCATCCATGCTGCTGCCATAGGCACCATAACCGTAAACCAGCATCGGGTTCTGTCCCTTCTGATAATACTTGCGGTTATAGACCAGCGAGACCGGCACTTCGGTGCCGTCAGTCACGGTAATCCAGTGATGTTCGCTTTTGTACTCATCCGGATTGAAGTCTTTGACGCTGCTCTGCTTTAAAATACGGCGTTCACCCGTGTCCATATCCAGTTCGAACAGCGTGGCAGGCGTGGTCATGGAGGAGTAGCCATAGCGCAGTTTACTGGTGCGTGGCGTGGGGTTGTAAGCCAGCCAGGTTACGTACGTAGGATCGTCAAATGCGATACCGCTGGTTTCGCCCGTGTGCCAGTTCATTTGCCGCAGGCTGGTGAGGCCGCGCTGGCGTTCCTCGACAACCAGCCAGTCACGGAAGAGCTGAAAGTCTTCCATCACCACATGGTCACGCGCGGGGATCACGGTTTCCCAACGCGATTCGTCGAGGTAACGCGTGCGGTACAGGCCAAAATTTTTGCCTTCACGGTTTGAGCGTATAAAAAACGTAAAGTCATAGTGGTCGAGGCTGTACTCGTGATCGCGTCGCCGTGGCAGAAAGACCTGTGGAAGGGCATCCGGCAAATCGGCGTCCAGCAGCTGAATTTCACTGGTATTGGTACTGTCCAGTACGATCAGGATGAACTGTTTTGAGGTGGTTTTATGAATGCTGAGGTGAAAGGTATCATCCTTTTCTTCATAAACCAGCTGGTCATCGCTTTGTGGCGTGCCCAGTTCATGCCGCCAGAGCTGGTAAGACAGCAACGTTTGCGGATGCTTGCGCACATAGTAGAGCGTGCGTGAATCATTCGCCCAGGCAAAGCTGGAAGAGGCATCATTCAGCACCTCAGGATACCAGCTCCCGTTTTCCAGATTGCGAAAGCGAATGCCGTACTGGCGGCGGGAAAGGAAATCTTCTGCCAGGGCCATGACCTGATTGTCCGGGCTGATATGCAGCGCGCCCATAGTATAAAAATCACTGTGCGAAGCCCGCTGATTGGCATCCAGCAGCAACGTCCATTCATCAGTTTCCTGATAACTGGCAGGCTGCCGGTAATAGGCGGCGTATTCGTTACCACTTTCATAACGGCTTTGGTAGCGGTAGCCATTTTTTACGTAGGGAACGGAATGGTCCTGAGGCGGCAGTCGGTCAATGATCTCGTGGAGAATACGGTTTTGTAATGGCTCCTGTGACGCCATGATTTTCTGACCATAGTTGTTCTCAGCACGCAGGTAGTCCAGCACATCGCTGTTTTCGCGTTTGTCATCACGCAACCAGTAGTAGTTATCGACCCGCGTCTCGCCATGCAGCGACATCTCGTAAGGTATTTTTTTCGCGTCAGGTGCTTTCATATCATCCATCCTGCTGAACATCATCAACATTAAGGGTGGCACTAATGTCTTCAGATGCCAAGTCAGGGATAGTGAGTATGAGCGTGTTCAGGGCCCTGTTACGGGCCCGGACATGGGTTAACTGGCCTTCTGCTGATCAATATCCTGCTGGATACCTTTTCGGACATCCTGCGGAATTTTTAGCGCGTCGCCCAGTGCCGACAGGTAGCTGCGCTCCATAAAATGATCAACATCAATGGCGGCACAGCTGAGAAAATAGAGTTCCAGTGCTTCTTCTTCATTTTTAACATCCGCCGCCAGCCATTCGGGGTCCAGCGGCCGCAGCATGGCCTGCTGGATCAGTTTCTCCGCATCCTGACCATAGCCTGCCTGATGAATGTTCTGCTCAATCGTCGCACGTTCACGGTCATCAATATGCCCGTCGCTTTTGGCGGCAAACACCAAGGCCGTGACCAGTCGTTCTGCGCGCTGATCAACCGGCGTCTGTAACTCACCAAAACCCGGTTCGTCCTGATGGGTTTCACGCACCCGCTGTTTGTATTTGTTCCACAACACCGCGCCCGCTGCTGCCCCGCCGCCGATGATTAAGGCTTTGCCGCCATATTTAGTTAACAGCTTGCGTGATGATTTACTGGCCACCAGCAATCCCGCCAGGCCACCCAGCGCACCGGGAGCCAGCATCTCACTCAGCCCGCCGCCGGATTTGCCGTCACCGCTCTTTTTTGCCAGTACTGATTGAATCTGTTGCAGCCAGTTATTCATTATTTACTCCTGTTACCATCCAGAAACATCATCATTACCAAAAAGATGTCAGGAAACGTCAGAGCAGGAAAAGTAGCGCAAACGAGATGAAATGTGCGCAAGGGGTGAGAACGCAAACGTTTTCGTTTATACTGCGCGCGAATTTTGACTGGTTGACTGCTTAGGTGAAATGATGACGACTCTCGGAACTGCGCTACGCCCTGCTGCCACGCGCGTCATGCTGTTAGGCTCAGGAGAACTGGGCAAAGAAGTCGCGCTGGAATGTCAGCGTCTGGGTGTGGAAGTGATTGCGGTTGACCGCTACCCCAATGCGCCTGCGATGCATGTAGCGCACCGTAGCCATGTGATAAATATGCTGGACGGCGACGCACTGGCCGCCGTTATTGCCCAGGAGAAACCAGACTTCGTGGTGCCTGAGATTGAAGCCATCGCAACAGAGAAACTGCTGGAGCTGGAGCAGCAAGGTCAGCGCGTCGTGCCCACTGCCCGCGCTGCCCGCCTCACCATGAACCGCGAAGGCATTCGTCGTCTGGCAGCAGAGGAGCTGGCGCTGCCCACTTCAACCTACCGCTTTGCCGACAGCAAAGAAAATTTTGTCGCTGCCGCCGCCGGGATTGGTTTTCCCTGCATCGTCAAACCCGTTATGAGTTCATCCGGCAAAGGCCAGAGTTTTATTCGCGATGCCAGCCAGCTGGATAAGGCCTGGGATTATGCGCAACAAGGCGGTCGCGCCGGGGCGGGACGCGTTATCGTTGAAGGCGTGGTGAAGTTTGATTTTGAAATCACCCTGCTGACCATCAGGGCCGTTGACGGCATTCATTTCTGCGCCCCTATCGGTCATCGCCAGGAAGACGGCGATTACCGTGAGTCATGGCAGCCGCAGCAGATGAGCGACCTGGCGCTACAGCGTGCCCAGCATATCGCGGAAACCGTGGTCAACGCACTGGGTGGCTATGGATTATTTGGTGTGGAGCTGTTTGTATGCGGCGATGAAGTGGTATTCAGTGAAGTCTCTCCGCGTCCGCACGACACCGGCATGGTGACGCTGATCTCGCAGGATCTGTCAGAATTCGCCCTGCATGTCCGCGCGTTCCTGGGGCTGCCTGTAGGGGCCATTCGCCAGTACGGCCCTTCTGCTTCAGCCGTTATTCTGCCGCAGTTAACCAGCCAGAATGTCCGGTTTGCGAATGTAGAAGCAGCACTGGGGGCGGGTTTGCAGTTGCGCCTGTTTGGCAAGCCCGAAATTGAAGGTCAGCGTCGTTTAGGTGTTGCTCTGGCCTGCGCCGAGACAACGGAAGAGGCTGTTGCGCGCGCGGTAGCCAGTGCGGCTGCCGTCAGCGTTCAGGGTTAAGTGAGTGCGGTGAGCCTGCGGGCTCACCGTCTGCCCGTTAGCGGGCCCCCGCGACGGCCTCGCTGGCCAGTTGCGTAATACGCTGCCAGTCCCCTGCTTCCAGCGCCTCGTTCGGCACCAGCCAGGAGCCGCCGATACAAAGTACGCTTTTCAGCGCCAGATAATCACGGTAATTCGCTGGTGAGATACCGCCCGTCGGACAGAAACGCACCTGAGGGAAAGGCCCACCGATGGCCTGTAGCGCTTTTACCCCGCCGTTGGCTTCGGCCGGGAAAAATTTAAACTCTCGCAGACCGTAATCCATGCCGGTCATTAATTCTGACACCGTGCTGATGCCGGGAATAAGCGGAACTGGCCCTTCAACGGCGGCCTTGAGTAAGGACTCGGTGATACCAGGGCTGATTACAAACTGTGCGCCCGCTTCCGTCACTTCCTGGAGCTGCTGTGTGTTCAGCACCGTTCCCGCACCGACAATAGCCTCTGGCACCTGTTTGATAATGGCGCGTAAGGCATCCATCGCCACGGGCGTGCGTAAGGTCACTTCCAGCACCCTGACGCCGCCGGCGACCAGCGCCTGAGCCATGGGAACCGCATGTTCCAGCTTGTTAACCACGATTACCGGCACGACCGGTCCGGTTTTCAGAATCTGTTCTGCACTCGTTTTCCAGTTTTTCATCACTTCCCCTGGTAAATAACATTGTGATCACTGCGCCGAAGCCTTTACAGCGCCAGTCCGGTTAACAGCACGACTACCATACAGGATTCTCCGTTTCACCGTCCATCAACGGATAAAATTTTTAAAACAGCAGTTCATTTTTGAGAGATGGTGCAAAAAAAAGCCCGCATTATGCGGGCTGGGAAGGGATTATTCGAATTCATTCCAGGAACGGCCGTCTCGCGTGATCATCGCGACGGACGCCACCGGTCCCCAGGTGCCGGCCTGATAAGGTTTGGAGGAATCACCATCTGCGGCCCAGGCGTTGATGATGGAGTCAACGTAAGTCCAGGCGGCTTCCACCTCGTCACGGCGCACGAACAGTGCCTGAATGCCGCGCATCGATTCCAGCAGTAAACGCTCGTACGCATCCGCCAGATGAGACTGGTTAAAGGTTTCTGAGTAGCTCAGATCCAGCTTGGTCGTCTGCAGTTTGTGTTTGTGATCCAGACCCGGCACCTTGTTCAGGATCTCAATGTCCACCCCTTCATCCGGCTGCAGACGGATGGTCAGTTTGTTCTGCGGTAACTCGGAGTAAGAGTCTTTAAACAGGTTCATCTCCGGGTTTTTGAAGTACACCACGACTTCAGAACACTTGGTCGGCAAACGCTTACCGGTGCGCAGATAGAAGGGCACGCCCGCCCAGCGCCAGTTGTCGATATCGACGCGAATGGCCACAAAGGTTTCCGTAGAACTGGTTTTGTTGGCGCCCTCTTCTTCCAGGTAGCCGGGGACTTTTTTGCCCTGCACAAAGCCGGCGGTGTACTGACCCCGCACCGTTTTCTCACGGACATTTGTCTGATCGATAGGACGCAGCGAACGCAGCACTTTCACTTTCTCATCGCGAATGCTGTCGGCACTGAGATCGGAAGGCGGAGACATTGCAATCATGGTCAGCACCTGTAACAGGTGGTTCTGGATCATATCGCGCATCTGCCCGGCTTTATCGAAGTAACCCCAACGGCCTTCAATGCCCACCTCTTCAGCCACGGTAATCTGCACGTGATCGATGGTGCGGTTATCCCAGTTGTTCACGAAGATGGAGTTTGCGAAACGCAGCGCAAGCAGGTTCAGAACCGTTTCTTTCCCCAGATAGTGGTCAATACGGAACACCTGACTCTCATCGAAATACTCGCCTACGCTGTCGTTGATTTCTTTTGACGTTTCCAGCGACGTGCCGAGCGGTTTTTCCATCACCACGCGCGCCGGTTTCGCATTGAGCTTGGCCATGCCGAGGCCCTGACAAATGGCCCCGAAGGTGCTGGGCGGCATGGCGAAATAGTTAATCGTGGTGCGGTTTTTCTGATCCAGCATCTTACCCAGTCTTGGGAAATGCGAGGTATCGTTGACATCAAGGTTACAGAAATCGAGACGGTTACTGAGCTTATCCCAGAGCGCTTCGTCAATCTTTTCCTTCATGAAGGTTTCTAACGCCTCACGCACCACTTTGGTGTATTCAGCTTTATCCCACTCTGCACGGCCAACGCCGATAATCCGGGTTTCTTCATGAATCTGACCCGCTTTCTCTAACTGATACAGCGAGGGCAACAGTTTACGACGGGCGAGATCGCCTTTGGCGCCGAAAATTACCAGATCGCATGCCTGGGCTATTTGTGTTACCGCCATTTTCCTCTCCTCGTTGCAGGATAGTCCCGGTGGCGATGCATCCTGAGCACCGGGTCCATGTTGTTATTTACTTTCAGCACAATGTACTTTTTTCCCCAGGCCAGGTAAACCAGCCCGCGGCGTCACCCTACTTACTCTGCGCGTAATTCGCGTCTGTGGTAGGTTGACCCGTGCGCTTTCGCTTATTTTTCTGTGTCAAAAATTGTCTGGCTGCAGCCAGTGCGACGCTGATTATGGCAAAAAAAGGGCCAGCCGACTTATCAGACCTTGCCCCGCGGCTGATTCTACAGGGTCACCCCGGCAGCATTGCCTTTCATCTCAGCATTTATCCATTCTAACAGATATTTACTCCCTATCTGGTCGGGATAATGCGCCGGTCCAACACTTGCCGCTTTACGCTTTTCGCTGTTTACACCGGCTTCGTGGGCCAAACAACCGACGATGCCTTCCCCACCGGCAAACGAACGACCGCAACAGCCTGGTCTGTTACGCGCGGCCCGGCTGTAACTACGATACAGATGAACGGGCTGTTCAGCCTGCCGCGTTGTGACACGCAGAATGGCTGCGTCACTTGCGTCTGGTCAATTAAGCTGGCGCTAGCGTCGAAGGGGGGATGACTTCCTCGGTGAGTCTCAGTATTGTATCTGACAAAAGCGCCTTTACTGGACGTCTTCCGGGCGCAGTGCCACAGTTCTGACACACTCGAATGTATAATAATACCTCTGTGTGGTAATCAGTATCTGACGGGCTAATACCTTAAAAAGTAACGATTCAGCTCAGTTCCAAAATTCAAAGGAATCTCTATGTCCCGACGTTTAAGAAGAACCAAGATCGTAACCACTCTCGGCCCAGCCACTGACCGCGACAACAATCTCGAAAAAATCATTGCTGCTGGTGCCAACGTTGTGCGTCTTAACTTTTCACACGGTACGCCCGAAGATCACCAGATGCGTGCCGATAAAGTGCGTCAGATTGCGGCAAAACTCGGTCGACATGTGGCCATTCTGGGCGATTTGCAAGGCCCTAAAATTCGTGTCTCCACCTTTAAAGAAGGTAAAGTCTTCCTGAACGTGGGCGACCGGTTCCTGCTTGATGCGGCGCTGGGCAAAGGCGAAGGCGATAAAGAACGCGTCGGCATTGACTATAAAGGTCTGCCCGAGGATGTGGTACCCGGCGATATCCTGCTGCTGGATGATGGTCGCGTACAGCTGAAGGTGCTGGAGGTTCAGGGCGTCAAAGTGTTTACCGAAGTAACAGTAGGTGGCCCACTTTCTAACAATAAAGGCATCAACAAACTGGGCGGAGGCCTGTCGGCTGAAGCCCTGACGGAGAAAGACAAAGCCGATATTATCACGGCCGCCAAAATCAACGTGGACTATCTGGCGGTGTCCTTCCCGCGTTGTGGTGAGGACATGCACTATGCCCGCCGTCTGGCGCGCGATGCGGGCTGTGACGCGTTAATGGTCGCGAAAGTAGAACGTGCCGAAGCGGTCGCCTCGCAGGAAGCCATGGATGACATCATTCTGGCCTCTGACGTGGTGATGGTTGCCCGTGGCGACCTGGGCGTGGAAATTGGCGATCCGGAACTGGTCGGGATTCAGAAAGCCCTTATCCGTCGTGCGCGCCAGCTGAACCGTACCATCATCACCGCGACACAGATGATGGAATCAATGATCACCAATCCTATGCCGACGCGCGCTGAAGTCATGGACGTCGCCAACGCCGTGCTGGACGGCACCGATGCGGTAATGCTGTCAGCCGAAACCGCTGCCGGTCAGTATCCGGCGGAGACCGTTGCCGCCATGGCAAAAGTCTGTCTGGGTGCCGAGAAAATCCCAAGCGTGAACGTCTCTAAACACCGTCTGGATGTGCAGTTCGATAACATCGAAGAAGCGATCGCCATGTCAGCCATGTACACGGCGAATCACCTGCAGGGCGTGACCGCTATTATTACCATGACGGAATCCGGTCGTACGCCATTGATGACCTCACGTATCACATCAGGTTTGCCGATCTTTGCAATGTCGCGCCACGAACGTACGCTGAATATCACCGCGCTGTATCGCGGCGTGACGCCCGTGTTTTTCGACAGCGATAACGAAGGCGTGGCCACCGCCCATGACGCCGTTAATCTGTTGCGTGACAAAGGCTTCCTCGTCTCCGGTGATTTAGTAGTCGTCACGCAAGGGGATGTGATGGGGGCAACCGGCACGACTAACACCGGCCGGGTGCTGCGCGTCGATTAATACCGCTTTTCATACACATCTGTATTACCATTTAAACGCGGCTGCCTTGCAGTCGCGTTTTTTGTTTTTTCATAAGGAGGCCAGATGGCCCGTTATCAACCCATCCGCCAGTTGACCGGACGCGTGATGCTGTTTCCGCTGGCGATGGTGCTTTATGAGTTCGCCACCTATATTGCTCACGATATGATCCAACCCGGCATGTTGCTGGTCACCGCCGAATTCGACGTAGGCGATCAGTGGGTTTCCACCTCTCTGACGGCCTATTTGCTGGGTGGCGTGGTTTTACAATGGCTGCTTGGCCCGTTGTCCGATAAATATGGCCGCAGGCCCGTGCTGCTGTCCGGCATTCTGTTTTTTGCCGCCGCCTGTATTCTGACTACCTGGGTCAGTGACATTGAGCAGTTCGTCAGTCTGCGTTTCCTGCAGGGAATTAGCCTGTGTTTTATTGGTGCGGTCGGCTATGCAGCCATTCAGGAAGCGTTCGAGGAAGCACTGGCCGTGCGCATTATGGCGCTGATGGCGAATGTCGCCCTGCTGGCACCGCTCGCCGGGCCTCTGGCCGGCGCCGCCTGGCTCACGGTCGGAAGCTGGCGCAGTATGTTCTGGCTGTTTGCCGCCTGCAGCGCCGTGGCGTTTATCGTACTCTGGCGGGTCATGCCTGAAACCGCCGGCGATCGTCACCAGTCCATTGCGCTGCCGGTGCTGGCGCGCAATTATGGCCGACTGATAAAAGATCGTCAGGTGATGTTTGGGTCCTTTGCCATCGGACTGGTTTTCATTCCCATTCTGACCTGGGTGGCCCTGTCCCCGGTCATCCTGATGCGTGATGAAGGGCTTTCACGAATGGAGTACGCCCTGCTCCAGCTGCCGGTATTTATGGCAATGATTGCCGGTAACCTGACCCTGAGTAAACTGGTTGGCCGGATGCCGATTGAGCAACCCGTGAAATTTGCCGCCTGGCCCATATTACTCGGGTTAAGCCTTGCTTTATTTGCCACGCTGATAAACACACACAGCTATTTGTTGATTACCGCAGGATTAAGCCTGTACGCGTTCGGCGGCGGGATGGTGAATGCCGGACTTTACCGGCTGACGCTCTATGCCAGCGATGAAGGTAAAGGCAGCGTCGCGGCCATGCTGGGCATGATCAGCATTTTGACGCTGGCTGCCGGCATTGAGCTGGCGAAGCACTTCTATTTTAGCGGTGGGGTGATCTGGTTTAGCCTGATCAACTTTATCAGTGGTGTCCTGTGGTTTGGCCTGGTGCTGATGTTTCTGCGGGAACGCAGGCGTCACGCCAAAGTAACGCCCGTCTAAATCAGAAAGGCCGCCATGCGGCCTTTCTTTATTTACGAGGATAAAGCTCGTCTCGCGAGTAGGGTTCGACATCACCCGCTTTTCGGGTTTTAAGCAGTTTCAGTATCCAGGTATATTGTTCCGGATGCGGACGCACAAACACTTCTACCTCTTCATTCATCCGCCGCGCCAGTTGACGGTCATCCGCTTCGAGTAAGTCATCCATCGGCGGACGAACGTAAATTTCCAGCTTATGCCTTTCTCCGTTATACACCGGAAACAGCGGCACGACACGGGCGCGACAGACTTTCATCAACCGGCCAACGGCGGGTAAGGTAGCTTTGTAAGTGGCAAAGAAGTCGACAAACTCACTGTGTTCCGGCCCGTGATCCTGGTCAGGCAGATAATAGCCCCAGTAGCCCTGACGGACCGAACTGATAAACGGCTTAATGCCATCGTTGCGCGCATGCATACGACCACCAAAACGACGGCGGACACGGTTCCAGACATAGTCCACCAGCGGATCGCTCTGGTTATGGAACATCGCGGCCATCATCTGTCCCTCTGAGGCCAGCAGCATGGCCGGAATGTCCACAGCCCAGCCATGCGGCACCAGAAAAATCACGTTCTGCTTGTCGGCCTGCAGTTGATCAATAATTTCCCGACCGTGCCACTCAACCCGCTGGCGGATCTTTGCCGGATCGCGCATACCCAGCTCGGCCATCATGGCCATGGCTTGCGGTGCGGTGGCAAACATCTGATCGACGATCGCGTCACGCTGAGATTCGCTTAATTCAGGCAGGCAGTAATAGAGATTGATGAGCGCACGGCGACGCGCGCCCTTCGCCAGCTTACCAGCAAACTTGCCGAGCCCTCCCAGAAGCGGATCGCGCACGCGAGGCGGCATCAATGCAATACCCGCCAGCGCGCCAATGGCCAGCCAGCTGCCCCAGTATTTTGGCTTTAAAAAAGAACGTTCAAAAACGGGAATAAATTCAATGTTATTTTTTTTACGGGTTTCCATGCACTCGCCTCAATCAATGACGGGCTAATGATAGTGGCGACGAGTAAATTTGCAATCATCCTGCGCCAGAGATAAAAAAGTCGACGGCCATGCCGTCGACGTTATCAAAGTATTTACTTCATCCCCAACTGCGGTAACCAGCCTTTGACCTGAGCAAGATACTGCGAACGATCTTTGCCCGTCAGACCTTCCATGCGCGGCAGCTTGGCCGTCAGGGGATTAACAGCCTGATTATTAATCCAGATCTCAAAATGCAGATGCGGTCCGGTTGAACGGCCGGTATTGCCGGAGAGCGCAATACGATCGCCACGCTTTACCTTTTGCCCCGGTTTCACCAGCACTTTTTTGAGGTGCATGTAACGCGTCATATACTGACGGCCGTGACGGATGGCCACATAGTTACCGGCGGCACCGCCGTTTTTGGCCACCACGACTTCGCCATCGCCCACAGCCAGCACAGGCGTACCAACCGGCAGCGCGAAATCGACACCTTTGTGTGGTGCAATTCGGCCCGTCACCGGATTAAGACGGCGCGGATTAAAGTTCGACGAGACACGGTACTGTTTCACGGTGGGGAAACGCATAAAGCCCCGCGCCAGGCCCGCACCGCTGCGGTCGTAATATTTGCCGTCTTCGGCCCGGAACGCGTAATAATCTTTGCCGCCGCTGCGCAAACGCACACCCAGTAGCTGGCTTTGCGCGCTCTTACCTTCCAGCATTTCGCGCGACATCAGCACGCTGAATTTATCGCCCGCGCGTAACTTACGAAAATCCATCTGCCACTGCATGGCTTTGATCACGCTGCTGGCCTCTGCACTGCTTAAACCGGCACGCATAGCGCTGGCGGCGAAGCTGCCGCGGACTTCGCCCTGAATCACACTGTTGCGCCATTCACCCTTTTGCATCTGCGACTGCATGCTAAAGCCACCTTTATCGGTGCGCGTATAGGTGCGGGTTTCACGACGCGAGATTTCCCAGGTAAAGGTATCCAGTGCGCCGGCATCATTGAGCGTCCAGCTGAGCTGCTGACCGACCTGCAAATTACGCAGATCTTTATCGCTGGCCACCAGCGCATTAATGTCGCTCATGTCGATGCCATACTGGTTCAGTGCGCTGCTGAGCGTGTCGCCTGAGGAGACGGTGTAATCGTGCGTGCCTGCCGTATCGGCGACATCCTGATCGACGTCGTCTGAAGGCAGTTCTTCATCGGGTTCGGGCGTGGTTTGATCGATAGGTTCACTGGCTTCAGGAAGCAGTGTGCGAAACTCGTTTTTGTCTAACTCAATGGCTTTGACGATGGGCGTAACATCATCATTCGGATGGTAAACATAAGGCCGCCAGACTGCGACGGCCAGAGTAACAACGGTTAACGATCCCAGCATAACGCGGTGGGGGCGCGGCAAATTATTAAATGCGAGGGCGACAGAGCGGGCTATCTGCTGCACGTTAAACTATTCCTCTATGCTCCTTTCAGGCAGGTCTCATACTGGCTCGACAGCTGTGAGAGGAATTTCACATAGCTGTCTTTTCCTAAGCTGATGTCTGTGCCCAGTGGATCGAGCGTGCCTTTACGCACCTGCGTTCCACGGGCAACAGCATCGATGACCGCCGGCCTGAATTGTGGCTCAGCAAAGACGCAAACGGCCTTTTTCTCAACCAACTGTGTTCGAATTTGATGTAAGCGCTGTGCACCCGGTTGAATTTCTGGGTTAACGGTAAAATGCCCGGTGGGCGAGAGACCGTAGTGTTTTTCAAAGTACGTGTAAGCGTCGTGAAAAACGAAATACCCTTTATCTTTAACGGGGGCAAGCTGTGAGATAATGCGCTTATCTGTGTCCGCTAATTCTGCCTCAAAATGCTGCAGGTTGGCGTCAAGTTTGGCTTTATCCTGCGGCATAAGTTCCAATAATTTTTCATGGATTGCAACCGCGGTTTTTTGCGCGATTTCGGGTGACATCCACAAGTGCATATTAAACTCACCGTGATGATGATGATGCTCTGCATCATGATCGTGCTCTGCTGCCTCATGGTCATCGTGATCATCGTCTTCACCGCCCCGCAGCAGCATCGTTTTTACGCCGGGAATTTGTACTATCTCAAGATTCTTTTTTTCTGGCAGGGCGGCGGCTGATTTGGTCATAAACGCTTCCATTTCTGGTCCCACCCAGACCACTAAGTCCGCGTTTTGTAAGCGTTTTACATCAGACGGGCGCAGGGCATAATCATGTTCGGATGCGCCATCAGGTAGCAAGACCTCCACCGGTGTTACCCCGTCCGCAATCGCAGAGGCAATGAAGCCAACAGGCTTAATGGAGGCCACCACATTGGCATGAGCGGGCAAAGCAACGGCGGTAGCAAAAGCAAGCGCAGCCAGGGTAAAACCCACCCCTTTTTTATTATGTAACATAATGCGTCATTCCTTCGTCATCAACAGATTGGATGTGATATTATAACATTCGAAATTCTGCGCAACCTGTAAATCTTATGCCATCACTTGTCACACTTGAAAATGTCTCCATCCAGTTTGCTCAACGCACCGTCCTGTCTGGCGTGAGCCTGGCGCTTCATCCTGGTAAAATTTTGACGCTGCTGGGTCCCAATGGCGCGGGTAAATCGACGCTGGTGCGCGTGGTACTCGGCCTGCTCGCGCCCTCATCCGGTCAGGTGCATCGCAGTGCGAACCTGCGTATTGGTTATGTGCCTCAGAAACTGCACATCGATCCGACGTTACCGGTTACCGTCGAGCGTTTTATGCGTTTGTCACGTGGCGCACGTCATCAGGACATTCTGCCTGCGCTCAAACGCGTTCAGGCCGGTCACCTGCTGACCTCTCCCCTGCAGAAACTGTCCGGTGGCGAAATGCAGCGCGTCCTGCTTGCGCGTGCGCTGCTTAATCAGCCACAGTTGCTGGTGCTGGATGAGCCGACACAGGGCGTGGACGTCAATGGTCAGGTCGCGCTCTATGATTTGATTAACCAGCTTCGTCATGAGCTGAACTGTGCGGTATTGATGGTCTCTCATGATTTGCATCTGGTCATGGCCAAGACAGACGAAGTGCTGTGCCTCAATCATCATATCTGCTGTTCCGGCACGCCCGAGGCTGTCTCTCAGCATCCGGAATTTATTGCCATGTTTGGGCCACGCGGCGCGCAGGAACTGGCTATCTATCGTCATCACCATAATCATCGTCACGACTTAAAGGGACGTATCGTACTTCGCAAGGGACCGGGTCCACTATGATTGAATTATTGCTACCGGGCTGGCTGGGCGGCGTCATGCTGGCGCTGGCCGCCGGTCCTCTGGGTTCGTTTGTCGTCTGGCGCAAGATGTCTTACTTTGGCGACACACTGGCGCATGCCTCACTGCTGGGCGTTGCGTTTGGTTTAATGCTGGATGTAAATCCATATTATGCAGTGATTCTGGTCACGGTTTGTCTGGCGCTGGGGCTGGTCTGGCTGGAACGCCGCCCGCATCTGGCCATAGATACCTTGCTGGGCATTATGGCGCACAGTGCGCTGTCACTGGGACTGGTGGTCGTCAGCCTGATGTCGAATGTGCGGGTCGATTTGATGGCCTACCTGTTCGGCGATTTGCTGGCGGTCACCCCTGCCGATCTCGGGGCAATGGCTGCAGGCGTAAGTTGTGTTTTAGCGGTCATGGCCTGGCAGTGGCGCCCGTTGCTGTCGATGACCATCAGCCCCGAACTGGCGCAGGTCGATGGCGTGAATATTCAACGCACCCGGTTAATCCTGATGCTGGTGACCGCGCTGACTATTGGCGTGGCGATGAAATTTGTCGGGGCGCTGATCATCACCTCGCTGCTGATTATCCCGGCTGCGACGGCGCGACGCTTTGCACGTTCACCGGAAATGATGGCCGCGATTGCGGTGCTGATCGGGGTAATGGCAGTGACCGGCGGGTTAACCTTCTCGGCGTTTTATGACACGCCTGCGGGGCCGTCTGTGGTGCTGTGCGCAGCCATACTGTTTATCGTCAGTATGGTGCGCAAACCGGCGCTGTGATTACGCCTCTTTGGTGATACCGAAATGACGGTAAGCATGCTGCGTGGCCATCCGGCCGCGCGGTGTGCGTTGAATAAAGCCCTGCTGAATCAGGAAGGGCTCGATGACATCTTCGATCGTTTCCCGCTCTTCACCAATCGCCGCCGCAAGGTTATCCAGACCCACCGGCCCGCCGGTGAATTTATCAATAATCGCCAGCAGCAGTTTACGATCCATATAGTCGAAACCTTCGCTGTCAACGTTAAGCATGTCCAGCGCGGTCACTGAGACTTCGCCGCTTAAGTTACCGTTTGCCCGCACTTCTGCAAAATCACGCACCCGGCGTAACAGTCGGTTAGCAATACGCGGCGTGCCGCGAGAGCGACGGGCGATTTCAAGGGCCCCCTCCTCGCTCAGCGCCAGGCCCAGACAGGCGGCACTGCGCCCGACGATATGCTGCAGATCTTTCACCTGATAGAATTCCAGCCGCTGCACGATACCAAAACGATCGCGCAGGGGCGACGTCAGTGAGCCCGCGCGCGTAGTGGCACCAATCAGCGTAAACGGCGGCAGATCAAGCTTAATCGAGCGCGCTGCCGGACCTTCGCCGATCATGATATCCAGCTGATAGTCTTCCATCGCCGGATACAGTACTTCTTCAACGACCGGTGACAGGCGGTGAATCTCATCAATAAACAGCACATCATGCGGCTCAAGGTTGGTCAGCATCGCCGCCAAATCGCCCGCTTTCTCCAGCACCGGACCGGAGGTGGTGCGCAGATTGACGCCCATCTCATTAGCCACAATGTTCGCCAGGGTGGTTTTTCCCAGCCCGGGTGGGCCAAAAATCAGCAAATGGTCCAGCGCATCGCCACGCAGTTGGGCCGCTTTGATAAAAATTTCCATTTGCTCCCGCACCTGCGGCTGGCCGACATACTCGGTCAGCATCTTAGGCCGGATGGCGCGGTCGAGGCTCTCTTCTTCGCTAACGCTGGCGGCGGAGATCAGGCGATCGGCTTCAATCATGAATTACCTCAAATAGCGGCGCGGAGCGCTTCGCGAATTAATGTTTCACAATCCGCGTCAGGGCGACCCACTTTGCTGATCATGCGGCTCGCTTCCTGCGGTTTATAACCCAGGGACACCAGCGCTGCAACCGCTTCCGCTTCGGCGTCGTTGGTTTCGGGTTCCGGGCCCGGCGTGGTCAGCGTAAAGGCCGAGTCGCCGCCAAACAGATCGCCATGCATCCCTTTAAAGCGATCCTTCATCTCGACAACCAGACGCTCGGCGGTTTTCTTGCCCACACCCGGCAGTTTGACCAGCGCGGCAATCTCTTCTTTTTCCACCGCCGTGACAAACTGCTGAGCGGACATGCCCGACAGAATAGCGAGCGCCAGTTTCGGCCCAACGCCGTTGACTTTTATCAGTTCGCGAAACAGGGCACGTTCCTGTTTGCTGTTAAAGCCGAACAGCAGTTGCGCGTCTTCACGAACCACAAATTGCGTAAAGATTATCGCTTCGTGATTAAGCTCAGGCAGTTCATAAAAACAGGTCATTGGCATATGGACTTCATAACCAACGCCATGCGCCTCCAGCAGGACCAGCGGTGGCTGCTTTTCCAGAATGGTTCCCCGTAAACGACCTATCACCTGATGCCTTCCTTATTCAACGTATGTGGCGGAATTTATACCATAAAAAAGGCTGGATGAATATCCAGCCTGACGGGCATATTGCGGGGATTGCCGTTAGCGCTGCCGCAGCCGGCCGCGGGTCAGCACCAGCGTGTTCTCACTCATGCGCGCGGCATTCTGTGCAACATGGCAGTGCGTAATCGCGATAGCCAGCGCATCGGCGGCATCAGCCTGCGGACTGGCTGCAAGCTTCAGTAAGGATTTGACCATATGCTGAACCTGACTTTTTTCTGCACCGCCGGTTCCGACAACCGTCTGCTTCACCTGACGTGCGGCATATTCGAACACCGGCAGGTCATGGTTTACCGCCGCGACGATGGCGGCACCGCGCGCCTGACCAAGCTTCAGCGCCGAGTCGGCGTTCTTCGCCATAAACACCTGCTCAATGGCGAAAAAATCAGGCGAAAACTACGTGATAATTTCGCAAACGCCAGCATAGATCAGCTTCAGGCGCGCCGGCAATTCTGTCGTATTGGTGCGGATACAGCCGCTGCCCAGATAGGTGAGCTGGCGGCCGGTCTGACGAATCACCCCGTAACCGGTGACGCGTGAACCGGGGTCAATCCCCAGGATAATAGACATGACGCGTCTCCAGCCAGCGATGAAAGCGGTACAGCATTACAGCGTTTCCGCCACCTCATCGGAGATCTCACCGTTGTGATAAACCTCCTGCACGTCGTCGCAGTCTTCCAGCATATCGATCAGACGCAGCAGTTTCGGTGCGGTTTCCGCATCCATTTCCGCTTTGGTTGACGGAATCATCGCAACTTCCGCCGTATCCGCTTTCAGACCGGCGGCTTCCAGCGCATCGCGCACGGTGCCCATCTCTTCCCAGGCGGTGAAGACATCGATAGCGCCATCATCATACGTAACCACGTCCTCTGCACCGGCTTCCAGCGCGGCTTCCATCACCGCATCTTCATCCTGGCCTGGCGCGTAAGAAATCACGCCTTTTTTGCTGAACAGGTAAGACACGGAGCCATCGGTTCCCAGGTTGCCGCCGGTTTTGGTGAACGCATGACGCACTTCACCCACCGTACGGTTTCGGTTATCACTCAGACACTCGATCATGATGGCCGATCCCCCCGGACCGTAACCTTCATAGATGATGGTTTCCATGTTGGAATCATCTTCGCCGCCCACACCGCGTGCAATCGCACGGTTCATGGTATCGCGTGTCATGTTATTAGACAGCGCTTTGTCCATGGCAGCACGTAAACGTGGGTTAGAACCGGGATCGCCCCCACCCAGTTTCGCGGCGGTCACCAGCTCGCGAATGATTTTGGTAAAGATTTTACCGCGCTTGGCATCCTGAGCAGCCTTGCGGTGCTTGGTATTCGCCCATTTACTATGTCCAGCCATCTTACATATTCTCCGATCTTAACAATCGCACGGGCTATCTGACTTACGATCCGCCTCCCGACAGTGCCTGCCATCCTCACGTCGTTATAAACGTTCCGGTTGCGCTGCACTGACAGACGCGGCTTCGCGATACCGATGATGCCCGACTCTTCAATTTTAACGGCGCCGGTTTATCACCGGCACCCGGTTTAGGGAACGAAGGATGAGCTTCGTCGAATTCGTGAAATTTAACGTTACTGCCGTCTGAAAAACGCGTTACGGCAGGCATTCAGATAAATTCCTCAATCGCCTGGCGGTTACTCCAGGACTTGGTCAGGGCAGCAGCAGCGGCGGGCTCAAGCCAGCGCGCGGCAAGATGCTCGGTGAGCAGCAGGTCGCGCTCTGCGGGTAACGCCAGCCTGAACCAGTGTTCACGGTTATGCGTGATGCCCGGTGCGTAACGGTGGCGATAGTGCGGGAAAATTTCAAACTCGATCTGTTTGTGACAGTCTTCCAGCACTAACTTTTCGTCCGCAATGTTGATGGACAGCTCCTCTGACACCTCACGCTCGGCCGCCTGGCGCGGGGTTTCCCCGACTTCCAGGCTGCCTGTGACCGACTGCCAGAAGCTGGCATCATCACGTCGCTGCAGCATTAACACCCGGCCAGTATCTTGCGCAAAAATCACCACCAGCACCGATACCGGATGTTTATTGCCCATTACTTGTTCTCTGACTTTTCTTTCTTCGGCGCCACCAGAATGCCCAGATCCAGCAACGCGGCAGGATTGGCTTCGCTCGGTGCTTCGGTCATCATGCACGCGGCGGCGGTGGTTTTCGGGAATGCGATAACATCGCGAATGTTATCGGTGCCGGTCAGCAGCATCGTCAGGCGATCCAGACCAAACGCCAGGCCCGCGTGCGGTGGTGTACCGTATTTCAGCGCGTCAAGCAGGAAGCCAAACTTCAGGCGCTGCTCCTCTTCGGTGATCCCGAGGATACTGAACACCGTCTGCTGCATTTTGCTGTTGTGAATACGCACGGAACCGCCGCCCACTTCGTAGCCGTTAATCACCATGTCGTAGGCATTTGCCACCGCCTGAACCGGATCGCTGGCCAGCGCCTCTGCGGTCATGTCTTTCGGTGAGGTGAACGGATGGTGCATCGCAGCCAGACCGCCCTCTTCATCTTCCTCAAACATCGGGAAGTCGATTACCCACAGCGGTGCCCAGGCGTTTTCGTCGGTGATCCGCAAATCGCGGCCGACTTTCAGGCGCAGCGCACCCAGCGCATCCGCCACGACTTTCGCGCGATCGGCACCGAAGAAGATCAGGTCGCCATCCTGTGCGCCCGTGCGGTTCAGTATCGCTTCCACGATGTCGGCACTGAGGAACTTGGCCACCGGACTCTGCACGCCCTCGAAGCCGTTGGCACGTTCGTTAATCTTCATCCACGCCAGCCCTTTGGCCCCGTAGATTTCAACAAACTTGCCGTATTCGTCGATTTGCTTACGCGTCAGCGCCGCACCGCCGGGCACGCGCAGCGCAGCTACGCGGCCTTTCGGGTCATTAGCGGGACCCGCGAAGACCTGGAATTCGACGCTTTTCAGCAGATCGCCTACGTCCACCAGCTCCATCGGGTTGCGCAGGTCAGGCTTGTCCGAACCAAAGCGATGCATGGCTTCGGCAAAGGTCATCTGTGGAAACGCCCCCAGATCCACCCCTTTGATGTCCATCCACAGTTCACGAATCAGACGCTCCATCTTCTCACGCACCTGTTCGGCGGTCATGAAGGAGGTTTCAACGTCGATCTGGGTAAACTCTGGCTGACGATCAGCACGCAGGTCTTCATCACGGAAGCACTTAACGATCTGATAATAGCGGTCGAAGCCGGACATCATCAGCAGCTGCTTGAACAACTGCGGTGACTGCGGCAGCGCATAGAACTTCCCTTTGTGCACACGGCTGGGCACCAGATAGTCGCGCGCGCCTTCTGGCGTTGCTTTAGTCAGCATCGGCGTTTCAATATCCAGAAAGCCTTCGTTATCCATAAAGCGACGCACAAAGCTGGTGATTTTCGCACGGGTTTTCAAACGCTGCGCCATCTCCGGACGACGCAGGTCCAGATAGCGATACGTCAGACGCGCTTCTTCGCTGTTGGTCTGGTTAGAATCCAGCGGCAGAGGGTCAGCACGGTTGATGATGGTCAGCGCGTGGGCGAACACTTCCACGTCGCCGGTCGCCATGTCGCTGTTTCGGTTCTTTTCGTCACGGGCACGGACGGTACCGGTGATCTGGATACAGAATTCGTTACGCAGTTCAGATGCCAGCTGGAACGCTTCTTGATGATCGGCATCGAAAAACACCTGGGCGATGCCTTCACGGTCGCGCATATCGATAAAGATCAGGCTTCCCAGATCGCGACGGCGATTGACCCAGCCGCAAAGCGTAACTTGCTGACCCACATGAGACAGATTGAGCTGTCCACAATACTCTGTACGCATAACACTATCCTTTTAACTTCGCCGCTGCAGCAGACAGCACCAGGCCGCGTAACCTTATCAGGTGCTGTCGCAAAAAAGGGCGCTATTATAATGGAAAAAGGCTGACAGGATAAGTGGAGCCACGCTAAAGCACGGCATTTCCTGTTCCCTTTTCACCGGGTTGCGTCAATATACTGCCTTACAGGATAATTACCATCACACTCAACGACAGGAGTCAGGCGTGACACTTCGTATCGGTTTGCCGCAATGGCACCACGCACACTGGAAACGCTGGGGAATTGAAACCCTGGCGGACTACGCGCGTTATTTCCAGACCGTTGAGGGCAATACCACGCTGTATGCACTGCCGGATCCCGAAACCGTGTTGCGCTGGCGGGATATGACGCACGCTCAGTTTCGCTTCTGTTTTAAATTCCCCAGCACAATCAGCCATCAGGCAGCACTGCAAAACACCGATGACTTACTGACCGACTTTTTTCGCCTGATGCATCCGCTTGCCGATCGCATCGGTCAGTACTGGCTCCAGTTGCCTGCCAGCTTTTCTCCCGCCCAACTCAGCGATCTGTGGCGTTTTCTGGATAGTCTGCCCGTCTCTTTTTCCTATGGCGTGGAAGTGCGGCATGCCGCTTTTTTCGCGAAAGGTGAGGCTGAGCGCGCGCTGAATCGTGGCCTGCTCCAGCGCGGCGTCAATCGTGTGGTGCTGGACAGTCGTCCGGTTCACGCCTCAACGTCACAAAGCGCGGCGGCGCTGCACGCCCGCCAGCAAAAGCCGCGCGTCCCGCCGCATGCGCTGTTAACAGGACCGCGCCCGATGATCCGCTTTGTCGGCAGCGATAGTCTTGAAGAAAGCCTGCCGCTGTTTCGCATCTGGCTGACGAAACTGGCTGAATGGCATACGCAAAGTGAACCGCTGGTCTTCATTCACACGCCCGACATGGGCCAGGTCTTTCCGCTGGTGCAGGCCTTGTGGCCTGAACTGCAAAAAATTGATGCCAGCATCGGTCACGGGCCGGACTGGCCGCAACAGGATTCGCTATTCTGATAGCGACCGGCAGCATCACACCTCTGGCAAAAGTAAAAATAAGGAATCAATAATGATAAGCGCGTTATATGTGGTGATCGGGGCCTTACTGATCATGAAATTTACCCTGAATGTTGTGCGCTTACGGCGACAGCATCATGTGGCTTATGGCGATGGCGGTCATCACGATTTACACATGGCCATCCGGATTCACGGCAATGCCATTGAAACGATCCCGCTGGGGTTATTATTGCTGATTGTGCTGGAGATGAACGGCGCGAATATCTGGATGGTGCACCTGACCGGCATCCTGTTTTTCATTGGCCGGGTGTTGCATGCACAGGGCCTGCGCAACGATGTCATGAGCAAACGCAAATATGGCATGATGCTGACGCTATTCTCGCTGTCCGGTATGGTAATTTTTAACCTGATTTACCTGCCCTGGCCACTCTTGCTCAGCTTGCGTTAATGTTAACGGCGTAAAGGGTGCAGGCCGCGGCAGTTTCTGCCAGAATAGCGCCCTTTCCGCCGTCTCTTCGGATTTTCGTTATGTCTGATCGCGATCAACTCTTTTCTGCGCCCATTGAAAAACTGGGCGACTGGACGTTTGACGAGCGCGTGGCTGAAGTGTTTCCCGACATGATTCAGCGCTCAGTGCCGGGCTATTCCAACATCATTTCGATGATTGGCATGCTGGCAGAACGTTTCGTCCAGCCCAACAGCCAGGTATTTGACCTGGGCTGTTCACTAGGCGCTGCCACGCTCTCGGTGCGCCGCAATATTCACGTGCCCGGCTGTCAGATTATTGCTGTGGATAATTCGCCGGCCATGGTGGAGCGCTGCCGCCGTCATATCGATGCGTTTCGGGCGGATACGCCGGTTACGGTCGTCGAAGCGGATATCTGCGATATCGCCATTGAGAACGCGTCACTGGTGGTGCTCAATTTCACCCTGCAGTTTCTTGAACCGCCAGCCCGCCTGACGTTGCTGACCAAAATCTGGCAGGGGCTGAATCCCGGCGGCGCGTTGGTGCTCTCTGAGAAGTTCAGCTTTGAAGATCGTGACGTCGGTGAACTGTTGTTCAACATGCATCATGACTTTAAGCGCGCCAACGGCTACAGCGAACTGGAAATCAGCCAGAAACGCAGCATGCTGGAAAATGTGATGCTCACCGATAGCGTAGAAACGCACAAGGCGCGCCTGAAACAGGCCGGCTTTTCTCATGCTGAGCTGTGGTTTCAGTGTTTTAATTTTGGTTCGTTGGTGGCATTAAAATGATCGACTTTGGCCGTTTTTATCAGCAAATCGCCGTAGGTCCCCTGGCAAAATGGCTGGAGGTGCTGCCTGCGCAAATCAGCGAGTGGCAGCGTGAAAATCTGCACGGGCACTTCCGTGACTGGTACAAGTCGCTGGAATATTTACCCCAGCTGGAACCTCAGCGGCTGGACCTGCTGCACAGCGTCAGCGCCGATCGGGATGATATCAGCGATCGGCACCGTCAGGGCATTGAGAAACTGCTGCGTAATCTGATGCCCTGGCGCAAAGGCCCCTATTCGCTTTACGGCACCGAAATTAATACGGAATGGCGCTCAGACTGGAAATGGGATCGCGTGCTGCCACACATCTCCTCGTTAGCCGGACGCACTGTACTGGATGTGGGCTGTGGCAGTGGCTACCATATGTGGCGCATGATCGGGGCAGGCGCGCACCTTGTGGTCGGTATCGATCCCATGCAGCTGTTTCTGTGCCAGTTCGAAGCCGTCCGCAAGCTGTTAAATGACGACCGCCGCGCCCACCTGCTGCCGCTCGGCATCGAACAGCTGCCGGTGCTTCAGGCGTTCGATACCGTGTTTTCCATGGGCGTGCTTTATCACCGCCGTTCGCCGCTGGATCATCTGATGCAGCTGAAAAATCAGTTAGTGAGCGGCGGCGAACTGGTCCTGGAAACGCTGGTGATTGAAGGCGATGTGAATCAGGTGCTGGTGCCGGGCGAACGCTATGCTCAGATGCGCAACGTCTACTTTATCCCCTCCGCCGAGGCGCTGAAAAGCTGGCTGGAGAAATGCGGCTTTGTCGATGTGCGCATTGTGGACTTTGCCGTAACGACCACAGATGAACAGCGCCGGACCGACTGGATGACCAGCGAATCGCTGGCGGAATTCCTTGATCCTGCGGACAGCAGCAAAACCGTTGAAGGTTATCCCGCACCGCTGCGTGCGGTGCTGGTCGCCACAAAGCCGTAATGCTCAGCGGCGAGACAGCGCCAGTTTCGCCGCGAAGCCAATAAAGACGCAGCCCGTCAAACGATCCATGATTATTAACACGCGTGGCTTCCTGAGCTGTGCCGCAAAATAGTGACTGCTGCCAATCAGCACGCTGCTCCAGATCAATCCAGTCACCATATGTGTCAGGGCCATCAGGGTGCACCAGACCGGGACCGAACCGCCCTGAGGGATAAACTGCGGTAAAAATGTTACGTAGAAAACGCCCACTTTAGGATTCAACAGATTCCCCAGTAACCCACGCAGAAAGCAGGCCAGATGCGTTTGCTGCGACGGCGTTTCGGCGGGCAGCGCTGCATTCTGGCGACGCGGATGCCACAGTAACCTGACGCCCAGCCAGAGCAGATAGGCTGCGCCAGCCCACTTCAGCAGGTTATACGCCGTTTCCGATGCCAGCAGCAGCGCCCCCAGCCCCAGCCCGACCGCAATGCCCCACGACAGACAGCCCGTCGCCACGCCCAGCGCGGTCGCACTGGCTCGTCGCCAGCCCTGTGCCGCCGCCGATCGCAAAATTAATGCCGTATCGAACCCCGGCGTCAGGGTCAAAATGATGATCGCAAACAGAAAAGAGAGGAATGAAGTCGTCACAGGCGTACTCCTGATTAGAAGTGCTTAACAATAACAAGCGTTTTTCACGCTGTACAGACAGCCAGGCGCGATTAACTGCTACGCTTTTTAGTGGCGTTATTAGCGGGCCGGTAACGGTCTCAATTGAAAAACCAGGAGCTACGATCATGAGTAAATTTATTTTCTCTTCGCCTCGCAAATATGTACAGGGTGCGGGCGTGCTCGATGAACTGGGAGAGTATGTCACGGAATTGGGCAATCACGCTTTCGTGGTGGCTGACGATGTCGTCTGGGGGCTGATTGGTGAGCGGGCGCAGTCTACGCTGGAAAAAGCAGGCATTACCCTCAGCCGTCAGCAGTTCAATGGCGAAGCCTCCAGTAATGAAATTACCCGGTTAAGTCAGCATGCGCAGCAGCAGGGCTGTAACGTGGTGATTGGTTTGGGTGGCGGCAAAACGCTGGATACGGTAAAAGCCGTGGCCGATGAACTCAAACAGCCGGTAGTGATTGTGCCCACCATTGCCTCAACCGATGCGCCCTGTAGCGCGCTGTCTGTTATCTATTCCGACAGTGGCGTTTTTGAAAGCTACCGTTTCTACAGTAAAAATCCCGATCTGGTGTTAATTGATACCGCCGTGTGCGCCGCCGCGCCCGCCCGCCTGTTCGCGTCCGGCATCGCCGATGGTCTGGCGACCTGGGTGGAAGCCCAGGCGGTGGCCCGTAGCCATGCGAAATCGATGGTCAATGGCGATCCGACTATTGCCGGTCTTGCTATTGCCCGGGCCTGTGAAGAGACGCTGCTGACGTGGGGCTACAGTGCCTATATCGCCGTCTCGGAAAAACGCGTCACGCCAGCGGTAGAAGCGGTAGTGGAAGCCAATACATTGCTGTCCGGTTTAGGCTTTGAAAACGCCGGTCTGGCAGGTGCGCACGCGATTCATAACGGATTCACCGCAATTGACGGCGATATCCACCATCTTACTCACGGTGAAAAAGTGGCCTACGGTACGTTAACTCAGATGGTGCTTGAGCAGCGTCCCGATGAAGAAATTGCCCGCTACATCCGCTTCTACCGTTCGATCAATATGCCGACCACGTTAAAAGAGATGCATCTGGACGGGGTGAGCTGGGAAGATCTGGTAAAAATCGGCGCGCTGGCGAACAGCGAAGGCGATACGTTGAAAAACCTCAATCCTAACCTGGCACCGGAACAGATCGCCCATGCGCTGCTGGGCCTGGATGCGTTCAGTAAAACGGTAAAATAGGGGCTATTCTGTCGCCTCAGTGGGTTTGTCCCAGTACTGATACTTATAAACCGCACTGAGGTGACGCTGCACCGTGCCTTTCTCAAAAACTTCGGTTTCATTCAGGTAACTCAGGGTGCAGTTGCCCTTGTCATCCCAGAACTGGCATTCATCCACGGTGCGCAGAGTGCTGACGTCGGTTGATGCCGTGCCGTTCAGGCGCAGCTCCCGCCCTTTATCGTCATAGGTATAGGTGTCTTTTCGCCGGGCAGAGGTGGTGCGGGTGACGAGGCCCTGCGGACTCCACGTGTAACGGTATTCCCCGTTGCTGACGGGATCGGTTCCGCGCGCAATGCTTTTCAGCAAACGATAGTGTTTATCGTAGCGGTACGTGGTGTCCGTGAATCCCGATTTGCCCATGCTGATGAATTTGTCTGAAGCGCTGATAATATTGCCGTTTTTTCCCTTATGCCAGTTGATGGTGCCTTGTCGGTTATCCACCACCACTTCCTTTCCCTGTTTCAGCACTTTTACCAGATACGCATATTCGGCAACCCAACCTTCCTGCACACGCACCAGATGTTGTTCCATGCTCAGAATGACGTTACGCTCATTTTTGTCATAACTGATATCCGCCACCAGCAGGTCGCCACAGGGATCAAACTGCCCCAGCACCCGCTTTTGCGAATTGACGTCTTTGCCAAACTCCCCTGCGACAACCTGACGTACCGCCCCTTTCGCACTGCCGCCCAGCAGAATCCAGTTATTACTGTCAGAGACCGCTTTACTGTTTGATTTGCACGCGGCAAAGGTTAAGGGCGCATGGCATCCCATCACGGTGAGAACAGCGGAAAGCAGAATGCATCGCATGGCAGGGCCTCTGACATCAATGTCGATTAGGGTTAAGCTGATGACCCGCAACCGGGGAACAGAACAGGGAAAGCAAAGCCGCGTTGACGGCAAACGGCGACACAGAATGCACGCAATGCGTTGTTTCATCATCCACTATAGCGGAATACCGGACAAAAAATACCCCAGCAAATGTGCTGGGGTTTGGTACTTGCAAACATCACGTCATCAATCGGCGTGCTGCGCGGCAAAACTGGTTATGAGTCAGGCCACCCGGGCGGTATTCATTTGCATGACACTTTTCATTGCCTCTACAACATCACCATCGACGCAGTAACGGCTGAACTCATCAATTTCGGCTTCGGAACACATAGAAACACCCGCTTTGCGGTAACGCATCGGTGATGCCACCAGGTGGCTTGCCGAGCTGTGTACCTCACGAATATCTGCATCAAGAAACTTTTGCAGGTTACTTAAACGAACGCCAGCACCTGCCATAATGATAGGACCGCTGCTGTATTCATTAAGTTCCCTCAATAATGCAATTCCGTTTTCCGCACTCTGCTGCTGCCCGGAAGTGAGGATACGTTTCACGCCAAAATCGGTTAAAACATCGAGCGAACGTTTTGGCCGGTGGCAGAGATCGAAGGCGCGATGGAAGGTCACCGCCATGCCGTCGCACAGCGCCATGATCTGCCGCATCTGCCCCACATGAATATGGGCATCTTCATCCAGCATCCCTAACACTACGCCCGGAAAGCCCAGTTCGCGAATCCGCGCGACATCCGATTTCATTGCCTCGAACTCCCGGCTGGAATAGCAAAAATCTCCGCCGCGCGGGCGGACAATAGGATGCACCGGAACAGAAATGTCACGACGGGCGACTTCCAGCATGCCAGCAGAAGGTGTCAGGCCGCCTTCACGCGGTGCCGCACAGAGTTCAATTCGATCGGCCCCCGCCTGTTGAGCGGTTAAGGCACAATCCACCCCATAGCAACAAATTTCCAGTGTGGTCATTCTCTTCTCCTTTACATGACGTCCTGTTCACGCCAAATTCGTCAGGTATGCTTATTCCTTAGAACAGTTTACGTGGAAAACTAACTATGACATTCAATTTTGACCAACGGATAGACCGCCGTCACAGTGATAGCCTTAAATGGCACAAATATGCGGGCCAGGATATTCTGCCGTTGTGGGTAGCGGATACGGATTTCCGATCGCCTGCCCCCATCATTGAGGCCATTAAAGCCCGCGTTGATCATGGTGTTTTCGGCTATGGCGATAAGCCTCAGGGATTTATCGATGCGCTGATTGCCCGCTGTAAATCACGCTATCGCTGGGAAGTTAAACCGGAATGGGTGGTCGTGTTGCCCGGCGTAGTCTGCGGGTTAAATCTGGCCGTGCGGGCGTTTACCGCGCCGCACCAGGGTACCGTCGCGCCGCATCCCATTTATCCCCCTTTCCGTTCAGCCGCGAAGCTGGCTGAACGTGATCAGTTGAATCTGCCTCTGACGTTGCAGGAAGGCCGCTGGGTCATGGATCTCACTGCAGCAGACGGCCACATGCAGGACAAAACCTTGCTGATGCTTTGCAATCCGCAGAATCCTGGCGGCACGGTTTACCGCCGGGAAGAACTTGAAGCGCAGCTGGCCTTTGCGCAGCACCATGATTTAATCGTCTGCTCTGACGAAATTCATTGCGATTTACTGTTAACGCCGGGGCTGCAACATATCCCCTTTGCCTCCCTGAGTGATGATGCGGCCCAACGGAGCATTACGCTGCTTTCGCCATCCAAAACCTTCAATATTGCCGGGCTGGGCGCTTCCGTCGCTGTGATCCCGGATCCTGAACTACGGGCGCGATTCAACGCCGTGCGCCAGGGCATTGTGCCCTCAGTCGATATTCTGGCCCTGGTTGCGGCGGAAGTCGCCTGGCGGGCCTGTGATGACTGGCTTGATGCCCAGCTTGATTATCTGCGCGGCAACCGGGACTGGCTGGTTTCCGAAGTCAATGCGCTGCCCGGCCTCAAAATGACCTCTCCGGAAGGCAGTTATCTGGGCTGGATCGATGCGCGAGAACTCCAGGTTGCCAGCCCGGCGCTGTACTTTGAAAAACACGGGCTTGGCTTCTCGCCGGGGCGCGACTTTGGTGATGACGGCTTTGTACGGATCAATTTCGGCTGTCCCCGCGCCTTGCTGGAAGAAGCCGTCAGACGGCTCAGACGCGCGGTTGAAGCCCGGGGCTAACGCTGTTCACTGGCCACAATCTCGTCCAGTCGCCATGGGTGAAACTTAATCGTGGTTTCCCCATCGGTCACTGCCAGCGTAGGATTCGGCAGACGCTCGTTTTCCCCTTTCGGTGAGCTGGTTTTGAATGAAATACCCGGCTGTGTGAGCGCCTGATCGGACAGCAGCGCCATGGCACGCATGCCCAGTGTTTCAGGCTCGCCTCGTAATACCACCTCAATATGTTCCCAGCGCTCGTGGCGGTAACGTTTTTCACCCGGCCAGGGCAGCTCAACGACGTCTATCGCCCAGCCGGCAATCATTAATGGTTGGTGCAGCTTAAATAAACATACCGGTCGTCCGTTAATCATCGCCGCCGAGAACTGCTCCCCGAGTTGCAAAAACCCTTTTTGCCAGCGTTCGGCCGTCGCATTCTGATGACACCGCACGGCCACATGATCGACGTCGAGGTCTGTGGGGTTTAATCCCAGACGCTGTGAAAAATTTTGTAACCGTTCTTCGAAAGCCGCTAAATCGGCCTGTAAATCGTCCAGTTCGGGTGGAAATATCATGCTCACCGTAAGCTGTCTCCTCACTTTTTTTTGACCAGGGAATGCCGTAACTCATTGTTACTGAACTATCGTAATGAACAAAAGGGTAAGATTCATCTTATTTGGCTGGCGTTTTACGAGAAAAGCAAAAAATTAACGCTTTTAATTCAGATTAATCTTCTGGTTAGATCCACCTTTTCGTTGACAAAAGTAACTTAAGTTACTGTTTTGTTTGGTTATCATTAACACAATAAGATAAGTCTTACTTAACAGTGGCATGATTGCAGCCTGCATAGCTTTCTATTAAATTTGCATTAACACTATTATAAGGAAAGTTTTTATGACGATGCTCATCGTAGTTGCCATCTTAATTGCACTGATGGGGTTTGCCGTTGCACGCCACTGGAAGGTACGTGCAGACAAAAGTGTTAAAAACGCGCGCCGCGCGCGTCGTCGCTAATCTCTGCGGGAAACATCTTCGGCTCTGTTTCCCTGCCTTTATCCCGCTACTGACTCACGCTGACAATTCACGTATACTTTTTCCCTCATTTTTTCCTTTTGCCGGGCCAGGACCTGTGGTCATTGCACCCGGCAGAATCATGACGACAGCCCGCTGCCCAAATAGCGTGCTTTTCTCTGCATATGTAAGGTAACCCGGTGAATATTCAGGCGCTTCTTTCCGCAAAAGTCAGTCAGGCAATGGTGCTGGCTGGTGCTCCCTCCGATTGTGAACCTCAGGTTCGTCAGTCGGCTAAAGTTCAGTTTGGTGATTATCAGGCTAACGGCATCATGGCCGTGGCGAAAAAACTGGGCCAGGCGCCACGACAATTAGCTGAAACCGTGATTCAACATCTGGACCTCACTGGTATTGCCAGCAAAGTGGAGATCGCGGGGCCGGGCTTTATCAACATTTTCCTGGATCGTCAGTGGCTGGCCGACCATGCCCGGCAGGCGCTGAATCATCCGCGCCTTGGCGTGAACCCGGTCGAACCACAGACAATCGTCGTGGACTACTCTGCCCCCAACGTGGCGAAAGAGATGCACGTCGGCCATGTGCGTTCCACTATCATTGGCGACGCCGCGGTGCGCACCCTCGAGTTCCTGGGCCACAACGTGATCCGCGCGAACCATGTGGGCGACTGGGGCACGCAGTTCGGCATGCTGATTGCGTTTCTTGAAAAACAGCAAAATGAAAACCACGCGGAGATGGCGCTGGCGGATTTAGAAGGTTTTTACCGTGAAGCCAAGCGCACTTACGATGAAGATCCTGAGTTTGCAGAGCGTGCGCGCGGCTATGTCGTGAAGTTGCAAGGCGGTGACGACTACTGCCGTCAGATGTGGAAAAAGCTGGTTGATATCACCATGACGCAAAACCAGCATATCTACAACCGTCTGAACGTCACCCTGACGCGTGATGATGTGATGGGTGAGAGCCTCTATAACGACATGCTGCCGGAAATTGTGGCCGATCTGAAAGCCAAAGGTCTGGCCGTCGAGAGTGAAGGCGCCACCGTGGTATTCCTGGAAGAATTCCAGAATAAAGAAGGTGAGCCGATGGGCGTGATCATCCAGAAAAAGGATGGCGGCTATCTTTACACCACCACCGATATTGCCTGTGCCAGGTATCGCTATGAAACCCTGCATGCGGACCGCGTAATTTACTACATCGACTCACGTCAGCATCAGCATTTACAGCAGGCGTGGACCATTGTCCGTAAAGCCGGCTATGTGCCTGCGTCCGTTCCACTTGAACATCATGCGTTCGGTATGATGTTGGGTAAAGATGGCCGTCCGTTTAAAACCCGCAGTGGCGGCACCATTAAGCTGTCAGATTTGCTGGATGAAGCCTATGAACGCGCCTACACGCTGGTACGCGAGAAAAACCCGGACATGACGGAAGAGGAAGTCAGCACGCTTGCGGAAGTCGTCGGCATCAGCGCCGTGAAATATGCCGATCTGTCAAAAAGCCGCACCACTGATTACATTTTTGACTGGGATAATATGCTGGCGTTTGAGGGTAATACGGCGCCTTACATGCAATATGCTTATACGCGCGTGCTGTCCGTGTTCCGTAAAGCCGGTATCGACGCCGATGCGATTCAGGCAGAAATCGTGCTGACGGATGACCGTGAAGCCCTGCTGGCAACGCGTTTGCTGCAGTTTGAAGAGGTCATTACCCAGGTGGCACGCGATGGCACACCGCATGTGATGTGTGCCTATTTGTACGATCTGGCGGGCCTGTTCTCCGGTTTCTACGAGCACTGTCCGATTCTGGCCGCAGAGGACGACGTGACGCGCCTGAGCCGTTTACAGATTGCGGCACTGACCGCAAAAACCCTGAAACTGGGTCTGGATACGCTGGGGATCAAAACGGTCGATCGCATGTAATCTGTTAAGGCGCTGAGAGCTGACTGTTCTCAGCGCCTGCCTCAACCTCGCCCTTCCCGCTCTGCCCGTCACCCGCACAATTTTCCTTCGTGTAGCGTCATCTTTGCCATTGCCCTCCCTGACTCCACGATACAAAGACGTTAATTCATATTTCAGCACCAGAGATGATCGCAGCACGCGCCGTGCAAACCCGCTCAGGCAACCCTGATGTCGCGTATATCAAGGTCCTGTCGGGACAAGATTCTTTTCTTATTCCCGCGCTCTACTATAAGCCCGCGTTTTATCAGGTTTAACGTGTTAACGAGAAAGGAAGAATAAGTTGATGTTAAGAAAAGCGTTTGCCGAGCTGTTCGGCACCTTCTGGCTGGTATTCGGAGGCTGCGGCAGCGCCCTGCTCGCCGCGAATTTTCCCCAAACCGGGATTGGGTTTGTGGGCGTGTCTCTGGCATTTGGCCTCGCCGTACTGACAATGGCCTTTGCGGTAGGCCACATTTCGGGCGGTCACTTTAATCCCGCCGTCACCCTGGGCTTATGGGCCGGTGGCCGCATCGACAGCAAGACCATCTTGCCCTACATCGTGGCACAGATGGCTGGCGGTATTGCGGCGGCGGGCGTGCTGTATCTGATCGTCAGTGGTCAGGCTGACTTTACGATGGCAGATAAGGGTTTCGCTGCCAACGGCTTTGCGGCGCACTCGCCAGGCGGCTATTCCCTCTGCGCGGCCGTCATCACTGAACTCGTACTCAGCGCGTTCTTCCTGGTGGTTATTCAGGGTGCGACGGATAAACGCGCGCCGGCGGGTTTCGCTCCCATTGCGATTGGTCTGGCATTAACGCTCATTCACTTAATCAGTATCCCGGTAACCAATACCTCGGTGAATCCGGCACGCAGTACCGCGATGGCTGTTTTTCAGGGAGGCTGGGCGTTACAGCAGCTGTGGGTTTTCTGGCTGGTACCGATAGCGGGTGGCGTTGCAGGGGGATGGCTTTACCGCTTTCTGCTGCAAAAAGACGCGTAGCCTGAACCGCGTTATGACATCGGGGGTGATCGGGCAGACCGACAGCAACAGTCTCTGGGTGAGGGCTGTCAGTCTGCCATGAACAGGGCGAAAAAGGCTTAGTGGTAGTTGACCGTTACCGCTGTGCTGACAACCTTCAGCCCCGGCGGCAAACTTCCGCCACCGGCGAAGCCAAACACCATATGTAACGTTTCACCGGCGGCGACCTCAGCCAGACCGCGTGTGCTGCCGCTGGCACCGTCCAGTTCGGTACAACGCTGTTCTGCACAGAGCCGGACCTGTAAACCGGAAGGCACCGGTTGGGTAAACTGATAACGCCAGTTCACCACGGTGATCGCCCCACTGACCTGACCTGGCGGGGTCAGCGGCTGCGACGACTGCCAGCTTCCCCGGTTCGCCATCAGTGGACCCGCCGCGCTGGCGCTCCAGGCACCGTCAGCGGCCTGAGCAAACAGCGGAAGCAGCAGCGAAAACAGGATTAGCGATCTCATTGTTTGCCACCGATGGTTGCGGTCATGCGAATCTGACGGTTATCGCTTAATTCCATATTCGACAGCACCACCAGCTGCGGCATGTTACGGCGCAGGAAGCGTGCCAGTAAAGCGCGTAACGGATGATTGACCAGCAGGACAGGTGGCGCGCCCATCATTTCCTGCCGTTGCAGGGCCTCCTGCGTCTGGGCTAACAGCCGATCGGCCAGGCCTGGCTCAAGTCCGCCACCGCCCTGCAAGGCCTGCAGCAGCAGGCGCTCCAGTGTCGCATCCAGGCCAATCACCTGCACTTCACCCGTGCCCGGGAACCACTGCTGCGTAATCGCTCTGCCCAGCGCCACGCGCACCACGCTGGTGAGTTCCTGCGGATCGCTTTGAACCGGCGCATGCTCTGCCAAAGTTTCAATAATGGTGCGCATATCACGAATCGAAACGCGCTCAACCAGCAGGTTCTGCAGGACTTTGTGCAGCGTTGTCAGCGTAATCACGCCAGGCACTAAATCTTCGGTCAGTTTCGGCATCTCTGAGGAGACGCGGTCCAGCAGTTGCTGCGCTTCCTGACGGCCAAACAACTCACTGGCGTACTGGCCAATCAGATGATTAAGGTGCGTCGCCACAACGGTACTGGCTTCCACCACGGTAAAGCCCTGAATCTGGGCCTGCTCTTTGAGCGCACCGTCAATCCACACCGCCGCCAGGCCAAAGGCAGGATCGACGGTTGCTTCACCCGGCAAGGTACCCGCGGCTGTGCCGGGGTTAATCGCCATCCAGCGTCCGGGATAGGCATCACCGCTGCCGATCTCCACGCCTTTCATTAAAATGCGGTAGCGCGCAGGTGGCAATTCCATGTTGTCACGGATATGCACCACCGGCGGCAGAAAGCCGACATCCTGCGCCACTTTTTTACGGATACTGCGGATACGACCAAGCAACTCACCGTTCTGGTTGTGATCGACCATCGGAATCAGGCGGTAACCCACTTCCATGCCCAGCGTGTCTTCAAGCTGCACATCAGTCCAGGAGGCTTCGGCAGAGGCAGGCGTTTCCATGGATTTTGCGATGCTGCTCGGCGATTCGACATTCTTCTTCGGCTGCATCTCGCGGCCACGTAACCACCACGCCAGCCCCAGTAAGGCCGCCGTAAACAGCAGGAACACAAAGTTAGGCATGCCCGGCACAAGCCCCAGCAAACCGATTACGCCGGCACTCAGCATGAGGACGCGCGGATCTTTGAACAGTTGCCCGACCATCTGCTCGCCGACGTCCTGGTCGGTTGCCACGCGCGTCACGATAACACCCGCCGCGGTAGAGATGACCAGCGCAGGGATCTGTGCGACCAGACCGTCACCGATGGTTAACAGCGTATAGGTTTCTGCCGCGTGGCCCGCATCCATACCATGCTGAACGATCCCCACCAGTAAACCACCGATCACGTTAATGACCATGATCAAAATACCGGCGATGGCATCCCCGCGTACAAACTTACTGGCACCGTCCATCGAACCGTAAAAGTCCGCTTCCTGAGTCACTTCGGCGCGACGACGCTTCGCTTCATCTTCGCCAATCAGACCCGCATTCAGGTCGGCGTCGATAGCCATCTGCTTACCCGGCATCCCGTCAAGCACAAAGCGCGCACCCACTTCGGCGATACGGCCCGCACCTTTGGTGATAACCATAAAGTTGATGATCACCAGGATGATAAACACCACGATCCCGATGGCGAAGTTTCCGCCAACCAGGAAGTGGCCAAAGGCTTCCACCACCCGTCCCGCCGCCGCGGCACCGGTATGCCCTTCCAGCAAAATAATACGCGTAGAGGCTACGTTCAGCGACAGGCGAAGCAGGGTGGAAAACAGCAGAATGGTGGGAAAGGCCGCAAACTCCAGCGTGCGCTGGGTAAACATGGCGACCAGCAGCACCATAATTGACAAGGCAATGTTAAAGGTAAACAGCAGATCAAGGATAAACGGCGGTAAGGGCAGAACCATCATCGACAAAATCATGATGATCAGCACCGGACCCGCAAGGACCTGCCATTGCATGTCTTTGAAGTTGCCTGGAAGGCGTAGTTTAGCGGCCAGATTAGCCATCGTTTTTGCTCTCTCCTGCAAAGTCCATCTCTGCCGGGACCGGCAGGTCTTTAGGTTTTACGGGCACCAGGCCACCTTCGCGCTTCCAGCGGCGAAGCTGCCAGACCCAGGCCAACACTTCCGCGACGGCCGCATAAAGGGCGCCAGGAATGTGTTGTCCGATTTCGGTATGACGGTATAACGCACGCGCCAGCGGCGGTGCTTCCAGAACCGGAATGCGGTGTTCTGCGCCCAGTTCACGAATGCGTAAGGCGATCTCGCCAGCGCCTTTGGCAATAACCTTGGGCGCACTCATTTTCTTCTCGTTATATTGCAGCGCAACCGAATAGTGTGTTGGGTTGGTAACGATCACGTCGGCCTTGGGCACATCGGCCATCATGCGACGACGGGCTGCCGCGCGCATCTGCTGACGAATGCGCCCTTTCACGTGCGGGTCACCTTCCTGCTGCTTGTGCTCATCGCGAATTTCCTGACGTGACATCCGCAATTTTTTAAAGTGGCTGTAAAGCTGCCAGAAAACGTCGTATCCCACCATGGGGATCAGGCCGAGCATGACCAGCGCACAACAGATAGCGATCATGTCCATGCCATGGATCAGGGCTGTGGTCGGCGACTCGGCAATCAGCCGAAGCATATCGGGCCAGTGCGTCCAGATGTACCAGCCTGCCACGCAGCCCACCAGAATGGTTTTCAGAATGCCTTTAAACAGCTCCGTCCAGGCCTGCGCGGCGAACATGCGTTTGAAGCCTGGCAACGGGTTCAGCTTGCTAAAATCCACTTTAATAGATTTGCCGCTGATGACCACACCGCCCAGCAGCATCGGTGAAGCAATGGCCACCAGAACCAGCCCGCCCAGAAGCGGCAGAAGCGCGGCAATGGCCTGCATGATCAGATTACCGACGTGGGCGATGATAATTTTGTCATCGGTCACCATGCCGTGGTCGAAACTGAGTCCGGTTGACACCATTGCCGCCAGTCGATGGGCCATTGCCGTTCCGCCAACCCATAAAATCATGATGCCTGCCAACAGCATCAATAGTGAGGTTAACTCGCGCGAACGCGGAATCTGGCCCTCTTCACGCGCTTTTTCAAGTCGGTGGGCCGTGGGCGATTCTGTTTTGTCCTCATCACTGTTTTCTGACACCACAAACCTCGGTTGGCAGGAATTCTGAGCATAGAATGCCAAATTTGAGTTTGGTTAAAGCGTGGATAAAACGTGAAAAACACATGCTCTTTCACGGATAGCAAAAGAGAAAAGCGAAGTGGCCCGCGGTGAGCAGGCCACTTTTCAGAAGGGACCATCGCAACGTCGCGATGGCGAGACAGCCAGGTGATTAGAAACCGAGGCTGTCCAGCAGGTCATCCACCTGATCCTGGTTCGCAACAATGCCAGGGGCGGCAGCGTTAACCTGAGGACCGTTAAGCAGCGTAGTGCCAACCTGACGTTTTTCGGCGCTCACTTCTGGCATGTTTTCCAGCAGCACCATTAACAGCTGGCGCTCGATCTCCTGAATCACATCCATCATGCGTTTGATCACCTGACCGGTGAGATCCTGGAAATCCTGCGCCATCATGATGTCGAGCAACTGCTTGTTAGTAAAAGAGGTGTGCTCAGGCACTTCCCCTAAATACTGACGCGTATCCGTCACCAGCTCGCGCGCATCGGCAAGTTCAATAGGATTCTCAAACCATGCATCCCAGCGTCCTTTAAGCGCAATCGCTCCCGCTTCCATTTTGTCCTGGTGCGGTTGCGCTGCTTCGACGCTGTTCAGCGCCCGGTCGGCCGCCTGAGCGGTCTTTTGCACTACATAGTCCAGACGATCACGGGCGTCAGGAATGGCTTCAGCAGCTTCTGCAATGGCCTGATCCAGCCCCAGCTCACGCAAACTATCACGCAGCATGCGTGTCAGTGAACCGATGCGGGAAATGATATCTTGTGCCGCGGCTTGCTCAGCTGATTTCGGAAGGTCGCTCATCACATCTCCTTACATACCCAGTTTTTCAAAAATTTTGCCCAGCTTCTCTTCAAGCGTGGCGGCCGTAAACGGCTTAACGACATAGCCGCTTGCACCCGCCTGAGCGGCAGCAATGATGTTTTCTTTTTTCGCTTCAGCCGTCACCATCAACACAGGCAGACTGGCCATGGCCGCATCTGCGCGAATGGTCTGCAGCAGTTGCAGGCCATCCATGTTAGGCATGTTCCAGTCGGAGATAACGAAATCGAAACCACCTGCCTTGAGTTTGGTTAACGCATCGACGCCGTCTTCCGCTTCTTCTACGTTATTGAAGCCCAGCTCTTTCAGCAGGTTACGGACAATACGACGCATCGTATTGAAGTCGTCCACCACTAAAAAGCGCATATTTTTGTCAGCCATATCTACTCCTGTGTTATCTCGCCCGGCAGGACGGGCCTGTTAAATACGCAATGCCTGTCCGGCGCTAATTTTCGCCAGCATGTGCTGGCTGATGTTGCTTAAATCCACTACTTCGCTCACACCGCCGCTGGCTATCGCCTCGCGTGGCATGCCAAAAACGACACAACTTGCTTCATTTTGCGCGATGGTCCAGGCGCCGGCACGATGCATTTCCAGCATGCCTGCTGCCCCATCGTTACCCATACCGGTCAGGATCACGCCAACGGCATTTCGCCCGGCGTTGATCGCCACCGATTTAAACAACACATCGACTGACGGTTTATGACGGTTAACTGGCGGACCGTCGTTCAGCTTCACGACATAGTTCGCACCACTGCGACCCAGCTCCATGTGCATCGCGCCGGGCGCGATATAAGCATGGCCAGGAAGAATACGCTCACCATCTTCGGCCTCTTTCACCGTAATCTGGCAGAGCTTGTTTAGCCGCTCGGCAAACGAACGGGTAAATCCCGGTGGCATATGTTGCGTAATCAGCAGCGCAGGGCTGGTGGCCGGTAGCGGCTGCAATACGTGGCGGATGGCTTCTGTACCGCCCGTCGATGAACCAATCGCAATCAGCTTTTCACTACTCAGCAGCGGACCGGCTTTCAGCGTGACAGGGGCAGGCATGGTGGTGCGCACATGCAGACGTGCCCGGGCAGCCGCGCGAATTTTATCGCCAATCATCTGGCTGTAAGCCAGCATACCTTCACGAATCCCTAACTGTGGTTTGGTCACGAAATCCACCGCACCGAGCTCAAGCGCGCGCAGCGTGATTTCTGAACCCTGTCCCGTCAGTGATGACACCATCACGACCGGCATCGGGCGAAGACGCATCAGTTTTTCAAGAAAATCCAGTCCATCCATGCGCGGCATTTCAACATCCAGCGTCAACACCTGCGGATTAAACTGTTTAATTAAATCGCGGGCCACTAATGGATCCGGGGCCGTCGCCACCATTTCCATATCAGGATGACTGTTGATGATTTCTGTCATCAGTTGCCGCATCAGCGCAGAGTCATCTACGCACATCACGGTAATTTTGCTCATCATCTTTCCTTCGTCAGTCCATAAACGGTTTGCCCACGCAGCCAGAACTCTTTACTAATCTGGCTAAAGTTTTCTGAGTGTCCGGCGAACAGGATGCCGCCAGGCTTAAGCAGTGGAACAAAACGACGTAGAATTTTTTCTTGTGTTTCTTTATCGAAATAGATCATTACGTTACGGCAGAAAATGGCATCGAACGGACCCGGCAGGTTCCAGTCGTTGGCCAGCAAATTCAGCTGACTGAAATTCACCATATTCGCCAGTTCGGGGCGCACACGCACCATGCCAGCATGCGGGCCCGTACCCCGTAAAAAGAAACGTTGTAGCTGTGCAGGCGACAGCGTCCGTAATTCTTCCTGGCGGTAAACGCCCGCCACGGCTTTTTCCAGAACCTGGGTATCGATATCACTGGCATGGACCTGGAATTTACCGGGTCCGGTTCCCAGCGTTTCGGCCAGGGTAATCGCGATAGAGTAAGGTTCTTCGCCCGTTGAGGCGGCCGTGCTCCAGACGCTGAAATTGCCCTGACGTTTACGTGCATGTTCCGCCAGGATAGGAAAATGGTGCGCCTCGCGGAAAAAAGCGGTCAGGTTAGTGGTCAGAGCGTTGATAAACGCCTGCCACTCAGCACTGTTAGGATCGTTCTCCAGCAGGGCCAGGTAGCGACCAAAATCATCAATATTCAGCGTGCGCAGACGACGTACCAGACGGTTGTAAACCATCTCGCGCTTATGATCGGCCAGCACGATACCCGCGCGCTGATAGATGAGCTGGCTGATACGGCGAAAATGGGTATCGGAGAGGGGCAGCCGCTGCACCATCTGTGAGAGCAGCGTTGTCGCCTCTGGTTGATCTAATAACGTCGATTTCTTCATCTTTGCACCTGGCCTGAACTACACCTGTTAAACGTCTGCTGCTATGCCCAGCCGCACATCAGCGGTTGGGCCATCCAGGCAATTAGAAGGTTTCCCAGTTCTCATCACTGCGTGATGAGGGTTGGCGAATGCCCTCTGACGGACTTTCTAAACGTAAACTTTTTGCCGCCGTTGTCTTGTTAACGGCCTGCGTGACAATTTCTTTACCAATATTGAAGACAGAAACCGCTTGTTTTAAGTTGCTGGCCTGATCTTCCAGTGCCGCAGCCGCGGCGGCCGACTCTTCAACCAGCGAGGCGTTCTGCTGTGTCACGCGATCCATCTCGGTCACGGCCAGGCCAACCTGGTCGATGCCACGGCTCTGTTCGTCTGAAGCAGAGGCAATCTCTCCCATGATGTCGGTGACGCGTGTGACGGCGCTGACGATTTCGTTCATGGTATCGCCTGCGCTTTCAACCAGGACTGAACCGGTATTCACGCGACTGACGGAGTCCTCAATCAGCCCTTTAATCTCTTTCGCCGCCTGTGCACTGCGCTGTGCAAGATTGCGCACCTCACCGGCAACCACCGCAAAGCCACGGCCCTGCTCACCTGCGCGTGCCGCTTCCACGGCCGCATTCAGTGCCAGGATATTGGTCTGGAAAGCAATGCCATCAATCACGCTGGTGATATCGGCAATTTTTCTGGAACTGCCCGCAATTTCTTTCATCGTGGTCACGACACCGTCCACCACTTTGCCGCCCTGCTGTGCGGTTTCAGAGGCATTCAGCGCCAGCGTCGACGCCTGACGGGCATTTTCAGCATTTTGCTTCACGGTCGCGGTAAGCTGTTCCATGCTGGCAGCGGTTTGCTCCAGCGAAGCCGCCTGCTGCTCTGTTCGCGACGACAGATCGTTATTCCCTACGGCAATTTCGCTGGCGCCGGTATAGATCGCATCGGCCCCATCACGGACGGTGCTGACCGTACGGACCAGTTCACGTTGCATCTCCTGCAGAGACGTCAGCAAATCGCCAATTTCATTACGTACGGTAATGGCGATAGGCTGCGTCAGGTCACCCCGTGCGATATGCTGGATATGATCGATGCTCTGTTTTAACGGCCGAATCAGCAGGCTGCGCATAAGATTCCACACCAGCACGATCACCAGCAGCGTAACGACCAGCGTCCCCGCAACCAGCATAATCATGCGCTGATAAGCGGCATTATTGGCATCGATGCCTTTCTGGCTCAGTACCAGGTTGTAGTTAAGCCAGTCGTCATAATCTTTTTGGAATTTGTCCTGATAACTTTGTGTCGGCTGATCAACAAACCCTTTAAAGTTGCCGTTGCCCAGAAACACAATCAGTTCCGCCAGACCATCGTGGAATTGTTTGTAATTGGCCTGTAGCGTCAGCACGTTAGCCGCACTTTTTCCTTTCTCTGACAGGTTGGCATTGAATAATTCATAGCCCTTTTCAGCCTGTTTCAGCTCACTGTCAGCCAGCGCCACCAGCTCTTTTACGGTAGCTCCCGAACCTGCCATCTGCCCATCCTGCAAATAACGAATGCCCGCACGGTTTAAGGTATTACGTGCCTGGACAAGCGCAACCCATGACGTTCCCATGGCGCGTTGCAAGGTGCTAAGACGCTGGTTATAAGCAAAGTTTTCTTTATCTTCCGTAACCGTTTTGAAAAATACCCCACCCGAGAAAACCTGCAGCAAGGCAAAAAGCCCCAGTACACACAGGAGGCCGGTGACAACGCGTACTCGACTAAACATAGAAACCTCATTCATTAGCAATTCGATTCTGTTTATCGGCCCGCGCAGGCGGAACTTTACTGACAGCGTGAATTGATCATCACGCTGGCAGTAAAAACTGTCAGAACGCTTAAGTACGGGAGATTTTGAAGACGGAAACGGCCTGGGACAGTGAGCTCGCCTGTTGCTCAAGCGCGGCGGCGGCGGCGGCAGACTCTTCCACCAGCGAGGCGTTCTGTTGCGTCACGCGATCCATTTCTGTCACCGCCTGCCCCACCTGATCGATACCGCGGCTTTGTTCATCCGATGCCGAGGCAATTTCACCCATGATGTCGGTCACGCGGGTGACGGCACCCACAATATTATTCATGGTGCTACCCGCGCTCTCGACCTGCTGCGAACCACTGTCAACACGAGCAACAGAATCTTCAATCAGCCCTTTAATCTCTTTGGCGGCCTGCGCACTGCGCTGCGCCAGGCTACGTACTTCGCCGGCGACAACCGCGAAGCCACGGCCCTGCTCGCCTGCACGCGCCGCTTCGACGGCGGCGTTCAACGCCAGGATATTCGTCTGGAAAGCAATACCATCGATCACACTGATAATGTCAGCGATTTTCCTGGAACTGTCTGCAATTTCTTTCATTGTGCTGACGACGCCATCCACAACTTTGCCACCCTGCAAGGCGGTTTCAGATGCGGTATGGGCGAGTTGTGAAGCCTGACGCGCATTATCCGCATTTTGTTTCACCGTGGCGGTCAGTTGCTCCATGCTGGCGGCGGTCTGCTCAAGCGAGGCCGCCTGCTCTTCCGTGCGTGCGGACAAATCGTTATTGCCCGCGGCGATTTCGCTGGCACCCGTAAAGATCGCATCGCAACCGCTGCGGACTTCACCCACCGTTGTCACCAGAGATTGTTGCATCTCACGGATCCCGGCGGCCAGTTGGCTCATCTCATTACGGCCTTCTACCTTCACTGGCTGCGACAGATCACCGGAGGCAATCGTGCGGATATCCACCAGCAGACGTTGCAGAGGATAAATCAGCACCTGGCGCAGGCCAAACCAGCAACCGATGATCACCACGACCACCAGAGCGCCGACCATGCCCAGCAACCACATCATCTGAGTAAAGGCTTGCTGGTTTTGTTCTGCACCATGCGAAGACAGCTCGCTCTGCTTAAGACGCCAGGCCGTATAGGTGGCCTGCATGGCCTGCTGCTTCTGTTCAATGTTCTGTTTGAACATGCCTTCCAGATCTTTGGCTTTCAGGCTGGCGATCATCCCGCGCAGACCGGTCAGATAGGCGGCAAAATGGTTTTGTAACTGATCGCGCATTTCGGTATCCGCGCCTGGCGTTTCCGGAATGGCATTAAACTCGGCAAGATACTGCTCACCTTTATTGGCTTCGCTAATGGCTTTGTCCGTCAGGCTGTCCAGCTGACCGCCGTTCATTTGCGATGCCAGACTGGTTTGTAACCGCAACATGGCGCGGTTGAGCGTAGTACGTGACTGGTTCAGAGCCATATAGGCATCCGTCATGGCCGCCACGTTGCGTGTTGAAATCTGCGACAAGGCAAACGCCGCTTTATCATTATTGAGCGCTGACCAAAACAGGCTGCCTGACAGCAGTTGCAGGGCACCGAAAAGCATCAGTACCGTAATCAGACTGGTCACCACTTTTATCCGTTTTAACATCTTTTTCCCCGACTAAATAAGTAACGTGCAGGGGCTGTATCGGCGGCAACGCAGGATGTTTTAGCCATTTCGCTTTTAAAAAGGGGTTCAAATGACTTTTGTAATTATTGAAACCAGAGCAATATGCTAATCCTTGAGCAGGATCACAGACAGCGTGTTTTTTGAAAGGTCGACAGGTGAATGAAACGCGGTGATGACGGGTTCGGCGTGCAGGATAACAACACGGGCCAGCGTTGGCTGGCCCGTGTTTAACGATTACGCGGTACGCAGGTTGTCGACCAGCGCCATCTCTTCGCTGCTCAGCAGCTTTTCGATGTCGACCAGAATCAACATGCGCTCGCCCAGTGCACCCAGACCTGTCAAGTACTCTGTTGACATAGTCACAGCGAACTCAGGTGAAGGACGGATCTGTTCCTGCGTCAGCGACAGGACATCCGACACACCGTCAACCACGATACCGACAACGCGGTTTTCGAGATTCAGCACGATCACCACGGTATTTTCGTTGTACTCAACGTCTGGCTGTGAAAACTTCACGCGCAAATCGATAATTGGCACGATAACGCCGCGCAGGTTTGTCACGCCGCGAATAAAATCAGGCGTGTTGGCAATGCGGGTTACCTGATCGTAACCACGAATTTCCTGAACCTTCAGAATATCGATGCCGTACTCTTCATCACCCAGCGTGAAGACCAGGAACTCCTGTCCAACGGTTTCGCCAGCAATTTTTGTCACGGTTGCCATTCCACTCATGTTATTTACCCTTTCGTTATCAATCAGGCGGCAGCGCCGGCCACACGTTTTTCACGGTTAAGTGATTGCAACGCCGAAACGTCCACAATCAGCGCCACGCTGCCATCGCCGAGGATGGTGGCGGCTGAAATACCTGGAACTTTGCGATAGTTGCTTTCCAGGTTTTTGACCACAACCTGGTGCTGACCGATTAACTGGTCCACCAGCAAAGCGTAACGCTTGCCCGCGCTCTGCAGAATCACCACAATGCCCTGCGTCGCTTCGGTTTTCGCCTCTTTCACGTCAAAGACGTTCCACAGTTCAACCAGTGGCAGGTATTCGCCGCGCACTTCCAGAACACATTCGCCGCCCGCCAGGGGTTTCAGCTCTTCAGCACGCGGCTGTAACGATTCCATCACCGCATTCAGCGGCAGAATAAAGACTTCGTTCGCTACGCGCACTGACATGCCGTCCAGAATCGCCAGCGTCAGCGGCAGCAGAATACGGATGGTGGTGCCTTTGCCTTGTTTTGAGGCAATTTCAACATGGCCACCCATTTCCTGAATGTTACGTTTCACCACATCCATGCCCACACCGCGGCCAGATACGTCGGTGACCTGCTCTGCCGTTGAGAAACCTGGCGCGAAAATCAACATGCCGACTTCTTCATCGCTCATGTTTTCATGCACCGGCAGGCCCGATGACAGAGCTTTTGCCAGGATACGTTCGCGGTTAAGGCCCGCACCGTCATCTGACACTTCGATACAGATGTTGCCGCCCTGGTGTTCTGCTGACAGCGTCAGATTACCTGTGGCAACCTTACCTGCCGCAATACGTTTTTCCGGGGTTTCGATGCCGTGGTCAAGACTGTTACGCACCAGGTGCGTTAACGGATCGATGATACGTTCGATCAGACTCTTATCGAGTTCCGTCGAGCTACCCAGTAACGTCAGTTCAACTTCTTTGCCCAGCTTGCTGGCCAAATCACGCACCAGACGTGGGAAGCGACTGAAGACGTACTCCATAGGCATCATACGAATCGACATCACAGATTCTTGCAGGTCACGCGCATTACGCTCAAGCTGCCCCATGCTGTTCAACAGTTCGCCGTGCGCGACCGGGTCCAGTTCACCTGAACGCTGTGCCAGCATTGACTGGGTAATCACCAGTTCACCCACCAGGTTAATCAGCTGATCAACCTTCTCAACCGCAACACGGATGCTGCTTGATTCGCTGGTCTTCGCGGGCGCGGCAGCACGTTTGCTTTCGCGTTTCACTGCGGCAACCGGCAATTCGGTCACGGTCGCAGTCTGAACATCGGCAACCGCAGGCGCATCCACGCTTTCGGCTACCGCCGCGGCAGCGTCAGCACCCGGGAAGCGAATCTGCGCTTCATCAATAACGAAACACAGCACAGCAATAATGTCGTCTTTGCCTACGCCAGTAATGTGGCACTCAAGCGTATTGCTGCCTTTCTTCACGTTGCTGAGCGTGCCAAGATTACCCAGCTCTTCCAGCATCAGGTCGATATCTTTTTCTTTCAGGTCGACCAACTGCAGGTGAACACCTTCAGCATCAGAGGGGGCGGATTCTGCCTGACTAACAGGCGTTTCAAGCGCAACCACGACCGGTGCTTCAACCGGCTGACCTTTCGCCTCTAACGCCAACTGGCGTAATGCTTCACAGATATACTTGAAGCTTTCCGCGTTAGGCTCTTGCGCGGTTTTATAAGCATCTAGCTGTTCCTGCATAATATCTTTAGTTTCCAAAAACAGATTGATGATGTCGGTGCTGAGCTGCATCTCGCCGCGACGAGCACCATCCAGAATGTTTTCCAGGATGTGGGTTGTTTCCTGTAAAACCGTAAAACCAAAGGTTCCGGCTCCGCCTTTAATCGAGTGGGCGGCGCGGAAGATGGCGTTAAGCTGTTCAGAGTCTGGCTCCTGGGGATCGAGTCCCAACAGGTGTTGCTCCATATCCGCTAACAGCTCATCGGCTTCATCAAAAAACGTCTGGTAAAAATCGCTGATGTCCATGCTCACGGGAATCACCTCGGCTGTGAGGGGGCTGCTGTATTCACCGCACCTGCCGAAGACGCTGGCGGTGCGGAGGTTGTTTTCGTTGCATCCGCCGGTAGGGCTGACGGTGCAGGCGTTATTGTTGTTACCGCACGAACCGAAGAGGTTGACGTCGCGGAGGTCGCTGTTTTCGCCGCGACCGCCGGTGAGGCTGACGATGCGGAGGCTGCTGTTTTCACCGCGCTCGTCGATGACGCTGACGAGGCGGCGGTCGCGGCTTTCTCTGCGCTCGTCGATGCGGCTGACGGTGCGGAGTTCGCTGTTTTCACTGCATCCGCCGACGTGGCAGTTGCAGGTTTGGAAGATGTTTTATCAGCCGCATTACTGCCGGGTGCTGACGGCGCGGTCACTTTTTCTAAGGCAGAGGGATCGCTAATCTGAACCGCGTCACTTTCTGCGTTCTCTTTCTCAATCGCGGCTTCGGTATCATGGTTCAACACCAGCAAACTGATACGACGGTTAACGGCATCATCGCCGCCGCGATTTTTCAGTTTCATGGTATCCGCCATGCCGACGATACGCAGAATCTTTCCACCATCCAGCCCACCAATCACCAGTTCACGACGTGACGCATTGGCACGGTCCGCTGACAATTCCCAGTTGCTGTACCCTTTATCACCGGTCGCATACTGAATGTCATCCGTATGGCCCGCGATACTGATACGGTTAGGGATGTCATTCAAAATCGGTGCAATCGCGCGCAAAATATCACGCATATAAGGTTCAACTTCTGCACTGCCGGTCTTGAACATCGGGCGGTTCTGGCTGTCGATGATCTGAATACGCAGCCCTTCATCAACCATATTAATAATCAGGTGCGGACGCAGCGCTTTCAGGCGCGGATCAGCTTCGATTAACTGGTCGAGCTTTTCACGCAGGCGGTTGAGGCGAATTTCATCCAGCTTGCGTTTCTGCGCATCCATATCCACAACCTTTTTGACTTCACCTTCTTTCTTCGTAGCATCGTCTCCTCCGCCAGGGATCGGGCTGCTACTGTCGCTACTTCTCTGTCCACCCGTCAGCGCCACTTTTAAGGGCGTCTGAAAATACTCTGCTATCTGGATAAGCTGTTGTGGGCTGGCGATCGACAGCAGCCACATCACCATAAAAAATGCCATCATCGCCGTCATAAAGTCGGCATAGGCGATTTTCCATGAGCCATGTCCTCCTTCATGTTTTTTATGTTTGCGCTTTCTAATCAGCACAATTGGGCGATTGCCATGTTTCATGAGGTCTGATCCGAAGTCTGTTTAGCCGGGTTCTTCGCGTTGCGAACGTGTTCTTCCAGTTCGCTGAACGATGGACGCTCAGCTGAATAAAGCGTTTTACGACCAAACTCGACGGCGATCTGCGGTGCATAACCGTTCAGGCTGGAAAGCAATGTCACTTTCACGCACTGCATCATCTTGGTCGTTTCAGCACACTTCTGACGTAATACCGACGCCAGAGGCGAAATAAAACCGTATGCCAGTAAAATCCCGAGGAACGTTCCTACCATGGCATGTGCCACCAGTGCCCCCAGCTCGGCGGCTGGACGGTCAGCTGACGCCAGGGCATGAACCACGCCCATTACCGCCGCAACGATACCGAAAGCGGGCAGGCCATCGCCGACGGCAGCGATACTTTGTGCCGGCACTTCACACTCGTGTTCATAGGTTTCAATCTCTTCATCCATCAATGCTTCGATTTCGAAAGCATTCATGTTGCCGCTCACCATCAGGCGTAAATAATCGGTGATGAAGTCGACTAACTGTTTATCGGCTAAGATGCGGGGATAATTAGCAAAAATTTCACTCTGGGCGGGATCTTCAATATCACGCTCAAGCGATAACATGCCTTGCTGGCGAGATTTCGCCATCAGCCGGTAAAGCAATGCCATGAGATCCATGTACACCGCTTTGTTGTATTTCGAGCCGCGGAACAGCAGCGGCAGAGCTTTGAGGGTCTTCTTGATCGATTTACCGTTGTTGCCCACCAGAAACGCGCCGACGCCCGCCCCGGCGATCATCAGCAGTTCTGCAGGCTGGTAAAGCGCGCCAAGATGGCCGCCCACTAAAGCGTATCCGCCCAACACGGAACCTAATACAACGATGTAACCTAAAATTATCAGCACAGAAAAATCCTTACGTCCGTAACGTGTTGGTCGACGTTAAGCCAGAGAAACCGGAGATGTTCACCCTGTGGAGGCAAAAAAAAAGCAGCGGGATTAACCGCTGCTGGATGACTTCCACATTGCGAACAAATTTAAACGGCGTGTTTAACCTGTTCATCCAGCAGTTGTGGAAAGATATCGGCAGTATCTGCAGAAAGTTTACGTCTTTTTACGGCACGTGATGGTGGCTGGCACAGGCTGCAGACAAAGCTGCCAACAGGCTGATGTGCATGATTAATAAATCTGCCGCTGCAGCATTTACAATCTGATAATTCCAGCATACCGCTTTCAACGAATCGCACCAGGGTCCAGGCGCGTGTTAGCGCCAACAGCGGGCCCTCGTCCGATTGCGGGCACTGCTCGAGATAAAGGCGGTAGGCTTTAATCACCGCATCAATCCCTTTGCTCAAACCGGTTTTCAGTAAAAACGTCCAGGCATTACAGAACATTGAGGCATGAATGTTCTGTTCCCAGGTCATGAACCAGTCAGTCGAGAATGGCAACATACCTTTAGGGGGTGGACTGCCACGCAACTCTTTATAGAGTTTGATCAAGCGACCGCGGCTCAGCTGCGTCTCGCTCTCCAGCATTTGTAAGCGCGCACCCAGTGTGATCAGCTCCATAGCGAGCTGAATATCACGCGCTTCCTGAACAATACTTTTCTCACCCATTATACCGCCCTCTTTTTAGTAGGCGCGGCGTCTTTCGACGCACTGCGTAATAAACGGCTGGATAAAAGAATCCCGGTATGGATTTGTTGTAAATCATCCACACGTGATTCCTGCGTCAGGCGATTAATAACGGTGCTATCGGTGAAACGAAACTGACACACAAGTTGGTTGGTCTCAGCTAATTTCACCATTTCAGGTAAGGTTAATTCAGACAATGCGTCAGCCATCTTTTCATCGATCCCGAGGCGAAACATCGCAGAAGCTTTTTCCTGGTTAATTAATCGCTGCGCGAGCAGTAAATATGACAAGTTGATATCGTAAATATGTTTTAGTAATTCAGATGTACCCATTTTTCCATCCTGAGAGACGCGACGTAACTTACCGCAGATGACATCTCTGCGTATCGAGCTGCTGGTTGGTAAATCTAAAGATGGCAAAATAATTAAACATAAAAAGCAATGGTTCTGAGTTCTGCTTCTTTTTGCGACCCTGTCTTTCCGGTCAGAAGTCAATCTTTTCAGTCCACCTTATTCTTAAGTCGATAACCTTCTTCCCTGAGGCTTGCTTGCTTTTTTTAAGACTAATCCGAAAACAAGGCAAATCTATATCGGATGATCCTTACATACAACGACAGTTCGGTGAAATTTTAGATAAAGTGTGACGCAGATCACACTTTTGCCTCTATTTTCTTCAGTAACGCTTTATTATCTCTTCCTCACTGTCTGTTTTTTGCGCAATTTGACGTTTTTTTTACAGGGATTTGTCCTGAGCTGGACTTAATTGGCTACAAAAATCAGGGATGATTCTGTAAGGCAGGCAGAATTCCTGTTTATCTCAATGAATGGAATTTGCACCCTATTTAGAACCAGCCAAAACCATAAAACCAGTGGAATATGCTACCCATGGCGCGCATTATTTGTATTTAAATTAGTCAGTTAGGTGATAAGACAAAAAGAAGGGAAAACAGGGGCAGAAGGCCGACAATTCTGATTACGCGCTTTCTGACAATCCGTCGTAAAGGCTGAAAGCAACCCGTTTAGACAGCGTACACCGATGTAACAAGGAGTTACATTAAGGATATGAATGAATTGCAGGCAGGAGAGTTTTATGCATTTTAACTATCGGCAGGAATGAAGAGAACTTTAGCTTAAACAGGTAAAGAAAGTGAATGGTGGTGTTAATTGCACATTTTTACGCCACTTTGCCGTCAGACGGACGCCTGGCGACGCAAAAGCGCTTTTGAGTTAGGGGAAAATCATTAGCAACAGCGTGTATGCAAAAGCGGCGGGATGTAACGCACAGCAAGCCTTCCCTGGCTTGCTCTGCTGTCAGGCGAGTTTCGGAAAGGTGGCAACCTTGTTTGCCATGCCGTGATCGGCACTCCGCGGGGCAATCTTCTCAAGATCATGCAGGAAGTTTTCGCGCCATGCGGTGATGTCGTTTTTACGCAGTACCGCCATCATATCGTTATAGCGTGAGATACGCTCGGTACGGGGCATGGTAATCGCTTTATCCAGCGCCGCGGCCACTTCATCGCGGTCATAAGGGTTCACGATGAGCGCGGACGTCAGCTCGTTAGCCGCACCGGCAAAACGGGACAGTACCAGCACACCCGGATCGTCCGGGTCCTGCGCCGCCACGTACTCCTTCGCCACCAGGTTCATCCCGTCACGCAACGGCGTCACTAAGCCGACATCCGTTAAACGGAAAATTTTCATCAATAAACGACGGTCAAAGTGCTGGTTAAGATAATAGAGTGGCGTCCAGCCCAGGGTGCCGTATTTACCGTTGATGCGCCCTGCCTCGGTTTCTAACTGATGACGAATATCCTGATAGGCCTGCACATCGCCACGAGACGTTGGCGCAATCTGCGAGTAACGAATCTTGCCGTGATGCTGCGGGTAGTTTTCCAGCAGCGCTTCATACGCCAGGAAGCGTTCCGGCAGGCCTTTCGAGTAATCCAGACGTTCGCAGGCAATGATATTGCGCACATCGCCCAGCTCTTTCTTCATCGCCGCCATTTTGGGTGGCAATGGCCCTTCAGCCATCTCTTTAATGCTGTCAGGTTCGATCCCTATCGGGTACACCTCCGTCATAAAGGTATTGCCATAGGCGCGATGTTTTTTGTCACCTTTATTCTGCAACTGCGTCAGCTGGCTCACACTGTCGAGGAAGGCGACGCGATCAGATTCCGTCTGGAATCCTAACAGATCGTATTCGCACAACATTTCCAGCAGTTCTCTGTGCGGCGGCAGCGCATTGAAAATTTCGGGCGTCGGGAAAGGAATATGCAGGAAGAAACCGATGCGGTTGTTGATGCCTGCCCGGCGCAGCGCGGCGGCAAACGGCAGGAAGTGGTAGTCATGAATCCACAGAATGTCGTCAGGCTTGATCAGCGGTTTCAGCCGCTGCGCGACGGCATCATTAACTTCGCAGTATCCTTCCCAGGCTTCACGCTGGAACTGCACCAGATCTAAACGGTAATGGAAAGCAGGCCAGATAACGGTATTAGAAAACTGACAATAATAGAGATCGTACTCGTTCTGGCTCAGCGGGAAGGAGGCATATTCAATACCATCATGCTCCGTTACCGATACCGGGTTTTCTTCCTCACCCGAAAATTCACTTATCTCACCGTTCCAGCCAAACCACAGTCCACCCGTGCTTTTCAGCGCATCCAGGATGCCAACGGCAAGGCCGCCCGCGCTGGTTTTGTTCCCATTTGGCATGGCGATACGGTTAGATACAACAACTAAACGACTCATAACCTAAACTCCTTACCAACGTTATCTTGCTCTAATTGTAATCGTGTTCTTTCCAGCCAGGCATAGACATCCGTAACGTCATGTAAACGATAACGTGCCTGGCTTTCGCCTTCTCCCACTTTCACGGAAATCCCGTGCATGGCATTGACGGCGGCAAAGCCTTTCTCATCGGTCAGATCGTCACCGATGAACACCGGAATACGTCCCGCGAACGGGGCTTCCTGCATAAATGCCTGCACAGCCGCGCCTTTATCAATGCCGGTCGGTTTAATTTCAACCACACACTTTCCGGGCTGCAACGTCAGACCCGAGAAACGTTCGACGGCGGCCTGCGCAAGGCGCAATATGTCCTGCTCATGTGCCATCGCCCGACGATAATGGAGGGCAAACGCCATCCCTTTCGCTTCAAGCTGCGTATCTGGCCAGTGGGCCATTTCGGCTTCCAGCATCTGTTTCAGCTGACGTTCAGTCTCTTCGGGCAGTGACACGCGGTGCACCTTGCCCTCCGCGTCACGACGCTCAGCGCCATGCACGCCGGCAGCCGGCGCGTGCAATGGTGCCGCAAGCGCATCCAGTTGCTCAACAGGACGACCTGATACCAGCGCCAGCGCGCCGTGGCATAAAGAAGAGAGGCGTTGCAGCTCTGCTACAACCTGTTCTGGAATGAAAGCGGCATCCGGCTGGGGCTGTATCGCTGCCAGCGTGCCATCAACATCAAAAAAGAAGGCATACAGACCGCCGCTCAATGACGGAAACGAGGCATTACTTTCTGCCGTCTGGGTCACGTGTCTTCTCCTGTAAACGGGTTCATCATCAGGACATCGCAGCAGAGAGCGTTCAGCAAGAGGTCGGCGCAAGGCCGAATGAAGTAAGGAGACTGCGCGGTAAAACCCTGCAATTCGGTAACTCTTTCTCCAAAAACATACGCGTTAAGTGCTGAAAAACTCACTGACTGTCGTTGTCGCCCCATAAAGTGTAGACGCAATCCTGCATTCTGCCAGAAATATGCATTTCCTGTGCCAGCCGTCACGCTTAATTCTGCTGCTGGCAATAACGGCGATTACCGGCCTGCTCACGCCGACTTATTTTGCGCCCGCAAAAAAGAAATAAAAATGTAATAAATGGTCCTGTTTAAGGTTTTCCTAATCTTTCTTATCCATACTGTTCACTTATTACCGTCTGACTTTCATTGTTGCGCGTTAATGCGAATGTATTAGCGCAATAATAATGGAGACATTCACTAATGATTCAACCCGGATAAAATAACATTTTTTATTATTCCGCCTTTATATTAATAGTCCGCCCGTCATGTTGCCCTTTCGCATTTGATAAAACGTCTTATTACGGGTTAAGGCATTATGCCGGGCGAGACGAAAAGGGGCTGATTTGCAGCCCCCTTTATCTCATCTTTAATTAACGTTTCCGCTGAGCTAAGTTGAGTGACAACATTCGTCATGTCAGCAACAATCCCGGCATGTTTGCCCAAAGCAGGCACAGCCGACGAAACCGGGACGGCCTGCCTTATCCACTTGCCGGACAAGGTTGTCAAGGTGAGTTCGCGCAAGAGCGACCCGTTATTGCTGTGTCCGGTCATCGGTACTGATACAAAAGAGGTATCCTGTTAAGCGCTTATGAAAATATTAATTGTTGAAGACGATGCTCTGCTGCTGCAAGGTCTTGTTCTGGCGCTGGAAGGCACGGGCTATGTCTGCGATGCGGTTTCAACGGTCCGTTCCGCGGAAGCTCATCTTGCCAGCGGGCTTTACAGTTTGATCGTGCTGGATGTCGGCCTGCCGGATGAGGATGGACTGCACTTTCTGCAGCGTCTTCGCCGTCAGAAGCAGATGCAGCCTGTATTGATTCTTACTGCGCGGGACACGATTGATGAGCGCATCGCCGGGCTGGATGCAGGTGCCGATGACTATCTGATCAAGCCTTTCGCGCTGGATGAACTGCTGGCAAGGATTCGTGCCCTTATCAGACGTCATGTTAACCAGGGGGATACGCGCGTGGAGGTGGGCAACCTGTCGCTGGATATGACACATCGCCAGATTCATCTGGATAACGCCTTGCTTGATCTCACCCCTAAAGAGTTTTCGATTCTGTCTCGCCTGATGCTCAAAGCGGGCCATCCGGTGCACCGCGAATTGCTGTATCAGGATATCTACAATTTTGATAACGAGCCTTCGACCAATACGCTGGAAGTGCATATCCACAACCTGCGTGACAAGATCGGCAAAAGCATGATCAGAACGGTTCGCGGCTTCGGCTATGCCCTGTCCCCCTCCCAAACCGATAACGAGATGCCCGAGACATGAATACTGACCGCACCGGGACGACCATGCGTTTTCGGCTGCTTCTCACGATTGGCCTCATTATGCTGTTTTTCCAGCTCATCAGCGTGGCCTGGCTCTGGCATGAAAGTCAGGAACAGGTGCAATTTTTAGTTGAGGCGCATCTGCAGAACCGCAACATGGACCGGCATGTCCATAAAGAAGTCCGCGAAGCCGTGATGAGTCTTGCCCTGCCCAGTCTGGTGATGATTACGCTGACGCTGCTCCTGTGCTATCAGGCGGTACGCTGGATTACCCGCCCGCTCTATCAGTTGCAGCGTGAACTGGAGAACCGGAGCGAGGTAAACCTGGAACCTATCACCTTTTCCGGATCGGTGCAGGAGATTGACGCTGTTACGCACTCTGTGAATCGCCTTGTCGCACGTCTGACAGACAGTCTGGAACGTGAACGCCTGTTTACGGCCGATGTGGCCCATGAGCTGCGAACGCCGCTGGCAGGTTTACGCTTACATCTTGAGTTGCTACAACGAAATCAGGCCGTCGATACGCAACCTTTATTACATCGTCTGGATCAGATGACAGGAAATGTTGCCCAGTTGCTGCAGCTGACCCGTGCCGGCCAGCAGTTTACCTCAGGCAGCTACCAGCAGGTTGCCCTCATCGATGAAGTGATTGTGCCTATGGAAGCGGAGTTGAGTGCGATGCTTGCCGTGCGTCATCAAACGTTAACCCTTGATGTTGAGCACAGCTTCAGGGTGAAAGGCGATGCGATCCTGTTACGAATGCTTCTGCGCAATCTGGTGGAAAACGCCCACCGTTACAGCCCATCTGAAAGCAATATCACCGTGCGGCTTGAAAACACACCAGGCCCGGCGCTGATCGTGGAAGACGAAGGTGACGGCATTGATGAAAGCAGGCGCGACGAGTTAAGCAAAGCCTTTGTCCGCATGGACACGCGCTATGGTGGCATTGGGCTGGGCCTGAGTATCGTCAGTCGGATTGTGCAGTTACATCATGGACAGTTTCTGCTGGAAAATCGCCCTGACCGTTCAGGTTGCCTGGCCAGGATCCTTTTCGCGGTGGACTGATTCAGTTCACAAACCAGCAGGCCAGAAAGCTGATGACAGCGCTGACGGCAAGAATAACGGCAACGTACTCGCTGAATGGGCGTGATACGAAAGAGGTGGCAGTAACAGTCGTGGTTTTCATAGCGTCTCCTGTAGAATCCACCTCAGTATCGCTGCCCTGTGTTAAGGAAACATTAAGCGCTACATTCCCTGTCGCTGCTTAAACCTTCCCGACAGGGTGCCCACCGCTTGCCCTGTTCCCTGCTACGCTAAACGCATCGTGTGACAAAAAGGCCCCACATCAGACGGCGTTTAACGCGGCTCTCTTTACGCTGACGTCTTCAGAGATGTTGAAAATGCCTGACGTCATCCCCACCTCTTTCCTTCAGACCAGACAGGAGTAACATTTATGGCAATCGAATATGCAGTAATCGCAGGCGGCTGTTTCTGGTGTACAGAAGCGGTTTTTAAAGACGTGATTGGCGTTGAGTCAGTCGAAAGCGGTTACACCGGCGGCGAGCGCCCTAATCCGACCTATGAGCAGGTCTGCAGTGGCGCCACCGGTCATGCAGAAGCCATTCGCATTGGCTTTGATCCTGAGAAGGTCAGCTATGGCGATTTGCTGGACATCAGCTTTGCCACGCATGATCCAACACAGCTTAATCGCCAGGGCAATGACATCGGCACTCAGTATCGCTCCGCCATTTTCCCCGAAACACCCGAGCAGGAAGCTGAAGCCCGTGCCGCGATTGCACGCGCTCAGCAGGATCATGATAAACCGATTGTCACAACCATTGAGCCATTAAAGGCCTGGTATCCGGCAGAAGGTTATCATCAGGACTACTGGGAAGGTGCCGGCCAGCGAAACGGCTATTGCATGGCGGTGATTCCCCCTAAACTGCAAAAGCTGCGTAAGAGTTTTGCCAGTCGGGTTAAAACCACCCAGTAACCGCCTGCCGCTGAGCGGACTTTACACTGCGTAAAAACGGGCGTTTCGCGATTAAAAAACCCGATTTTGCGCAGCCTTAACGCAATTCGTTCAGAGCTTAAGCGAATAGAAAAAAAGAAAAAAATAGTGCTTGACCGTTTCAGGTCGACTCCCTATAGTAGCGCCCCGTTGACCCAGCGCGGTCAGCAACAATTTGCGGTGAGGTGTCCGAGTGGCTGAAGGAGCACGCCTGGAAAGTGTGTATACGGCAACGTATCGGGGGTTCGAATCCCCCTCTCACCGCCACATTCAAAGAAGAGTCCAGACTCACCTCTGGACTTTTTTTTTGCCTGTTCTCCTGAGGGGGGGATGAGAACCCCCGACGTGGGGGCGACAAAAAGGCAATGCCGTTTTGCATGGCCGCCAGGCCACCCGAAGGGCGAGCGCAGCGAGTGAATCCCCCTCTCACCGCCACATTCAAAGAAGAGTCCAGACTCACCTCTGGACTTTTTTTTGCATGTTCTCCTGAGAGGGGGATGAGAACCCCCGACCGGGGGGCGACAAAACGGCAACGCCGTTTTGCATGGCCGCCAGGCCACCCGAAGGGCGAGCGCAGCGAGTGAATCCCCCTCTCAACGCAACCTATATTATGACGTTGCAGAGACAAAGCTGGATTTAGAGGCTACATAGAGATACTGGCACTACAAAAAAGCACACAATAATGTACGTGAAACGTCCACGCAATTTGAGGCAAGGAAAAATCCTCTGATTGACGTCATTAACTTTTCAGTTATGTATCCAATAAAACTACTTATTTTGTTCATAACCCATTAACTTTTGGCTACTTAAAGGGTCTTAATCTGCTTAATCAACTATTTTTTATACTGGCAGCCATTCAGCTTCATACACTGACAGGATTTTGTGCGTAACCCTTCAATCATCACTACACCTTTCAGAGACTCCCTTCAATCGTCTCACAGCCTTCAGTAATAATTGCGTGCCTGAAGTATTTTCCCACCATAGGGTAGCCATTAACTTGCCAGACGATCTCATTGCCCGTTACCAGCGTGATGTTATTGTCTACCAGCGCAAACCTTCGCGGCGTTTCGATGCGAATCGTTGAGGATAAGCGCAGAAGCGTCAGCTCTTTCAAATGAATGCAACTTTAAACGAAGCCTGCCGCCGGTGAAAGAAATCCTATATCAGTATACTCCCCGTGGTTATAGAAACCTGCCAGATCATGTTTTCGCACTCTTCCAGCGATGGATCGAATAAACACGTTTGCGCTGTCCATTCGTTGGCCTGCTTGTTTCTGAACTCCCAACTACGCTTTGCAAGTTCTACAACAAAGTCAGTCATGGACACCGTGACGCCGTACTTATGGTTGCGCCATATAGCCTCATGGAATGAAACCTGTATGTCGCCGTAACGTGGCATGAGGAGGACTCATATAAATACTGTGCATAATCACAGTTATATCGTTCAACATAACTGATCAAGTGGGTGTCACAGGGAGATTTGTAAAGGCATTGGCAGGAAAGCGTTTATGTTTAGCATGTAGTTTATAGCTAAATGCATTGTAAGAATGCTCCCAAAATAGCATTATAGTCCCAATTTTTTCAGGAGATAAGCATGGTTATGAAACGCTTCTTAAGCGTCACAGCGCTAATGATGGCCTTTGTTATAGCCGGGATTTACTTTTACTCGATTCTAAATGCAAGAAATGCCCAGGTTGATGAGCCTCAGGAATGCATCCTTAAAGAAGGTAAGTGTGTAAATGTTACAGAGTTTTCAAGGTAAGTTTTCTATGAATAAGTATCGGGACGCGGTTTTTTCAGGGAGCACAGGTAAAGGTTTATTAAATAACGCTTTATTCCTTCCTTTCATAACAACCTTTATTTGTAGTATTTTTATCTATTGGTTTGAGTTAAGCAACTTCACGCTTTCAATTGATGAGGAGTTTACAGATAACTTCTGCCAGACTCTGATGATGAACAGGTGGTTTCATGCCATACTCAGAAGGTGGATTTTCCCCGAGCCATTCACTCCATTTGCATCACTTTTCCTCGGGATAATCTTTTTATCTTTTGCATCATCATTTATGTGTAAATCTTTAAATATTAACAAAGAGTCTTCAATTGTTTTTTCTTTGTTAATGGCTTCAATTCCTCAGTTTGCGTATCAAGCAGAGTTCTCCAACCAGGTTGATACAGTCGCATTGTCTGTGCTGTTAGCATCCATTTCATTTTGTGTTTTTACGCTCAATCAATGCAGAGTTTTTTCATTGAGTTCTTTGTATGGAGTTATTCTTTTAACACTTTCAACATCCATATATCAGTCTTCACACTTCATAACTTATCCTTTAACGATTGCCGCATGCGCTATAAATTTAAGCAATGGGGATGGGCGAAAATCATTCAAACCTTTATATTTTTCTGTGATTTCAATTGCGGCAGTAACTCTTTATTATGTCAGCGCAAAGTTAGCTCAAAAAACTTTTGGCGTTGGTGACTACAAGTATTTCTCTCAATTATTAGCCTGGGGTAAAACTTCCACTACGGAAACGATATCAAATATTTCCTCTTCTGTTTCTTCATATTTTACAGCAGACAGTTATTTTGGGTTGTCGGCATATTCATTAATTCCAATATCTTTTATAATGCCATTTTTCTTAAAGGGTAGAACTTTTAACGTAAGAGCGGGAGTTGCCATCCTTGTGTTCTTGTGTGCACTAAGTCCGATGCTAATGATACTGGTAATGGGAACAAATCAGCCTGCGAGGGTTATGATGTCATTGCCTGTTGCTTTTGCGTGCGCATTCACTCTAATTTATCATTTTAACTTATTTAAAAAAACAATTTTAATAGCTGCGTGCATATTAGTACTGATATCATGCGTTAATGTAAGTAAGTTATTCTACTCGGACAAAATGGCGCGTGAAGCAGATAACTCTTTCTACAATGATGTGATCAGCACGGTAAGGTTAAAGAATCCTTCTTTTTCTCCATACAGAAATAAGATTTACTTCTATGGACCTTATAATGTTCATAATAACTGGAAATTGCAAAATGCTGACGTGTTCGGCAATTCATTCTTCTTCTGGGATGGAGCAAGCAATCGAAGAATTTTAGCCATGCTGAAAACAAGCAATATTGCTGACTTCATACCACTCAGCGAGAACGAGGAGAAGAAAGCGAAACAAATTGGGAAGGATCTAAAGAACTGGCCTTCCGTTGATTCGGTGGGAACATTTGACAATGTGGTTGTCGTGAGACTTGGCGACCCGTGGTTTTAAACTAGTATTCAGCCTGGCCTTACTGGCCAGGCTGAATCATTAAGTATATTAGTATCTATTGATTGCAAAAATTTAATGTATCCAAACCCAAAAGTTAAACTCTTTTAATTCTCCCCCCTCTTACTCTTGGTAGTAATTCAGTTTGCCAAAGACTTATATTTTACTGACTTCATTTATTAATAAAGAATTCTCCCTTATATTTATTGCAAGAATATCTGCTTTTCTTTTAAACCCCGGTTATCAGTTACAACCTATAGTGCTTTTTTATCGATTTTGTGTTAATAACCATCAGAAGGATAGGGTATAAGTTTTTCCGAAATATTGTGTCGCCAATCCTAGCGGTGAAATCTTGGCTGAGGTTTATAACCGTATAGTCTGGGAATATCTCGACAGCATCTCAAACCCTATCCCAAATAACAATATTGCCAACATACCTGTCTTTGATTAATACGTAAACAGAAATTATGAATACTCCCAAACGATCAAAACTCCCTTGCTTCCAGTTCCACTAGCCTGTGGGCTGTATTGGACTAAATGGTTAAAGCTATTCCTCCTTAGCCGTACTACTATACCTTCACCGCCGAGGTCGTTAGATGCTCCAAAGCCACCATATCTCAAAAAAATTGGTCACACCACCAACGTTACGGCCATCAGCATTTATCATATAACCAGGCGATCCTACTGCTGCATCAAACACCAGCACAGCGTTGACAAGTAATGAAATGCTTACGGTGTTACCACCAAATCCCTTTTGCCGCACATCCAATTGAGAACACATCGTTAGCGGTTCCAGACGTACCGCCTCCACCTCCGACTCAATAAAGTTACTACCTGAAGCCCCTCGCGGTGGCTTCTTCCCCACCACCTCCAGTGCACACTGACTCTACGAAGATTTTTTGTTTCAGAAGTCAGAACATATGTGCTGCTATCTGTCAGGATCTGAATATTAAGCAAGCGGCCGGGACCAACCAATGTATACAAAGCCGCCAGCAGTTGCGCTCTATTTTTAGGATCGGTCGCCATTCCTGTCGCTGTGAGAGTATTAACAAGAGCGTCCTTTATTGCATAAAACCTGCCTGACATTATGCGTGTTGGCGTCTCTCCGCCTGCGACGGCCCGTCGGTGCAGTGCCCGTCGGCTGTTGCTGTCAGCGTTAAATCATTTATTTTGAGCATGAAAACCCTTACCAGGCGGCAATAATGAAGGAGAAAAAGAGTGCCTGACAGGCGTAGTTAAACAACAGAATCAGGTGTGAGGGCGCGAGTTTGTTCAGCTGGCACTCAAGCTGTTTGTTTCCCCAGGAACGCAGCGGATCGCCACAATAGCTGATGCCCGCCTGAGCATATTTGATGGTGGTCTGCGGAGCATTAACACGCCATACAAACGGCCAGTCGTCACCATTTAGTAGATCCCCGCACACCGACAGCCCGCACAGGACCGGACGAAACAGCGTGATGGTGACCTTATAACCGAGGGTTGCGACCCTCTGCACATAATAATTAGTTTTGAAACAACAGCGGCCTGTCGATTGCTGATTGCTATTTACCTTACTGACGGCACAGTCGTCTGGCAGGCCCAAAATGTTTTCCACCTCATCAATATCACAGTTGCTGTCGGCAAAGGCTCCTGAGAATAAAAGCCTGCCGACGCAGTCAGTTATCTCATAATGTCACCCTGTCACGCGCAGGTTTTAAAAGCTGACTCAGTGCGACTAACTAGTCACCTGCGCTGTAATGGCTCATGTAAAGGTCATTTTGCCCCGAACAAAAAATCCACCGATACCAAAAAAAATATCGGCGTAGGCCGCACCAGTATGTAATGCATGATTTCGTCCATGTCATCGATCAACATCGAAATGACTGACAGGCCACCCGCAGGGCGAGAGCAGCGAGTGAGTCCCTCTTTATCGTCCTCTGTCGCACCCAATAAAAAAGGCCTGACGGTTCACCCGCAGGCCCTTAAAGCACTCGCGCTCACGCGTTACTGCTTATCCCGTGCCCACGTCGCGCTGCTGACATTCACCTTCACCGGCAACAGACCGATCTGGGTAAATTTATCAGCCAGCGCCTGCTGTTCGTTAAACACGTTGGGCGTCATACGTTCCGCCCCAAACGGCATGCGGGCCAGCGCGCGCTGCCAGATGGGTACAGGCAACCCCGTGGAGCCGGAAAGGATTTTTGCGGCGTCAGCCTGATGACTGTTTGCCCAGACGCTCAGCTGACTCAGCGCATTCAACACCTGTTTCGCCGTCTCGGGATGACCGTCCGCAAATTTGCGGCTGGCCAGAAAAAAGGTGTAATGCGGCACTAAACCTTCGGCATTTTTCAGCAGGCGCGCATGGGCCGTGGTTTCGACTTCGGCCAGATACGGGTCCCAGATAACCCAGGCGTCGACAGCACCGCGCTGGAAGGCGGCCCGGGCATCGGCAGGCGGAAGATAAACCGGCGTAATATCTTTATACGTCAGCCCCGCCTGCTCCAGCGCAGTCACCAGCAGATAATTAACATCCGATCCTTTGTTCAGCGCCACGCGCTTGCCTTTCAGATCCTTGACACTTTTGATCGTGGAATCGGCCGGCACCACAATGGCCTCGGTCTGCGGGTTGGCCGGCGAGTGGCCAAGGTAGACCAGATCGGCCTGTGCCGCCTGCGCGAAAACAGGAGGCGCATCGCCGGTGGCCGCCAGATCGATACTGCCTACGTTAAGCCCTTCCAGCATCTGCGGGCCTGCCGGGAACTCCACCCAGCGCACATCAATGCCCTGCTTTTTAAATTCGCTGTCGAGCGTGCCACGGTATTTCAGCAGCGCAAAAATATTCGCTTTCTGAAAACCGATATTCACGACCTGGGGTTTGTCTTCCGCCTGTGCTGTCACGAAGGTGCCAAGTTGAGCGAGCGCAATCAGTGCGCTTATCACTATTTTTCTCATTTTTCTGTCCTGAACAAAGGTGTTGTCAGCGCAACATAACAAATCCGGTCCTGAGGGCTTAATGCGTATAAGTTCTGTCCTTAGTCATAAAACGTCATTGCGGCCAGACTCTGTCCCGGACGTTGATGGCGCGGGGGAACAGACCGAGCGCATAGAAACGATCGGCGATTCTCTGCTGCTCGCGAATAATCGCTAAGTTCATCGCCTGAGTTCGATGACTACGCCGCGCCAGCGCCTGACGTAATGCGCTGTCGGACATGCCCAACTCCTTTGCCAGTAACCCGGCAGCCTCGGCCGGATGGGCATCGATATACTGGCCAGTCTGCTCCAGCGCGGTCATCAACAGGCGCAGTAAATCGGGTGAATGCGTAGCAAACTGGCGATCCGCCAGATAGAACTGATGGTTGCTGACCCGGCCCACGCCATCGGCAATGACGCGCAGTTGATCGCCACGTTCGGCCTCACTCAGTAAAGGGTCCCACATCATCCAGGCATCGACCGCATTCAGGTCGCTGGCGGTTAACGGGTATTTCGGTGGGGCATACACGATACGCACGTCGTCCAGCGTCAGTCCTGCTTCATCGAGGATCTGCAGCAGCAAAAAATGGACATTAGAACCTTTATTCACCGCAATGCGCTTGCCTTTGAGATCGGCAATCGTCGTGATGGCGCTGTGTCTGGCGACCATCAGGGCAACACTTTGCGGCGCAGGCGGTTCCCAGGCCACATAGACCATGGTGCCCTGATCGGCCTGGGCAAACAGGGGCGGAACTTCGCCTGTCGTACCAAAGTCAATTTCCTGATCGCGCAGAGCATGCAGCAACTGTGGCCCCGCAGGAAATTCACTCCACAACACGCGGACATTCTGGCCCACCAACTGCTGCTCAAGATGCTGACGGGCTTTGAGAATGCCAAGATTGCCGAACTTCTGGTAACCAATACGCAACTCGCGCTCCTGCACCACAGAGTCTGTCAAAGCACGCGATGGCGCGATGGCGCTGCTGCGGCGCGGCTTAATGATGCCGCAATGGCCCAGATGGGTGCGCAGGCTGTGACGGCTGATCCCCAACAGCGCTGCCGCCTGGAGCTGATTTCCCTGACTCAGCGCATAGGCATTGCGCACTAAGGATTCAATAATTCTGGGATACAGGGGCGTTTCACTGTGCTGCAGTTGCTGCCGGATAAACTGATCAATCACATCCTGTTCAGGCACCGGTGCAGCCTCAGTCACGTGGCCCAGACGCAGATGCCCGGGGCCAATGAGTGTTTCCTGGCTGAGCAGAACAGCATTATGTAATGTGTTTTCCAGCTCCCGAATATTGCCCGGCCAGGCGTACCGGCTTAACGTCGCGATCGCCTCCTCACTCAGACGCAGCTGAGGTCGGCCCAGTCGGCGCGCATAGTGTTGCAGAAAATACGCGGCCAGCACCGGTATATCCTCACGGCGCTCGCGCAGAGGCGGCAGCGCCACGCTGGCCACATTCAGCCGGTAATAAAGATCCTCGCGGAAGCGCCGTTCGGCAATCGCACCGGTCAGGTCGCGGTTCGTGGCGGCAAGCACCCGAACATTTACCTTTATCGCCTGAGATGAACCTACCCGGGTAATCTCTCTCTCCTGCAATACGCGCAACAGTTTTACCTGGAGCGGCAAACTGAGTTCACCGATCTCATCCAGCAGCAGCGTGCCGCCCTGCGCCGCCTCGAACCAGCCACGATGACGTTCCGTGGCACCGGTAAACGCGCCCTTCTCATGCCCAAACAGTTCTGACTCGGCAAGACTTTCCGTCAGTGCGCCGCAGTTCACGGCGACAAAGGGCGCGCGGCGGCGCGGGCTGTGATGATGCAGATAGCGCGCCATCACCTCTTTACCGGTGCCGGTTTCGCCAATGATTAACACCGTGGCATCCGTAGGCGCCAGGCGATCCAGGATACTTTTGAAGGCCAGAGAAGCCGGGTCAATTAAATCGGGACCAGCGTGTTCCATAGCGAATACCTGCAAAGTGACTGAGCGCTCACGATAACGCTAAGCGTGAAGGGAAACGAGCCACGGGCTGAGCCCCTGTGCTGCAAATGCAGCACTGAAGTTCAACGCCTGCTGCATTTGCAACAGCGCGTACCTGAACGCTGAAATCATAACGCTATAAATTAAAAGGAAAAAATGACCAGACACAGTTGGCACGTATTCTGCTAATGGCTTTATAACTGAAAGATTGCTTTTCATTTGCCAATTTCAAATATCGTTATAAAGGAATCTGCTAATGCCTGAAGCCTCTGAGAAAAACATTAATCTGTTCTGGTTTTTACCCACCCACGGTGACGGACGTTATCTGGGGACCACCCAGGGCGGCAGAGCGGTCGATCTGCCCTATCTGCAACAGGTCGCCCTGGCGGCAGACAATCTGGGTTTCTATGGCGTACTGATCCCCACGGGTAAAAGTTGTGAAGATTCCTGGCTGGTGGCGGCGGCTCTGGCCCCCATCACTAAACAGCTGCGTTATCTGGTGGCGGTCAGGCCGGGGTTGCAGCCGCCGAGCCTGGCGGCGCGCATGGCGGCAACGCTGGACCGTCTGTCAGACGGGCGCTTACTGATCAATGTGGTGACGGGTGGCGATCCGGTGGAAAATAAAGGCGACGGTATTTTCCTGAGTCATGCCGAACGCTATCAGGTCACGCGGGAGTTCCTGGAGGTCTATTCCCGTTTGCTGAAAGGCGAGAAAGTGGACTTCCACGGTGAACATATTCGTGTGGAGGGCGCTGAAATTCTTTTTCCGCCTGTGCAGGCCGACGGTCCACCGCTCTACTTTGGTGGTTCGTCGGACGATGCGGTCGACGTGGCCGCCAGTCAGGTCGATACTTATCTCACCTGGGGCGAACCCGTTGAGCAGGTTGCCGCCAAACTGGACGTTGTGCGCCAGCGGGCGCAGGAACGTGGCCGGGCGTTGTCCTACGGCATTCGACTACACGTTATTGTGCGTGAAACCGAAGAGGAAGCCTGGGCAGCAGCCGATAAACTGATAGCTCATCTGGATGATGAAACCATCGCATCCGCTCAGAAGATCTTTGCCCGTATGGATTCGACGGGCCAGGCGCGCATGAGTGCACTGCACGGCGGTTCACGCGAAGGCTTACGCATCGGCCCCAATTTATGGGCAGGCGTCGGACTGGTGCGCGGCGGCGCGGGCACTGCACTGGTCGGCAACCCTCAGCAGGTGGCAGCGCGGATTCGGGAATACCAGGCGCTGGGCATTGATAACTTTATTCTGTCGGGCTATCCGCATCTGGAAGAAGCGCACCGGGTAGCCGAGTTACTGATGCCACTGCTGCCGCTGTCGACGCACGCCGGGAAAGCACAGCGCAGCGTGAATACAGGTCCCTTTGGTGAAACTATCGGTGGCGATCGTCGTCCCGAAAAAAGCGCCAGTGCCAGCTAACAAATGAGGCGGTTTATGTCAGAGCAGCATATTGTCATCGTGGGCGGTGGATTTAGCGGGACAGCGCTGGCCGTGCATCTGGGTCGTCTGGGCCAGGCCGGACTGCGTGTCACGCTCATCGAACCCCGGTCGCAGCTGGCGCAGGGCGTTGCCTACTCGACGGCCGATCCGGCTCACCGCCTTAATGTACCCGCGTCACGCATGCAGCTGGCGGGAGATGAAGAAGGCAGCTTTGATCGCTGGTATCGCGCCTCTGATGCATATGTCAGCGATCCCGCCGCGCGCTGGCACGATGGTCATGTCTATCCTCAGCGCAGGCAGTTTGCCCGTTGGGTCAATGCACAGTTCGAGGCGGCACAACGTGAGTCGCCTGTCGTTCTGGCGCATCTGCAGGATCGCGCTGTGGCTTTCCGGGACGGCACGGTCAGCACCGCCGCCGGCAAACACCTTGCCGCCGACATTGTGGTCCTGGCCGTCAGTCATCCCGCGCCGTCGTTGCCTGGCGCGTTAACCGCACTGGCTGACCATCCCGCCATCATCGCCGCTCCCTGGCAGGAGAACGCCCTCGCCTCTGTCGGTCCGGAGGAGCGCATCGCCATTGTGGGCAGCGGTTTAACGATGGCGGATATGGTGGCCACGCTGGATCGCCAGGGGCACCGCGGCCCTGTCACCGTGTTTTCGCGCCGTGGACAACTTCCCCGGCCCAATATCAGTCAGCATGACCTCAGTTGGTCGCTTGAAGGGCACCTTGCCAGGCCAGCGGGTGTGCGCTGCTGGTTACGGCGCATCCGCCAGGACATGCGCCTGGCGGCGGCGCGCGGGCTTCCGTGGCAGGTCGTCTTTGATGAGGTTCGTCGGCAGGGCCAGACCCTCTGGCAGAGCCTGCCACTGAATGAGCAACGGCGCTTTCTGCGCCATCTGCGGCCGTGGTGGGATGTGCACCGCTACCGCATTGCGCCACAGGCAGGCCAGGTGCTGAACGCGCGGCAGGAAAACGGATCGTTGCAGGTGATGGCGGCGCGGCTGACGGCGGCAGAGTCCAGCCATTCTGCGGTACGGCTGCATCTGCAAACTCGCTCGGGCGAAGTCGTGACGCAGGAGGTGGATAAGGTGATCGTGACCACCGGCCCGGCGCACGGGAAACTGGTACAACATGATGCCCTGCTACGCCAGTTGTGTGATGACGGCGTCATCCGGCCCGATCCTTTAGCGCTTGGCATTGATGTCAATGCCCTGTCGCAGACGCGAACGGCACAGGGCCACAGCAATTCCCATCTGTATGTGGTCGGTCCCGCGGCACGCGGTCGGTTTGGTGAACTGATGGGCCTGCCGCAGGTGGCAATGCATGCGGAAGCGGTTGCCCGTCAACTGCTAAATCTCACAACCGCTACGCTAAACGAGCGATGTCCCCTTTCACTGACTGACTAATCACTTACCTGTTTATTATCCCCCGAAAAAGTGGGCGGCACCGGCGTGCCGCATCCGCTCAGGAGCCTGCTATGCCTAAACAACGTGAAATCCGCTTAAATGCCTTTGATATGAATTGCGTGGGTCATCAGTCACCCGGCCTGTGGGCGCATCCGCGCGATCGCTCCTGGCAGTACAAAGACCTGGAATACTGGACAGACTTAGCCGTGCTGCTGGAGCGCGGTAAATTTGACGGCCTGTTTATCGCCGATGTACTGGGCATTTATGATGTCTTTAACGGCAACAATGATGCCGCCCTTCGCAGTGCCTCTCAGGTGCCGGTTAACGATCCGCTGGCGCTGATCACCCCAATGGCGATGGTCACTCAGCATCTCGGTTTCGGCCTGACCGCCTCGCTTTCGTTTGAGCATCCTTATCCGTTTGCGCGCAGGATGTCGACGCTGGACCATCTTACCAAAGGGCGGATTGGCTGGAACATCGTCACCTCCTATCTGGAAAGCGGCGCACGCAATCTGGGCCAGGCCACGCAAACCCGTCATGATGCCCGGTACGATTATGCAGATGAGTATTTGCAGGTGGTTTATAAACTGCTGGAAGGCAGCTGGGAAGACGACGCCGTTATTCGCGACCGGGAGCGCCATATCTTCAGCGATCCGAACAAAGTCCATCCGATCAACCATCAGGGCACCTTTTTCCAGGTGCCGGGCATTCATCTGTGTGAGCCTTCACCACAGCGCACGCCGGTGTTATATCAGGCGGGTGCCTCCAGCCGCGGTAAGGCTTTTGCCGCGCAACATGCCGAGTGCGTGTTTGTTGCCGCGCCGTCTAAGGTGCTGCTCAGGAAAACCGTGGCCGATATTCGTCGGCGCGCAGAGGAGGCCGGACGCGATCCGCGCAGCATTCTCATTTTCAATATGCAAACCGTGATCGTGGGCGAGACCGATAAGCTGGCCCAGGCCAAATGGCAGGATTACAAACGTTATGTCAGCCACGAAGGTGCCCTTGCCCTGATTTCCGGCTGGACCGGCATTGACTTTAGTCAGTATCAACCCGATCAGGTGTTTAAACATCTTCATACCGATGCGATTCAGTCTGTTGTAGAGAGCTTCTCGACCGCCGATCCGCAGCGTGAATGGACGGTGCAAAACATGGCCGACTGGGTAGGCATTGGCGGCTTTGGGCCGCTGCTGGTGGGCAGCACCGAAACCGTGGCAGATGAACTGCAGAGCTGGGTGGAGGAAACAGACGTTGACGGTTTTAATCTGGCTTATGCCGTTACCCATGAAACCTTTGCTGACGTCGTGAACCTGCTGGTGCCGGAACTGCAAAAACGCGGCGTATATAAGCAGGATTACCAGCCCGGCACGTTACGGGAGAAGCTTTTTGGGCTGGGCGATCGCCTTACTCATCCTCATCCTGGTGCCAGCTACCGACGCACGCCCTCGTCAGCGGGCCTGATCGTCCCTGCTGAAGCCTCATAACATAACGAGACGGCTTCGTTAGCCTGATTCACCCAACCCATACCGGAAGCGTGCCCACGTTTCCGGTCTTTTTCATGCCTGAGAATAAAAAATAACTTATTGAAATTAAAGCATTCCTTATCACTTTTTCTTGTTTGTTTACTGCGTATGCACTGCTTATAAAGGCAGCACCTGTACAGACAATAACGAGGATAACATGAGCACTCTCAATATCGATGATGATGTGGCGATCCCCTCGCCGCCTTCCACACCGGTTCGCTCCGTCAACGATGTGGCCCGACTGATCAATACGCAAAGTGACAAAAACAGCTATGCGCGCTGGATCGTGTTTCTGGCGCTGGGGGGCGTTTTTCTGGATGCCTATGACCTCACGACGCTGTCCTACGGCATCGATGATGTCGTTAAGACGTTTAGCTTAACGCCAACCTTAACCGGGCTGGTCACCTCCTCCATTATGATCGGCACCATTGTGGGCAACCTGGCTGGCGGCTGGCTGACCGATAAATACGGTCGCTATTCGGTGTTTATGGCAGACATGCTTTTTTTCGTCGTTTCTGCCCTCGCTGCCGGTCTGGCTCCGAATGTCTGGGTACTGATCGGGGCGCGCTTTTTGATGGGCATTGGTGTGGGAATGGATTTGCCTGTGGCCATGGCCTATCTGGCCGAATTCTCGAAGTTTTCGGGTAAAGGCAACAAAGCTGCGCGACTGGCGGCCTGGTGCCCGATGTGGTATGCCGCCTCGTCGGTCTGCTTTTTCATCATCTTCGCACTCTACTTCCTGTTGCCAGCCCAGCACATTGACTGGCTGTGGCGGGCATCGCTGTTGTTTGGTGCCGTGCCTGCCCTGCTGATTATTGCCGTGCGCAGCAAGTTTATGAACGAATCGCCTTTATGGGCGGCTAATCAGGGAGATTTACGCGGTGCCGTCCGTATTCTGCGTGAGTCCTATGGCATCCAGGCACATGAAGATAAGTCCCCTGCCATCGAGCCTGTCGCACCGGCGGTCAGTTTCCGCGTGCTGTTCCAGAAGCCATATCGCGAACGCACTATCGTGGCAGCGGTGATGAACGCCTGTATCGCTTTTGAATACACGGCTATCGCGTTTTTCCTGCCCTCGATTCTGGCGCAGTTTCTGGGCGCGGGCGTGTTCGAAACCATTGCCGCCTCACTGGGACTTAATGCGCTGTTCGCCTTTACCGGCGGCCTGCTGGGCATGCGACTGGCCTGGAAATTTCCCTCTCGTCATGTGGCCATCGCGGGGTTTGCGCTACAGTTTATCGCCCTGATTTCACTGGCCTTGATCGGGCATCCTGAAGCCACTTACGGTGTGGTCTTTGCCATTCTGCTGCTGGGAGTGTGGCTGTTTGCCGAAGGGTTCGGACCCGGTGCGCAGTTAATGATCTATCCCGCCCTCGCCTATCCCACATCTATTCGCGCCACCGGCGTCGGATTTAGCCGTTCGATCTCTGGTGCAGGAAGCGCACTGGCGCTGTTCATTCTGCCGATATTGCAGGCGGCTTATGGCACCAACCTGTTCTGGATCGTGTCACTGGCCGCTCTCATCCCCATCATTTTCCTGCTTGTGGTGCGCTTTGAACCGACGCGCCACGATATTGATGACCCGTCAGCCCAAGGAGAACACCATGTCTGAACCTGATTACACCCGTCTGGCAGAACGCTTTCGTCCTGTTTTTGCCCGCATCGCCGACGGGGCCGCTGCACGCGAACGCGACCGGACACTGTTGCATGAGCCGATAAACTGGCTTAAGGCGGCGGGCTTTGGCACGCTGCGTATCCCAACGGCTAATGGCGGCCTGGGAGCCTCGCTGCCGCAGCTTTTTCGTTTGCTCACCGAGCTGGCAGAAGCGGATTCCAATCTGCCTCAGGCTCTGCGTGCCCATATGGCCTTTGTCGAGGATCGCCTCAATCAACCTGACAGCGAAGGCCGTCAACGCTGGTTTCGCCGCTTTGTTGATGGCGACATCGTCGGCAGTGGCTGGAGTGAAACGGGCAGCGTCAGGCTGGGAGACGTGAATACCACCGTTTCCCCTACCGGGCACGGTTGGCAACTGACGGGCGAAAAGTTTTACAGCACCGGCACACTCTATGCCGACTGGATTGATGTGTACGCTAAGCGCACCGACAACCAGCGCGACGTGATTGCGGTGGTGAGCACTCATCAGGACAGCGTTGAGCGGGACGATGACTGGGATGGATTTGGGCAACGCCTGACCGGTAGCGGCACTACGCGCTTTCGCGAGGCGCACGTGGAGCCTGCGCATGTGTATGACTTTAGTGAACGCTTTCGCTATCAGACGGCTTTTTATCAGCATGTCTTACTCGCCACGCTGGCCGGCATTGGTCGCGCTATTGTGCGGGATGTGTCCCGGAGCGTTGCACAACGAAAACGCATTTACAGCCACGGTAATGCCCGCCAGGTCAAACAGGATGTGCAGGTGTTGCAGGTTGTCGGCCAGATAAGCAGTTGGGTCTGGGCGACAGATGCCGCCGTGCAGCAGGCTACGCCGTCGCTCCAGCTTGCGTTTGATGCGCACCAACAAGGGCAAGCAGAAAGCCTGATTCACGCCGCCAACGTGCAGGCCGAAGTGGAGTCCGCCAAAGCGCAGGTCGTCGCCGTTGAATGGATTACCCGCGCGGCCAGCGAATTATTTAATGCGCTGGGCGCGTCAGATACGCGGGTGATAAACGCGCTGGACAGGCACTGGCGCAATGCCCGAACCATCGCGTCCCACAATCCGGTGATCTACAAGAGCCGAAATGTCGGCGACTGGGAAGTGAACCGGCGCGATCCGACCTTTATCTGGCAGATCGGCAGCAGTGAATGATCGCGGCCAGGCGGCGAATCTGAGACACAAAAAAACCCGGCCGGAGCCGGGTTTGGTCGCTACATGACTCAATCGAACGCTAGCTGTACGCGTGCAGAGTGCGCTGACACAGCGCGGAACGCACACAATCCTCTTTGCCGAAACGGACAATGCCAACCATCTCGTCCTCTTCGAAACGCGCCAGCGCGTCTGCGAGACCGGAAGGCACCCCAGCGGGCAAATCGCACTGGGTAATATCGCCGTTAACAATCACCGTGACATTTTCGCCAAGGCGGGTCAGGAACATTTTCATCTGCGCAGCCGTCACGTTCTGCGCTTCGTCCAGAATCACTACCGCATTTTCAAAGGTGCGGCCGCGCATATAGGCAAAAGGCGCAATTTCCACTTTGCCGATTTCCGGACGCAGACAATATTGCATAAAGGATGCGCCAAGACGTTTAACCAGAATGTCGTAAACCGGGCGGAAATAGGGGGCGAATTTCTCTGAGATATCACCAGGAAGGAATCCCAGATCCTCATCCGCCTGTAGCACCGGGCGCGTAACGATAATCCTGTCGATATCCTTATGAATCAGGGCCTCTGCTGCTTTCGCAGCACTAATCCAGGTTTTGCCGCAGCCCGCTTCGCCCGTGGCGAAGATAAGCTGTTTTGTTTCTATGGCGTTAAGATAATGCGCCTGAGCTTCATTTCGGGCTTCAATCGGCGCCCGGTCACGCACATCGCGTGCCATGCCAATTGCATCAAGCCCACCCATTTGCACCAGCGAAGTGACCGATTCTTCTTCACGCTGACGATGACTGCGTGAGTCATTACGAAGCACTCGTCTTGCTTCTCGACGCGCTTTGATCACTGCTTTCTGTCTTCCCATAGTGGCACCTTACAGTTGGTTTCATTTCCCGCTTCAGGCAATACGCCCGTTGCGATTACGTGAACGCTTTAGAGGTTTCAGTTGGCTTCCTTTAGAGCCGTGACAGGCCATGACGATTGATATCCGGCAGCAAAACAGCCTGACCGTATACCGGTAAAAAAGGAGTGAAGTTGAAGAGAGAAAACACATTGAGATGTAAAAGCGGTTGAGGAAGAACGTCCCTCACGGGTGAGTGCGATATTGTTTACTGCTAAACGGCTGTAAAAACATCTATCCATGCGCGAACTCCAGTGTGAGACATCAACACGCCCGATTACGCTTTCATAGTAAAGTGAACCATCTTATTGGTATTTTGCAACAGTATTTTCACTTTCATGAAAAATAAATATTCAACCGGCCGTTAACGAAGACCTTACTTAAATTAAATTACGTATTTATTACAGAGGGTTAGTATATTTTACGTCACGTTAAAAAGCGTGTTAAACGGGGCGATAAAAAAGCCGTACGGGGAAAAAACGGCAATATGAAAACACGGCACGCTGCGCTGTCAGACACAGAATGCCGTGCCTAAAATTTAATCAACTTTCCAGTAAGGACTGGCCTAAATAATGGTTTTCATTCACCACGCCGGGTAAGACAAAAAAGTAACCGCCGCCAAACGGACGTATATACTCTTCCAGCGCTTCGCCATTTAAGCGGTTCTGGACGGTAAGGAAACCCAATTCCAAATCATGCTGATAGCAGACGAAGAGTAATCCCATCTCCAGTTGACCTGAAGCGGAAACACCGGACGAATAACTGTATCCCCGGCGCACCATCAGGCTGCTTTCCGTGGCGGGCGTACGGGGGTTTGCCAGACGAATATGCGCATCCAGCGCAATTATCTGGCCATCCGGATCGTTACGGTAATCGGGAACGTCATGTTCATTTTTCATACCCAGCGGCGCGCCGCTCAGCTTTTCGCGACCGAAAATGGTCTGCTGTTCGCCCAACGGTGTGCGATCCCACATTTCCACGTGGAAACGAATCAACCTTACCGCCTGATAGCTGCCATTCCGCGCCCAGGCTGGCTCGTGCTGATCCTCGGTGACCCAGAGCAGCTTATCCATCAAGGCGTGATTGTGCGTGTCCGGATTTGCCGTGCCGTCTTTAAAGCCCAGCAGATTAATGGGCGTTTCTTTGCCCGCGCTGCGCGCGGCATGATCGGAGATAAAGCCTTCCCGCCGCCAGCGTACGCCCAGCAGATCCGGCGTATGTTTGATGATATCGCGCAGCGCGTGGATCACCGTGTCCTGGGTATTGGCGCAAATCTGCAACAGCAGATCGCCATGGCACTGACTGGCATCCAGCGAATCATTAGGGAACCGGGTCATCGGCTGCAGCTTCGCGGGTTTGAGTGCAGCCAGACCGAACCGCCCGTCAAACAGCGCGTTACCGACTGACACCGTGATGGTCAGATTATCGGGGGCAATCTCGGCCCCCAGGATACCGGAATCCATCGGTGGCAGCTGTGGGTTGACCACGGCGGGGGCCTTGCCGCCCGCCGTTAAAAACGCAATGCGCTGTGTCAGCAGTTGAAACAACCGCTGCAGCTCACGCCTGTCGCTGGTCAGCACATCAAACGCCACCAGCATCATGGCGGCCTGCTGTGGGGTAATAATGCCCGCCTGATGCACGCCATAGAAAGGCTGTCGTTGCTGACGCGCGTTCGGCGTAACCGTGCCCGGTGCAAAACTGTCGGGCTGCTCAGCAGCCCCGGCATGAAACGGACAGCCCGCGCCTACCGCAGCCGCGCCGCCCAGCATGCCCAGCCCTTTTAATAAACGCCGCCGCGCAGGCTGCTGTAATTCCTGATCCTTGTCCATGATTAGTTCAGGCCCAGTGTGCCACGCAGTAGGGAAAGATCTTCCGCCAGAGCGGTGATCGGCCCTTTCAGCGCCGTGCGGTCAGCCTGGGTCAGTTTTTCATAGGATTCATAACCTTGCTGCGTGCGGTATTTATCCAGAATCGCATCCACTTTACTGAAGTTAGCGTCTATTTTTGCTAAAAGCTGTGGGTTCGCCTGCTGCAGTACCGGACGTAAAAGTGTGACAATTTTTTGTGCGCCATCCACATTCGCGCGGAAATCCCACAGATCCGTGCGGCTGTAGCGATCCTCTTCGCCAGAGATTTTGGTCGCCGCCACCTCTTCAATCAGCCCGGCGGCTCCGCCCACCACTTTCGCCGGAGGAAATGCCAGTTCACTCACGCGTTGTTGCAGGTCATGCACATCGTGATTTAACTGGTCGGCATAGCCTGCCATGTCTTTCGTCGTGTTATCTGCAAACAGGGCTTTTTCGAGACGATGGAAGCCGGTAAATTTCGGATCGTCGGCTTTTTTCTCGTAATCATCTTCGCGGGCATCAATACGACCATCAAGGTCAGAAAACAGCTCCGCGATCGGCTCAATGCGCTCGTAGTGCTGACGGGTGGGCGCAAATAACGCTTTGGCTTTAGCCACATCACCGGCTTTCACCGCATCCGTAAACGCCTGCGTGCCGGATACCAGCTGACTCACTTCCTCAGTGACATAGGCTTTATAGGCATTAATGGGGCCCGCCAGTTGCATCAGTTCGGGTTTGCCTTGTTGCGCACTTTTGCTCCCGGTGCCCTGCACGATCAGTTTGCCTTTCGGGTTCGTCAGCAGGCCACAGGTCATGTCATATTCCCCGGCTTCCAGGTTGGCCGTCAGTTTCTGGCTAAAGCCCGGCGCAATATTTTCGCGCTCTTCGACCACCATCACGCCTTTGAGAATTTCCCATTCCAGCGCTTTTTGGCTGTTATTTTTAATCAGAAACTGAGTTTTACCGGCCTGTACCGTAACTGACATGGGCTCACACTGTTTGTCCGTCACAGTGACGCTGACCTGCGGAATGGCTGCAGCCAGTGAAGAGCCAGAAAACGCCAGCAGAGAAGCCAGTACCGCATTACGGTTAAAACGCATCATCATATTTTTTCCCTGTTCAGTCAGAGGCGCGGCTGACGCGCCGGGTAAACGCGTTAGCGCGCAGCTGCTGAGGTATCAGCGCGTGCAGGCATAACAAACAATAATAAAGCGGGGATCAGATAGAGCAGCCAGACAGCGACTTCACTGACGCTGGGCGCTTCCTGATAGCCAAGCATGCCTTCCAGCACTGTGCCAAACAGCGAATGCGTGGACAAGATCGGGCTCATATCAAAGGCCACCTGCTGAAAATGATTCCACAGCCCTGCCTCATGAAAAGCGCGAATAGCCCCTGCCGCCAGGCCCGCTGCCACCAGCAGAATGAACATGCTGGTCCAGCGGAAAAAGTGCGCCATGTTGAGCCGCAGGCCGCCCCAGTAGATCAGCATGCCCAGCACCACCGCCGTGGCCAGCCCCAACACCGCACCCAACGGCGGCGCATAACCGACATCCTGTGTGAACGCGGCCAGCAGAAAGAACACTGATTCCAGCCCTTCGCGTGCGACGGCCAGAAACACCATCATCACCAGCGCCAGGCCGCCGCCGGCCGATTTATGCAATGCCTCGTCGACGGCGTGTTCAAGTTCCCGTTTGATATTGCGCGCGACCCGGCGCATCCAGAACACCATCGAGGTCAGGATAACGACCGCGATTACCGCCACGATACCTTCAAACAGCTCTTGCTGTTTCTGCGGAAATTCACCCGTGGTCTGGTTGATAAAGATACCCAGCCCAAGGCAGAGTGCGGCGGCGATAAAGACGCCCGCCCACATCGCAGGAAACCACTGAGTGCGCTGAGTGCGCTTCAGATAACTGGCGATCAGGCTGACGATCAACGCGGCTTCAAGCCCTTCGCGCAGCATAATGAGAAACGGAACAAACATCGCCAACCTCTTGAATGTTAACCGGCGTCAACGACGCGTAAAGTTACGTAAAAACGAACGATACCGATTATCATTACCACTCAAAAAAATACAAGTTCCACAACGAAATAATTTCGTAACTGTCTGTGCCAGATAACGGGCAAAAAAAAGCCTGCCCTCGCGGGGGCAGGCGGTGGAAAAAAGAAGGCGATTACTTCGTCTGGAACTCGGCCTCAGCGGCATCGAAACGTGCCATCGCCTGGGTTGACGGTGCGCGACTCGCCAGGCTAAAGACGACGATGGCGAGACTGGCCAGGATAAAGCCCGGGATGATTTCGTACAGACCGAGCCAGCCATACTGCTTCCAGACCACCACGGTCACCGCACCGACAACCATGCCCGCTAATGCGCCATTGCGGTTCATACGTTTCCAGCACACGCCGAACAGCACAACCGGCCCGAACGCCGCACCAAAGCCCGCCCATGCATAGCTGACCAGGCCTAATACCCGGTTTTCAGGGTTGGCGGCCAGCGCGATGGCAATCAGCGCGACCAGCAGCACCATCAGGCGACCGACCCAGACCAGTTCTTTCTGGCTGGCATTTTTGCGCAAAAAGCCTTTATACAGGTCTTCGGTCAGGGCGCTGGAGCACACCAGCAGTTGGCAACTGAGTGTCGACATGACGGCCGCTAAAATGGCTGACAGCAGAATCCCGGCAACCCAGGGGTTAAACAGAATACGTGCCAGCTCAATGAAGACACGCTCGCCGTTTTGAGTTACACCAGCGGCCTCGCCCGGGTTGTTCTGGAAATAGGCGATACCAAAGAAGCCAACCGCGACGGCGCCGGCCAGACACAAAATCATCCAGGCCATACCAATACGGCGCGCGGTACGAATTGACCGGTGTGAATCCGCCGCCATAAAGCGGGCCAGAATATGGGGCTGGCCAAAATAACCTAATCCCCAGCCCAGTAGCGACAGGACCGCAACCACATTCAGTCCTTTGAACATATCCAGGTTTTCCGTGCTTTTAGCCTGAATGACTGCCAGCGAATCGCTTAAACCGCCGACGGCCATGATGACGATAAGCGGCGTCAGGATCAGGGCGAAGATCATCAGGCTGGCCTGAACGGTATCTGTCCAGCTTACCGCCAGGAATCCGCCCACCAGCGTATAGAGAATGGTCGCCGCCGCACCGGCCCATAAGGCCGTGGCGTAGTCCATTCCAAAGGTGCTTTCAAACAGGCGCGCACCGGCAACCACACCGGAAGCACAGTAAATGGTGAAAAACATCAGGATGACGACCGCAGAAATCACACGCAGAATTTTGCTGCGATCTTCAAAGCGGCTGGTGAAAAAGTCGGGCAAGGTTAAGGCGTTATCATGATGTTCTGTCTGGACGCGTAAACGACCCGCGACAATTTTCCAGTTAAGCCAGGCACCAATAATCAGACCAATGGCGATCCAGCTTTCTGAAATGCCGGAGAGAAAAATGGCACCGGGTAAGCCCATCAGCAGCCAGCCGCTCATGTCAGAGGCACCCGCTGACAGCGCGGTAACCACACTGCCCAGGCTGCGACCGCCCAGAATGTAGTCATCAAAGTTTTTGGTTGAGCGCCAGGCAATAAAACCGATGAGCACCATCCCGAGGATATAAATTAAAAAGGTCACCAGCATGGGTGTACTTACTGTCATGTGTTTCTCCGTTATTATCCGATCTCTTAAGAGAAATCTTTTCCTGCGCCACCGGAACGGGGTAGCGTCAGCGTATTACCGCATCGATAAAAGACCCGTTTCCCTTAAGGCGCGGTATCCTGCCGTAAAGGCACGTTCTACACAATGCATTTAACACATCCGTTACATCAGTTTCACCTCTCTCCCTGTTTTAAATGTTCACAGGTTGCGCCCGCTCACACTTAAGTTGCACCTTTACCACCACAACCCTGTTTAAATTGAAGGGGGTTGCAACATTGGCGAGTTTCTTGCAGCAAGATTTGTGCCGCTTTTAAATGTTAATGGCAAAAGCGGCGGTAAAGTGTGGAAGCAAGGTCACATTTAACACGGTTGCACAAAGTTGCAACATGAGTGATAGTGCAGCCCTTGCTCTGGTAAAAAACGTTTTAAGGAACAGAAATCATGGGAACAACGACCATGGGGGTGAAGCTGGATGAAGCCACCCGCAGTCGCATTAAACTGGCGGCACAGAAAATGGATCGCACGCCGCACTGGCTGATTAAACAAGCGATCTTTAACTATCTCGTGCAGTTAGAAGCCGGTGAAACAGTGGAAGAGATTCCCCTGCAGCTCAACGAATCGGCTTCTGATGAGGTCGCTGCGGACGAGATGGTTCAGCCGTTCCTTGACTTCGCAGAGCACATCCTGCCGCAGTCGGTAGCCCGTTCGGCCGTGACGGCCGCCTGGCGTCGACCGGAAACCGATGCCGTTCCCATGTTGCTGGAGCAAGCCCGCCTTCCCGCTCCGCTGGCTGAAAAAACCCGGCAGCTCGCCTTTACCCTGGCCGAGAAGCTCAGGCACCAAAAAGGGGCAACCGGACGCGCCGGTATGGTGCAAAGTCTGCTTCAGGAGTTTTCATTATCTTCACAGGAAGGCGTGGCGCTGATGTGCCTGGCGGAAGCGTTGCTGCGTATTCCGGATAAACCGACGCGCGATGCGCTTATCCGTGACAAGATCAGTAACGGCAACTGGCAGTCGCATCTGGGCCGCAGTCCGTCCATGTTTGTTAACGCCGCTACCTGGGGCCTGTTATTTACCGGGCGCCTGGTCTCAACGCATAACGAAGCGAATCTGTCGCGCTCGCTTAACCGGATCATTGGCAAGAGTGGTGAACCGCTGATCCGTAAAGGCGTGGATATGGCGATGCGCCTGATGGGTGAACAGTTCGTGACGGGTGAAACCATCGCCGAAGCACTGGCTAACGCCCGTAAGCTTGAAGAGAAAGGTTTCCGTTACTCTTACGATATGCTGGGCGAAGCCGCCCTGACCGCCAGCGATGCCAAAGCCTATCTGGTTTCGTATCAGCAGGCGATTCATGCGATTGGCAAAGCCTCCAATGGCCGCGGCATTTATGAAGGCCCGGGCATTTCAATTAAGCTCTCTGCCCTGCACCCGCGCTACAGCCGTGCCCAGTACGACCGGGTGATGGATGAGCTGTATCCGCTGCTTAAGTCGCTGACGCTACTGGCCCGCTCTTACGACATCGGCATTAATATTGATGCAGAAGAAGCCGACCGCCTGGAACTCTCTCTTGATATGCTCGAAAGGCTGTGTTTTGAGCCTGAACTGGAGGGCTGGAACGGTATCGGCTTTGTCATTCAGGCCTATATGAAGCGCTGTCCGTTTGTTATTGATGAGCTGATCGACCTGGCGCAACGTAGCCGCCGCCGTTTGATGATTCGTCTGGTGAAAGGCGCTTACTGGGACAGCGAAATTAAACGCGCCCAGATGGAAGGCCTGGAGGGCTATCCGGTGTACACGCGCAAAGTGTATACCGACATTTCGTACCTGGCCTGCGCGCGCAAGCTGCTGGCGGTGCCGAACCTGATCTATCCGCAGTTTGCCACGCACAATGCGCACACCCTGGCCGCCATTTATCAGCTGGCAGGCAATAACTACTATCCGGGTCAGTACGAGTTCCAGTGCCTGCACGGCATGGGTGAACCGCTGTATGAACAGGTGGTCGGCAAGGTTGCAGACGGTAAACTTAATCGTCCCTGCCGTATTTATGCCCCGGTCGGTACGCATGAAACGCTGCTCGCCTATCTGGTGCGACGCTTACTGGAGAACGGCGCGAATACCTCCTTCGTTAACCGCATCGCCGATACGTCCCTGCCCATCGACGAACTGGTCGCCGATCCGGTTGCCGAAGTTGAAAAACTGGGCCTCAGCGAAGGGACACTGGGCCTGCCGCACCCGAAAATTCCCTTACCACGTGACCTGTATGGCGAGGACCGCGTAAACTCCGCCGGTCTTGATATGGCGAATGAACATCGTCTTGCGTCGCTGTCCAGCGCGCTGCTGAGCGGTGCTACCGAAACATATGTGGCGCAACCGCTTATCGACGGCCCTTTAACGGGAGGGGAAAGCGAGCCAGTGCTCAATCCGGCCGTCCCTGCGGATGTGGTGGGCACCGTGCGCCAGGCATCCGAACAGGAGGTTTCCCTGGCCATTGAGGCCGCCGTTAATGCCGGCCCTATCTGGTTTGCCACGCCGCCGCAGGAGCGTGCCGCCATTCTGGAGCGCGCCGCACAGCTGATGGAAAGCCAGCTACAGCAACTGCTGGGTCTTCTGGTGCGTGAAGCCGGAAAAACCTATAACAACGCCATTGCCGAGGTGCGTGAAGCGGTCGATTTCCTTTATTACTATGCCGGCATTGTGCGCCATGATTTCGATAACGAAACCCACCGCCCGCTTGGCCCGGTAGTCTGCATCAGCCCGTGGAACTTCCCGCTGGCCATTTTTACCGGCCAAATCGCCGCGGCTCTGGCGGCAGGTAACAGCGTGCTGGCGAAACCCGCCGAGCAAACGCCGTTAATTGCCGCACAGGCCGTCAATATTTTACTGAGCGCTGGCGTGCCCGCCGGTGTACTGCAACTGCTGCCGGGTCAGGGCGAAACCGTGGGGGCACAGCTCACCGGCGACGAACGGGTGCGCGGCGTCATGTTTACCGGCTCCACCGCCGTTGCCACGCTGCTGCAACGCAATCTTGCGGGCAGACTCGATCCGCAGGGCCGTCCGACACCGCTGATTGCGGAAACGGGCGGAATGAATGCCATGATTGTGGACTCCTCCGCGCTGACCGAACAGGTGGTTGTCGACATCGTGGCATCGGCCTTTGACAGCGCGGGACAACGCTGTTCCGCCCTGCGTCTGCTCTGCGTACAGGAAGACGTCGCAGACCACACGTTAAAAATGCTGCGTGGCGCGATGGCGGAATGCCGCATGGGCAACCCGGAACGCCTGTCCACCGACATCGGTCCGGTGATTGATCAGGAAGCCAAAGCCAACATCGAACGCCATATTCAGGCCATGCGTAATAAAGGCTTTAAGGTCTACCAGACGGCACAGGATAACCCACAGGACAGCAAAGAATGGGCCACAGGCACCTTTGTGAAACCAACGCTGATTGAGCTGGATAAGGTCAGCGATCTGACCCAGGAAGTGTTTGGTCCTGTCCTGCACGTGGTGCGTTTTACCCGCAGCAACCTGCCGCAGATCGTTGAGCAGATTAACGCCACAGGCTATGGCCTGACCCTGGGTGTTCATACGCGCATCGACGAAACCATCACGCAGGTCACCGCCAGTGCCAAAGTGGGTAACCTGTATGTTAACCGCAACATGGTCGGCGCGGTCGTCGGTGTGCAACCCTTTGGGGGCGAAGGCCTCTCAGGTACCGGTCCAAAAGCGGGCGGCCCACTGTATCTTTATCGTCTGCTGGCTAACCGCCCGGATGAGGCGCTGAGCACCACCCTCGCCCGTCAGGATGCGGAACGTCCCGCAGACAACAGTCAGCGTCAACGCCTGTTAGCGCCGCATCAGGCACTGACCGACTGGGCAAAAGATAAGCCACAGCTGTCTGCGCTGTGTCAGCATTATGAACAGCTGGCGCAGGCCGGTACGGTTCGTCTGCTGCCGGGCCCAACAGGAGAGCGCAACACCTTCCTGTTACTCCCGCGCGAACAGGTGCTCTGTCTGGCAGATAACAACGACGATGCGCTGATTCAGCTGGCTGCGGTAACCAGCGTCGGCAGTCAGGCCCTGTGGCCGGATGATGACCTGCATCGTACGCTGCTTAATACCTTACCGGCAGCGGTGAAGAGCCGTATTACCCTGGCGAAGGATCCGCTGACCGCGCAGTTTGATGCCGTCATTTATCATGGTGATGCCGACCAGCTCCGCAGCCTGTGCGAGCAGATTGCGGCGCGTGAAGGTGCGATTGTCTCGGTACAGGGATTTGCCCGCGGTGAAACCAACCTGTTACTGGAACGCCTGCTGATTGAACGCTCTTTGAGCGTCAACACCGCCGCCGCGGGCGGTAACGCCAGCCTGATGACGATCGGTTAACTGTCGGCGCGTTTCATTCTGGTTGTGATCAAGGTTCATGCCTGGCATGAACCTTTTTTTATGACGGATGAAAAACCCGCGGCCGTTGAGCGCCTCAGCAGTGGAGAAGTGCGAAGGGATTCGCGCTATCAGGTGGTCTCTGCGCGCACATCCCCCGCATACGCAATCCGGACGCGCCGCAGAGACAGGTGGCTGACATGCGTACAACGGTCAGGCTGCCGGAATGGAAGGCCGTTGCATCAGATGTGGCAAGCGAAACAGCACGCGTCCCGGTCCCCGATTCAGCAATGACCAGACCGCCATGGAGCCCAAGGCGCAGATCGTAACCATCACCGGAGGATAGAGACAGGCCCAAAGCCATGAAAAGCCTGCCAGCTCAAAAAGCTGGTGACGTTGCGCATATAAAATCGCCGTCATCCCGAAATATTCAATGAAAATACGGTGAATAACGTAAAGGGGTAAGGTATGGCGGCCTGTCCAGTTCAGCCATGCCATACAGCCCAGCTGGCTTAACCATCGGCAGGCGGCCACGCTGGCCAGAATGGCAATCAGACAGAGAAAAAGACGGCTGTTCAAATCAAGCAGGCCCTGTAGTACAGCCAGCAGTCCCAGTAACAGCCACGGCAACCTGTTCTCCCGTCGCCCTTCGCTCAGTCGTAGCATGGGTGCCCACCAAAATGCGCCCAATACAAAAAAGACAAAATACTGCGCCAGACTTTGCGGTCCCCAGAACGGGATACTCTTTTCGACCGCCAGATAGTTCAGCACAGCGGCTACGATAAGCAGCGGGATTTTGTAATGCTGAAACCATTTGGCGCACAGGAAATAGAGTGCCAGACCATATAAATACCAGGCGGTACTCATGGCGAGAAAGGTCAGTCTGAGAAATTCTGAAAACGAACCGGCATAGGCCGCATTAAGATTTTGCGAAATACGCTGTCCGGTAATTTCCGTCGCGATGCCGGAAATGGATCCCCACTGAATAACGCCCCATAACAGATAAAGGTAAAACAGATTCATAATGCGGCTGGTGGCGACAGACTGCCAGGGCCGGTGAAGAATGGCATGACTGGCCAGCAGACCCGATACAAAGAAAAAGGCGGGCATGCGCAGCGGCGACAGTAGCAGGTTAAACCGGACCCACAGTTCAGCCGGGAGCAGGCCGGCGGTCAGATGTGTTACCGTATTATCAAAGCCGGGTAATACCGTGTGATACAGAATAACCAGCAGGATACACAGGCCTTTGAGTGTATTAATCCAGGCAATTTCTTCTTTTTCTTTGCTCATCATCGGCACATTTCCGCTGCGGTGAAACGGCAATTCACATCGCCTTCTCTTGTGCAAAAAGTATTCCGTATGTTCTTTCTGCTGAATGTAGCGAAAGTCTTAAATACCCGCGTTGCGGTGCGTTTCGGACCGTACTTTACACTTAAAGGGATTTATTGACACTGCGCCCGGCAAGCGCCTTTTCCTTTCCTGTCTGGTTATCCTTATGACATAAACCGAGGCTCTGCCCTGCTTTCAACAGGCGTACCGTACGGACTGACGTAGGCGCTTTTATCCCGTTTTCCCGATAAAAAATGGCTTCACTGTCAGGCGTGCGCTGACCTGGCTCCGGGCACGCGGGCATGACGGGCGACGGAGAGGTGATCTGGCGGATGAAAAAGGGGCCAGCGCGCTGGCCCGGATCTTCAGGATAAGGTTTGCGTTTCGGGCTGACGTTGACTGACCAGACGTGGATGGAGAAACAGCATACGTCCCGGCCCGCGATTAAGTAACGACCAGACCATCAGCGACAGCAGTGTGCATACCGCCACACCGGTCACCGGCATCAGCAGCGCCCAGGCCCAGCTAAAGCCGGCATTGCCGAACCAGCCGAAATGCAGGGCCAGTGTGATAGCGCTCAGTCCGAGCAGTTCGATAAAAATGCGGTGTAACACATAGATTTGTAATGTATTTCGACCGATAGCGTTCAGCCAGGTCATTCTGAAATGCGCATTGAGAAAACGACACAGCACGATGCCAAACACGATCGTCAGCAGGCTGTAAAACGGGTTTTTATAGATGCCACCTGCATGATGGGCGATGCCGACAAGTGCAATCGCGCCAAGCCACAGCCAGTGACGTCCCTTGAGGGCGCTCAGTTCAATTAGCCTCGCGCTGAAAAATACGCCCAGCAGGAAATACAGAGAGTTCTGCGCCACGCTAGCCGGGCCCCATCCGGGGATCAGGTTAAACTGCGCAGCGTAGTTCGCCGCTATCGCCGCCGCCAGCAGAACCCTTTTCTGTTGATGGAAAAGCTTAGTCACCAGGAAAAACCCTGCCAGCGCGTACAGGTACCACAGGCTGGTCATCGACAGCATCAGCAGCTTAATAAACTCAAGAGGCGAATCCGCATAGGCGGCATTTTTGCTACTGGACAGCCGTTCGCCTAAATGGGTGGAAATGTAGTGGATACTCAGCCACTGAATCACGCCCCACAGCAGGTAGAGGTAAACAATATTGCTGAATTTTTTCGTAAACACCTCTTGCCAGCTTTTCTTCACGACCGCGTTAGCGGCCAGTAACCCAGACACAAAGAAGAAAGCGGGCATACGCAACGGCGAGAGCCAGGTATTAAACGCCACCCATCCTTGTGCCGGTAGCAGACCCGCGGTCAGATGATGAAGCGAGGGTGCGAACGTGGTGATGATGGCGTGATGCAGTACGACAAGTAAAATGCACCCTCCTTTGAGGGTATTGATCCAGAGGATTTCCTTCCTGGGGTGAGTCATTATAACGTCCCGATAGCGCGATGAATTTGTGAAGAATTATTAATATTTTCACTGTCACCTCAATCGGGGAGGTCTTAAAATTTACACTCTGTTACGTCATTGAAATATCATTCAGTATAACCGAAGCGATAACAACAGGTTAAGGAAAGACCAGCCGTAAATTTTCAGAAGAAACTGAGCGCGCAGGCAGGAAAAAAATAAATAAAACGCCGCCCGTCTCGGGCGGCATTTTGGGGATTATTGATTAAGAAATTTATCCAGAAACTGTCGGGTACGCGCCTGCTGAGGAGCGCTGAACAACGCTTTGGCCGGGCCCTGTTCTACCACGCGGCCCTGATCCATGAAAATCGCCCGGTCAGCGACATCACGGGCAAAGCTCATCTCATGGGTCACAATCACCATCGTGCGCTTTTCCTGCGCCAGCGCCCGGATCGTATTCAGCACTTCGCCCACCAGCTCGGGATCCAGCGCCGAGGTCGGTTCATCAAACAAAATGACTTCAGGCCGCATGGCAAGCGCGCGGGCAATGGCAACACGTTGCTGCTGTCCGCCGGAAAGACGACGTGGATAGCTGTCTTCTTTACCCTGCAATCCCACTTTTTCAAGCAGGCCACGCGCCCGCGCGACCGCGTCCGCTTTGGTTTCGCCTTTGACGATGACCGGCCCCTCAATAATGTTTTCCAGCACCGAGCGATGCGGAAACAAATTGAAGTTCTGAAACACAAACCCCACCTGCTGACGGAGTTGGCGCACCTGTTCTTTCTGCTTATTGATCCCCAGACTGGCGTCAATCGTAATATCACCGACTTTGATGCGCCCGGCCTCAGGCACTTCAAGCAGGTTGATGCTGCGCAACAGCGTCGTTTTACCGGATCCGCTCGGGCCGATAATCGCCACAATTTCACCCGGCGCAACATCCAGATCGATGCCGTGCAGTACCGTTTGGCCGTTAAACTGTTTCACCAGTTGGCGCACTTCAATGGCACTCATTTCGCCTCCTGATCCTGACGGTTAACGTGTGCTTCGAGCCGGTTCTGTAAGGCAGACAGCACGGTAGCCATGATCCAGTAGATAACCGAGGCCGCCAGATACATCGTAAATACCTCCAGCGTACGTGAGGTAATCAACTGGGCCTGACGAAATAACTCCGGTACCTGAATGGTCGCCGCCAGTGAGGTATCTTTGACCAGGCTGATGAAGCTGTTACCCAATGGCGGTAAAGCGGTACGGGCAGCCTGAGGCAAAATAACCCTGCGCAGCGTTTGCCACGGCGTCATGCCAATGCTGGCCGCCGCTTCCCACTGGCCGCGCTCAATCGCCGCAATGGCACCACGAAGCGATTCCGATGCATAGGCTGCTGTATTCAGCGACAGGCCAATCATCGCGGAAGGAATTGGATCCAGCTCAATGCCAAACTGGGGCAGACCGTAGTAGATCATAAACAACTGAGCGATAAGCGGCGTGCCACGAAAAATCGACACGTAGATACGTGCCAGCCAGCTGATGGGCCAAAAGCGCGACAAGCGCATCAGCGCCAGCACAAAGCCCAGTATCAGCCCAAAAAACATCCCGCCAATACTGAGCTGAAGCGTAAACAGCGCGCCTTTAAGAAGGAATGGTGCTGAATCCAGCACCAGTTGTAAACTTTCCTGCATTATTGCGTAACGTCCGCGCCAAACCATTTCTCAGACAGCTTTTTGAGCGTGCCGTCTTTCTGCATCTCTGCAATCGCCTGGTTAATGGCTTTCAGTAAATCTTCGTTACCTTTACGCAGTGCAACGCCCGCTTCAAGACGCGAGAACGCAGGGCCAGCAACGGCCATCGTGTCACCGGTTTTCTTCACCAGATCCAGTGCCGCCAGACGGTCCACCAGAATCGCATCAACGCGACCTGAACGCAGATCCTGGTATTTGGTAGGATCGTCATCATAGGTACGAACATCGACACCTTTCACGTTTGCACGTAACCACTGCTCGTAGTTGGTGCCCAGACCGACACCCACTTTTTTACCTGCCAGATCTTCGGGGCGGGTGATGCTGCCGGCATTTTTCTTCAGCGTCAGCGCCTGCACGCCCGAAATGGTGTACGGCGTGGAGAAGTCATATTTCTTTTTACGCTCATCGGAAATGGTGACCTGATTAATCACCACATCAATACGTTTAGAATCCAGCGCGGCCAGCATGCCATCCCATTTGGTCGGTTTCAGAACGGCTTTCACACCCATGTGTTTCGCCAGGTCCTGGGCGAACTCCACCTCAAATCCGGTCAGCTTGCCTTTTTCATCCTGGAAACTGAAAGGCGGATAGGTGCCTTCCAGGCCCACACGCAGTTCGCCTTTACTTTTCACTTGCTGCAGCAAATCTTCTGCGGCAAAGGTTTTAACACTAACGCCAGCAACCAGCGCAACCGCCATCATTCCCGTCACCAGCTGGCGACGAATCTGTGAGAAAGCCATGTGTACCCCATTTATTATTCGTGAGTGTGCTGTTGAGCGGCTAAACCCCGTTTGCCGCTCTGTCATTATGGGCGTTATTTACCTGAGACAGCAAAATAACGGCCGGATTATAAACCTTTTTTTCGCGACGTCTCAGACCGAAGGGTGATAAGCAAATAACGCGGGCGCACCGCCGGTATGCACAAACAGTAGCGGTCCTTCGCGGCGGAAACGATTCTGACTGATCCCGTCAATTAACCCCGCCATCGCTTTGCCAGTATAAACCGGGTCGAGCAGGAGGCCTTCCAGCCGGGCCAGCAGCTTGATCGCCTCTGTGCCCTCTTCATTAGGCTCGCCATAGCGTGGCCCAAAGTAGTCATCCCACAGCGTCACCGGGGCCTTTGCCTCTACCGACAACTGCGATGCCAGCGCCTGACGAATGGCGTCCACTTTCGGCAGTTGTTCATCACGCTGACGCGATACGGTCACGCCCACCAGCTCGGTTTGCGGCATGAGGTGTTCCAGCCCAATGGCCAGCCCCGCATGCGTTCCGGCACTGCCAGACGCGACAACTACCGCAGCAAAGTCCACCACGCCTTCACTTTGATGCACGATCTCCTGGGCGCACTCTACGTAACCCAGCGCGCCTAGCGCGTTTGATCCACCAACAGGCAGGGTATAGGGTCGAAAGCCCTGCGCCTCAAGGCGTTCCGCCTGTTCCGCCAGTTGTGCGGCAGGATCGGTCAGTGCATCAACCATCACCACCTCAACGTCCATCAGTTCCAGCAGCAGCCGGTTACCGTTAGTGAGGTAATTCTCGCTCTGGGTCGCGATGGGGTTTTCGAGTAATGCCACGCATTTCAGCCCAAGTTTGGCGGCGACCGCAGCGGTCTGACGCACGTGGTTGGACTGGATCGCACCGGCGGTGAGCAGCACATCGGCCCCCTCACGCAGCGCATCGGCCGCCAGAAATTCCAGCTTGCGCAGTTTGTTGCCGCCCAGCGCCAGCGGCGTTACATCGTCGCGTTTGATAAAAATGTCACGACCTAAGAAGTCCGAGAGACGGGGCAAAAATTCCAGAGGCGTGGGCGCACCCAGAAGTTCAATACGGGGAAACTGATGAATAAGATGTAAAGACAATGCGGCCTCCAGTCAGGCACAGAGCAGTTATCATTACAGTGTTACAGAAGATGAAGAAAGGATCATCCTGAATTGAGGTCAGGAACGTGGAAGACGGGAATGCACAACATCCCCACGTTTCTTCCGATGGTGAGAAGAAACGTGGGGCGGGAAATCGACTGACCGTGCATCCTGTGCCCGGCATTTTTCCCTTAACGTTGCTGCCAGCCTAAGAACTGGTCGTATTTGCGCAGCGCAATTCGATAATTATTGTTGCCTGCATCGGGTAAATCTTCTTCCAGGCATTGATGCCAGCTATTGCCTTTCAGTTTTTCTGCCGGGAAATTTCGCGCCTTCAGCATATCGTCAAGCCGACGTAACCGAACCACATACTCACGAATCGTGCTTGGGCTCATTTCCGTCTGCTCGAACAGATATTGTTTAAACGCCATAATGTCAAAATAGTTAGGATGTGTATTACAAAAAATATCGCTGCAAAAACGACAAAGTGCCGTTAATTCTGGCTGCAGTTTTAGCCAGAGTGGCTCATCAATCATTTGGTCCATCCGTGCGATGGCCTCTTTATTGATGATCTGGCCACGAAAAACCAGCGCCATTCGGTCTAGTACTTTGCCACAGTGTGAACAATTGGTTTGGCTGTGTTTATAGTCTTTAAGATAGCGACTTAAAGGTCTGGCTTTGGTTTTGGCTCCCACTGTTGAGTCCCCGATTTCTTATATTTATAGATCTCCAGGAACTGAGCCTTCTAGCGCGCTCCCGTAAGTCGGGCACGCAAGCGTTTAATCGCCTGACTGTGCAGTTGGCTGACCCGGGATTCCCCGACATCAAGTACCGCGCCAATCTCTTTAAGATTCAGTTCTTCCTGGTAGTACAGTGTCAGCACCATTTTCTCGCGCTCAGGCAACGCCTCGATCGCTTCTATGACGCGTTCACGCAGACTCCCTTCCATTAACTGATGAAGTGGATTGGCCTCTTCGTGCCCTTCCGTCACCAGCTCCGCACTGTCACCGTGTTCTTCCCGATACTCGTCGTATGAAAAGAGCTGACTGTTGTTGGTATCCAACAGAATCTGCCGGTACTCTTCTATCGAAACATTCAACTGTTGCGCGACTTCCTGCTCGGAAGCGGCGCGACCCAGCATCTGCTCAACCTGATGCATGGCTCCGGCTACCTCACGTGCATTACGTCTGACGCTGCGTGGCGCCCAGTCCCGGCTGCGAAGCTCATCAAGCATTGCGCCACGAATGCGCTGGACTGCATACGTGGTAAAGGCGGTACCCTGAAGCGCGTCGTAGCGCTCCACCGCATTCAACAGACCAATGCCCCCGGCTTGCAGCAGATCGTCAAGTTCCACACTGGCAGGCAGGCGAACCTGCAAGCGCAGTGCTTCATGACGCACCAGTGGGACGTAGCGCTGCCAGAGCGAATGTTTGTCCATCACGCCTTCGGCGGTATAGAGATCGTTCACGTTGACTACCCTGCGTTAATGAAGTTATCGGCATGATTATGCAATTCTGTAGGACTTTCGATTGGCAGAATAGGCGGGATAAACCGAGGTTATTTCAAATTTGTGATGTTTCAGAGCGGAAGATTCCGCTCTGTTTTAACAGGCTAACCTAATGACAGTAAACGTTGACGAGTGGCGGAGGGCACGCTGTCCCATAAAGCACAAACCTGCCCTTCCATTTCCTGATAAAAAGGGCTAATGCTTTCGCGGGTTTTTTCATCCCCATTAAAACGGACCTTGCCGGAATCACCATCAATACTAATCATTCGGTTAACAAAAAGTCGCTGTAAATCGCTGCGCAGGAACAATCCGTTATCCACACTGTTATCCGCCAGAAAACCTTCATCATTCTCTCGCGTATCAATATGGCAGGCTTCCACCCATGGCCACGGATGCTGATCGATCAGGCTGGTGCCGGTAATGACACAGGCACCATAACGGGCTTTCACGGCGGCCATAAATTCGGCCTGGCTGGCTCGCTGCAGCACTTTAGCCTTTACCCGCCGCCCGACTTCAGTACCAGGCATCACTGCGGCGGGTGTTTTATGTCCGGGTGTACTCAGTACCACAATAAACTGGATACGCTGTGATTGCGGAAAGCACGGATTGGAGTGCATGTTAAACAACTGCCACCAGGCATCGTCGCCATCTTCTCGCATCAGCACCAGTTTGTATCCCCGGCTGTTAATCAGGTTCTGCGCCTGTGCTGAATGGGGATCGATCATGGCATATACGTAGCTTTGGCCGATCACTTTCCACAAATTCTCCGCTTTGTCCTGCTCTCCCCGGCGGAAATAGTGAAAAGGAGCCTGCTGCTTCAGGTAATACTCAAAACGGCGCAGGTAATTTTTACGTTCATTGTCGTTCGCAATAAATAACAGGTCTTCCAGCGGACTGTTGCTCTCTTCCTGTGCGAAGACAGCACGAATCTTTAGCGTCCGAAAGCTGGTCGAAGGACTCAGCAGCGCTCGCGCTGTTAATTCTTTCTCATCAGGGTATTGCTGTGCATAGCGCCGGGCGATCTCCTCGAAGGAAAGCCGTTCACCCGGTAGCAGGTCATAGTTGAAGCGCATAACCACCCCAGAACACGCGAAGTTGTAGCCAAATTAAACTTATCCTGAAGAGTGTTATCGGCACCATCTGTATGAACTGTAACGTTTATCCAACTTTTATCGCGCCGAAAACTCTAATCCACAATCACTTCCTTCTGGTTGACGCGATTTGCATTACTGCGCGATAAAATGTGCCCGCTTCGCTTATGCTGATTTATTTCATTAGCCGCTATGGATGCGGGGACGGACTTATCCTTGACTTTACCCGCTTTTTTGTCGGTTATTCGTGCCATTACTTTCACTCGAACACTCGTATTCTTTCACCATCACGCTGCACGCGCAGACGAGTTATGAAGGAAGCGAATGATGAAAGGCATAGTACTGGCAGGCGGAACCGGTTCCCGACTGCATCCGGTGACCTGTGGCGTCTCTAAGCAACTGCTGCCGGTCTATGACAAGCCCATGATCTATTATCCCCTTTCCGTCTTAATGCTCGCGGGGATCCAGGATATTCTGGTCATCACCACACCGGAAGATCAGGCTGGGTTTCAGCGCCTGCTTGGTGATGGTTCGCATTTTGGTGTTAATTTGCAGTATGCGGTTCAGCCGTCGCCTGATGGTCTGGCTCAGGCGTTCATTATTGGTGAGTCATTTGTTGCCGGTGAACGCTGCGCGCTGGTACTCGGCGATAATATTTTCTTTGGTCAAAGCTTCGGTAAGAAGCTGGAAGATGTCGTTGCACGCGATCAGGGCGCAACCGTATTTGGATATCAGGTGATGGATCCGGAGCGCTTTGGCGTAGTGCAATTTGACAAGCAGTTCCGCGCCCTTTCCATCGAAGAAAAACCCGCCGTACCGAAATCCAATTATGCCGTGACGGGGTTGTATTTTTATGACAACAACGTCTGCGCCATGGCGCGTGAAGTGCGACCGTCTGAACGGGGCGAGCTGGAAATTACCACGCTCAATCAGATGTACCTTAATGATGGCTTACTTAACGTTGAAATCCTGGGCCGCGGTTTTGCCTGGTTGGATACAGGCACACATGAAAGCCTGCTTGAGGCCTCTCATTTCATTCACACCATTGAAAAACGTCAGGGATTTAAAATCGCCTGTCTGGAAGAAATTGCCTGGCGTAAAGGCTGGACAGACAATAACGCGTTGTTAAAGCGTGCGCATTATCTTGGCAAAACACAGTACGGCCAATATTTAAAAATGCTGGTGGAGGAATAACGTGGAAGTTAAAGCAACCCACATTGCTGACGTTAAAATTATTCAGCCGGCCGTATATGGCGACGCGCGCGGTTTCTTTTTGGAAACCTTTGAAAAACGCCGTTATCAGGATCTCCTGCAAACCGACCTTGAATTTGTTCAGGATAATTATTCCCGCTCTGCACGGCACGTCTTACGCGGCTTACATTTCCAGAAAACAGAGCCTCAAGGCAAACTGGTACGCGTGGTGCGCGGAGAAGTCTTTGATGTCGCCGTCGATATCCGCCCAAATTCGCCCACCTATGGTCAGTGGGTCAGTATTTTGCTTTCAGAAGAGAATAAAACTCAGCTATGGGTCCCACCAGGGCTCGCGCACGGTTTCGTCGTGCTCTCGGACATGGCTGACTTTGAATATAAATGTACTCAATATTACAACCCTAAGGATGAAGCCTGTCTGATGTGGAATGACCCCGATGTTGCGATTCAATGGCCTGTCGAACAGCCGATTCTGTCGGTAAAAGATCAACAAGGACTCTCGTTGCAGGAGTTGATGTAATGCGCGTTTTACTCACGGGTGCTTATGGCCAGTTAGGGCGTTGTTTACTGGATCGTTTTCCCGCCGACTGGATCACGCTGGCGTGTGGTTCGGCGGAACTGGATATTACCGATCGCGTTGCCGTTGTGCGCGTGGTTAAAAAATTTAAGCCCGATGTCATTATGAATGCAGCGGCTTATACCGCCGTTGACAAGGCAGAAACCGACCGGACACGAGCCTTAAAGATTAATGCGATTGGCCCTGAAAATCTGGCTCAGGCCGCCAAAATGATCGGGGCGCGTTTCATTCATATTTCCACAGATTATGTTTTCGACGGGGTGAAAAAAACGCCCTATACCGAACAGGATCCGCCCTGCCCGATTAATTTTTACGGCCTGAGTAAGTGGGAAGGTGAAAAGCGCGTCTTTGAGGTCCTGCCCGAGGCGATTGTGATTCGTACCTCATGGATGTTCAGCGAATACGGTAATAACTTCGTCAGTACCATGCTTCGTCTGGCGCAGACGCGTTCCGAGTTACATGTGGTGAACGATCAGTATGGCTGTCCGACCTACGCGGGTGATTTAGCCCAGGCCATGATCACGCTCGCCGACATGCCCGAAAAGCGCGGCCTTTACCATTACTGTGGCGACGTTGCCGTCAGCTGGTGCGAATTCGCTCAGACAATCTTTGTCGCGGCGCAACAGGACGTGGTCGTGCATGGCATTATCAGTTCGCACTATCCGTCTGCGGCGATTCGGCCGGCGCGCAGTGTGATGAACAGTGACGCTCTCAGCACCATCGGCATCCCCCCCTCAGACTGGCAGGATGAACTTCGCCTCTGTCTGAATCACCTGGCGACCCCCTTTCCCTACGCGAATACTTTATAAGGAGATAATGTAATGAAAGTAGCAACGATTGGTAACTGTCAGCTCGAAGTCGTTGGTCAGTTATTAAGTAATTATTCTGAGCTTCATCGTGGCGCAATAACACACGTTGTTAATACACCTCTGTATAAACTTGATGCTCAGCGAGACATTATCAATCTGATGCACGAACTTGAAAGCTGCGATCATATTTATATGCAGTATCATTCTGAACGCTGGGGTTTGCTGTCAACCGCGAAACTGACCGAGTATTTCGATATCCGCATATTACCCACAATGGAATCAAGCGTATCAGCACCGCAGCTAGGGTATTATTCTGCTGCCGTGCCCGATTTAATGGTGTATGTTGATTACCGTTTTTTGCATCTCTATTTGACCGCACATGCCTGTGCGGATGCCGTTGCTGCGTACCACAATGTCAGTTACGACGAGGCCAGGCAGCATAACATGATCATGGACGACGCTAATCGCTACCAGCGGTTGTTCAAAGAAGGTAAGGTGGCGTTTGATTATTCAGACTTTTATCGGGACGCCCTGTTAAAAGATAAACATTGCTACAGCACGGTAAGCCACCCCAATAACAAACATTTAAGCATTTTCTTTAGTGCAATCTTTTTTGATTTATTTAAAGAGAATAAGAACTTCGATCTTGGCGGCAACGATTTGCTTAAAAACTATATTGCTCCAGAGGTAGGCAGTGGCGAACAGCATTATTTCATGATGCGCGAAACAGGGCTTTCTCTGGCCTGTAAAATTAACTATCACTTCTTTTCTTCACAACCGCGTGAACAACTCTCAGAAGCCTTACTGCGTTCCACTTATTATCGTAGCCTGAAATCCGGCTATCAAAACCTCTGAGCCTTTGCTGTAAGCCTGAAGATGCATCTTATCGATCAGGCTTGTCAGCACACAAAACAGTACCATTCAGTCACGGCGGCAATGCAATCAATACTGCGATGTTGCTTTACTGTATTAATACAGCGTTATATCGCTTTGTGGCGTCTGCCTGTCTCTGCCATTCCGGTCATTATGACTCTGCATAAAACATTCACGTTGCCGCCAGAAAGAAGCGCGGTTCCTGACGAGCCTGCCTGTCCCCGTTTGCGTTAAATACACACTAAAAAGGGCTTTATTTACGGCATCAGTTCGGCCTGCCGGGATTACAATCTGCTATAAAAGCGCGCCTGGCACCCCATCCATACCAGGAAAAAACTTTGCCAGCTAAACAATGTGTTAGCTGCACCACCTCAGGCAAATCATAATGAGCAGTAATAAAAAAGCACTTATGCTGGATGCCGGTTTTGCTGCCATGCCTCTTTTGATGGCACTTAAGCATTCCGGTTATGAAACAGCCGTATGCAGCGGCAAACCGCAGGATCCGGGTCATCAACTCGCGGCCCACTCTTTTTGCCTGAATTATGCCAACGTACAGGACGTACTGACCCTGGCGAAATCACTCAATATTACTTCACTTCTGCCTGGTGTTACTGATGTGTCTTACCTTACGGGTGCCAGTGTCGCTGAAGCAATGGGCTTACGCGGTTTTGATCGCCCTGATGTAGCAGAAATTATTTTTAAAAAAGACGTTTTCCGCCAGTGGGCACAGAAGAAGGGTTATCCAGTCCCTGTGGCCGTGAGCTGTCCTGAAGAGGCGGCGCAACTTCCGTTACCGTTGATGATAAAACCTGTCGATTCCTACAGCGGATTAGGGATTTCACTGGTGACTGAGCGCGAACACATCTCCGCCGCCTGGCGAGACGCCTGTGCGGCATCATCCTGTGGCCAGGCACTTATAGAGCGCTGGATAGCCGGTGATTTACACAGCCACTCCGCTTTTATCGTGAATGGAAAAGTGGCGGTCGAATATTTTGTTGATGAATTTTGTACCGTTTATCCCTGGCAGGTAAACAGTAGTAGCCTCAGCCTCAATCTTCCTGCGTCGATAAAAGACCTGGTCAGCGACTGTATACAGGCACTCGTTGATGAGCTCGGGCTTTGTGATGGTTTACTGCACACTCAGTTTATCTCGGATGGTAAAAGCTTTTCTCTGATAGAAATGACACGCCGATGCCCGGGTGACCTGTATAATCAACTCATTGAATACTCTACAGACACGCCTTATTCACTCTGGTTCACCCATGCCTTTACCGGCACGCCTTTTACGCCAGCCAGTCGGCGTCCCGAACATGTCAGATTAATCGCTCGCCATACTGTGTCCGTTGATCAGGAACAAACCTTTACCTCCGTCAGCTTCGCAGCATTACCGGCCAATATCCTTTCTTTTCTGCCACTTAAGAAAACAGGCGAGAGAATCCAGCGCGCGCCTCACGATCGCGCCGCGCTTATTTTTGCTGAATTCCACCAACGTGATGAACTGGCCCGCTTCACACCACAGTTAAAAGATTTTTTTACGCTTGGTAAGTACTAGGAAACCGATATGAAAAAACGACTACAACTTGGTTTTATTGGCGGTGGCGCGAATTCGGCTATTGGTCTTACCCATAAAATTGCCTCACAGCTCGACGGGGATTTTACGCTTGTGGCGGGCTGTTTTAGCCGCAATCCTGAGCAGAATCGTCTCACGGGTGAGAGCTGGAATATTCATCCTGAACGTATTTACGACAGTATTCAGGCGTTTATTTTGCAGGAGCGCCATCATCTTGACGCAGTTGCGGTGTTAACACCCACCCCTGACCATCATGAAATTATCACCGCCTGTTTCGAAAACGGTCTGGCTGTAATTTGCGAAAAGGCGATGGTTGAAAGCCATCAAAGCGCTTTGCACATCATGAACAGCGAGCACCAACATCAGGCAAAATTGTTTGTCACTTACAATTACAGTGGCTATCCCATGGTGCGCGAACTGCAAAAGCGCGTACAGCGCGGCGATTTCGGGGCCATTCAGCAGGTCATGGTTGAAATGCCTCAGGAAGGTTTTGCACGCCATAATCAGCATGGCGATGTGCCAAAACCACAGAGATGGCGGCAGCAGGATGCCGTCATTCCAACCGTTTCGCTCGATCTTGGCGTTCATGTTCACCAGCTTATTGAATTTATCACCGGGGATCACGCAGTCGATATTTATGCGATCAATGATACCTACGCCAAAATTCCCGGCGTTATCGACACCGTACATATCTTATCGCGTTATCAAAGCGGTATGACGTGTAATTACTGGTATGGCAAAGCCGCTCTGGGATACCGAAATGGCCTGCGGATTCGCGTCATGGGAAGTCAGGGCAGCGCAGAATGGCTCCAGATGGATCCTGAATTTCTTTATGTCAGCGGTTTGCAAGGCAGTCGTTCTGTTATTGATCGCACAGCCAATGACAACATTGTTGCTGCTGATGCACGTTACTGCCGTTTTAAAGCGGGTCACCCTGCTGGCTTTATTGAAGCATTTGCCAATTATTATGCTGACATTGCCTCTGCATTGAGAGGGGAACCTAACGATTACGTGATGGGTTCAGACGTTGCGGCTCGCGGGCTTCACTTTCTTGAAAGTGCCGCGAAAAGTGCAACAAGTCAGCAAAAATGTACCCTTTAAACAATAAAAAGATAAAATATAACGGAGTTCCTCATGAATTTTCTTAGTGAAATAGTCGAGAAAAATAACCATTTTCTCGTTACGCTGGAGAAAATGTACCAAAACGGTAATCCGGTAGTCCTCATTGGCGCAGGCTGTCTGGCTACCAAGACCAGTGAATATATGGCGCGTAATCACTTGCATATCGATTATGTAGCGGTCAATGAAATGTATTTTTCTCCTGGTCAAACGTTAAACGAACTGACTGTTGTGCCTCTGGAAAGTTTGCTCAACACCAAAAAAAAATATAATTTTATTATTGCACTACAGTATGTGGATCCGGCGTTTTTGAATTCATTATCAGACGTTCAATCTGAAGTGCTGGTCTATGACCCCTCTTTTACGGGCGTAAACACCGAAGATATTATTTCCTATGATTTTTGTCAGACCCATGCTGACGCCCTGCATTCCTTATATGAAAGTCTTGGTGATGATAAATCTCGCGAGACGTTTATCGCATTCATGAATCAGCGTATTAGCGCACGCCCTGACTATATTAAAACAGTGCATGATGAGAACCATTACTTCCCAACCGACATTGTCGCGTTGAGTAAGTCCGAGGTTTTTGTTGACTGTGGCGCTTATAATGGTGACAGCGTGAATGCTTTCGAAGCCGCACTGGCCACCCGCGGACTCCCTTCGCCGAAAAAAATCTTTGCCTTCGAACCTGACGACGTCAATTATCCGTTGCTGTGTGCCGCTACAGTGGATAAAGCGTATTGTGAATGCCACCAGGCAGGCGTATGGAGTGAAGAGACAACGCTGTATTTCGACTCAGGAAAAGCGTTGGATTCAAAAATTACTGAAAAGGTCACGACTAACAGTATCGCATTAACCACACTCGATAGCGTTATTGCGGACAGTAAGGTGACATTTATCAAAATGGATATTGAAGGCGCTGAGCTTTCTGCGCTGGAGGGGGCGAAAAACAGTATTCAACGCTGTTACCCACTGTTGGCAATCAGCGCTTATCATAAACCGGATGATCTTATAAAGATTCCTGCTTATATCAAAAGCATTATGCCCGGGTATCGATTTTATCTCCGCGCCCATCATCCTGTTCATGCTTTTGAACTGGTGTTGTACGCGATTCCTGCCTGATTTTTTTTTGCATCAGCCCGGCTCTCGCGTATCAGCCGGGCAGAATTGTTCTCATTACCTGTATCCGTCGTCTGTGCCCTTCCCGTTTCTTTTTCGATATACCGCTGTCAGCAACGATTTTTGAGATGAGAAACGGTTAAGAAAGCAAGATCGTGCAGATGGAAAGCATGTGAGATGTGCAGCGTCAGGCAAAAGCATGTTCCCTTTTGCCTGACGGGCTTATAAAGATCCGGATTGAAGGCTTACGCAGCATTCACATTGCTGGCACGCATAATAATGTTAATAATCTCATCCTGATCCGCTTCCGCCAGGTTCGGATGCACCGGTAAACACAACACCTGCTGAGAAATTTGACTTGCCACCGGCAAATTTGAAGGAGCCGATGATTCATAGCCTTTGTACATCGGGAAATCGGAGATGAGCGGATAAAAATACCGTCTGACATAAATATTTTGGCTTTTGAAGTGATGATACAGTTCATCACGCGTCATCGGGAATAAGCCCGCGTGAACAAAGACCGGGCAATACGCATAGTTCCAGTCGGTTTCATCAACGAGCGGTAGTAGCGTAAGTCCGTGTATATGCCCTAATGCCTGCTGATATTTTTCGTAGATGACTTTACGCTTAGCCAGCGCTAAATCCACATGCTTCAGCTGGAGTAATCCAAATGCCGCCTGAACTTCATTCATTTTGCCATTGATACCCGGCGCAACCACCGTGGTTTCATCGGCAAAGCCAAAATTCTTTAGATAATCAATACGTCGTTTGATTTTTTCATTCGGGCAGATAATGGCGCCGCCTTCAAATGTATTAAATACCTTTGTCGCATGGAAGCTTAAAACAGAAAGATCGCCGTGATTCAGGATACTGACGTTTTTTTGTTTAACACCAAAACAGTGCGCGGCATCGTAGATGACTTTCAGACCGTAGTTGTCGGCAATACGTTGAATGCGGTCGACATCGCAGGGAATGCCATAGCAGTGAACGGGTAAAATTGCACTGGTGGTAGGCGTAATGGCGGACTCGATTTTTTCAGGATCGATATTGCAGGTAACAGGATCAATATCGACGAATATGGGTTTTATACCGTTCCATAATAAGGAATGGGATGTCGCGACGAAAGAATAAGGAGTGGTAATCACTTCCCCCGTGATTCTGAGCGCCTGCAGCGCAGTCACCAGCGCCAGGGTACCGTTCGCAAACAAACTGAGGTGCTCGACACCGAGATAATCGGCAAGGGCCCGTTCCAGCTCCTGATGATACGGACCACCATTTGTGAGCTGTTTACTGTCCCAGATACGTTCTAAATAAGGCAGGAACTCTTCCAGGGGCGGCAGAAGAGGACTTGTCACCAGCACATTTGATGAGGGTTTGTTTATCTTCATCGGATAACTTCCTGACCTTAAATAATTGTTGAATGCGTACAGGGCTTTTATCTGGCGCGCTGTCTCTGCACGTCATTTATGCCTGAGTGGCTTCAGATAACGCCTGTATCCGGCCGAAAAGTGTCATAAGCGCGTCCTGGTTTACCTCGTTATACGCTTTTTCTTTCAACTGCTGACTGAGCGTGTCACTCAGCGACGTATCAGCACAAAGCGTTGCGATAGCCTCTTTCCAGGCGTTCGGGTTATGTTTTACTCTCCAGCCGGGAACGGACTCACCGAATGTAGGATGATCGCTATACATCGCCGGTATCCCCATTACCGCTAACTGCGTGAGTACGTTGTTATCTTTGTAACGGTTTTCATCATTGTTGCAGCGCGGAAGCACGGCGATATCGGCGTCACAATGCAGCAACTGCGCGACCAGGCGGGCCTCAGTCTGAAAACGGTACGTTTCCCTGATATAAGGCAGCCATTCCGGCGGACAATGTCCAATGACAACCCAGTCAAGCTTTTCCGCACTTGCCGTTATCGCTGGAGTCAGTAATTCATAATCTTTCTTCCTGAGATCGTATGTGAAACACACGACACGGCATTTGTCTTTTTTCTGCTTAACTCTATCCTGACAGGGTTGTACTAAAACATTGGGAAGAATAACGACAGGTTTATGGCGCTTTTTGAGCCAATTGGCCAGTGCATCGCTGTACGTTAGCCAGTTATCGATAACATTATCTTCAATTAATTTTTTATATTTCCGCGCATTCGGATCGTCCTGAATAAGATAATGAACACGACAGGTTATGGCGTTTTTGAGTTGCCTGATTGTCTGGCAGGCGAGATCCGTCAGTTCGCCGCTGATAACGAGCTCGTCAGGATGATGCCGCAATAATTCTGGCGCGGAGGGTATCTGTTCAAGAAGCACGCTTTTGACGCCACCGGCATTCATCAGCCTGTCCAGCGCGATGATAAATCGCTGCACGCCAGTATTATTCTGATCCTGCGCGATAAAAATGACGGTGCGTGTTTCGCCAGGTTTGAGCGGGTTCCAGCCCGTGACTAACGTGCTGTCTGCGGTAAAAAGGGTTCTGTTCAGGCTTAAATTTTTATTATAAGCCGGATCATCTGCCAGAACAGGGAGCCAGGCGTGATAGAAACGGTCAAGTTCCTGTGAAGGCGACAATGCATATTGTGGCGGAAAGTCCGTCACGGCTTCCTGTTTCGCTACAACGCTGTAAGGTGTGCATATTGCCCGACCGCCCTGCTGACCCAGTCGCAGATTCAGGTCCAGTCTGGCCAGCAGAGGTTGTGTATAAGCCGTATCAAATCCGCCGACCTCCAGCCATCTGTCTTTTCTGATTAACAGACAGTCTGTGGCCAACGTCGAATAACTACAGTCGCTTTGATAGCGTGACAGGTAGCCTGCATTGCCCCATCTTTCGGCATAACCAACGGGGAAGGCCAGGCCCCTGACCCCAAGAATTTCTCCGGCACATAAGATCTGACTGTCCAGGTTGATAATATGAGGCGCGACGCAGACAACATCATGCCGCAGGGCATGACATGCCAGCGCCTCCAGCCAGCCGCGGCTGACAAATAAAACACGGGGATCCAATAACAGCAGAAACTCGCCTTCTGCCTGCCCTACTGCCTCATTAATCGCCGCTTCCTGGGTTTGGCTGCCATGACTTTTCAGGATGTTGATGTTAACCGACGCTGTTGACAAATTTGTCGTCAGCCAGGCCGTGATGGCCTCAGAGGTCGCCGGCGTCACAATAACAATCAACTGGCATACCGGTTGATGGGTTTGTTCAAATAACGTAGTGATGCAACACTGCAGTTGATGGATATCTGTGCCAGCGACAAGTATGATGCTGAGCGAAATCACCGGCTCCGTGCTGTATTTTAACCGCCACCGCTTACCCGGCTGGTGCTCCACTACACCCTGGCTGAAGCCCTGCTGCTGAAGATAAGATTGCAACACAGCATGTTCCTGCTGCAGATCCTGTGCCACACAGCAGTTCAGAGGCGTCACGGTAAAGACCTCTGAAACATGACCAAACACGTTGCTATCGCGCGTAGCTAACAGTCGCGTAATCGCATCCAGCTCATAGCACGCGGATAAATCAGCATTAAACCCGCCGATAGCCATCAAGGCGTTTCGCGCGAAGATCCCGCGCTTAAGGTAGAGTGAAGGCTGACTCAGAAAAAGGTCCGGGCAAAATGCAGGCTTAAAATGAGGATGAATTTTCCCTTCATTGTCAGAGAGGCCTTCATCCGCGTAAACAAAGGCGCATCCCGTTCTGCTGTGCAAGGCCTCAGCAAGGAGTCGTAAACTTTCCGCTGTAAACTGACACCCGGCAGGAACGACGTATATCCAGTCGTAAACGTTCTGCTCCAGATGACAATTCATTTCATTCAGCCACACATCAGACCGAATCTGAAAGACACGATCGTCAGAAACGTGGCACGTTTCCTGCGGCGTCGCCAGTAAAACGGCGCATCCTGTTACCTGATCTAACTGAGGCAATAAGGCATTCAGCGTCGAGGTCCTGTCCGCTTCGCTGCCTGGCTGGACGGCAATCAGCATTCTGAGGAGTGGCAGTGATGAAGGACTCTGCACCTCTTCAGCAGGAGCCGGAAGTTGCCGCTTATACAGCCAGTCATTCAAAGCGTGTCGCTTATCCTGCGCGGCACGTTGTTCGGCCTTTTCTTGTGTCAACGTAACGAAGTTTTCAAACTGTTGCTGACTTCGCGCGCGTCGGACCAGAAAATAGTCTCGCATCTTCCATAAATTCTGGCGCTCGGTATCAATAGCTTCCTGGGTGTTTTCCCAGCAAAATCCAGCGCCACCGTTGTCACGCACGGTTTCCTGCGTAATGGCATACTTTTCATAACCCGGTGCGGTTAACGCAACTACAGGACTTCCGCATAAAATCGCCATTGCGCAGGTGCCCGAGGACTCATACGAATAAAATACGCGCGTACGCTTGAGCACAACGGCAAGTTCTTTCAGCGTCAATGGGTTTGCCATGGACAAGATTTTGGTATCCGCGGGTAGCTGGCTGAAATCAACGACCGACTCAGGCACACGATTCAGGTAGAGGATATTCAGGTCTTTCTGCGGGTTGTCGTCACAAAATAATTGCAGATCAAAGGATTCGATTCCCAATATTTGTGGGTCAACGGCTTTTTCAGCAAACTCATTGCGGTACCAGAAAAATAAATCATCCGGTCCTTCATGGATCCGGTTATTCATGATCACGCCTTCCCGGTTCAGCATATAGCGAACACATACGGGCGCGGAAAGAGGATTACCCGATACGATTTCAGGGTAAATGGCAATCCAGGGTTGCCCGCTGTTTTGAATAACTTTCCAGTCTTCACTGTTTATCACCGGCGTATTCCATTCTGGATTCACGCGGCAATTAACCATCCAGGCTTTACCGCCCTGTTCATTAATCATGTGACAGAGCTGATGGATAACCTGAACGCCGGATGAAGATTCGATGTAATCCGGTGCCAGAAGTAAGTAAGGAAAGGTGAACCCACGCATAACAGCCTCTTTTTCTACAGGCGCGACAATGAAAAGCTGGCGTTGCCTGAACGTTGTGTGTCTCTATGGAGACGTTATGTCCGGTCATGTAACGACGGCGTCATCATCAGGACGACGCGCCGCCACTGTCTCAGGCAGAAAGCCAACCTCTCTGCCATTCGTTTAATCCCTGCTCCCTCAGGTACCAGTCCTGATGGACCGCCGCGCGAAGTTGATCGCCCAGACGACGAGTGGCATCCATATCCGCAAGGTGCGCGCGTATAGCGCCCATCCAGTCTTTAAAGCGGTTTTCAACGAGCGTGACGGGCAGGCCACAACGATAGGGTTCGATACTAGTGGCAATGATCGGCACGCCACAGGTGCCGATCTCCAGTAACCGCAAATTACTTTTGCATTCATTGAACTGGTTGACTTCGAGCGGCACCAGCGCCAGATCCAGGTTCAGGCTAGCCAGCTTTTCTGGGTACATATCAAACGGCACGCCAGTGTGGAACTCACAGTGCACGCCCCGCGGTTTCATTCCCATGAAAACCCATTCAACCTTGTCTTCCAGCTCCTTGATAAGCGGCAGCAAAATTTGCAGGTCACCGGCATGTGTACTGCCGCCCGCCCAGCCGATACGCACTTTACGCCCCACGCCGCGCTGGCTGGTCAAATGGCCCCACTGACCTTCTGCGAGACGGTTCTGTGCAATGCGGATGTCATGATGGAAACGGCTGTAGGCATCCGCTAACGGTGCGGTTGACACAACCACCCAGTCCGCGCACTCCATTACTTTGCGAAGATTTTTGACAATCTGTTTAGGGAACTGGTTACGGTTGCCATTTTTTACCGGTACGTTGAGCAGGTAGTCGTCGTACTCAACCACAATTTTGGCATCGCAGACGTCGCGATATTGCGCCATGACCGACGGGAAACGACCGCCACTCAGCGACTCCAGCACAATAATATCAGGCTGTAACAGTGCGACTTCCATTACGCCGGGAATTTGCTGAGTCAGTCCGCCCTCAAGCAGCAACTGACTTTCCATGGCCTTGAACGGTTGCAGGATGCGGTGATTGCCACATCCCTGCCAGTCGACATGGTGTGCGAGCACGACAGGCAGTGGCCTGCCCGGCAGCGGCTGCTGAAAACGCGCCGTCCCTGCACCCAGCGTAAACGGTTTACCTGCCCGCTGCATCAGCGGATGGTTACTGGGATCCTTTAACAGCGTGGCGCGCCACTGCTGGCGAAGCCGACTATAGTCATTCTGAAACGGCCTTTCCTGTACGTTGAACTTTTCTGGCATCAAACGCGTTGCACCGCCCATATGGCGAACACGCGACCACGGCGTCCAGACGTTTAAGTAACCTTGTTGCTGCGCACGTAACCCCAAATCGACATCCGCGAAGTAAAGCGGGAAATCGTTCTCAGCAAAGCCACCCAGACTAAAGAACACGTCTTTACGGACCATCATGCAGGACCCACTCACTGCAGCAAGATTGTGCTCCGTTTGCAGGTAGCTCTGGAAACCTCTGGCATGTTCCTGCATCCCCTCCCACGGACTGTCAACGCCGTTCTGTACCCCCAGCAGATAACCGCCGTGCTGAACCCGGCCATCGTGGTATTCAAGGCGCGCCCCGACTAATGCGACCTCTGGCCGCAGTGCATGCTCCAGTAGCGCATCCAGCCAGTCAGGTTGCGTAATCTGGCAGTCGTTATCCAGGAACAACAGGACGTCGCCCTTCGCCTGCTCTGCGGCGCGATTATGCATGGCGGCGAAATTAAACGGCGCGTCGTAACGCAGTACCTTAATCTGTTCGATATTGAGTTTGTCGAGATCGTTGAGAAAGGTACAGGCCTGCGCATCCACGGACTGATTGTCGACGATCAGTAATTCATAATAGGGATAACGCGTTTTCTCCATCAACGTATCGATGCAGGCACGGAGTAAGGTGGCATGGTCACGCGTGGGGACGATAATGGAAATGAGAGGCTGCGTGTCCCACTGATAGCGCACCCGTGCAAAACCGGGATTCACGCCGGCATCAAGTGACGCTTTTATCCCTAAACGCTGTAAATGCGCCTCGACAACGCGCCGATAGCCGGCTTCACAGGACTGCGCTTCATTCCAGCGCCCGTTCTCTTTTTGGCCTCTGACTACGACATCTGCCACATGTCCGAGCGCGCCCGGTCCCTGATTTTCAATGCAACGCCACAGCCATTCATACATGATCAGAGGATTGACGGCATCCTCGCCCTTTCCCGCCGCCTGCACTTTCCGGCGGTCAAACAGCAACGTGCGGCCTACGTAAGGCGTACTTCTTAACAGATCGATATTGGGATCGGGACGAAGAATCGCTCCCGGCTCATTCATATCATCATTAAAGGTTTCATCGACATACCACACAGCCGTTTCCGGGCGTCGCAAACGCTGCTCTGCCAGCAACAGCAACGCGTCAGGCAAAAGCTCATCCCCTGCCATCACCAGCAGCAGCGCGGCTGGCCCGGTTTGGTGATAAACGACCTCGTTAAGTTCAGCGACCCAGCCTGAGGCACAGGCGCTTATCGTCCCCTCATTTAACGCAATGTCGACATCGCTCAGTAACATGACCGTCGCGGGCGGCAATGTTTGCTGCCTGACGGCGGCAAGGGAACGTTCACAGGCTGCGGCATCGCCGTTTTCATCAATGATCACGATCCCGATATCGCCACTTTCGGGCACAGACTGAATAAATGACTGTAACGCTGCGCGTCGGGCTTCGGTAATTGACCTGTCTTTCAGCCACTGCTCAATGGAGTAATTTTTATCGGCCCAGGACAGGACGGACTGTCTGTGGAAGCGTAACGCATGTTGCGCCCTGTCATCCATGGACCAGCGTTTGGGCGCAGGGAGCTGGCTGAGAATAGTCTGGATCGCAGCAGGCATCGTCCATTTATCGCCAAAGCGGCCCTTGTTCGCCCGGGTCCATGCCACGGCCTCACTGAAACCCCGTTTGAGTGCGGCGATCCACTCCTCCGTCTCCGGGCAAAACTGCAGATTCACCACGGTAAAATGCGATTGTTCAAACTCCTGAAGGTTATGCGCGTTCAGATAACCTTCCACGCCAGTTGTAGACGCTAAAAATACCGGAATACCCAGTATTAATGCCTTGGCCACAATTTCATCGCCACCCATGACCATATCGTAGTTATCCAGCCACTCAGGCTCAATCCGACTCACAGGCTGGCTACAGTCGAACCATTCCAGCGTAATGGACTGACTTTTCAGTTGCTGTTGCAGCTCATACATTTCGGCGGAAATATCCGGAGCGTAATAAAGTATGCGTTTGAGCGCAGTGCGGGCATTACGAGATGGATAGCAACTGAATGCGGAAGGAACGGTAAACGGCAAAACAGCGATCTGACTGGATAGCAGTCCGTTTTGCAGCAAACGTTCTGACACCACAGGCGACAAACTCAATGACAGGGAGGCGAGCTGATTTTCCAGCTCAGCGCCCCACGGCATATAAATGTCATGATAATCATAAAAGTGGCGGAAAATAACCGGGGCCGTGCCTGTTAACGTTTCCAGCACGGGTAACAATTTTTGTGCAATAAAACCCTTATAGACCCAGATGAGGCTGTAAGCATCAGCGAGCGTGCCTTGCTTATCACTGATAATGCGGAAAGCCGGGTTGGATTTGTACTTTTCCAGTTCAAACGACAGCGTTTTACCATAGGTACTGGTGACAATATCCACCTGCCATCCCCAGGGTAAAAAAACATCAATGATATCGAGCGCCTCATTCACGTGAAGAGAAAACTGCTCAACTCGGTCAATGCTTATTAAAAGCCTGTTCATCTGACATCCTCTGGTTGTGCATAGCACTATCCTGCACGTAAGTACCTTACCTGTTTCAGGCTATTGTAAATTTTTGGGCATTAACTTAGGGCGGGAAAAGCTATAGCAAAGCGGGCTAATTAGACCGATTAAAAAAAACGCCCTCATTTCTGAGAGCGTTTTTAATCTGACGGGCTGTGCGGCGATTAACGCAGCAGAGACAGCATGGTCTGTGGCACCTGGTTGGCCTGTGCCAGTACAGAAGAACCGGCCTGCTGTAGGATCTGCGCGCGGGACATGTTTGACACTTCCGTCGCGTAGTCCGCATCCTGAATACGGCTGCGGGCAGCGGTCAGGTTGGTCACGGTGTTGTTCAGGTTGCTGATGGTGGACTCAAAACGG